>ERZ791569.232-NODE-232-length-44341-cov-4.915526_pt1 | contig 44341 bp, 36 predicted proteins | sample MGYA00509973_ERZ791569 | MGnify/ENA primary metagenome ERZ791569 (study PRJEB30046, sample SAMN00791902) | human gut metagenome | study: EMG produced TPA metagenomics assembly of the A metagenome-wide association study of gut microbiota in type 2...
ATGGTCGTCTTGCTTCGCTGCCGCTTGCAATACTCCCTATTCCGCCCGATTCTCCCCTCGCTTCATCGTCCACCGGACGCGCTCGGCTCGAATCCCCCGCACGCGGGGACAGCTTTTGGTATACCCTATCCTCTCAATTTCTCCGTATCCAGTTTATCGAACCCCTTCAGCACGGGGTAAAGCTCGTTTGCTATTTTGTCCGCGCCGCCTATTTCGTCGCTTTCTATGTTCAGCGGCATCAGCGGTTCGTGCAGGGACATTCTAAGCAGGCACCAGCCGTTGCCGCGGGCAGGGGAGAAGTTCACGCGCACGCCCTCAAAATTGTCTCCTGCAAGGCTCACTCCCTCCTGCGCCTTGGCCCATTGAGTAAGCGCGGCGATAACGCTTTCTCCATACGGCCCGAAATCCTCTGCGCTCAGCGCCATGCGGTATTCGCGCGCTTCCTTAGGCTCGCGCAGGTCGGCTATCATTGCGCTCAGGCTTTCGCCCCTGTCCTTCGCGCGGGAAAGCTCTATGAGCAGCTTAACCATAAGGTACGCCCCGTCGTCCAGGAAATAATTTTCCTTCAGCGCGCCGTGGCCGCTCGTTTCCATGGCAACCTGCGCGTCCTGCCCCGCGTTGTTCAGGCGTATGGCCTCATTTATAACGTTGCGGTAGCCGCGCATAAAGCGGCGGTGTATGCCGCCGTGCGCCGCAATGAATTCGGCAAGGCCGGCGGAGGTGATGGAGTCGGTCACTATCGTGGTGCCCGGGTGCTCGTTCAGCTCTATCGCCGCTATCATGGCAATAAGCCTGTTGCGGTTCAGCTCCCGCCCGTCGCCGAGCACCGCGCCCGCGCGGTCAACATCCGTATCGAATATAATGCCCAAATCGGCATGGGTTTGCTTGACACCATTTATGATGTATGCCATTGCACGCTCGTCCTCGGGATTGGGCGCATGGTTGGGGAAATGCCCGTCCGGCTCGGTAAAAAGGCTGCCCGCCGTGTTCGCGCCAAGGGGTATGAGCACATCCTTTTCAAAGAAGCCGCCCGCGCCGTTGCCCGCGTCTATTATTATGCGCATGCCTTCAAGCGGCCGCTCCTTGTTTGTGCCGCGGCGTATCGCGCCCACAAGCTGCGCCGCGTATACGCCCATGAAGTCTATCTTTTCCGCAGTGAAGGCCGTATTCGCGCCGTCGGCATAAAGCGTTTCGGCAATGGTGAGTATCTCCTTTATGTCCGCCTTTTCAAAGCCGCCCTTGGCCGTGAAAAACTTGAAGCCGTTGCGCTCATAGGGCAAATGGCTTGCCGTGGCCATAACGGAGCCGTCGAACATAAAGCCTTCGGTAACGGTCGCCATAAACATGGCGGGCGTTGTGGCAAGGCCCGCGTCATAAACGCTTGCCCCTTCCGCGTTCAGTCCCGCGCCCAGCGCCGCGCAGAGCATCTCGCCCGAAAGGCGGGAATCCCGCCCCATGCACACGCGGATATCGGCTTTATTAAGCTTTGTCTTAAGCACGCGCGCGAAGGCACGGCCTATTGCATACGCCGCATCAGGTGTAAGGTCAATGCTCCTGCCGCCTTCGGTTTGTATCGCAACGCCGCGAATATCGCTGCCGTTCTGCAATTTTGCAAGCTGCATATTCATCCTCCCATAAAAAAGGCGGGAGATGCCCCGCCCGTGATATTATTGTTCATTCAAGGCCGCACAGCAGCCTGTACAGCGGCTTTATGGTATTGAACGCCGCAATAAGGTCGTCCTTCAGCCCCGGCTCAAGCGTGCGCTTAACATTTGGGCAGAAGAAGCTCCAGCCAAGGCTTTTGCGGTTGAGATAGGGCTTCAGCCTCTCGTCCGCGTCCTTAAATCTGTCCCGCTTGAACATTTCGCCTTCAAGGTGCATACCCGCATTCTCAACGGCCTTTGCATACTTCAGGAATGCCGTGGGCTTGGCCTGTATGCGCGCGCGAAACGCCGCCATAAGCTCCGTATTCGGGGAATATATACCCGCGCCGTAGCCGTAGCCCGCGGGCTGAATTTCAAAATATATGCCGAAGCATTCGCCTACCGATTCGCCCCTGTGCTTGAAGCAAAGCCACGCATGGTTGCGATACGGCAGCTTGTTCGCGCTGAAGCGCGTGTCCCTGTTCAGGCGGGAAACAGCACCCGCAAGGTTGGTGTTGAACAGCGGGTCTATATCCAGCGCCGTTTGGCTAAGCTCCGTTGCAAGCGCGCGCATAGGGTCACGCACGCCGTCGTAATAGCGCTGCCTGTTCGCGTCCACAAAGGCCTTTTCGTTATTGAACTCCAGCTCCATCAAAAAGCGGTATCCGTCCGCCGTAAAGCCCGCAAAGGGCGATAACTGCGCCATGCTACGCTATCTGTCCTCCCTGAAATATGCCAAGCCCAGCGACGCGGGCGGCTGGCTTTCCTTGCTGCGCCTGAGCGACACTACTATAAGCACCAGCAGCGTGACCACATAGGGCAGCATTTTGAATATTTCCTGGCTGGAACGGGTAAGCCCAGGCAGGTAATAATATACCCAGCTCAAAAGCCCGAAAAGGTACGCGCCCCAAATTGCGCGGTTGGGCTTCCACGTGGCGAATATAACAAGCGCCACCGCAAGCCAGCCAAGCTTTTCTATGCTGCCGTCCGTCGCCCAGGTGCCCTTGATATAATCCATTGTGTAATAAAGCCCGCCAAGGCCCGATATGCCCGCGCCGACGCAGGTTGCAACGTATTTATATTTTGTAACGTTTATGCCCGCGGCGTCCGCCGTTGCGGGGTTTTCGCCAACGGCCCTCAGGTTGAGGCCCACGCTCGTGCGGTTAAGGAACCACTTCACCGCAAGGGCAACTATTATGGCAACGTAGGCAAGGAAGCCATAGAAGAAGAACATTTCGCCGAAAACACCCGTGCTGTCGGACAAAAAGGGAATCTTGGTGCGGTAGACGCCGCTGGTGAAGGCGACGGATATCTGGCCCGCACCGCCGGCCATTTTGTTAAGATTGCCGCCGAAAAGGTTGGCGAAGCCGCTGCCGAATATGGTCAGCGTAAGGCCGGTAACGTTCTGGTTGGCGCGCAGGGTTATTGTTAAAACGGAATATATAAGCCCGCCTATCATGGACATTACGAACGCCGCCGCAAGCGTTACCAATATTGCAACGGCCGGAACGGGATTCGCCGTGCCGTTTTCATACAAAAACGCAGCTATAAGCCCCGCAATGCCGCCCATGTACATTATGCCCGGCACGCCAAGGTTAAGATTGCCGCTCTTTTCGGCAAGTATTTCGCCCACTGCGCCGAAAAGTATTACCGTGCCGAAGTATACGGCCGCCTGAAAAAGGGAAACGATCTGGCTCATTTATTTTCCGTCTCCTTTCGCGCGGTGCGGAAATGCACCTTGAAATTGATGAAGAATTCGCTGCCCAGTATGAAGAAAAGTATCATACCCTTTATCATTTCGGACACGAAATCGTTAAGGTCGAACTGGGAAGCAATCTCGCTTGCGCCGCGCTGAAGGAATACCAGCAGCGACGATACGCCAAGCATTATGAACGAATTGAATTTGGAAAGCCATGCGACTATTATGGCCGTGAAGCCGCGCCCGCCGGCTGTGCTTGTTGAAATGGTGTGTCCTGCGCCGGCAACGGCGATGAAGCCCGCAATGCCGCATATCGCGCCGGATATCATAACGGTGCGGATTATAACGCGCTTAACGTTTATTGCGGCGTAGCGCGCGGTGTTCATGCTTTCGCCCACAACGGCTATTTCAAAGCCCTGCTTGCTGTATTTAAGATAAAGATACATGGCAACGGCAATGAGCACGACTATTATGACGTTGAGCATATACTGCTGGCCGAAAATGCTGGGGAACCAGCCGGCGTTTGTAGTCGGGTTGATTATGCCCACGGTATTGGAGCCGTAGGGATTTTCCCACTTTGAAACACAGAAGGACGTTATCTGAAGCGCGATATAGTTCATCATAAGCGTGAACAGCGTTTCATTGGTGTTCCAGCGTGCCTTGAACACGGCGGGTATAAGCCCCCATATTGCGCCCGCAAGCGCGCTTAGCACAAACATTATCAATAGCACAGGCGCAAGCGGCATATTCGGCGCAAGGTAAATCATGCAGGCCGCGGCCGCAACGCCGCCGACCAAAACCTGGCCTTCGCCGCCTATGTTCCAAAAGCGCATTTTGAACGCGGGCGCAAGGCCCACGCCTATGCACAGCAGCATCATGATTTCGCGTATGGTCGTCCATACGCGCCTGGCGGAGCCGAAAGCGCCCTTGAACATTGCGCCGTAAATTTTGAGGGGGTTAAGGCCGGTGAGCGCATAAAGTACGATTGCGCATACCACCAGCGCCGCCGCAAGGCCTATTGCGCGGATGGCAAGGTTATGCCAAAGGGGCAGCGTGCCGCGCTTGGTTATATGAACGAGCGGCTCGTGCTTTTTTGCTTTACTCATTTGCGTTCTCCTTTCCGCTAAGTCTTGTCATCAGCAGTCCGACTTCTTCCTTCTTCGCGCCGCGGCCGTTCACTATTCCGCTCACCTGACCCGCGCACAGCACCACTATCCTGTCGCACAGCTCAAGCAGAACGTCCAAATCCTCGCCAACGTATATTACCGCTGCGCCCTTCGCCTTCTGCTCGTTGAGCAGGTGATATATGGTATACGAAGTGTTTATGTCCAATCCGCGCACGGCGTATGCCGTCATAAGCAGCGAAGGCTCCGCCGCTATTTCGCGGCCCACCAATATTTTCTGCACGTTGCCGCCGCTCAGCCGCCTTAGCGGAGTGCCGAGGTTAGGCGTTACGACCTCAAGCTCTTCAACTATCTTATTCGCGCGCTCGCGCGGGTGCTTCCTGTCCGCAATGGGGGACTTGCCGGATTTATAGCTTCTCAGCATTATGTTATCCACCAAATCCATGCTGCCGACAAGGCCCATGCCGAACCTGTCCTCCGGCACAAATGCAAGGCCTACGCCGCTTTTGTATATATCCTCCGGATCGCGCCCGACCAATTCGGATGCTTCCTTATCCGGCGGAATGAACATTATGCTCGAGCCTTCCTCCGGATCCTGCAGGCCGGCTATAGCCTCAAGCAGTTCCCTCTGCCCGCTGCCGGATATGCCCGCTATGCCCAGTATTTCCCCGCCGTAGGCCGTGAAGCTCACGTTTGAAAGCTTCTTCACGCCGTCCGCATCCTTTACGGTAAGGTTCTTTATTATAAGGCGCTCGGTAAGGCCGTTAGGCTCGGGCCTGTCTATATTCAGCGTGGTGGCCCTGCCCACCATCATGTCCGTAAGCTGCTGCGGGTTGGTTTGGCTTGTGGGGACCTCGCCTATGTATTCGCCCTTTCTAAGCACCGCCACGCGGTCGCTTATTTCCATAACCTCGTGCAGCTTATGGGTTATTATAACAATGCTCTTCCCGTCCGCCTTCATGTTGCGCATAACGGCGAAAAGCTTATCCGTTTCCTGCGGGGTAAGCACGGCGGTGGGTTCATCCAATATCAAAATGTCTGCCCCGCGGTAAAGCACCTTAACTATTTCAAGCGTCTGCTTTTCGGAAACGGACATATCATATACTTTTTTATCCGGATCTATAACAAAACCGTAGCGATCGCATATTTCCTTGACCGCCCTGCGCACGCCGTTCAAATCGAGCACGGCTTTTTCGTTAAGGCCAAGGATAATGTTTTCCGCCGCGGTAAACACATCCACCAGCTTAAAATGCTGATGTATCATGCCTATATGCAGATCCAACGCATCCTTTGGGGAGGCGATGCTTACCTCCTCCCCGTTAACATATATTTGCCCGCTGTCGGGGAAATATATGCCGGAGAGCATATTCATAAGGGTTGTTTTTCCGCTGCCGTTTTCGCCAAGGAGGGAAAGTATCTCGCCCCGGCGTATTTCCAGCGTAATGTTGTTGTTGGCTACCACATGCGAAAACGTTTTTGTAATGTTTACCATGCGTACTGCTAAGTTAGCTTCCAATTCAGTGTACCTCGTGCGTATAAGTTTATGGGGGAGATAAAGCCCAATGCGTATCCGATATGCTCAGATATACTATTATAAAATAGATCTCGCCAAAAGAAAAGTAGGGAAAGCGGCAAAAGCCGCCTTCCCTATAGGATTTTTTTGAATCAGTTGTTGTTCAGCTCGTTTATGCCGTCTATTCTCAGGCTGAAGTAAGGCGCGCTGCGCAGCGTGGATTCATGGAACACGCCGTCGGTAATGGCTTCGCCTTCATCGCCCTGGAAATCGCCGTTGGTATCGATGGCCAGGAAGCTGGTCACGGTTTCGCCGCCAACGGTGAACTTGGAGCAATCGAACACGTTCAGGGTGCCTTCCTTTATGCCCTTTTCAACCTCTGCAACCTTCTCGGCAGTGCCTTCGGCGCAGCTTTCACCCAGCTTGGATATCATGTTGGCGCCTTCGGCATAGCCCTTGGCCCAGTCGGTCGCTATATCCTCGCCCTTAAGCGCGCAGTTGAACGCATAGGTGTAATATACGCTCCAGTCGTTCTGGGCGCTGGTCAGCGCGGCGGTGGGGGCGGAGGGCAGCATGTCTATATTGTAGCCCACGCAGTACACGGTGGTGCCGGCTTCCTGAGCGGCCTGGCAGGCAGAGGGAGCGCCGGTGGAGTCCGCATGCTGGCTGATTATGATGCAGCCGCGGGACATAAGGGTATTGGCGGCTTCGCCTTCGGCTACCGGATCAAACCAGGAGCTGGTGTAGAGAACGTCCATAACAACGTTGGGAACTATGCTCTGCACGCCAAGGAAGAAAGCGGTGTAGCCGGAAACAACCTCGGCATAGGGGTATGCGCCGACGTAGCCCAGCTTTATGTTGCCGTTTTCGTCCATGTTTTCGGCAGCGACCTTACCGTCGTTAACGAGCTCCTGCAGCTTCATGCCGGCAACAACGCCGGAAACATAGCGGGATTCATAGGTGTTGCAGAAAGCGTTTTTGAAGTTTTTCAGTCCGCTCAGGGCTGCGGTGTCGCCGGTCATGGAGGCGAACACTACGTCCGGGTTTTCGGTAGCGGCCTGCTGCATATAGGGCTGGTGGCCGTAGCTGTCGGAGAAGATGTAGGTGCAGCCGGCTTCAACAAGCTCGGTAGCCGCATCGTGGCACTTCTCGTCCTCGGGTACGTTGTATTTCCATACAACATGGTCGGTGTCGTTGGGGATGCCGCAGTTTTCAAGGGCCTTCTTGATGCCGTTGATGTGGGCTTCGTCATAGCCGGTATTCTCGTCGTGTACGAGGATAACGCCTATTTTTACGTCCTTGTTGCCTTGGGTGTTGTTGGTCTCGCTGCTGCACGCTACCAGGCTCAGGGCAAGCACCAGTACGAGAGCGACCGCAATCAGCTTTTTCATGTTTGTTTCTCCTCCTGTTGTGTTTATTTGGGGATAATTTTATGCTTACCGCCGCGCCTGACTTTTGCCCTGTCCGGCGGGCGGGGCAAAGCTTATATTATGCCGGAAGCCTCCAGCGCTTCTATGCTCGGCGCACACTTGTGCGGCCGGCCCGCCGCACGCAGCGCGTTCTTCACGTCCTTCAGTCCGCTGCCGGTGCTTATGGTGGTCACGGTCTCGTTGGGCTTTATTATGCCCTGCCGCACCGCCCGCATAACGCCCGCGCTTGCCGTTACGCCCGCAGGTTCGCCGAAAACGCCTTCGCTGCGGCCCAGTATGCCCATCGTGGCAAGAATATCCTCATCGCTTACGGCAATCCATGCGCCGTTAGACGCGCTTACCGCGCGCAGCGCCTTTTTCGGGTTACGCGGCACGCCCACGGCTATCGAGTCGGCAAGCGTGTTTTCCTCCGCCGGGATAAGGTCGCGGTTCTCCCGCGCCGCATCCACGAACGGGCAGCAGCCCGTGGACTGCACGCCAAGTATTTTGGGGATACGTTCTATGAAGCCAAGCTCATACAAATCATGGAAGCCGTTGTATACGCCGCCTATGGTGCAGCCGTCGCCCACGGAAACGGCCACCCAATCGGTAACAGACCAGCCAAGCTGCTCCGCAATTTCAAGCGCAACGGTCTTTTTCCCTTCGGTAAGGGTTGGGTTTATGCCGGCGTTTCTGTTATAATAGCCGTATTTATCTATCGCCGCGCGGGAAAGCTCGAACGTTTCGCGGTAATTGCCCTGCACGCTTATTACCTTCGCGCCGAATATCATTAGCTGAGCCACCTTGCCCTCCGGCGCGCGCTCCGGCACGAATATGACGGCCTTAACGCCCATGCGCGCCGCGTTGCCCGCAAGGGAGCTTGCGGCGTTGCCGGTGGAGGAGCAGGCTATGGTATCGTATCCAAGCTCCAGCGCCTTAGCCACGGCAACCGCGCTTGCCCTGTCCTTGAGCGAGGCGGTTGGGTTAAGCCCGTCGTCCTTGATATAGAGCGCCTTTATGCCAAGCTCCGCACCCAGCTTATTGGAAGGATAGAGCGGCGTCCAGCCAACGCGCAGGAAGCGAGAAAAGTCCCGCGGCCGCACCGGCATAAGCGGCGCATAGCGGAACATTGAATTATCGTGATTATCGGCAAGGCTTTTTTTGGTAAAGCTCTTTTTTATATAATCATAGTCGAACAAAATGTCCAGTATGCCCTTTTCGCCGCAATGGGGGCAGGTCATCTGCTCCCGATACGGCATAACCCGCCCGCAAACGGTGCATCGTACTCCGGCAATGTGGTCCATAGCGTCCCCCTTCGGTGCATATCGCAAAAAGTTTGGATAATTTACTCATTCAACAAAATTTTTAGGCTAATCTCTTTATTTTTTAGCCCCAATTAGTACTTTCACATTATAACTGATTGTGTTAAAATGTGCAACAGGCATAAATAATTGTTTTAGTCTAACTAATTTTTAGCTTGGAGGTATAACCATGGATAAGAAACTATCAAATGTAACCGAACGTTTCCTGCGCTATGTCAAGGTGGATACGCGCTCGGCGGACGGCGTGGAGAGCATCCCCAGCACGCAAAAGCAATTCAACCTTGCCCGCATGATAGAGGCGGAGATGAAGGAGATTGGCCTTGAGGACGTCAGGCTGGATGAGCATTGCTATGTATACGGCTTCATACCCGCAACGGATGCAAGCCTGCCCACGCTCGGCTTCATTGCGCATATGGACACGGTTGAATGGGCGGGTGAGCAGAGCGTAAGCCCCCGCATAGTTGAAAACTACGACGGCGAAAGCATAAGACTGAACGATTCCGTAACAATAGACACGGCGGTTTTCCCCTATATGAAGGAGCTGAAGGGGCAGGATTTGATAGTTACGGACGGCACAACCGTGCTTGGCGCGGACGACAAGGCGGGCGTTGCGGAGATAATGACAATGGCCGAAACGCTCATAAAGGATAAGTCCATACGCCACGGCAGGATAGCCATAGGCTTCACGCCGGACGAGGAAGTTGGCAACGGGGCCACGCTTTTCGACGTGAAGGGCTTCAATGCGGACTTTGCATACACCGTTGACGGCGGCCCGATAGGCGAAATAGAATACGAAAACTTCAACGCCGCAAGCGCGAAGGTGCTCGTGCACGGCCAAAACATACACCCCGGCGGGGCGAAGGACAAAATGGTCAATTCCATACACGTTTTTGAGGAGTTCAACGCGCTTCTGCCCGCGTTCGAGCGGCCGGAGCACACGGAAGGCTACGAAGGCTTCTTCCACCTTGGCAGCATAGAGGGCAGCGTGGAGCAGACGAAGGCAAGCTATATAATACGCGACCACGACATGGCAAGGTTTGAAGAGCGCAAGGCACTCATGCGCCGCGCGGCGGACTTCATAAACGCACGCTACGGCGAGGGGACGCTTGAGCTTACGCTGAAGGACAGCTATTATAACATGAAGGAAAAGATACTGCCGCACATGCACCTGATAGACACGGCGAAGGCGGCGATGGAGACGCTTGGCATAGTTCCCGAGATAGTGCCCATACGCGGCGGCACGGACGGCGCGCGCCTTTCCTACATGGGCCTGCCCTGCCCCAATCTTTGCACCGGCGGCTATAACTTCCACGGCAACAAGGAGTTCATAAGCATCCAAAGCCTTGAAAAAATGTGCGAGCTGCTGCTTGAGATAGTGAAGAAAACGTATAAGGAGTAAATAAATAACCAAAAGCTGTCCCCATAAAATGGGGAAAGTGGCTGCGAACGAATGTGAGTGGCCGAAAGGGGAACGGCTCAAAGAAACCAAAAGCTTCGAGTTGTCCCCCCTCAGCTTCGCTTACGTTCAGCAGCTCTCCCGCATGCGGTGGCGCCCTTTTGGTACTGTCCAAACTCGGCGTACAGTGCCGTACCCCTCGCGGAGCGATCGTTTCAATGGGGTTACGGGGGGTGCAGGGGGGCCTAAGGGGAGAAATCGAAATCTTCCCCGGCCCCCCTGCAAAAAAGCATCACATCTTCCCTTCTTTTTCCAGCTCCCAGCGCTTCTTTACAAGGAAGGTGGCAACGTGGTTGCCGTGGCTGCCGCGGCCGAAGCCTTCGTCCGCGCCGTTGGCGCGCGCCTGTGCGGAGGCCACCTGAGTGCCGCCGGCCACGAATATAACCTTATCGCGTATGCCCATTTCGGTAGCGATGCGGTTTATTTTGGATATGTTCTTATAGTGTATATCGTCGTGGCTGATTATGGTGGAAGCGAGCATTGCGTCCGCATTCAGCTCAACCGCCGCATTCACAAGCTTTTCCGGCGGCACGCTGGTGCCAAGGTAATGCACCTCTATGCCGTATTTCTCTATGCCGCCGTGCTTTATGTCAATTATCTCCCTAAGGCCGACGCTGTGCTCATCCTCGCCAACCGTGCCGCAGACGACCTTCATGGGCTTGCGTTCTATGTCCGCGCGTATCTCGTCGTCGCTCATCACGTCCGGCTCCTTGGGCAGCACCAGCTTGTCTATTTCTATGCTGAAGGGAACCTTGCCCTTGGCCTCTATGCGCGTGCCCTCGGCGGGATGCATTATTTCCTTGGAAATAACCTCTATGTCGGTAAGCCCCATGCGCTTGCAGCATTCTATCGCCGCCGCCTCCGCAATAAGCTTGTTTGCCGGGAAGAACATGGTCAGCATAACCGTGCCGTCGGCAAGCCATTCCATTTCGGGGCGTATAAGCTTTGCGCCGGGCTGTGCAAATTCCTTCACCTCAGCCATGCGCACGTTGCAGTTGTCCTCGTCGTCCAGCTCGTCTATGAACACTATCTTGTCAGGGTTTTCCAGCGTGCAGCCGCCTATAAGGTCGCTTGGGTTGGTTGCGCCGTACTGGGCAATGTTGTTGTACCCGTAATGCGCGGTAACGGGGGCCATGTAGTCGCTTTCGCGCTTTACTATTGTGCCCGCGCCTATGCCGCCGTCTATCTTCCTGGCAATGCCGTCGTTGTTGCGCTCGGGGAACATGCCGCTGTCCACGAACATGCCCGCTTCAACGGCGTTGAAGTAGCCGCCCATTTCAACCATTTCCTCAAGGAACAGCACCGCGCGTTCCTTCAGCTCGCGCGCCTTTTCCCTAAGATAGCCGTCCTTTTTCAGCTCAACCATTTCCATCAGCCCGTCCATGCCCACAAGCGCCTGCTTCGCCGTGTCGCACGCTTCTATGTTATATATGTGCCAGGGCACGTTGCGGCCTTCGTCAGGCGTTATGGTGGACTGTATATCCGCGCTTGTAAGCTTGGATATCATCATGTTCAGCACATGGGTAACGGTGGCCTCGCGCGTGGAGGATTCGATATACTTGGTGTTCATCTGCGCGCGCATACGGTATTCATGGAAAAGATCGCGCAGCGCAACAGCGTAGGGCAGGTCTATATGTATGCAGGGTGCGGGGGTAGCCGTGGGGGGAACGGTGGAAAGGCAAATGTTCTTCTTATCCACGCCTACCTTGGCGGAGAATATGGCGTTTATGCCGTGCTGAACCATAAGCTCCGGCATAACCTTCCATGCATCGCGCGCGGTGGCGTTGGCATTATGCGCGCCGTCTATCTGTGCCTGTCCGGCCCACGCTATCAGCTTTTTGCTCTCGCAGGCGTCAACAAAGCTCCTTATCATGTTTATGTTGCGGTAAATAACGTTGTACTGTGGGTCCTGATGCACGCCGTTCACGCCTTCTTCCGCGAACATTACCGCTATATCCGGCCCCGCAACGCCCGAAACATAGCTGTGGTAGTTTATGGGGCGGCCCACTTCGTCCTCTATCATGTCCAGTGCCTTGCGCTGCGCGCGCACCTGCTTGCGGGTAACGGGTATGCCGCCCATGCCCTGCGGGGAGCCTTCTATAAGCCCGTCAAAGTGGCTCTGCCCCGCCGTGCGGATAACCATTATGTGATCCGCGCCGTGGTGCGCGGCAAGCCTCATGCGGCGTATATCGTCCTCAAAGCGGCCGGATGCTATTTCCGTTGTAATTGTGGGCAGCGGCTGCGGGTCTATATCGCCGAAATAGTGCGCCGGCGGCAGGGGTACGCTTGATTTAAGGGGTTCGGAGCAGTCCTCGTAGGTGAACTGGCCCAGCTTCAGCCCGGGCGCGGGCGTGCGCCACGTCCACCCATGGCGGCGCGGATGATAATGCTCAAGATCGTCCAGTATTTCGGACACGTTTATATTGTCGTTGGGATCCAATCTATAATCGCTCATGCCTTACCTCCCATTAAAACTGCGCCGCGGCTTCATCCCAAAGCTTGCCTTCGCAAAGCGCCTTGCCCGCGTCAATATAGTCCATTTCCTTGGCCTTAGCCAGCCTGTATACCACGTTGCCCGCGCCGTGCCCCAGCAGATTATGCTCAACGCAGCCGTCCGCAATGGCCTTTGCCTCTATTGAGGAAAAGCCCATGCGAAGAAGCACGCTGCGCTCTATCGCGGGGGACGTGTTTTCGTAGCCAAGCTTGAGCAGCGGGTCAACTATCTGCTCCGCAAGCTGCCAAAAGCGCTGCTCCAGTTCCTTGTCGCTCAAATTTGCCACGCTTTGGCGGCGCACTTGATAATCGTCATCTCTTTTCATCAGTTACTTTCCTCCCGATAATATAATGCTTGCCGCGCCGCAAAACGCGCATCTCTCCTTAGCCCCTTGCGGCGCGATGTACCCATGATTGCTTATTTCTTCAGCCCCGCCAGCACGGCCTTTACATATGCTTCGTCGCGCTGCACTTCTTCCGCAAGGAAGCGTATATCCTCTTCGGTGGGGGCGTGGTCAACGCTTGCCACTGCGTTCTTTATAAGCGAATGGCGCATATGCTCAATGTTGAAGTCCCGCGCCTTTATCAGCGAAGGATGCGCCGGCAGAATTATGCTCTTGCCCGGCACTTCCTCGGCAGGATCGCCAAAGTGAATATCTATGCCGTTTTTGCGGGCGAACGCAAGCTGCGGATTAACGTGCTTGCCTGCGCCTGTGTATTCGGTTTCCTGAACCACAATGCACTGATCCTCGTCCATCTCCTGCGCAACGCTGAACGCCGCCGCAAGTGAGGTGTCGCCCGCGGGGCCGCGCTCAAGCCCCTCAAGGGAGGCGAGCATTTCCGTCATGTAGAACACTTCGCCCTGCGCAACGGTAACGTAGCGGTCCATGTACCTAAGCGGCCTTGCCGCGCTGCGGGGCACGTCGCTCCTGTCCGGCCAGGTGGAGAACGGTACGCCGAATCCGGTATGGCCGGTGGTGAAGGATTTTTTGTTGAACTGGGTGTCGCTTGCCATGTGCAGCCCGCTCAGGTTAACGCTTGCGGCTATAACCTTAGCGCTGCAGCCGGCCTTGCGCAAGCCGCGCGCGGTGCCGGTCAAATTGCCGCCGCCGGCATTGGTGCATACCACCGCGTCCGGATCCTTACCGAAGCGCGCGCGGAACTGCTCCGCAATTTCGTAGCCAAGCGTTTCAACTCCTATTATGCCGTAAGGCGTATAGAGGGAGGCATTGAAGTAGCCCGTATCCTCAAGCATTCTTAGCGTTTCATAGAACAGTTCCGGCCCTACGGAAAGCTGAACCACCTCCGCGCCGAAGGCTTCGCACTTTCTGGCCTTTTCTATTATTTCCGGCTGGCCTATATACTTTGAATCGTAGCATTCCTGCACTATTATGCACTTAAGCCCCGCCATTGCGCATATGCTGGCCACGGCCGCGCCGTAGTTGCCGCTGGTGGCGGCTATTGCGCCTTTGTAGCCCATTTCACGGGCGGTATATATGCTGGTTGCCGCGCGGCGCGCCTTAAAGCTGCCGCTGGGGTTGCAGGCTTCATCCTTTATGAATATGCGCGCGCCTTTGCCCTTGGGCGCCATTTTGCGCGCAAGCGACGTTATGTTTTTAAGCTCTATCAGCGGAGTATGCCCGATGGCAAAGCTTTCCTGTATGCGGCGCACCTCGTTTATGTCAAGGCCGGTGGCCTTCATCATGCCCTCGTAATCGAAGGCGATAGAACCGGATTCAAAGCGGGAATAATCCATGCCCACGGCGGACTTTATTATTTCCGCCCTGCGTCCCATTACCGCATTATAGCTCATGTCCTTCATTTGTCGTCACCTCCGAAAAGTATGCCGCGCACGGTGTCGCCTATTTCAAGCAGCTCAGGCACAAATTCGCCGTAGTCGTGAGTATAGCGCGGGTTTACCTCCAGCAGCTTGCCGCGCACATGCCTGCCCGTGCGGGTTATTATCTCCACCTCGTCGCCTATTTCGGCATCCTGCGTCAAATGTCCCTTTACCCACATTTCAAGCGGTACGCCGTGCGTATCCTCCGGAACCTGCGGCGCGCGCTGCTGCGGCGTAAGAATAATATTATGGGTCAATACCCAGTCGCCCTTTTTTGCCATTTTTTCTCGCCTCCCGATGCGTAAAAATGCTTATTTTTCTATCATGTCGCGCATGTCGCCCATTATGGCGCGCGGAACGGGCAGATCGAGCATGGTTTTAAGTCCCGGCCGCGCGTTTATAACATGGGGTATCATGTTCACCATCATTGCAATGGTGCCAATGCCGCCGTCAACCTCGGGGTTTATGGCCATGCTCACGTTGGGAGTGCCCTTTAGCACTATATAGTCGCCCGTGTGCGTCCCTTCCATCTCCGGCTCTATCTGCTGGGGATGAATCATGTCTATCTTCAGCTCGCCGTTAACGTAGCCCTGACCGGTCATGTTAACGCCCGCAACGTCGCCCGCCTTGGCAAAGCCGTAAGGGGATTTGCGGTCAACGGTGGTAACTATGGGCTTCATCTGCTGTTCAAACTTATCCACCTTCCAGCCGAGCGCCTCGGCTATCATGCCGACGGATTCCGCAAAGCCCACGTGACCCGCAAGGCTGCCGTCCTCAACGCCCTGCTCAAACGCCTTTATGCTAAGGCCCACGCCCTGCTCCTCCATTACCGCCGGGCCGAAGGGGGAAAGGCTGTTCACGCGGCGGCACTGCACGCTCTGCACGTCCGTCATGCAGCCGGAAAGGCACACCGCAAGCAGGTCCATCATAAGGCCGGGGTTTATGCCCGTGCCGAGTATGGATACGCCGTTGGCCTTGGCCAGTTTATCCATTTCCTCCGCAAGCTCGGGCTGATTGGCCTTGGGGTAGCTCATCTCCTCCGCCGTGCATATAACGTTTATGCCGTTTTCAACCACAAGCTTTATTTTGGGGAATACCTTTTTGGTGAAGGAATCCGTAGCTATAACGCATATATCCGCCGCGCCGCGTGCAGCAACCCTGTTTATATCGTCGCAAACCACCACGTCCCTGCGCTCTCCGCGCTCAACGCCAAGCAGTTCAAATATGCTCTTGCCCACGCGCGCGGGGTGAATATCGCACACTCCGGTTATTTCAACGCCCTTTTTTTCAAGCAAAACCTTGGCTATTCCGCCGCCCATCGCGCCGAAGCCCCATACGGCAACCCTGATATTGTCCATAGTTCTCCATCCTCCGTCATTCAATTGTTCTTTTAAATACATTTGCGTTTAAGTTCAATGATCCCATTGGTACTTGATTTATTATACAATGCGCCCGCCTCCCCCGCAGGACGCACGTTAGCCCTTTTGCGGTAATAAACGGCCGCCTTTTCTGCGTGCGTATTACCGCCGTTCATTGCACAAGCACGCTTTTCCGCTGTCCGCGGACAGCAAGGCACGGCATTCTGCACCAAAACGGACATTAAGACACGCGGAATATATACAATAAAAATCGGTCTGTTTGTCCTTTTTATATTGAAAAAGCAAGCGAGGCGGGCTATTATTATGTTAAGCGATTCATGCGCACGGCGCAAAGGAGAACATATGCCGGATATTATACAGATGCAATCCATGGCGCGTTCCCGCCTTGACCAAAGCAAGCTTGCCAGCTTCGATCAGGAGGTTATAGAGGCCCCAACCCGCCCGCTTATCCACCAGGAGGCGCGCTTTTTGCTGATACGCAAGGGGCGGGGGGAAATGAGCATACAGTCACGCCCGTATAAGCTGGAGCCGGGATCGCTTGTTGCGGTGCTGCCGTGGCAGATAACCACCGTAACCGCCGTTGAGGAGCCGCTGCAATATTATCTTCTGGTATATCATTTGGATACGCTAAACCGCGTTATGAAGGCGTTTTACGATGCGGGCGGCCTGCCGGCGATGTGGATGCGCGATGTTGACGCTTCCCCCGTAATAACGCCGGACAAGCGCATGGGCGCGCAGATAGACCGGCTGTTCCTTGCGCTGAGGGATGAGCTCGGCATGGAATCCACGCTGGAAAGCCCGGCAAAGCCGCTGGGGAGCATATTCGTTATGAATAAGCTTGTGGAACTCATTGTCATGTTCGAGCGCAGCTGCGCATACAGCGGGGCGGTGGATTACATGGAGCAGGACGACGTGCCGGACAGGAGCGAGATACTGCGCTACATGTACGCCCACTGCAACAAAAAGCTTACGCTATCCATGCTCTCCCGCGTGTTTTACATGAGCGAAAGCAGCATAAGCGCCTACATAACTGGCATAACGGGGCTAAGCTTCGTTGACCTGAGGAACGAAATGCGCATTGGCAAAACGGCAAACTATCTGCTGTATACCGATTTTACGGTGGAGGAGCTTGCGGAGGTGCTGGGCTATGTTGATTCGTCCCACATATCAAAGGTATTCTCCGCCCGCGTTGGCATGAAGATAAACGAATACCGCAAAACATACGCCCGTGTGGGCGAAATATGCAAGGTGGACGACAGCCGTAAGGCATATGAAATAGTGCGCTACATTTACCGTTATTACGACGAGGAGCTTACCGCGCAGAACACGGCCTCCCGCTTCGGCATGAGCGTGCAGGAGCTTAACCGCGTGCTTATGTATCAGCTTGAAAAGAACTTTGAAGAATATCTGAACTCCGTGCGCGTGAACCGTGCCTGCGAACTTCTGACCACTACCGACAGGAGCGTTATGGACATAGCCTTAGACGTGGGCTACCACAACGCCAAAACCCTTACCCGCAACTTTGTTAAGCATAAGCTTATGACCCCGCAATCCTTCAGAACGGCGGTGATGGAAGGGTGAAACCATAAACCCATTTATTCGGTTTTACCCTGAAAATACGGGCAGTTTTTGCCAAGGCACTGCTTGTTTTCGGCAGAAAAGGCGCACGTTACGCGCGGCGGCATATCAAGCGCGGTGCCAAGCTCCGCCTCCATCACCTTTGCCGCCTCAATAACCGCGGTAAAGCTGTCCCGCTTGCAGCAGCGCGGCCCGCCTATGCGGCCTATCGCTTCCAACGCGCGCGCGGTGGTGATGTTAGCCAAGCCCCATGTTTTGCCGCTCAGCGGCGTTGTGCCGGTTATAATGCTCATGCACATGCCTGCGCTTACAGCCGCGCCGCAGCAGCCCCAGAATCCGCATGAGCCGCCCGGGCAGCGTGCGCCGCGCTTCTTCATTTCCGCAAGGCACGCGGTCAGGTCTATGTCCCCGCCCGCGTTCCTGTATGCCGTCATGAGCGCCGCGCCCACCATTGTGTGATGCTCCGGCCCGTGCATATGTATATACGGGTCGTTCATCATGTCCGTAAGCATGGCTATAGGGTCGCGCCCGGCGGCAGCGGCACAGTAGCGCATTATTGATTCTATGCCCTGTCTGGCGTGGCATTCATCGCAAACGTAATGCCCCGCGCCGCATTTGGCGTAGCTTGGTTCTTCCTTGCCGCAGAAGCTGCACTTCATCATTTCCGCCTGTTTCAGATACACAAGCGGCTCACCGCATATAAGGCACGCGCCCTTTTGCCTTTGCATAAGTCTCTCCTTAAACAAATCCCCCGCACATCTCATGCGGGGGACAAGAATGCATATGCTATTATACCATTCACGCCTTCTGCGCGGCAAGGCTGCACTTGGCGCGGCGCATGGGTATAAGCGCGCCTATCACGCCGCCGAGCATAGCGGGCAGTATCCATGAGAGCTTGACCGAGTCAAGCGGCAGATATTGCAAGAACGGCAGTTCCACGCCGAAGCCGGCTATCACATCCAGCGTACACATTACAAACGCGCCTATCGCCGCGCCGCGGTACACGTTGTCGTTGGCTATCTTCTCGTTGAAGAAGGAAAGAATTATCTGCGTAAGTATTATTGGATAGATTATGTTCAGTATGGGGGACGCAAAATCTATCATGGTGGAAATACCCACGGTGCTTATTACCAAGCCAACCGCGCAGACTATGCCGACCATTACTGGATAGCTAATTTTGTTCTTTGTAAGGCGGGCGAAGAACTCCGCAGAGGAGGAGGTCAGCCCTATCGCCGTGGTAAGGCAGGCGAAAAGCACTATCACCGCCAGCAGCACCACGCCGAAGCGCTGCAGCAGCAGTTCGGTTATTGTCACCACAAGGCCGGCCTGATTCACCGCGCCAAGCTCAAGCTCGGACGACGTTGCACCGAGGAAGCTGAGCGCGCAATACACGAAAAACAGCCCGAGCGCAGCAACAATGCTGGATTTTGATATTACGCTGAAGCGGAGCTTTTCTTCGCTATACCCTTTTTCCTTGACCGTGTTCACCACCACAAGCGTTATGGCAAGCGCGCCGAACACATCCATTGTTTGGTAGCCCGCAAGCAACCCCTCCTGCGCAACGTTTACGGCGGGCGCGGCGGTGCTTATTGTGCCTATCGGGTGGATTACGCCCTTCACAAACAGCACCGCAAGGGTCAAAAGCAGCGCGGGCGTGAGAAATTTGCCTATTATGTCAATAACGGCGCTGGGCCTTACGGTGAGTATGAACACCGCGCCGAAGAACAGCGCGCCGAAAAGCCACGGGCTGCATTCGGGGAACAGCGGCAGCACGCCCATTTCGAACGTGGTGGCGCAGGTGCGCGGTATGCAGAGCAGCGGCCCCACGCACAGCATGGCAACCGTGGCAAGCACGGCGGCAGCGGGCCTATAAAGCCGCCTGAGCATGCTCCAGACCGTGCCGTCGTAGCGTATCATGGCAAGCACGGTCATAACGGCAAGGCCGGCATCGGCTATCATAAAACACAGGAAGCCTTTGAACCATTCCTGTCCGGATACCATGCCGAGGTACGGCGGGAAAATAAGGTTGCCCGCGCCGAAGAATATGGCGAACATGGCAAAGCCCACAACTATAACATCCTTCAATGAACTCTTTGCGTTTTTCTGCATAAAATAGCACCCTCCGCTGAATATCGCTAAATTAGGGAATCTGCCTTATTGGTTAGGATACATTTCAACCGGCCCTCGGCGCAAATAATATACTTTTCGTTTAACGAAACTCATGCAGGAATTTGTTTACTCACAGTAGAATTATTTATATATCAGCGGTATAATATGCCACGTTATGGCATAAATCTGCCGTCAAAAGCGCATAAAGTTGATTTATACGAAACTTTTGTATGCATTTACGCGGAGGGTCTATCTGTATGGAGGGAATAAACGCGCGCATAGGCGCGAGAATACGGCTTTACCGCCGGGCAAAGAAGCTGACGCTTATCCAGCTGAGCGCAATGATACACAAAAGCAAGGCCACCCTTTCAAAATATGAAACGGGTGACATTGCAATAGACGTTGAAACGCTTTACGACATTGCCGCCGCGCTTGACATACGAATAGAGCAGCTGCTTGACCAGCGCACGTTCACTCATGGCGAGGCGCACGGCGAATCCTGCGCGTTCTTCCAGCAGAGCCGCATATACGTTTACTTTTACGATGGGCGTATAGGCCGCTGCGTAAAGAACGTGCTTCAGTTGGCCAGGGCCACGGAGCCATGCACGGCGGTGTTCTATTTGGATGTGCCAAGCTTTGATGACAATGCGCTTTCCTCCTGCCGCTCGCTCTATTACGGCACGGCGGAATATTTCGATGCGGTAACAAACTTTTCGCTGGACAACCAGACCAACCGCATGGAGCATGCCTCGCTCTGCGCCGTGAACCCAATAGACCGCGTGGAGCAGGTGCAGGGCATGCTGACGGGCATTTCGCGCTACCCAATGCTGCCGGTAAGCCTTAAATGCATACTCTCCCCCGTGCCGCTGACGATAGACGATGCGCTTATGGAAAAGCTGATACTTTCCCGGCGGGACATGAAGCTGATACGCCAGTTGAACATGTTCGCCGTGGAGCAATAAATTCATACAAAAAACGCTCCCCCGCGCGGAGGAGCGTTTTTTGATTTTAGCTTAGTTGCCCTTGAGAATCATATACATGCTCTGGTTCTTGGAGCCGGACTTATCGGCGCAGGTGATAAGCACCATCACCTTGTCGCTGCCGGAGATGGAGCCGAGAGTTGCTCCCAGATACTTGCTGTTGCAGTAGCTCATCATGGTATCTACCCACTGCTGCTTTGCGCTTCCGGTAAGGGTGGAGTTGAAGGAAGCGTAGGTCTGTATCTTCTTGCGCTGTGCGGCGCTGCTCATGGTGGAGTTGGAAAGCTCGAAGAAGCCTACCAGGGTCCAGCTGCTGCTGCCGTTGTAGCTGATATTGAAGGTTGAGGTCTTGGCGCCGGAGCAGCTCCGTCCGCAGGCTTCGCACTTATCCTTGCCGAGCCATGCGTTCTGAACATGGTGCAGCTCATGCATACCCAGATTGGTGGTCTGCTTCTTGGCAACCTTCCTCATGTTGTGGCCGTATATGACGGCGATGGGGTCGGTCAGGTAGCTGAGCGCGTAGAGGTTGTTCTTGGAGGAGCTGTAAGCGTTGTACACGAACTGGCCCTTGTTGTTTACGGCGTTGCAGTAGATATTGTCGTTTATGTTCGTGCCGGCAACGCTCATGCTGCCCCATATATCGGCGGAGGTGCCGGTGTACTTGGCATACTTGGTGCCGTTGGAGGATACGCTGCCCACGTTGTTTCCGGTGCTGCCGGGGGTGTTTACGCCGCCGGTGCTGCCCGCGGAGCCGGGGGCGCTTGCGCCGCCGCCAACAACCCTGACGTAATCCGCGCTGAGGTAGCCGGTGTAGCTCTTATAAGTTACCTTGTACCAGCCGTTGGTCTGCTCCAGTATGGTAACGGTTGAGCCCTTGGGAACCTTGGCGCAGCCGGAAACCTTGCTATATCCGGTGCCCGGGCCCTGACGGAAGTTCACGTTGCCGGTGGTGGTGCCGGTGGTGGCAGTGGCGGAGGAACCGGAATTGTTATTGCCGGAGTTGTTATTGCCGGTGTTCCAGCCGGTGTTCCAGCTGCTGCCGGAGGTATTGCCGGAGTTATTATTGTTGCTGCCGGCGTTGTTGTTGGTCAAAGTGACCTTGAGGTACTTGGCGCTGAGGTAACCGGTGTAGCTGCCATAGATTACCTTGTACCAGCCGTTGTCGCTGCTTGTGTACTCAAGCAGGGTAACGGTGGCTCCCTTGGGGACCTGCGCGCAGCCCGTCACCTTGCTGTAATTGGTGCCGGGGCCCTGGCGGAAGTTGATTGTTCCGGTGGTGACGGCGGTGCCGATGGACTTATTGGAAGTCACGTTGCCGGAGTTGTTATTGCCGGTATTCCAGCCGGTGTTGTTATTGTTGTTATTATTGTTGTTGCCCCATCCGGTACTCCAGTTCGGATTAGTGTTCGCGTTGGAGTTGTTGTTGGAATTTACCCAGCCCACACCGGGAACATAAGTCTGTCCGGAGCTGCCGTTGTTTGTGCCGCCCGGAGCGGGGGTGGCCGTGGTGCCGGTTATGCGGACATAAGTTTTGAGTACGAAGCCGATATAGTTGCCCGCAGTCACCTTATAATAGCCGTTCTGCTCGCCGGTTACGGTAACGGTGGTGTTCGGGGTCAGCTTGGCAACGCGCTTGGAGGAGCTGCTGGCTTCCGCGCGCAGGCTCACCCAGTTGGTGCAGTTGTAGATAACGCCGGTAGTGGTGGTGGTCGTGGTAGTTGAACCGGTGGGGCCGACCGTCACGTTGCCGCTGTTGCCGGAGGAAGCTATGCCGCTCTTGGCAAGTGTAGCCTTTATGGAAGCGGTGGTGCCGTTCCTCAGGGTAACAAGGTCGTTAAGGCTGCTGGTCTGGATAAAGCCCATGTAAAGGCTGAATCCGATATAGCACCATTTGCCGTCGGCAGTTATGCTGTAAATAGCGACTTTGGTTCCCGCTGTAACCTGGTTCTTGCCCTGCACGAAATCATAATTGGTGCCGGGACCCTGATAGAAGAAATCTGTATCTTCTACCGTAGTAACGCCGACATAGTTCGTTGGCATATCGGCTGAGGCGAAGGACGCCGCGCCAAGCGCGGTCATCAGCGCCATCACCAGCGCGAGGATACGAAAACTCTTTTTCATTTCTCAATGAATCCTTTCCTTGTGTTTTTTTGTTCTTGTATGCTATGCGCTCAAAGGAAAGCCTTTCCCCCATCCGCGCATGTCATCGTTTTGTTATTCGCCGTCCGTCTTGTCGTCGGTTTCGTCCTTATCGTCGTCCTCATCATCGAACTCGAACGCGGCGCGCATCTTGCTCCGCTCCTTGCGGATCATTTCTTCATCCTGTCTGCGCTGCTCCTCGGCAGCCGCCTTCCTGTCGGTAAAAACAATGCTCAGCACCAGCATGGCTACGAGCGCCGCAAGGCCCAGCATCCATAAGACGCTTCCGACCACCTTAAAGGTTGCATTGTCGTAAAGGAAAAATTCTATCGCGCTGTTGCCCAGCGTGAACACCGCGCCCGCAAGCGCCACAATGCGCATTATGGTGCGGAACTTCTTTTCCTCTATCTTCAGATGCTTGTTTTCAAGTATCTTGCCCCTGCCCAGCACCGCCACATACAATAGGTATACGGCGATTATGATTTTGAAAATGGGCATGTAGTTCAGCGTACCGTCGCTTGCGTGTATGGAGGGATTCGCCTCCAATGCAAGTATTGCCAAAGCGAGTGTTTTCATCCGTTTCTCTCCGTTCTTTGAATATAATACCAATTAAAGCGCGGCATATAAATAGCGCGGCGCCATTGTTCAAAGTTTGTTTACTCTTTTCCGCCTACTCATGCGCCGCAATGAAGCGCGCCGCGATGAGCGAAGCGGAAGAGACGTTGAATTCATCGTGCGGGTCAAGCTGGTAATCGACCGCCGCGTTGCGTATCCATGCCGCATCCGTGTCTATATACGGCGCGCGGGCGGCGCTTAATTCCTCCGCAGTTTTGGCGAAAGCGTCAAGCTCCATATTTTCAAGCCCTATCCGCACCGGGAAGCCCGCAAACCCCGCCGAGCTTGAGCTTGTTGCAACGCACATAACGTTTTGCGGCACGGCTGCGCCCGTGCATTCATTCAGCAGCGCGCGCCACGCGGGCGAATATGTATCCGCGTTTTCCATAAGCAGCATGAACCTGAGCGGCTGCGCGCCAAGGTATGCAAACAGGCTGCGTATCTCCGCGCCGTTCACGGGGCATGCCTGTATTAGCCTCAGCTCCGGGAACTCATCCGCCATGGCGCGGGCAAGCGTCGCCTTGCCCATGGCCTCCGGCCCATATATAAGCACGCAGCTTGGCTTCGTTCCGCGCATGAATGCTATCACCTGCTCGCTCAGCGTCTGCCGTGCCTTCTCCTGGCAGCTAAGCTGCACGGCGCACTCATTCTGCGCCGCTTCCTCAAGCCATGCCCGCTGCCCGTCCGTGCGGCATTCAAGCGTTCTGCTCCTTAAAAGCACCCCCGTTCCGGACGATGCAAACAGATTGAAAAGATCCTGCGCCGCGCTTTTCCAATTATCGCTCTCCGTAAGGCTTATGTATATTTCCTCCAGCACCTCGTCCGCCGCGTATTCGCCGCGCATGCCCTTTTCGCCGTAGCTCCAGGCGGGCCATTCGCCCTCCGCAGGCGGCTGCAACGCCGCTTCCGCAGGCATCGCTTCTTTATTATGCGGCATGGGCTTAGGCTCTGTCCCGCCCCATGCGGCGGTGCTCATTACGGATATATCGTCCTTGGCGTAGCGGGAACGGGAATTGAGCTCGCGGCTGCGCTGCATGGTCATGCGGCTTATGTCCGCAGAATCAAGCGTGCTCAGCTCCCCAAGGGCGCTCAGGTCGCCCCTGAAAAGCATAAGCTGCGCCTCGTCCAGCATACCGGTGGCAGAGCTTAACGCGAAGGAATGCTCGTACCCCACGGCAAGGTGGATAAGATAATCCGTAAATATGCTGCCGCTCACGCGGCGCGCGGGGCTTTTTATAAGCGCGCGGCACAGCGCGCAGTGCTTTATATACGCTCCCATGCAGTCGCCGTTTATTATGCATTCGGCCGCGCCGGCAAGCAGCTTCAGCGCGTCGCTCGGCTCCTTTTCCCGCAGTATTGTCACGCGGTTCACGAGCGAAAGCAGCCTTGCCGCGGCATCGCGGGCGGAACTGTCGTTATAATTTCGCATGGGCCCATCCTCCCTATCTTATTAACCTATTATATCATACCACATATCGCGCCGTTTGCCATCCCACGGCGGCAACTTTATTTTCCTTTATGAACAATGCATGAATAATGCATGTTCGGGCAACCATTCCGCACCAAAATGCGTTATAATTGCAGAAAATGAAAACAAACCTAAGCCCCGCGCAATGCCGCGGAGCGGAAAGGAAGAATACTTGCTATGATCGTAAAAATTGCAAAGGGCGCGCTTGCGCTCCTGCTTGCGCTCGGCATGGCGGGCTGCACAAGCGGAACCTCAACGCCCACGGATTCGCCAATAGCCAATCTGCCCAACCCCATGGTCAGCGTGGACTCGGCCGATGCCTTCAGCGCGGCCGGAGTGAACATAGACGCGCCCGCGGACGCGACAAACGTGAGCTATTATATAATCAGCGGCACGCTTGCGGGAGTGCAGTTCACCTATGACGGGGAGGAATACACCTACCGCGCCAGCGCCAAGGACGACAATATATCCGGCATTTACTATGAGCTCACCGCGCAGTGCATAGTAATGGTTGAGTGCGACGGGTTCTGCGTGGACGCCACCGTGTACGCCGCGGAGGACAAGGGTAAGCTGGTTGAATGGGAGCACGACGGCATACATTATGCCCTTTGGCATGCGGGCGACACGGACGACGAAAAGCTGACCGCCGCGCTTACGGGCGTTATGGCGCGCACCTTCGGCGGCGTGCAGAGCGACCCCGTATCCGCCTCTCTCGATTTCAGCAAGGACGGCGAATGCGAGGTTGACCTTGACGGGGACGGCCTTGCCGAAAAGGTGAGCATAGCTGCGCAAAGCGGCGAACAGTATATGATACAGGATTACTGCACGCTGAGCGTTAAGGACGCAAGCGGCACCGAGCATACCATGAACCTTCAGATACAGTGGGCAATGATGGCCACGGCATATGATTTTGACGCGGACGGAAGGACGGAGCTTTTCATAAGCGGGGACATGGAAAGCGACGATTTTGTAAGCTACGTTATCCGCTTCGACGGAAGCGAACTGATACTTGCCGCGCCGGAGGTTCCCTATGACAACAGCGGCGACATGCTTATCGACGTTGAACCCGGCACGCCTCAGACCGAAGAGCCTTCATTCTATGGGTACATAGATACTGTGAACGATGGTTCTCTCACTGTGAACCAAACTCTTGACATACTTGGTACGCGCGGCGGCAGCACGACATATCTCATGGATGCGGATTCTTTCCGCTTCGCGAAGGATCCTTCCGCGCCCTGGGTATTCAGGTTTGATACGAACAATGCCGAGGACTGGGAATACATGGGCATGGAGACGAGCGCGGAATTCCCCGTGCGCATGGACGGTACGCAGGAGGATGCGACCCTGCCCATAGGCACCGAAATAGCCATAACCGAAATAAGCCTTGACGGCGAAGAATACGTTTGCCGCTTCGTTACCCGCGCGGGCGAGGAAGGCACCATAAGGGTAACGTTCGTCAATACGGATACGGACTACGGCTGCTATATAAACGGCGTTTCCGAATACGATTGCTTCACGGTGCTGCATTACGCCGGCTAATTAAAAAAATAATAGGAACGGCTCATAAGGCCGTTCTTTTTATATTCCGCAAAATATGATACAATATATCAAAAGCAGCATTTTCAGCGCGGAGGGACAGCACATGAACGACATTATGGCCATTGGCATTGCGGGCGGCACCGGATCGGGCAAAACGACCATAACCCGCCTTTTGAGCGAACGCTTCGGCAAGGACGTATCCGTAATATATTACGATAATTACTATAAGGCGCACGACGACCTTACCTATGACGAACGCGCAAAAATAAACTACGACTGCCCCGATGCATTCGATACGGAGCTTTTTCTGGAGGACGTTGCAAAGCTCAAGCGCGGTGAGGACGTGCTTTGCCCCGTATATGATTACACGGTGCATAACCGTTCCAACCAAACCCTGCTTATAAAAAGCGCGCCGGTGATACTGCTTGAAGGCATACTCCTTTTGAGCGACGAGCGCATACGCAATCTTTTGGACATAAAGATATTCGTCGATACCGATGCGGACGTGCGCATACTGCGCCGCATAATGCGCGACGTTAAGGAAAGAAAGCGCAGCCTTGAAAGCGTGGTTGAGCAATACCTTACCACCGTTAAGCCCATGCACGAAATGTACGTTGAGCCTTCAAAGCGCCATGCAAACATAATAATCCCCGAAGGCGGCCACAATATGGTTGCCGTGAACATGCTTATGGAAAGAATAAATGCTCACATAAACGCATGACCTCCCCACTCTGCTATCCGTAGACCCCCAAAAGGGGTCTTTTTTGTGTAAATAAACGCCCCCATGCCTGATGAGGACGTTTATGCCAAAATTTGCAGCGGCGATATGCAGCGGCGATCAATTGAATATGTTCAGCCTTCGGGCGTAGTTGAACGCCGTGCCGCGCGTGGTAACGACCACGTTGTCGTAGCTTGACGAGCAGTGCGCGAACACCGGCTCGCCGTTTTCAAGAAAGCCTATGCATATGCCTATGTGGTTGCCCTGGTCGGTAGGGTAGCGGTTCATGAAGGCCACGTCCCCCACGCGGATATCATTATACGCAATGTCCGCGCTGCGGTCCCATTGGTTCCATGTGCCGTTGCCAAGCAGCGTCTCCATCTCGCTGAAGTCATAGCCAAGCTGTATGAACGCCCAGCTTACAAAGCCGGAGCAATCCAGTCCGTAGGGCCTAACCTGCCCGCTCGATTCGCTGCCGCTGCTCGTAACCTCCCTAAGCTCTCCCCACGCGGGGTCAACTCCCGCTGCGCTGCTTTTGCCGCCCCAGAAATAGCTCACCTTGCCAACTATGCTGCATGCGGCGCGGGCGAGCTCAAGGCGCTTCCCGCTCGATGCGTCCGCGTTTTCCGCTTCCTTTTCCTCCCCGCGCACAAGTGCGTAGGCAATCTCCTCATCGCTCAGCGCGCGATAATTCTTTTCGTGTATATAGTCCGTCAGCCTGTTTATGCCCAGCACCGCAAGGGATGCAATGAGCAGCGCCGCCGTCATTATCACTATGCGCGTGGCCGCGCCTTTCATTGTTTTCGCGGTCTTTTGCCGCTTCACTTCCCGCCGGTTAAGGACAGGTTTATTCTCCATAGTAATTCATTCTCCTAATTATTGGGCTGTCAAGCCGCAATTTTGGGCTTATTCATGCCCGTGCTTATAAAGCTGCCTGTTATCCAGCGCCCACAGCCGCTCCGTAAAGCCGCCCGTAACTATGCCCGAAAGCGCGTCATACATTTCAAACAGCCTTGCGTCCAATAAGTCCACCTCGCTCACTATTTCCGCCTCCGGGAACATTGGGGGCTTAGGGGAGCCGAACTCAGGCACCCCGTGATGGGACATTACGATATGCTGCAAAAGCATCTTCGTTTCGTCGTTTATCATCAGCTCCGCCGCCGCGCGCTCAATCATTGCCATACCAAGGTCAAGATGCCCAAGAAGCTGCCCTTCGGTGCTGTATGCGCTTGCAAGGCCAAGCTCGCCCACGACAAGCTCCCTCGTCTTTGCAATGTCGTGCAGTATTATGCCCGCGTAAACAAGCTCGCTGCTAAGCGTTGGATAAAGCCGTTTATATACGCCTATTATGGCCTTTGCGCTTTCAAGCATTGTAAGCGTATGGTAAAGCAATCCCCCGCGCATGGCGTGGTGCAGCTTCAGCGCGGCGGGCCAGCGCATAAGCGCCTCCTTATTCTCCTTCAAAAGATACTGCGTGATGAGCTTCAAATCGGGGTCGTTAAACCCTTCGGTAACAGCAAATATCTCGTCATACATTTTCTGCGGGCTTTGCGGCGCGCAGGGCACAAGCTCGCTCATGTCCACTTCTTCATTGGGCTTCAAATTGCGTATGCGATCTATTTTAAGCTGCTCCCCGTCTTTCCACATGTTTATCGTGGCGCGCACCTTTATGACCGTGTTCGCTTCGTATGAGCCGTGCGCCTCCGGCGCATAATCCCAAAGCTTTGCGTTGCATTCGCCGCCCGCGTCCGCAAGCACCATGTCCAGATATGCCACGCCCTTCACGTTTGTCTTTATGCCAACGCTTTTAACTATGCAGAAGCCCTCCACCTGGCTTGCAGAAGCGTTAAATACCTTGTCCAGCAGTCTCATGCGACCCATATATAAAGCCCTCCGTATTGCTTATTCACTTTATTATACCAAATTATTCGGCTATATTAAACCCGTCCGTGCGCGTTATGCCGCCGTCCTTGGCTATCCAAAGCGCCTCGGCATCATCTATCGAGTCTATAAGCGCGCGCCCTTCGCCCGTATCCATTATAAAAAGCGCGGTGCTAAGCGCGTCCGCAAGCGCGCCGTCGGACGATATAACGGTAACGGATGCGTGCTTGTCCGCGCTCATAAGCGTATCGGGGTCTATAATATGGTTATAGCGCACGCCGTTTACTGTGTAATACCGCTGATAGTCCCCGCTCGTTACAACATAGCCCGAAGCTATGCTCGCCGTTGCGGCATTATCGCTGCCGCGCGGGTCCTGCACGGCAATCTGCCATGCTTCGCCGTTCGGCTTTGTTCCCGCCGCGCATACATTCCCGCCAAGGCTTATAAGCGCCGCGGATATTTCCCCCGCATCTATGCGCGCGTTAAGCTCATCCGTAACTATCTGCCCCGCAAAGCCCTTTGCGATAGCGCCCACGTCAAGGCGCACCTTACCATCTGCAAAGAATACGGTGCCGTTCGCTTCGTCCAGCACAATGCTGTTTATGTCCGTATGCTCCGCGGCCTTTTCAAGCAGCTCCATCGGCGGAAGCGCGGCGTTCGCCTCATCCTCAAGCCCTCTTTCGCGGTAATCATGCCAAATTGAAAGCACGCTGCCCATCGCCGCGTTCACCCTGCCGCCGGTAAGCTTATACGCTTCCTTGGCGAATTTAAGCAGCGCCATGGTTTCTGCGCTTACCTCAACGGGGGCTGCGGCGGCGCGGCGGTTCACCTCCATCAGGCTCACGGCGTCGTCATATTCATTATATATATCGTATAGCTTGTTCAGATATATCAGCCGTTCGTGCGCGGCCCTTGCAGCATCCGCCGCCGCCGTTTCGCTTGCGGCGTATACGGTAAGCTCCGTTACGGTATCGAACACATCAAAAAAAACGTATTGGTATTTCGCGTCCCCTTGGGTGCAGCCCGCGCCCGTGATCAGCGCGGCTATTATCAACAATATTGCCGCTATCCGCTTCATTGGGCGGCCTCCGGCGCAATGTTCGCCTCAAACCAGCCGGTAAGGTCCCTTCCCGCGGCTTCGCTGAAGGCGGCTATAAGCTTTTCCTTTGTGCCTATGCCCATGTAGTTTGCGTTATAGTATGTTTTAAGCCCTTCGTAGAAGGCTCCCGAACCAATCTCATCCACAAGCTTTGCGTAAAAATCATGCCCGTAGGCATACACCATGAAGAAATAGTCCGCGCCCGCAAGCTCCTCAAGCGAGCCGTCCAGCCGCTTTGTGCGCAGGTATTCATTGCGCATGGCATAGTAGCGCTCCTGCTCAAGCGCATCCGCCGCGTCTGTACCGGCATACTGCCGCAGGAAATCGAACCCAAGGTATTCAACCAACGATTCGTCCAGCCACGGGGAATACACCTGATCGCTCCCCACAACACCGTAAAACCACTGGTGCGCCGTTTCGTGCCCCATAACAAGCGCCCCCTCGGTTGATTTTGACGATTTGAAATACGCCTTGTTCACCATTATAAGCCCGGGGTATTCCATGCCGCCGTTCAGGTCAAAGGGCACAACGAAAATATCGCTGTACGGATATTCGCCTATATTTTCGCTGAAAAAGTCTATCGCCTTTGCAACGCATTGCGCGCCGAACGCCGCGTGCGCCTTGCTTTGGCCCAATGCATGCACCTTCACGCGCCCGCCGCGCGCCGTGGCTTCCGCAGTTGCGGCGTTGGGGATGAGCGCAAACGCAAATTCCCTTACGCTCGGCGCGGCGATGTAATATGTTTCGTAGGCGCGGCCGGAATCGTAGCTCATGCGCGTTCCCGTATGCGCAAGGGCAAATTTGGCTGGAATCTGCATGGCTACCTTATAATCGGCAATGCGGCTGTAAAAGCTGTCCCCGCCGGAATAATACGGCTCCGTGCGCCATGCGCCGTTTTCATACATGGCGGCTATGGGTAATGCATTGCCCAGCATATAGCCCGTTGAATTGGCGCCGAAGCGGTCGCCCGTTTCTGGCAGGGTCATATCGAACCGCATGAAAAGCCGAGTGCTTTCGCCGGGCGCTATTTCGCGCGGCAAGTATACCGTAAGTATGCCGCCGTCGCTGCTGAGCGTATATGCGGCGGATCTGCCGTCCGCCCCGACGGAGCCTATGCCCATGCAGTTGGCCTCAACGTCGTTCGCGTGCAGGCGCAGAACTATGCTGTACATTGTGTCCGCGCTGCGGTTAACGTATGTAAGCCGCATAAGCCCCCATACGCGGAGCCGCCTGCCCTCCTCCATCGCCTGAATTGAGAATTCGTAAAGGTCGCGTTCCGGAATTTCGCCGCCGTTCTCCGCCGCGGCAGGCACGGCAAAAGCCGCTGCGCATATAAACGCGGCGGCCAATGCAAAAAGCCTTAATATGGTGCTTATGCTTTTACGCCTATGCTCCACATGTTTCCCTTCTTTTTTACTTCATCACTATGCAGCCGGAATAGATATAGCCGTATTGCCCATTCACTTGGCAATAATACCATGTTCCGTCAAGCCTTATCACCGTGACATCGGTCCCTTGGGAGAAGCTGCCTATCACGGGGAAATCCTTGCCCGCGCCGGAGCGCATGTTTGCGATTATGCCCGCTGCAATGCTTGCGTTGGCGCTGCTCTGCGCGGGGGCAGGCGTAGGCGTGGGCGTTGCGGAGGGGAAGGAGCCGTTATTGAACATTCCGCCGCCGGTTGACGCGCCGGAGTTATTAGCGCCCGTTGAAGGCTGAGTCACATCCTCAAGCACAGGATATTCAACCGTTTCGCTCTTTATAACATAGCGCGTGCGCATATATCCGTATGTGCCGTTATAGCTGCCGTACCACCAGCCCTTCTTGGGGTTGGATTCAACGTTTGCCTGCGCGCCGCCTGGTATGGTTGCAAGCTTGGCGGAATCCGTGCTCATGGATTTATAAACATATGTTTTGCTCTTTGCGGTGTATGCGGTCTTTACGGCATTTGTATTGTCCGGATAGGCCAAAATATATTCGGTCTTAACATAGCCCAGCTTGCCGTCCGCCGTGCGCACCTTGCACCAGTCCGCAGCAAGCTGCAGCAGCATCACCTTATCCCCGCGGGAAAGGGTTGCGACGGTGGTATCCTTGGTTCTTGAAAAGCCCGTGCGCAAGGGCGTGCCATCGTATTTTATAACGGCGGGTATCTCCGGCGGGTACGCGCGGTTATCCTCCGGCTGCTTATAATCCGCATATGCCGGAATCTCCTTCTTCAGCCTTTTTACAAGCTCCGGATCGGCGGCCTTTTTGCGGTTTATAACGCAGGTTGTTCCCGGCGGGCAATTATAGTATATAAACTGCGCAACGTGCGGCAGCACCCTTACGCAGCCGTGGGACACGGCCTGACCCAGCTTTCTGTATGCCCCGCGGGACATGGAGGTGAGCTTCTTTGAATTATACATTACGGAATGGATGTATATTCCGCGCACTACCTGCGTCCAATACTGCGCATACTGGCCGAACGCCACAAAATAGCCGAAGCGTTCCTTCATATCGCCAAGCTTAAACGTGCCCGCTCCCGTCTGATGCTCCGCATCGCCGGTGGTGCAAAGGCTTTGCAGCACTATGCGGCCGCCTATCTGCCCCTCGTAAACGGTTATTATTTGGTTTACAAGGTCTATTTCTATTGAATATTTGTTGGGGTCGGTATTGTCGTAATCCACCTTGCTGGTCCAGCCGCTAAGGGTCTGCGCGCTTGAAAACGCGGGAAGCAGGGCAAATACGCTGAGTATGCAAAGCATCAGCGCAACGGTTCTTTTCAGCATTCGTAACCTCCGTAAAGCATTATTATTTATATATATGCGCGATATGGCATTATTCCTTCTGCCTGTTCGCGCTTTTAATTTCCGCAAATATATCCGCCGCGTCCGTGCTTTCGCCGCCGGTGGGCAGCTTGCAAAGGAAATAGGTTATTATGAAGCAGGCAATGAACAGCGCCGCGTCTATCGCCAAGCCCCAGCCGCTCCTTATCCCGGGGTATATGAGCGCAACGCTCGTGAGCAAAAGCCCCAATGCGCCGTAGTAAGCGTAGCCGTAGTGCTTATCGAACAGCCGCTTTACCGCCGCGATAAGCACCGCAACCACCGCCAGCGCCCCAAGCCCCGCGCAGAGCAGCATGGGTATATTGAACGAATTGAACGCGGCAAGGAACGGTTCGTATATGCCAAGGTATATCATAAGGAAGGAGGTGCTTATGCCGGGGATCACCGTGCCGAGGCCGATGAGCGCGCCGCCGAGCGCAGCCGTCCAGCCATTGAAGGGCAATGCCTCTCCCCCGCCCAGATGATGCTGCAAAAGCGCCGTGCCGCCTATCAATGCCGCGCCCGCAAGCGTGCCCAAAAGATAGCGCGGCTTGAACCCGCGGCGGTTCGCCTCGCCTATAAGCGAAGGTATCCCGCCAAGCACCATGCCTATCAGCGCCCACATTGCGCTCACGCGATACGCCGCCAATATGGATTCCATCACCCGTCCCGTGCCTATAAGCCCCACTACACCGCCTATTCCAAGCGGCAGAAGGTACATAAAGCAGGGCACAAAGCTTTTGAACATGCCCGTAACAGCGTCAAGCGCGGGGCGGTACACGCCCATGGCAACGGCCAGCACGCCGCCGCTTGCGCCGGGCAGCATGGCCGCAACGCCTATCGCCAGCCCCTTTATGATCCGCGTGAGGAAACCTCCTCCGTTCTTTTGCATAATTGACCCCTCCGCACGGCAAAAACGCCGCGCTTTATCCGAAAATAGTTTTACAGCATTATTTTACCAGAACGGCGACGCATTTGCACCATGTAGGCGAAATTTAACAAATGGTTCATTTATTCGCGGGGAGACAATTCAACTCCCTCAGAAAATTCGCTTTGCAGCGAATTTCCAGCTCCTTCTTGGAGGAATGTCTGAGGGGTTGACGTAAAAAGCATAGCCATGGGCGGGCCGCCAATGACGGCCCCTACTTCGCATCTTATAAACTTTTGTCAAAAACCAAGGGGACGGCCTCCCGTCCCCACAACTTTACAATCTCCCGCGCTCACCCGCCGCAAGGCGGATTTCACATGGCGCAGCCATATTTCACATTGCAAAAGCAATATTTCACCCGTTCGTAAGAACGGATTTCACCGCGCGTAAGCGCGCTTACTCTATTCCCTCATCAGCGGTTTCTATCGCATCTTCCACGTTTTCGTCCTTTGCCGTGTCTGCCGCGGCAAACTGCGCCTTTTCAGGATGGCACAGGGCGCTGCGCTTATAGCACACATACATGGCTATGCTGCAAACCACCCAGCCCATCGGGTATGCGAGCGACACCAGCACGAATCCGCCGCCGAGCTTTGTGCCGACGTAAAGAAATATCTGGCGGAATACCACGAACGAGGACAGCATCACTATCATGGGTACCTTGGCCTTGCCTATGCCGCGCATAGCGCCCGCAAATGTTTGATTGAAGCAGGTGCAGAAGTAGAACGGCGCTATCATGCCAATGAAGCGGGAGCCGTATTGTATAACAAGCGAATCATTGGTGAAAAGCGTAAGGAGCTGATCCCTGAATATAAGCAGCAGCGCGCAAAGGAATATGGTCATGGATATGCTCATTATCAGCGCCTGCTTAACGCCCTGCCGCGCGCGTTCAAGCTTCCTTGCGCCGTAATTCTGACCAACGAACGTGGTGGATGCCATGGCTATGCTCTGCGCCGGAACCAGCGCGTATACGTCCAGCTTGTTGTAGCTTGACCAGCCCGCCATGCAGTCCGAGCCGAACGCATTCACATAGCTCTGCACGAACACGTTTGAAAACGAGGTCAATCCCTGCTGCACGCCAGAGGGCAAGCCTATGGACAGCACCTGCTTGAGTATGCTGCCCTTTATGCAAAGGTGGCCCCAATGTATGGCATACGGCCCGGCGGAGCGCGTAAGCACGAACAGCACAAGCGCCGCCGAAAGGAACTGGCTGATTATTGTTGCATACGCCGCGCCGGCAATATCCATTTTGAACACTATTACGAACACAAGGTCCAGTATAACGTTCAGCACGGCCGAGAATATAAGGAAATACAGCGGCCGCCTTGAATCGCCCACGGCGCGCAGTATGGCCGAGCCCATGTTGTATATAAACAGTCCCGATATGCCCGCAAAATATATTGTCAAATAATCGTGCGCCGCGCCGAAAACGTCGTCCGGCGTGCTCATCATCCTCAGCATCGGGTCAACTATCGCTATGCCTACGCCCGTGGCGATAACGCTCATTATTATCGTAACAAGTATGGTTGTATGCACCGCGTCGTGCAGCCGAACGTAGTCCTTCGCGCCGTAGGATTGGGATATAACAACGCTTGCGCCCATGGACAATCCGGAGCACAGCCCGACAAGCATGTTTATTATGCTGCTTGTGCTGCCGACAGCCGCCAGCGCCTCTTTACCCACAAACTTGCCCACAACGATTGTGTCCACGGTATTATAAAGCTGCTGAAACAGCAATCCCGCCGCCAGCGGCAGCGCAAATGTTATCAGCAGCCTCCATATCGATCCGCCCGTCATGTCCGAATCGGCGCGCTTAATATGTCGCTTAATTCCTCGGTGAACCTTCTCTTTTTCCTTGCTTACCTGTTCCAATTCCATGCTCTCTCTTTCTCTTACAACATCTTATATATCCTTTTATATATAATGATATCACATCGCATGGATTTGTCAAAGGCGCAAGCCCCGCCTTTTATGCCCAGCCCATCAATTGGATGAAACTATATACAAGCCTAAGTCCGTAGAACACCATTACCGCGCCGCAGACTATGTTTATTATTCTCAGCAGCTTATCCGTTATTTTCCCGCTGAACAGGGATATTGCCGTGGTAACGCCGAAAAACCATATTACCGACGCACTCGTGAACCCTATAACAAACGGCAATTTTTCGCCCGCGGTAAGCGTTGCGCTCGCCGCGCCCAGCAGCATTGTGCCGTCAATGAGCGCCTGCGGGTTTATCCACGTTACCGTGAACGCTATCGCCGCCGTTTTCAGCAGCGATATGCCCGTATCCGCATCGCCCGCAAGGCCGGATTTTGAGCGTATCAGCCCAATGCCCATCCATATCACAATAAGGCTGCCTATCGCCAACACGCCCTTTCTAAGCCACGGCAGCGCCTCCATCAGCGCGCCCACGCCGAAAAAGCACGCAAGGCTGAGCGATATGTCAAAGAATGTTATTATCAGCGCCGTAAGGAACGCCTTCTTTTTAGGCTGCGTAACGGCCGCGTTTATAACAAAAAGATTCTGCGTGCCTATCGGCGCAACGTATGCAAGCCCCATCATAAGCCCGCGCAGATAGATAGCCATGTTCACTCCTTATTATTTAACAGGCAGCTTTTATTATCCGCCGTTTATTCTTAACTGAATATATTATATGCTTAATGCATCTGCCGCGCAATGGCGCGCTATTTTATTGCAAAAGTAAGTAAGGGCGAATTGCCCTTGCAATCCTGTGCATATATGCGGTAATATAAAAGCATGGAATAACGAACCGCTATTTTTCACGAGGTTATGCCATGGGATTGCGTCAAAGTCAGGAACAGCGGCAGATAATCGGCCAGCGCATGTATCAATATATGGATATTTTGGCCATGAATATGGATGAAATAAACCGATATGTGGACGACGCCATGCGCGAAAACCCGCTGATAGAGCTGCTTACGCCGCCCGAGCATTTCACGCACTACAGCGATTGGGATGCGGAAAGGCAGGACGCTTTCGATAGATATTCACAGCAAAGCGCCGGAAAAACGCTGGAAGCGTTTTTGCTGGAGCAGATAGCTTTCCTTAAGCTGGATGAATCCGCCCGTTCCGCCGTGGTTTATATAATATGCAGCACGGATGAAAACGGCTATGTTCCGGAAAATATCGATTGTCTTAACGAAAAATACAGCCCTGCCTGCATACATAATGCGCTTGAAATAATACAATCGCTTGAGCCGGCGGGCGTGGGCGCGCGCAGCCTTGGCGAATGTTTGCAATTACAATTGGCACGGAATAAGGAAAGCGATCCCCTTCTTTACACATTGGCGCATGATTATATGCCCCGCTTATGCCGCGGGCAGTTTAAGCACATTGCGAAGGAATTGAATCTTCCCGTTAAGCGCATAGAAGCGGCGTTTAAGAAAATGACCAAACTTCAGCCCAAGCCCGGCAACGGCTTTGGGCACAGTAATTATACCAATTATGTTGTGGCGGATATAGAGCTGCATTACGATAACGCCGCGCAAAAATACATTGCCGCTTATCTATATGACCATTACGCCAATATAGGCTTAAACGATTATTATTCGCTGCTGATTTCGGATTCGAATACCGATGCCGAAACAAAGGCATACATAAAAGAAAAGACCGACTCCGCAAAATGGATAATAGGCTGCATACAAAAGCGGCGCGACACCTTGATGAACATAGCGCAGCTTATAGCGGAAAGCCGGCCGCAGGCGCTGCGCAGCGGTTCCGCGCCCATCCAGCCGCTTAGCATCGATTATGCCGCGGAGCGGCTGAACGTGAGCCCGTCCACGGTTTACCGCGCGATACGCGGCAAATATATTTCCACGCCGCGCGGGGTACTGAGCATGGCAGCCTTCTTTGATAAAGCAAAGCTTAGTGCGGCGCCGGAAGCCGGGCTGTGCCGCAACGATATATCCCTTAAAATAAAAAGCCTTATCGCCAACGAAACCCACCCGATGAGCGACAGCGAAATATCCAAATCGCTTGAAGCGGACGGCATAAGGATATCCCGGCGGACGGTAGCCAAATACCGCGAGGAAATGCATATACCCTCTTCGTCATGCAGAGTAAGGATAAAAAGCGAGGACAGCATATGAAAAGAAAGCGCGTAGTTATAGTCACCGGCAATCAGCGCGTGGCGCAGGCAATATTCAGCGATGTAAAGGCCGTGTTCAACAATGACGTTGATATAGATATAGTATATCCTTCCCAGATAGCATCGCTGGACGCCGTGGAGGCGGACGCCTTTCTTGTTACCCGCTGGTACAACATAGGCGGCCTTACGGACAAGGTATCCAGCAAATCCAAGGTGGTGCGCACAACCCGCACCATATCCGAAAGCGGCTATAAGAAAATAACAAAGATCCCTCCGGGAACCAACGTGCTTGTGGTCAACGATTCCGAACAATCCACGTCCGGCGTGATAGAGCTGCTGATGGATCTGCATATAGACGGGCTTACATATGTTCCGTATACCGCCGGGCATTATGACCCAAGCCTGAAAATAGCCATAACCCCGGGCGAAAGCCGGTATGTTCCAAGCTATATCGAAAACATAATAGACATAGGCAACCGCCATATAGACATTTCCACCGTGCTTGCGCTTTGCAATGTTATGGACGTGAACATATCCGAAATTGCCGGCCCGCTTATGAATTATTTCAATATGCTGCTCTGCCGCGACGTAATATCCCGCCAATACCGGGACACGCTTTCAAAAAGCATGTATATGAACAGCATCCTTAAACACATGGAGCAGGGCGTTCTGCTTACCGCGCCTGATGGCCGCATAATACTGAGCAACGGCAAAATGAACGAGCTGCTGCGCATGCAGGTAACCGAAAACCGCGACTATGTATCCGCCGTGTTTCCGGAAGGAACGGCGGCGCGCATAATACCCCGCCCGTGCTTATCGTGATGCGCTATCTTAACGGCGGCGACTCGCCGCGCATCGGCCTTGTGGGCAAGGGCATCGTGTACGACAGCGGCGGTTACAGCATAAAAACCACGCCCGGCATGAAGAACATGTTTGACGATATGGGCGGCGCCGCCGCAGTAATAGGCGCAATGACCGCCGTTGCGGATCAAAAGCTTAAGGCTAACGTAATAGGCGTTATTGCCGCGTGCGAAAACAAGATCGCTGCGGATGCTTACGTCCCCGGGGACATAATAGGCTCCATGAGCGGCAAAACGATAGAGGTCATAAGTGCGGACGCAGAAGGCAGGCTTACCCTTGCGGATGCGGTAACGTATATACAGCGCAAGGAAAGCTGCCGATTCGTTGCCGACATTGCCACCCTTACCGGCAGCGCAAAAACCGCCGTCGGCAAATACAGCGCCGCCGTGCTTACAAACAACGAAGAGCTGTATGCTTCCGCGCGGGAGGCCTCGCGCCTGTCCGCCGAAAAGATATGGCGGCTGGATAACGACCGCGAGATGCTGCCATGCATAAAAACGCCCGTGGCCGATTTGAAAAACGCCGGCAACGCAACGATGGACGGCGGCGGATGCATGCTGGGCGGAATGTTCGTGGGCGAATTCATAGAAAACGATATCCCCTGGATACATATAGACATGGCGCCCGTAAACTTCCGCACGGAGCCGCCGGCATACTGCGCATACGGTGCAACGGGCTACGGCGCTTCATTGCTGTACCATTTGGTGAAGCAGCTTAAAGGCAACGCATAAGGAGGGCATAAGCATGAAACCGCGTATAGGAATAATGAGCAGGTACCTTGCCAAGGACAACCGTTTTGTTACCAAGGCCGGCTATATCTATGCCATTTCGGCCGTGGGCGGGCTTCCCATACAAATACCCATAGCCGATATTGCCGACGTTGATACATTAGCCGGCATGGTGGACGGCATAATAATAACCGGCGGCGCGGACGTAACGCCGCTGGTATACGGCGAGCAGCCCGTGCCCGCAATAGGCCCCACCTGCGGCGCGAACGACAGGTTTGAAATAGCCCTTATCCATGCCGCGCTTGCGAATAAAAAGCCCGTGCTTGGCATTTGCCGCGGTATACAGGTTATAAACGTTGCCTTCGGCGGCACGCTTTATCAGGATATCCCCAGCCAGATGTCCCGCGATATCTGCCATAATCAGGGCGCCGCCGGAACCGAGCGCACGCACAGCGTGGCCGTTGAGCCCGGCAGCTATATGCACAGCATAGCCAAATGCGATACCGTACTGGTCAACAGCTTCCATCATCAGGCGCTCAATACCATAGGCGACGGGCTGAAGGTAAGCGCGCGCGCAATGGACGGCGTTGTCGAAGCGGTTGAAAATGCGGACGGCTCCGTGTTCGCCGTGCAATGGCACCCCGAATTGCTGTATGCCGAAAATCCGGAGCACCGCGCCATATTCGAAGCATTCGTAAACAGGTGCGCCACAAAATAGCGCCGCGATTTAACAGGCATTCCCGCTAACATTGCCCGCAGGGCCCGCGCCGCATAGTCAGGTGCGGGCCTTGCGCCTCCGCATAATGCCGAGCAGGAGGGGCTTTTTACGGCTCATCTGAAAATCCTTCTGCCGCTGCGGAACAGCGCGCCTATGCGGAACAAATGCTGCGCACATTTGTTCAGGCCATACAGTCCCAAAGGTAACATATTCCATTCGTTCCAGCATTGCATTTTTTGCCCATTCTGTAAACAAAACCGCTATATTCTTGCACAATTCACATAATTAGACTACAATATAAGATGATATTTTATGCCTGAACGGGCAGAAAGAGGAAAAATGGCAAACGATAAGTATTCCGGAAGCTATAACGCAGGCCCCCAGCTTCCGTCATATATGAAAAAGAACACGACTGCCGCCAAGCGCACGGCAGCGCAGGGCACGGCCGCGCGAAGCACGGCATCAGCGGCGCGCACCTCCGCCGCGGCAAAGCGCACCACCGCGACCCGCAGCACCGCGACCCGTAGCACAACAAGCCGTTCTTCCGCAAGGAGCAGCACAGCGCACAGCGCCGCAGCACGCAGCTCTGCAACGCGCAGCACAGCAGCGCACAGCACCGCAGCCAAGGCGAATACCCGGCGCACGGCGAATCAGGCGCAGAATAAAAAGCGCAAAAAGAAAAGCTCCGCGGGCGCGCTCAAATGGATCGCGCTGCTTGCGGCGTGCGTGCTTTGCGTAATAATTATTGTATCGATAGCAAACAGCGGCGGCGCGGATGCCGTTGCGGACATGGATAAGCTGATGCAGACCGGCAAGCGGTTCAAGGCCGGCGTAAAGCTGATAGGCGTGGACGTGAGCGGCATGACGCCGGAGGAAGCGACAGGCCTTGTTAAAAACGCCGCCGAAAAGAAGCTGAAAACCGTTGCCGTGACCATAAGCAGCGGCGAAAACAGCTGGACGCTCGATTCCGACGCGATGGGCATGGGGTACGACATTGCGGAAGCCTTGGCGGACGGGCTGAACTTCGGCCGCGGGGAGGACGACAACACGGTTGTTATAACCGGCGCGGGAGAGGGCGAGTTCGATGCAAAGTATACATGGGACAGGGGAAAGATAATATCCGCCCTTGCTGCCATGAGCCAAAGCATAAACACGGAAGCTACCGCCGCCTATGCGGAACCCGTTACCGATTGGTCGCAGGAGGAGCGCTTTATTTACCATGCCGGCGAAGAAGGCATTACCCTTAATGAAGAAGCAACGGCCGATGCGATAGAAAAGGCCCTTGGGCAGGGCGAGTTCGTATGCACCGTTGAGGCCACGGTAAACGCCGTGCTGCCGGGCGGCAGTATAGACGATCTTAAAGCCGCAACGTCATTCATCGCCAGCTATACCACCAAATTTTCCGCCCGCAGGGACGACGAGGTAAAGCAGAACCGCAAGTTCAATATACAGAAGGCGGCGGACATAATAAACGGCAACACCATCCAGCCCGGCGAGGAATGGAGCTTCAATACGGTTGTCGGCCCGCGCACATACGAGCTCGGCTGGAAGGGCGCCAACGGCATAAGCGGCGGCAAGGAATACACCATTCAGGCCGGCGGCGGCATATGCCAGGTATCCACAACGCTTTATAACGCGCTGCTTTGCGCCAACATGGAAATTGTTGACCGCCGCGCGCATACAATACCTTCGGACTACGTTCCCGTAGGGCTTGACGCAACGGTGGATACCCGCGGCATAGACTTCGTTTGGAAGAACAATACGGATATGCCCGCGTACATATTCGCGCGGGTGGAAAAGGTGGAAGGCAGCTCCAGCCGCCATACCATAACCGTTTACGTTTACGGCAAACCGCTCCCCGAGGGCGTAACATATCAATCAAGGAACGAGATAATAGAGGAACGTTCCCGCCAGGACGAGGCAATATACACAAACGACGCTTCCATACCCACGGGCTATCAGCTTGAGCGTGTGCAGGGGCATAAGTATTACGTTGCCGAGGCGTATCAGGACAAGTATGTGGACGGCAAGCTGGCCGAAAGCAAGCTGCTCTATACCGATAAATATAAGGGCAACCCTCCGGAGGTTTCCATAGGCACCGGCGCGCCGCTCGCATCCGGACAAACGCCCGACCCCGCGTGGAAGCCCTACGGCACGCCGCTCGAGGACGCGAATTGACAAATTCCCGCGGCATTACCTGCCATTTGCTTGACAAAGGGGTGTGCAGCGGGGATAATAAAGCAAACAGAAAATAATATCAGGAGGACAAAATTATGGGCATAATCAAGGCCTTGACCGGCGCAATAGGCGGCGGTTTGGCGGATAGCTGGCTTGAGGTTATCGAGTCCGCTCCCATGGGAGACAACACCGTTTTCACCCGCGGCGTAAAGGTGCGCAAGGGCGACAGCCGCAACCAGAACACCAAGGGCACAGCGGATACCGTGTCCAACGGCTCCATAATCCATGTTTACGATAACCAGTTCATGATGCTGGTTGACGGCGGCAAGGTAGTGGACTATACTGCGGAGCCCGGCTACTTTAAGGTTGATAATTCTTCCATGCCGAGCCTTTTCGGCGGCCAGTTCGGCGATTCTCTGAAGGAGACCTTCAGCCGCATCAAGTACGGCGGAACGCCTTCCTCCAGCCAAAAGGTATTCTTCATCAATCTTCAGGAGATAAAGGGCATTAAGTTCGGCACGCGCACCCCCATCAACTATTTCGACTGCTTCTATAATTCGGAGCTGTTCCTGCGCGCGCACGGCACCTATTCCATAAAGGTCACGGAGCCGCTCAAATTCTATGCCGAGGCCATTCCCCGCAACGCGGAGAGCGTGGACATAAACGACATAAACGAGCAGTACCTTAACGAGTTCCTCGAGGCCCTTCAGGCCGCCATCAACCAGATGAGCGCCGACGGCACGCGCATAAGCTTCGTAACCAGCAAGGCGCGCGAGCTTTCCAAGTACATGGCGAACGTGCTGGACGAAGAGTGGAACCAGAACCGCGGCATGCAGGTGCAGTCCGTGGGCATAGGCTCCCTGTCCTATGACGAGGAAAGCCAGAAGCTCATCAATATGCGCAATCAGGGCGCAATGCTCTCCGATCCCAGCGTGCGCGAAGGCTACGTTCAGGGCGCAATGGCGCGCGGCGTGGAAGCCGCCGGCAGCAACACCGCGGGCGCGGGCGCGGCGTTCATGGGCGTTGGCCTTGGCATGAATGCCGCGGGCAACATGGCGGGCGCGTTCTCCGCCTCCAACCAGCAGCAGATGCAGTATCAGCAGGCTCAGCAGCAGCAGGCCCAACAGCAGCAGACTCAGCAGGGCGGCTGGAAATGCTCCTGCGGCGCCACCAACGGCGACAATATGGCCTTCTGCCCCGGCTGTGGCAGCAAGAAGCCCGCTCCCCAGCCCGCCGAGGGCGGCTGGACGTGCTCCTGCGGCGCGACCAACGGCGCGAACATGGCCTTCTGCCCCAACTGCGGCAGCAAAAAGCCCGCCGAAGCGGCCGCCAAGTCCGCTTTCTGCCCCAACTGCGGCGCAAAGCTTGCGGACGGCGCAAAATTCTGCGTGGAATGCGGCACAAAGCTCAACTAAGTTTATCTGCAAAGGGGATGGCCTCGCGCCGTCCCCTTTTCCGTTTTCCGCAATAAATTTGCATATCCGCAAAAAAACTCTTTACAAACCCGCCCGCATACGCTATAATACATCTTGCGCAACGGAAAGCGCAGCAAATATGGGGCTTTAGCGAAGTTGGCTATCGCGCTACACTGGCAGTGTAGAGATCACCGGTTCGAATCCGGTAAGCTCCACCATACTTGAGAAATCCGAACTTAATCCCGATAGGGAATGGGTTCGGATTTGTTGTTTATATGGAAGATGTTGTTGGGTAGGGTGTTGACGAGATTGTAGACATGGTTTGTTGTGCTTTGCTAAGGTTGATTACAAGTTCATCCTGGCAAAATAAAGCAAACCATGTCGATTTTTGTTTGTGCAACTTATCGCACATTATTCATGTTTTTATTTATGCTCTCTTTTTTCCGCGGTTCCTTCTCCCCAGATCTCCCGCCCCAAACTCACCCTATTATTGCCTCTCCCATACCAAGCATCTTCTTTACCGTTCCACCCTCCCATCCCGGACCATACGCCCCATAATTTGCGCAATAGAACGAACATAAAAACGAGGTGCAGTTCAAGC
>ERZ791569.267-NODE-267-length-40412-cov-5.909086_pt1 | contig 40412 bp, 31 predicted proteins | sample MGYA00509973_ERZ791569 | MGnify/ENA primary metagenome ERZ791569 (study PRJEB30046, sample SAMN00791902) | human gut metagenome | study: EMG produced TPA metagenomics assembly of the A metagenome-wide association study of gut microbiota in type 2...
GAGCAGGCGGGGACCACCGCCGCCTTCTGGCCCACCTATGCCTTCAACGCCCTGACCGTGGGCCTGGGCGAGGCCGTGGCCTGCTATGGCCTTGGCGGAGTGCTGCTGTGGCGTCTGGACAAGAGCAAGGCCCTGCAGCGCTATCTTCAGAATCGATAAACAAAAAGCCCTCCCTGCGGAGGGCTTTTTCGCTGCAAACGGGTGAAAACCGGCGCGAAATGCGGCGCCGTCGGTTGAAATTTCCCGCCGATTGTGCTACCATGACAGGTAACACTGCGCCCGCTCCGAGCGCCTGAAAAGGACATCGACTTGACCATGAGCGAAAAAGAGACAAAGCCACAGGCCGCGCACTCCCGGCTGGATACCGCGGCGCTGCCCCGCGGCCCGCTGAACTGGGTGTTTTTCCCGGCGGCACTGTTATACCATGAGCTGCTGCTCCGCGCCTTTGACCGGCAGAGCGATTTCTTCACCGGCACATTGGTGTTGGTGGTGCTGTTTGCCATCGGCTCCGGCCTGTTCTGGAGCCTGCTGGTCAATCTGATCCGCCATCGCACGGCGGCCACCGTCATCTCCATCGCCATCATGGCGGTGTGGACGGTGCTGGTCTGCGTGGAATACTGCTGCCGCAGCTATTTCAAGACCTATTTTGCCATCGGCTTCATCGGCAACATGACCGGCGACGTGGTGGCCGGCTTCGGCGAGGCCGTGCTGCCGGATGTGGTGCTGCCCCGCCTGCCCTTCCTGCTGCTGGCGTTCATCCCGCTGGTGCTGTGCATTCTGCTGCGCCGCCGCATCGTCACCGAGCAGCGCATAGGCCGCAGGTCGCTGCTGTTTTTGCTGGCCATGTGCCTGATAGCGGGCCTTACCGGCGGTGCCCTGTCCCACTGGGGCGCCTATCGGGACGCCTACACCTACAATTTCACCACCGATACCGGCGTCACCCACTTCGGCCTCAACGCCGCCATCCGGCTGGAGGCCACCTACGCCATATTCGGCCATCCCACGCCGCCCCTGCCGGAGGTGTCGTCGGATGCGGAGGATGACGCGCCCGCCGTCACCACCTCCACCGTCTACGACAGCAACGTCATGGACATCGACTTTTCCGCGCTGGCGGACGGCGCGTCCAGCACCGCCGTGGCCAGCATGTCCCGCTATTTCGGCAGTCTGACGCCCTCCAGGCAGAACGAATACACCGGTGCGTTCCAGGGGAAGAACCTTATCCTCTTCACCGCCGAGTCCTTCTCCCCCTGGTTCATCAGCGAAGAGCTGACCCCTGCCCTCTATCGCCTGACCCACGAGGGCTTCCTGTTTGACAACTTCTACCAGCCCGGATGGGGCCAGTCCACCACCGGCGGCGAATACGCCGTCATGACCGGCCTGATCCCCACCTGGGTCAACGGCAACGTCAGCTTTTACGCCACCGCCAACAACAGCATGCCCTTCGCCCTGGGCAACCAGTTCCGCGCCCTGGGCTATACCACCGCCGCCTACCACAACAACATCTACAACTACTACCACCGCGACCGGACCCACCCCAATCTGGGCTATGACTACCAGGGCCAAGGTAATGGATTGCAGCTTACCGAGGACGGCTCCTGGCCCTATTCCGATCTGGAGATGCTGCAGAACACCATCGGCCGGTATATCGACGACTATGTGCGAAGCGGCACGCCCTTCCACACCTATTACATGACCGTCAGCGGCCACGGCGGCTATGGTTGGGGCCACGCCATGTCCGCCAAGAACCGCGCCGCGGCCCAGGCGGCCTATCCCAACGCCTCCACCCAGGTGCAGGCCTATGTGGCCGCCAATCTGGAGCTGGAGAACGCCCTGCAATACCTGCTGGATGAGCTGGAAAAGGCCGGCATCACCGACGATACGGTGATCTGCCTGGCCGCCGACCACTACCCCTATCTGCTGTCCGAGACGGACACCGACTACTACAACGAGCTGCGGGGCGTCACCGATTCCGAGCGCGACACCTCCCGCTACCGCAACGCCCTGATCCTCTGGTGCGGCAGCATGGAGGAGCCGGTCACTGTGTCCGAGCCCTGCAGCGCCGTGGACATCGTGCCCACCCTCAGCAACCTGTTCGGCCTGACCTACGACTCCCGGCTGCTGTCGGGCCGCGACGTGCTGGACAGGGACTATGACCCCGCCGACGCCTACGGCAGCATCCCGCTGGTGATCCTGCCCACCGCTTCCGGCAACAGCTGGGCCACCGCCGCCGGCGTGTACGAGGCGTCCACCCGCACCTTCACCGCCAATTCCGGCATCACCGTGCCGGATGGCTATGTCAGCGCCATCAACGACCGCATTTCCCTGCAATACTACTACGCGGAGCTGCTGGTGACCTACGACTACTATGCCATCGCTCTGGGGGATACCCCCAATGCGCCGCAGATATCCGTCCCACAGCCTGAGCCTGCCCCGCAGCCTGACGACGATCCGAATGCTCCGGAGGGGGATGTGGCCCTCCCGGACGATACCGGCGCCGTTGACGGCGACGTGTCCCAAGAGGAGCAGCAGTACTGAGCTGCTAAAAAAGAAGGACCGCCTTTGGCGGTCCTTCTATGCGTTCTGTAGCGTTTTGCGGTCAATGCCGGTCTACGCGGCCCCAGTCCGTCTCGCTCTCGTACAGCACATGGATGTCGTCCATGTACTGGGAGTCCATGGGATTGCTGATGGCCACCGCCGCCTTGTATTTTTCCAGCGCCCGCCGGGATTTCTCCGGCGGCTGCACGGTGCCGGCGCCGGCGATGCACCCGCCGGGGCAGGCCATGCCCTCCAGCAGATAGCCGTCGTACTTGCCTGTCCGGGCGATGCGCAGCATCTGGCGGCACTCGTTCAGGCCCTCCGCCGCGGCGGTCTTGACCTCCACCTCCGGGTGCAGCCGGTGGATGACGCTCTCCACCGCCTTGGCCACGCCGCCGCCGGCGGCAAAGCCCACGCCTGGCGCGCTGGCCTCGTAGTGGGAGGGCAGATCCGGGATCTGGCTGAAGTCGATGCCCTTGGCCTCGAACATGCCCCGCAGCTCCTCAAAGGTGATGACAAAGTCCACGTCGCTGCGCACACTGCGGCGGCTGGCCTCCAGCTTCTTGGCGGCGCAGGGGCCGATGAACGCCACCCGGCAGCCGGGCTTGCGGCGCTTCTGCAGCCGCGCCGTCAGCACCATGGGCGTCATGGTCATGGAGATATACGGCGCAAAGCCGGGGAACTCCTTCTTGGCCATCACCGACCACGCCGGGCAGCAGGAGGTGGCCATAAACGGCTGCTTTTCCGGCACCATCCGCAGGAATTCCTCCGCTTCCTCCACCGCGCACAGGTCGGCGCCCACGGCGACCTCCTCCAGCGCGGAAAAGCCCAGCTCCTGCATGGCAGCCTTGATCTGCCCCGGCGTCACATTGTCGCCGAACTGGCCCCAGAAGGCCGGCGCGATCACCGCCACCACCTCGTCGCCCCGGCGGATGGCGTGGATCAGCTGAAACAGCTGGCCCTTGTCCACGATGGCGCCGAAGGGGCAGTTCACCAGGCACATGCCGCAGCTGACGCACTTGTCGTAGTCGATCTTGGCCCGGCCGTACTCATCCCGGCCGATGGCGTTCATGCCGCAGGCCTCCTGGCAGGGGCGGGTGAATTTGATAACGGCATGGTAGGAGCAGGCATCCTTGCACTTGCCGCACTTGATGCACTTCTCCTGGTCGATATGCGCCTGGCCCCGCTCGATGCTGATGGCGCTCTTGGGGCAGGCGTTCTGACAATGCCGCGCCAGGCAGCCCTGGCAGGCATTGGTGATCTCGTAATGGGTGGGCGTGCAGGCGTTGCAGGCGTATTTGATGATGTTTACCAGGGGAGGATCGTAATACTTCTCCGCAATAGCGCTGTCCTCCACGCCGTCGCTGAGCAGGCTGTGCTCCGCCACCGGCCGCAGGGGCAGTCCCATGGCCAGCCGGATGCGCTCACCAACGATGGCCCGCTCCAGAAAGATGGATTCCCGCTGGTTGCCCACCTCGCCGGGCACGATCTTATAGGGCAGCTTTTCCATCCGGCGGTAGTCTCCGCCCTCGTATGCCAGCCGCGCGACCTCCGCGAAAACCTGCTTGCGCATGTCCGCGATAGAACACTTAAAGTTTCTCATGAGTGTGCATTTCCTCCCCAAAGCATGGTTACCCGTTAACAGTATAACAAATTCGACAGGGAAAGCAATATGCACTTGCGAGAATTTCTATCAATGCGCGAATGTTTCCTCATGCAACCTGCCCAACTTGCGTAAAGGGGCCGTAAAGCGGCGCTACATCCGCTCCCGCAGCGCCGCCTCCAGCTTGCCCAGCGCCTTCTTTTCCAGGCGGGAAACATAGCTTCTGCTGATGCCGTATCGGGCGGCCACCTGCCGCTGCGTCTGGGGCAAATATCCGTCCAGACCGTACCGTCGGCGCAGGATGTCCGCCTCCTTGGGCGTCAGCTCCTGCACGATCAGCTGCCGCAGCAGCCGCTGGTTCTCCTTGTCCTGCAGCTCCTCCAGCATGGTGTCCTCCTCGCCCACCACGTCGCCCAGATACAGCGCGTCGCCCTCCGGCCCTGTGTCCAGCGCCTCGTTCAGCGACACCTCGCCCTGCACCTTCTTCTGCCCCCGAAAATACATGAGGATCTCATTCGCTATCCTCTCCCAACGGATACATAGGTTGGTCAATGGGTGGCAAATCCGCCTCTCCATCCTCCGCAAAGAGGTAAACATAGGCATTTTTGCCGTCCCAGACCACCTTTTTGACGATGGTGCGCAGCAGGCGGCGTTTTTCCTCCAGCGTGGCAGAATCCACTGCACTGGCAAAGGATTCGATCATTTCCTGATGGAAGGCAAACTCCTGATGCAGCATCCGGCTCTGTTCGGTGAGGGCTTCCAGCTCGGAAAGCCTTGCCTGCTGGGTCTCGCTCTCCTGATGGAGCGCGTCGATCTGCTCCATGACGTACTTCGCGGAGGTGTCGCTGGCAACGGACAGGGATTCCACCAACCGTTTGATGCGCTCTTCCGTTTCGGTGTGCTTTTCCCGGAGCAGCGCCAGCTCTGCGTCGTAGCCCTCCTTGCTGCCGCTGATGACCTTCTTGGTCTGCGCCAGCAGCCGGGTAAGGGTCTCCTTGTCGGCAGACAGCTTGCGGATCTCCTCGATGATCTTGGCGTCCAGCGTGTTGCCGTTGCAGTTTTTCATAGAGCAGACTGTACCGTGGCTGCGCTCCTTGGTGGAGCACATATAGGTGTAGATCAGCTCGCCGTCCGCCGTGCGGCGGTTGGTCAGCTTCGGGCGCATATAGTCGCCGCATTCGCCGCACCGCAGCAGCCCGGACAGCAGCGCCACGTTGCTGCGGGGTCTGCGGTAGCTCTTGGATTTGTTGACGTCCAGCATGGCCTGCACCCGCACCCAGTCGCTGCCCGCGATGATGCCCGGATGCTTACCCACCGCCACGATCCATTCCTCCATGGGACGGATCTGATTCGCCTTGCCGGGGCGCTGGAGGGTACGGTTATACGCCATGATGCCGTGCTCGCCATCAAATTCCGAACGCTCGGCGAACAGGTCAACATTGTTTTCTTTCAGATACTGATACGCCGTCTCGTCGGCAATCATGTAGACTGGGTTGGTCAGAATGCCCCGGATGGCAAAGCGGGTGAACTGCTTGCCGCGCTTCGTGACGCAGCGATGCTCCAGCAGATACTGGTCGGTCTTGCTGAGCGAGCCGGTTTCCATGAACACCTCGAAGATCGTCTTGACCAGCTGGATTTCCTCCGGGATGGGTTTGAGCTTGCAGGCTTTCTTCACCTTGCCGTCCACCGTCACGCTGGACAGGCTTTCCGAGGCGTAGCCCGTGGGCGTTGTGCCGCCCAGCCAGCGTCCGGTCTTGGACAGCTCGTGCATATTGTCCCGGATGCGCTCGGCGATGGTCTCCCGCTCCAGCTGAGAGAACACCGACGCAATGTACATCATGGCGCGGCCCATGGGGGAGGACGTGTCGAACTGCTCGCGGATGGAGATGAAGTCGATGTGCCGGTCGCCCAAATCCTCGATGAGCTTGGCAAAGTCGCCGATGTTGCGACTGATGCGGTCGAGGCGGTAGACCACGATGGCGGCAAAGGCGATCTTCTGCGAGTCCTTCATCATTTTCTTGAACTGCGGGCGCTCCAGATTGCCGCCGGAAAAGCCCTCGTCCTCGTAGACCAGCACGTTTTCCGCCGCATCCTCGCCAAAGTGCATGGCGATGTACTGACGGCACAGCTCGATCTGGTTCTCGATGCTCTCGCCCTTGCCGGTGAATTTGGACTTGCGGGAGTAGATAACGTATTGCCTCGGCGTATCTTTCGTTTTCATGGCGGCACCTCGCATGATGTTATATCGTTAGGTTGACAGGTATATTATATCGGATTGGAATCCATTTGAAAAGGTACCCCAGGAAAGAATCTGAAAATTTCTGCGGGAGGCAGGGGTTTTCGCGCGCTGATCGTGCCAGTTCGGAGCGCATCGCTCATGTGTATCGAGAAAATGATTGATGAAATGAGTGATGCGTGCTATTTAGAACATTATTGTTTTCGTCATCGACTGCATTCTTGCATTCTCGCCGCACGATTTTTGCGCATTGCTACTTGTCATACGTCAAGTTCATTTTGCGTCACAGCTTGTCATATGACAAGCTGCATCATAAAAACCGCCGCCCCAAATGAAAAATCGGGGCGGCGGTTTTGTCAAGCAAGGCTTCTCAGATATTCTTCCACGTTCTGATACTGAATGCCCTCAACCACTTGGCTTTCCCCGCGATAGAGGACAAGCTTCCCGGTAATCGGGCCGTAGCGGTGCTCGGTCTGGGTGCATTTTTGTTCGTCGATCAAATGGCGGTACTGCTGCGACGCAGCTTCCTCGCTGTGCTTGATCTCGAAAATCCGGCAGGAGCCTGCCTCCGGGTCAAACACCACCATATCAAATTCGCCCACAGGGAATTGCAGGACAAATACCTGCTTCTTGGGGTTTGCCAGCTTGGTTTCCAGCAGGACGATATCCTCCAGCATCCGCCCTTTGATCTCAGTCAGGATGCGCTGCTGCACGGCGGTGCGCTCCGCAAGAGACAGCGCGCTGAATGTTTCATCCAGCAGCAGACTGCGGATCAGCGCATCCGCCTGCGCATAGCGGAGTCCCGGCTGTGCGATCACCGTGCGGCTGTACTTCGTGCTGACATCCGGCAGGTGCAGCACATCGATCTCCCGCGTTAAGTCCAGCAAGTCCAGATACTCCTTGATCTCCGCCGCGTGAACATCGTCCAGTGCCACGGTCTGTTCTGCCCTGTTGCGAATTTCCAGCAGCTTCCGCAGACTGTCGGTGACAAACGCAAGGTCGATGCGGTCGAGGATGTCCGTCGGATTCTTCCGATCCCGGCGCAGATTGCTGGCGGAAATGCCGAGGTCGTGGGACTTCCAATCCTGCGACAGCACCTCCAGCGTGAAGCGGTGGTTGATGTCCTCCACCACCCGGTTGATGGCGCTGGTCAGCTCGCCCTTCTCATATAAATCCCGCAGATGGCGGAAATGTCCCTCGTACTGATAGCAGCGCAGGGAGTGCTGGATGTTGCGGGCGATGGCGGTGTCCACGTATTCGTCGGTGCTTTCCTTGCTGGCAAAGGTAGAGGTCTCGTTGTAGTGGACGCCGCCGAGACTCATGGTGCCGCCGTAGCGGATATACTCGTCGATGCCGCGAACGCCGAGGACGGATTCAAACTCTCGGTAAGGGATGAATGTGGTGTGCAGCAGGATGCAGCGGTCGTAAAGCTGCTCGTCCTCGGTAAAGAGAAAGCCCAGCGAATCCGTGCCGGAGAGCACGATCTTCATACCGCAGGCCGCAAACACGTCAGAAAACAGCGCTGCGCCCTCGATGAAATCCTCCATCAGCGTCACTTCGTCGAGGAACACATAGCGAAAGCCCTGCGCTTCCAATGCCTTGAGGTCGCGGTTCACGTCTGCCAGCGTGTCTTTTGCGGCGATCTGAATGAACGCTGCCTTGGCAAGCTCCGTGTCGCTCATCTCCGCAAAAATCTGGCGGATCATAGTGGTTTTCCCCGTCCGGCGCAGGCCGTAGAGGATGAATACCTTGTCCTGCGGCTCGCCGTAGACAAAGTTGTGCAGCTGCCGAAAGCACTCGCGCCTGCGATAGCCGCGAACAGATGCCGCAAAGGAACGCAGCGCCTCGCCGGTGCGGACATTGGTAGTAAACGCAGAAGGGTTCGCAGATTTCGCCTTGGGCAGCTGCTTTTTCAGCGCCTTCAGCTCCTGCTCCAGTTCCTTCCGCCGCTCGATCTGAGCACGAAAATTCTCCAATTCGTCAGCGGGAATATACTTCTCCCGCCGTTTCTTGTTTTCTGTCCAACGATGGTAGAAATAGTCCTTGCCGCTGACGGTTTTCTTCGTAACAGAGCCAGCGGGCAAAGCAGAAATCTGCTGTTCCAGCTCCGCCGCCCGTGCCTGCATTTCAGATAACTCCATAGTGCACCTCCTGTGAGATACTATTCTATGCAGAATTATACCCTATTATACCCTCGAAATCAAGGGTATAATAGGGCGTGACTTAATTGACAAACCCCCCAAGAGGTTTTGTAAGCTCAATCAAAAGACCAGTTCTCAATATTAAAGATCGTTCAGCGGATGCCATTTTTATTCCGATGTCATTTCATCAGGTGAAAATCAAGCTCAATTCTTAGTTCGGAATTTTCTGAGAATACAAAGCAGCCTCTGTTATAATCAAACTTCGGATTTAATTTATGTATCAGCCGATGATGGTTGGGGCAAAGAATGATTATATTTGAAGAATCGTTATTTTGTGAATCCGAAAAATAAGCAATATGATGCGCTTCGGAAATATCTGCATTAAATTCACGAAAAGCGTTCTCCCCACACAACTGGCAGCAGCCACCATAAAACCGCTTTAGTTGTCTGATGATGCCAGTGTTGTAAACGCGAACCCGTCGGTCGCTTGTTCGTAGTTCGATCGATGCACTTGTATCTCTGTAATTCAGAATTTTTTCTAAATCACTCTCGTCCAACGCATCCGATATGAACTCTTGCTGGAATTCTTCAGAATTATCATTATCCAAACGAGCATTTTCCAGAAAAGCTCTTACAATTTCAGTGAGTTCTTCAAATGAAAATTGCCTGAGATAGTCAGTCGTCTGAATAATTCGGGATCTCGGAGGCCTGTTGCACTGCCCTCTACGGAAGCTACTGGTTGTAACATCATATTCATCCCGAAGACGGCGCAGATAGCTTCCCTTCTTCCCAAAGAGCGCGGCTATTTCGTCAAACCCTTTGGCCTGTGTTTCAAAACCGAACTCATCAAAAGCCCGTTTATCAAATTCTGAAAGGTAGTAGGCAATAATGTCCATTACTTTCCTGTATTCCATAGTTACTCCTTTTTCAGCAATTGATACAGTTCCTTTTCTAACCTTTCTAAAGTCTCTTGCCGCTCTTTTGGACGCAACTCACATTCCCAGACGACAATAACATTCCAGCCCATCTCCTCGAGTTGTGATTTTTTCCGTTTATCCCTTGAGATGTTGGTCTCAATCTTTTTCCTCCAGAACTCGGCATTATTTTCCGGCCACACAAAACACTTACATCCTTTATGCCCATGCCAAAAGCAGCCATTCACAAAAATCACGGTTCTGTACTTTGGCAATACCAAATCCGGAGAACCCGGAAGCTTCCTGTCGTTCTTGCGGTAACGAAATCCTTTTGAGAACAGATATTTACGTACAATTTCTTCAGGCTTGGTATTCTTGCCAGTTATTCTTGACATGTTATAACTTCTGGATTCTTTTGACTTTATATCCGCCAAATCAATCCCTCCTGTATAAGAGGATCAAGTAATGATTTCTGTCTGTGATACTCCATTACTGCGAATTTGGTTTTCGATTCTGCGCAACGTTTCTTTTTTCCTGTTGTTTTCCAGTTCACATTTCCATACGACCAAAACCTTCCAACCAGCTTCACGTAAAGTCCTGTGCTTATCATTGTCCTCTGCAGTTATGTCAGAAATACGTTTTTCCCAGAAACTCCGATTCATCTCAGGAAGAACGCTATCCCGGCAATCGTGGGCATGTTGAAGGCAATCATACAGAAAAAGCGCAACTTTATATTTCGGAAAAACCGCATCAGGAGTTTCTGGATATTGGCCGCCCGGTTTTCGGCAGCGGATACCTTTCGAAAACAGATAAGATCTGATTTCCTTTACATATCTTTTCTTTTCTGACCACTCTCCCTTTGATTCAAAGGATCTCTTGCGATAATCGCCAAGAATCGCATCAATCTGAATAATTTGCAGAAAAATACCCTCCAGCAGCTTAACGGGAATACTGTTTCCCGCCATGCGAATCACTTTATCCCGTGCAAAAATCGCATCCCCCTTATGGAATTCCATATTATTGTTTTTAAGCTGCCGGAAATCACTATCAGTAAAGCCCATGAACAACATGCATTCACGAGGGGTCAGATATCTGAAGTTACTCTTTCCTTCCACGCCGCTTTCGAAATAGAGATTTCCAGAGTTCGGATTTCTATCCTGTTTTGTTGTAATTGTGCGTATTACATCAATGTCACTGTTGTAACGATATCCTGGCAAAACAATCTGTGGATTCTCATCCCAGATTTTTCTCCTGGAAACAGTGTCATTTGGTGTGGACTCTATTGCTTCCTCACGCAACTTGCGATTGGCATAATCCGTCCTGAGCAATTCCTGTACAGTCATCTGCGTAAAGTATCTGGATTCTCTGTAATCAGCTACGACTGATTCCGCTGTTTTTGACCTGAAGTAATCTACAATCAGTTGGTTTTCCTCTTCGTTATTGCCAACCCAAACACTGATCATCAAAAGTCTGGGCCTGTTCTGAGGCAAGCCAAAGTTTGACGCATTCAACTGATAATACTGGCTGATATATCCCAGCTTACGGAGATCGCAGATCCATGTGGTAAAATTACTAAGGTGACGTTCCGACAACAATGTGGGGACGTTTTCCATCAGCAGAAATTGGGGGAGTTTTTTCCCGTTCTCTTGCATTTCCGAAAGAATGCGTCCCACTTGCCAAAGCAAGCTGGATCTACTGCCGGAGTCCTTGTCAATTCCTCTGTTATACCCATGAAAAGCACCTACATTAGAAAGATCCTGACACGGGAAAGAATACGTGAGAATGTCAATACTATCCGGAAGATTCTGTCCTTTGATAGCATTGATGTCCACATAATTATTATTTCTTTTGATTGCCAGATAAAGGTGCTGAAGGACCTCCAAGGAGTATGTTCTCAAAGAGCTGAATTCCAGCGGTGCCTTTCCTGTATTACTGAAAGTGTAGTTCTTCAGTATTTCCAGCAACTCCTCCTTATTCATATCCGCAATATCTCGAGGCATTTCTGCGTCGTTGTGAATCAGATCATATGCAATGATTGCATGTATGTCCCATTCACTTGATCCAACTAAGTTGATATTATATCCGAGATTTTTCAGGGCTTTGGCTTGACTGCCTATGCCACTGAAAAGTTCGACAACATTGTACATACGAGTTCATCCTTCTGCTTATATTTGACTTTGGCCGGTTACTCCCGACAGATCCACTGTATATGTAAATCTGACGATGCTCGGAGGCAATCTGTCATTTTTGAAAGAAGACTCGGTTACAGACGGAAATGTTTCGTCGACCGGATACAGTTTCCATTCCAGTATTTTATACTTCTGATTTCTGGCAACTCGTCCTTCTTCTAATCCAGCCTTTGTAAGAGCACGCTCCAAAGCAATCGCATCATAGCCGTGCGTCTTCAAGCTATTTGCTACATCATCAATGCTCCGTCCTAAAACGGATTTTTCAAAGCGTAAAAATGCCAAAGAGAGAGATTTCCCTTCTGGAGGTCGCATTTGATAAAGGCTGCTGATCGTCACTTCATATCCGTATCGAGTAACTGTAGATTTAACTTCAATACTTGAGTCATCCATTTCAACATCATTGGTAGCATGGTCAATACCTGCCCAGACGGGATTCTTGCCAGCCAACAATTGCTGTTCCACAACGATCAGTTCGCCCAGAATATCATAAGGTGCGCGATCGGAAGAAACGTTCCCTAACATGTCCTTCCAGTTTTTCCACCATTCGGTTGGTTCTTCAATCAGCTTCTTTCTCAGCTGGCCATCTGGACCTGGATCGACAAACTGTTTGCACATCGCAGCAAATTCATTTCTCGAATCCATTGCAAAACACTGTAACATAAGGATATTGTATTCAGTATCACCAATGCAGACTCTCTTGGATGTGCTTATCCTGACTTGCGAAAACGCCTCAGAAAAGGGTACATAGGCATTGATAGGAACTGCTACCGCGACCCAGTCATTCTGTTTGAACGTCCATGCAGGAAATTCCTCCGGCAGCTCCGGGATCAGCATTCCTTTCCCAAAAAAGCCTTTATTGAAATTGTTCTTGATGCGTTCGACAATATCCATAGTTCACACCTTTATTCTTGAAAATAGCTGTAAAGTGCTTCGACATATCCTTGGTTGCCACCCGATGTGAGCTCCGGCTCAACGGCCTGTACACGTGCAGTGTTAAGTACCATCATCTTTCTGAACAACTGATTCTTCCGACGCTCCGCCAGATCTAACGTCCCGTTCTTTTTCATCAGTTCTCTGTAGAGACCAACGCGGTATCCACCACGCCCGCATCTGTCAACAAGCTGAAGAATTTCATCTGTGCTGTTATCACGAAGAATCGCTTCTGTGGCTTCTTCTGTTCCTTGCCAAGAGAGATAGATATACCACCATAAAACGCGGAGCCATAGACGCTTCGGCTTTTTCCATATACGATCCGGATGATCCTTTCCATAGCGCTTCTCGACAAGATCAGGGGCCACATAGGAACACAGGTAGCGCCACACACCATCTGTTGCCGCCAAACGAACGTTCATCCCGTATTTCTCATTGAGTGTCGTATATAGCTTGAGTCCAAATTGTAAGTCAAGCTGATACGAATAATTTTTCTGGGATATCTGGTCCTCTGTAATCCCAACTTTGATGAGAGCAGTTGAAAAAAGATCGACAAGGTCCTTGCGAAGTTCGTCATAGTCCTTTGAAAAGCCAAGATTTCCAGTGGCGCAATAGTCTTCGTATTTCTGCCGACTTTCTTCTCTGCCGATTTCGATCCAGTTCATATCTATACCTCTTAACGGCCTTTCTCAAAGAAGTCTTTGATAGATGCCGATGTTTTTGACGGACTGCTTACATCCCACTGCAATCTGGTAATAAAGTAATAGACGGCTTCAGCAATGGAACCGGTTTCGAAACCTGTACCCTCTAGGATATTTTCCCAGTCTTCAGCAGCAGACTCCTTGACTGATTCCACAATCACCATCAGTGCTGAAGAAAGTACCTCAATGAACAGTGGCGATTCAATCATCGAAGACTCAATCTTCAACGCATCATAATTCGGATGAGCTTTGTTGAGACGGATTTCAACATTCTCGCTCTCAAATTTATCCTGCATGGGGTCTGAGGCGTCGTTGTAATAAACATTCCACAAAGCCTTTCCCGGAGCATCGATTACGGCTATCGGGAATACAGATCCATTACCATCGACAAAAAATTCTTCCTGCTCCAGAACGCCTAGAATTGTGCCTGTCTGCTGGGCGAAATATTTTTCGGATTCCTTGGGCGTTCCTGCATCTTTTAGATAGAGAATAGTCTGCAGTTTCAGACTACCCCTTAACGTGCCGCGTTCAAATACATAGTCCACATCAAAGGATTTTGCAGAATCAGCTTTTGTAATAGTTCCGAAGGGCACTACACCTCGCTCGTTAGACTTACTGGAAATCCAACGCAGTGCTATGCCAATCGTCGCGGTAGACGATGCAATCCCACCCTCTCCGAAAAGGTGGTACGCCGCAGCCAATCTGCAAGTTTTTCTCACTGTCAGTCCATGTGTTGATGGATACCAAGAGCAACGTAGATCGCTGATCTTTCCATTATGGTTCGAAAATGTTCCACCAGTACTTTCAAGCTGAAGTGGAAACTCTTCAAAGTTCTCCATGTAGCTGAACGAAGGGCAGTCTGATGCATATCCAATTGTCATGTAATGTTCATTCCCCAATAGGGGATACGGGCTGAATGACTCGCTCATGTTATAACTCCTTCAGTTCACATACGGCCTTCAAACCAGAATCCTTGAACTCGAATGAAAGGGTTCCATACAGAATACACCCCGTTACCAGAGGCTTCAGTTCTATATAGCTGTAGCTGGCAAACCTTTCAGATCGGATATAATGCACGTCAAGCTCTTCTGTGTGTCCGTCAGGACTGCCCGGAGAAAGGTTCAACAATATATCTCGGAGGACAGGCTTTCCCTTTGCAGGAGTCCCGATCTTATTCACATTGAATTCAACGAATTCCACCGGGAAGGCTTTGCCAAGTTCATCTGCAGACTCCCAGATATCCGCATGATAGCGTTTGAAGTCAGTCAGAACCTGCAGCTGCAGTTGGCAATTATTTCCTTTGAGTACGATTTCAAAATCAAGCTTTACTTTACCGTTGGAATAATACGGACCTCCGGTTACGGCCAATGAACTCTTGCGGCCTCCCCTATGTCCAGGAGCTTTTTCTCCACCCGGAGGAGCGGGTGGTGGTGTTGCAACAGAACCGAAATCCGACGCGGGTAACAACATATTGGCAAGGGCATGGCTCAGGCCAATATTCTGCCGTTCATAGATTTCTTTTACCGGTTCGGAAAACTGTTTCTTGACCTTATTGATAACATTCTTCTGAATGTTGGAAATAATCCGAGGGTTGTTACCCGAAATATTCCGGTCCGACCAGGAGGCATGGTCAGCTTTTTCACCCTGCCGGATGTATTCTTCCAGGGTCATTGGTTTGCCAGTTCTTTGATCTGTGATATTCTTCAATGTATTTACGGAATTCGCTACAAACAGGCCGATAATGTAGTCATCCGGGCCGGATTTGGGCATGCGATGCGTCCATGTACTATCATAGTCATAACCGACAATCATTCCAGGCCGACGGGTGTACATGATAATGGGGCCATTTCCTCCTTCCATCTGAACCGGCATATTGGTTATCTGTTGATAAGGAGACTTATTGTTCAGGGGCGGCTCCATTTGAAGCTGTTTACGGGATAGTCTAGCATAGACAAACTTTCCTGAAGAGGTTGTATTTAGGACTCCCCTCAGATCAATGCTCTCTTCATAGAGTTGTTCACCCTCTGCAACTCCTTCATCCTTGATCAGTGAGTCATCATCCAGTGTCTTACCCAATGCCTTGATGTAGAACTCCCGGACATACCGGAACAAGGGGAGCATTTCAGATACTTTAATCTTTTGTCCGTTGATGCTTGCAGACAGATACGCGCCATAAGGATAATCAACATTATTAAGTCTTGGGGCGTACCATTTCTGAACTGCGACTCTGAGATAATCCTCAACCCGGTTTACCCAGTAAGGTTTCTCGGCTACAGGCTCATTTTTCGCATATACTTCGCTAAGCAAAGCTTCCTCATCAATATATGGAATGATGATGGTTGTGCCAGTTTCTTTTGCACCATAAGACGGAATACCGAACACATTCAGAATACGTTGAATTTCCTGTTCATTATCCTCAGGAATTGTTGTTTTCTGGAACGGGTTTTCTTTTTTGCCCCACCACGCGATTCCTCGTTTGACTCCACCGGAATGCGGAATCAATGCGTCTTTCTGCGTTTCATTTTCAACCAGACATGCTGCAAGGCGAGACTGATATTTACCCTTCTCGCAAATACGGCTGTAATATATCACCAGACCGATGCCAAGACGGAAATAGATGGTCTTGCCAAGGCCCCATGAACCGCCAGCTCCTTCATTTGACTGCGGTTTACAGATTTCATAAACCAGTTTGAGAAGGTTGCCAAAAAAGTTGTTTTTGACGTCCTCATATCTGACTGGGCCTGTCAATCCGGATGTGCCCGAATCCCTGACAGCAATAAACTTGGGTTCGGTCTTGATATACCGCCTATTCAGTCCATCCTCAATTTTTTCGAAATGCTTGTTCAGATCCTTTGCTCTGAACTCCCCCATCCGTATATCAACACTGACGTTGGTACTGGTATTGGACGCGGCATCCAGTGAATTCTGAACAGATTCACGCACAAGAAGGTCCAATAGAGGAATATCTTGATTTTGAATCAACCGCAGCAGTGAACTTCCGCTCTCTGTCATGCGCCCATGTTCTGCAATTTCAATTCTCATTCGTTTTCCTCAACTTCGTCTTCCTTGTCCTTTTCTGGCAATTGGATAGTCAGCTTTTTACAGAAGTCTTTATTGACCTGATCACCAGGCACACAAATCTGGAGGCCCATGATGTCACAGCCGAAATTCAAATCCTGCCGATCCTCGCTGCTTACCCGCTTCTTGGAATCTTTATCAATGCGGTAAATAATCAGCAGCGGAATTTTATCTTTGCCTGCAGCTTTTCGTATCGTATCGACATGGTCCTGCAAGGTTATTGGCTCCTTCACATAGTGCGGATCAATATCCGCAATGTGATCCCGCAGTGCACGAAGTGCTCCGATATCAATTACCGTATCCATATCGTCTTTAGGCTTGCGGCGGCTGCGGTTTACTTTTCCGAGCTGGTATCCAGCGGCAATCCAATGATGGGAATCCTCTGCTTGATTGATCATCTTTACTGTATCATTACCCGCCAGAATAACTGTCCAGTTTGCCAGGGAGTTTTCGGATGCAATCTGCTTGATCCAATCACAGAATACACCGATTTCATTGAACACTCTGGAACGATTTGAAAAGCTGAATTTATTGATAAGCAACTCAGACATAATCTTATCGAGCTTGACGTCTGTCCAGAAAAGGCCGGTCTTGTTCTCAGAAACCTTGGGACTTCCCAGCCCTTGGATAAATGCCTCCGTAATCCCGATATTCTTCTGCTGTATAGCGATGTCATTGTCAAAGATGAACGTCTGCGGTTTTGCCCCGGAAAAGTCCATTTCTGCGGCTTTGGCATTTCGCATATGGTTTTTGGACGTAAGCCTAAGCCAAGAAACTTTGGGAGAACTCAGAATTCTCGGCCCATACTCCAAAGGCGTCACATCAGAAATCATATATTTTTTCAGATCTGCACGCAGATCCACTTCAAGTTCGGATAGGAATCTGAACTTGTCACAAGTATCCGAAGTCATCCAGATTCTCGGCATAAGTTCATAATTGCGCCGGTATCCAAACCATCGTCCCATCTGCATCAGTGTGTCGGCCTGGCAGGATGCACGCAAGAAGAATGTACTGACCAGTCCTTCGATTGTAAGTCCCCGGGACAATGTGCTGCCACCAACAATGATAAATGCAGGTGCTGGACTTGGATACGGCTGCATATCAGGATCCGGGTATGCAAGGCGGACATATTCGTTTTCACTCGTCGTTCCGTTCTTTGAACAGTTATCAATTACCAGATGAAAGCTTCTGCAATACTCAAGATCTCCGCTTTCAGACATCTTGATATGCTTCATATTTTCAGCAATCAGTTCCTGGATTTCAGAGACTATTTCCTCGAAGGGTAAATAGTCACGAACTTGGTCGTCAGGTACACCATATTCGCTGAATTGTTCGTGCCACATCACCTTGGTGATCCGGGTCGTTTCATATTTGTAAACGGCTTCGCAGCGGGCGAGAAAATCTCCGCTTTTTATAGCAGCCTTTGTCCAACGGGCAATAGCCCGCGCAATCGCATCATGATTTGCCTGCTTCTGACTTGTATGTACCAACATGCTGATTGGTTTTTTATAGTCCCAATTCCGCATGGTAGCCACAGCACAGGCAAACCAACAGATAGCATCTTTCAGGCCTTCAGGGAGGTCAGCCATTTCGCCATCATACAGTTTGACGATACGATCCAGATCCTCATCAGTAATAGTCCGCTTGATATCAAGGCCATCGGGCTTTGCAGGATCATTAAAGCCAAAGATTTGATTTGGCCCAATGTATTCATTGGAGGTTTTTAACGTCCAGATAAAATTGCGCGGATACAGTGATTCCTCTGTACTTTCGTTCAAGAAGTTGGCATATGGAGTCGCTGTGTACATGACATAGTTCATTGCCCGGACATGTCCGTTTGTCTGCGCGTCTTTATAGTGGGTATCTTCAACAAGATGTACAATGAGCTTATTGATACCCTTGCGCTCTTTCTGTGCTTGCTTATACTCAACTGCAGTATTACTAATACTTGCCTGATCTGCCTCATCATCGATAATCAAGATCTTCATGAGATCGTGTGAAGCCTTATCGGCATGGATCCAATCAATCAGCTTTTTCAGCCGACTGGCATTTTTCAGGCAGACTGTAAAGTACCTGCTTTGAGCATTCGGCTCAAAATGGAAGTCCTGTGCCCGCTCACCATACTGAGATTTTTTTGACGGATGTTCTATACCTCGCCAGATAAGATTACCCTCTTGGTTAAGGTCTTTCTGCATACGTTTCAGCGTCTGCAGTCGTAAACTTTCAATGGTACCGGACAGAACAATAAACATATTCCAGCCATGGTCTGCAGCCATTGCCATCAGCGCTTCCATATTTGCGGTTTTGCCAGACTGAACATGACCTATGACGAGACCTTTGATAGGTCCAATTTCACGCGTGTCACTGCTCAAACGACGCAAAATGCCGATTGTCGCATCTTCAAGATCCTGAACAGAATCAGGATTCCAGCCCAGACTTTTTTTGTAAAGCTGCCAGCATGACCTTTCATTTTCGGGAACCCTTAATCCGTTATCCTGATTGATGTCAAATAACGCTCCATCATTTCCTCTGAAAATCAGATTCTTCTGTTTATCTTCATATTCTTCGAGTTCGGAAACCAGTTCCACCCATTCTCGTTCAGACAAAACAGGCCAGTCGTCCTCCACAACTCGCGAAGAAAGAAATGCACAAAGATCTTCTTCACTATGTTTGCAGGCAAGACGCAGTTCCTGCCATGATGCACCGCGCTCCCGTTTTTTCTGTATCCACTTTCTGCAATCGTCGAAACGAGGATTGTCGTATTTGGACATACTGTGATCACCTCTTAAACTCCTGAAATAAATATTGGCTAATGAGGGAGCAAACGGTTTTGGAAGGCTGCCTTAAACATGCTCCATGATATTTAAGGCAGAATGTGTGCTCCTATTCAATGCTGGCGTTTTATTTGCCATCATCGACAATGAATTCTTTCTGTGGGCAGAACAGATTTGTAGGGACTCTGTAAATTTCATCCACTCCGCATTGGAGAGACTTTTCAATATTTCCCTTAAAAGCAGCAGCTTCGTTAGCATCGATATTGAACTTGAATCGATACTGCTGAGTTTTCGTATCGTTATATGTAATGGTAAGCACGATTACATATTCATCAGCCCGCCAGTAAAAGCTTTGCAGCAATTCATCTCGAAGATTCTGATAGTTATTTGAGCCAGCAAGTGTGTTTTTTGCTTCCTCAATTGTAAAATTCGGTTGCATGATATTACGTATTTCAGCAGCTATCTCACTATAGATTTCAGCCAGGCGACTATTCTCCTGCGTGTTTGTCGACGCAAACTCTACAAATACAGGATAAAGGCTCCCGGATTCCACCTTAAAAGGCCTGGCTATTTCGCTGGTAGTTACCGGGTTACCTCCGACAGACTGAAATACCGGGACCACAAAAGATGACCAATCCAACGGTAACTCGGCTTTATCTTTTTTCCGAATAACCTTGACCGCTATATCTTTAACTATTGCAGCTTTATTTTTAGATTCAATAACACCACCCAAATAAACATAAGCACCGCTTCGATTGTAATAAAGCTTTATTTTCGCGGTGGGAATAAAATTGACATGAATTTTTCTGAAAAATCGATCCCAAAGCTTAATAATCCATGGTTGTAGTAATGCCAATATTGCAATAGCTGTTGCGATCATTTCGTAAGTGGTCATAATGTGTATTGTCTCTTGCGGCATATGCAAACCTCCCTCAACTCAATCCGCTGACTTGTTTTTGATATACTTTCCGTTCTTTATTCTCGCGTCTGTTGGTTTAACAGCATCATTAGGAATGGCCCAGAACGCACCTATCCGTACTGCGCCCGGTATACGTCCCTCTCCACACAAAATCTGTATACGTCGGGTTGAGATACCCCATTTTTCAGCAGTTTGCGAAACGGACAGATAATTCATAGGCGGCACCTCTGTTACAGTTCTACCCTCGTGTTTTTATAAAAATCCAGTATTAATTATAATCGAAAACGCGAATAAAGGCAAGAGCTTTCCTGCAAAGTTCGACATATATTCCCAGTCAGAAATAAGGGCTTGGGATTATCCCAAAATCGCCGTGTGTCCGGACAGCGGCTGTGCTTGCTAATCCACCAAATCCCAGTTTTCTCTGTCCCAACGTCGCTCTTTCTCTTCGTCAAAAACTGTGCTATACTGTAAGAAAATCAGTGGAAGGAGGGCTTTCTTATGACGCTCAAACGGGTATTTGCCGGGTTTTATACACGGTACGACGGAAAGCCCATCTTCGTTGTCCGGGTGCTCAAGGACATCGACACCGGCGAGTCCATCGTGGTCTGCAAGGATGCCAGCTACGCCAAAGAAGACAACGAGCATTACTACCTCATCCGGTACACCTCCTTCTGCGAGCAGGTCGAAGTCGATGGCGTGCTGCGGGATAAATACGTCCGTCAGACCCGGCGTGAGATCGACGAAGGTACTGTCCGCGAAGTGTATGAGGACGGCTTTCCGGAGCCCAAGAGCAAGCCCTTCACTTATGTTGATGACGAGTACGCAGAGCGCGCCATCCGTTGCAGCAGAACCTACTACGAATACGCCAAGAACATCTGTGAAAACTACCGGATGGATCTGCGGCGATACAAACTCATCCGGGAGCGGAAGCAGTACATCGGCATATCCAACCGCGAGGCATATCAGGCCATGTGTGAGGATCTCGCATTTGCCCAGCAGTCGCTCAAAACGGTGCTCAACGACTACGCCAATCTCTTCCGGAAACGCTTTTCCGAGGGGCTGTCCATCCGCAAAGCAGCGGATGCCATGCAGCAGAATCGCGGCGTGATCGAGCGGCGGCAGGCCGCACTCTATCGGGCGTTCGCCCAGCTTTTGCAGCAGCGGGATGAGGCAGACGGTGTCTATCGGTTGATGCAAAAAACTGAATACGATCAAAGGGATATAGAGGATTTGCTCGAATAATTGATGCAAATCTAAGCGCTTGTCGTAGTGGCAGGCGCTTCTTTTTTTGCCCTTGTTATGACAAAACCGTGACATGCCGCATCATTTTGTCCGTTGGAAAGTAGAAAGGGCAATTTGGAGCAGCGCACAGAGATTGTTTCGCCGTCCTCGAAACTTTTTTGAGAAATCTGGGACAAAACCGATCTCTGATTCACTTAGCTAAGTAGAGGTGGAATCAGGAGCAAGAAAAGTTTTTTGAAAAAGGGTGCCAAGTTTTTGGGGAAAAATGTCCGTTGTAAAGTAGATAGGAAAACGTCTGTGAGACAAAATCGTGACACTCTGATTTATTTTGTCCGTTGGTTATATAGAAGGGGAAAATAATTTTCTCTCGACCCCTGTTTTTCTCTTGAAAATTGTCCGTTGTAAAGTGAAAGGCAAACAGCTTCGCTTCCAAGCCGCCCTTCAAACAAAGTTTTTCAAAATTGAAAGGAGAAAACACTATGATCACTTACTACAACCACACCCACATGACCGCTGTACCCACCCGCCTCCTGCTGGATACGAACCTCTCCGCAGAAGCCAAGCTCACCGGCGCACTCTTGTACACCTTCGAGGACGGTGGTCTGAGTGCGCAGGAACTTGCAGATGTTCTGGGCCTTCCGCCCGAAAAAGTTGCTCCGGTTTTTGCTGAACTCACCGGCAACGGCTATCTGGAAATTCTGGAGGAAAACGGTGCCTTCGGGCTGCACCTGAAGGGGTGAGCCTCATGCCGGATCGCACGCGCCCCATCCGCAAGGAAATCTGCCTGAACGAGCAGGAACTGAATCTCATCCAGCACAAAATGCGCCAGTTGGGGACGCACAACTTCGGCGCTTACGCCCGCAAGATGCTGATCGACGGGTACATCATCAAGGTCGATTACACCGAGCAAAAGAAGCTGGCTGCCGCCGTCAGCCGTGCCGCCTCGAACATCAACCAGATTTGCCGCCGCATCAACAGCACCGGGCGCTGCTATGAAGACGACGTTGCCGAACTGAAAGCGCGGCAAGCCGAGATCTGGGAACTGCTGAAAGTGCGGCAGAGAGATGAGCTTTGACCACAACGGGATTTTCCATGTGTGGGTTTTCCGTCACCGGTTTTCCGGACGGTGGACAAGCTGACGCTCCGGAGCGTTCCGCAACCGGATTTCAGGACGACGGTTTTCGTGCCCTCCATCGGGGCTGAAATTCATCCTCTAACTAATAAGAAATAAATCAAGATACAAGAGAATCAATCTATCAATCAATCAACACAAAAATGGATGGATTGATGGATGGGATAGGAGGTCAGATGAAAACTTTTTGTAAGCTCACGGCGCAGAGCCCGGCGGCGTCCTATGTGCCGCTTCCGAGGTTTCTTCTCCAAGACGAAACCCTGCGGGACATCAGCAACGACGCGAAGGTACTCTATGCGCTGCTACTGGACAGAGCAAGCATTTCCCGGCAGAACGGCTACGTCGAGCCGGACGGCACGATCCGGCTGTACTTCACCTTGGAGCAGGCGCAGACAAAGCTCCACCGCAGCCGTCAGAGCGCCACGCGAATCTTCCGGGAGTTGGAGTACAGCGGCTTGATCGTTCGGCGCAAGCAGGGCTTGGGCAAGCCCGCGCTTATTACGCTGAACTATCCAGCGGACGCAAAGCTCATCGCAAAGGAGGGTGAAGATGCACAAGCTTGACCCCATCGAGCGGCTGCCGGACGGCTCGCTCTTCCGCCTGACGCCGGGACAGCTCCGCAGCGTGCGCGGTCTTACAAAACGCTGCTGCAACTTTTCAGGCGGCGAGTGCCTGCTGCTGGACGGTGTCTGCCCGCAGTACATTTCCCGAAGTCTACTCTGCCGCTGGTTTCGCCGCGCCGTGCTGCCGCGACAGCCAAAGCTGGAGCAAGCCATTCTCAGCCCGAAAAAACTCCGCCGCTGCGAAGTCTGCGGCACGGGTATTCTCGCCTGCTCCGGCAGGGCAAAATACTGCCCCGCCTGCGCCAAGGAGGTTCATCGCCAGCAGAAGGCGAAATCCGCCCGCAAACGGCGGTCCGGTGTAGACAATTCAGGGGCGAAAAGCCCTTGAATGGCAAGCCTTGCCGCACCGCCAAAGCCGCGCGGCAATACGTTTTCCCTCACAGCCCTGAAATCGAATTCTATTTGTCTACATAGCAGCCGGAACACACGCATAGATTGAAGAAGAAAACGCTCTGGAAAGGAGGGCAGCCATGGAAGTATTTCTGATCTTCCCGAAATCAAAGCAGGCTCGGCAGGAGCTTGGGCAGGAGCTGGCGAAGTTCCAGTCCGAGCAGGCGCTGAAAAATGTCCAGAAGCTGCCCTGTTCCACGGAGCAGAAGCTGGAACTGGTAGACGCCGCCGTGAAGCATCTGAAAGCGCAGCAATAATACATAGCAAACGAGCAGGCCTGCATTGAACGCCGGTCTGCCCGTTTTTCATATGTTTCTCGCTGAATTTGGCCCCACAAGGTTTATATAGAGCTACGCGATGGCTTCAAGCTCCCACTGAGCGCAAGGTCAGTCACGCTGATAGATTGCCTCCAACCGTTTTCTGGATTCCTCCAACGTGTAGGCAGGTGCACGGGAAAGCCGAGCGGTCTCTGCTGCCTCCAGCTTTGCGCGCAGCTTCAAGGTTTCCTCACGCTGTTCCGCTTTTTCATGCGCCAGATCAGAGATCATGCTGTAGTCGTTGCGCAGTGCAGTCGAAGATTTGATAATCATAGGTCTGTATCTCCTGAATGATTCTGTAATAATCCTATCGGAATTATTCACAGCTTTCAAGACCCTGCTTGAAATACTTCTCCCATGTGGATTTGAAAATCTGCTTGCGGTTTTGCTCCCAATGCTTGAGATTGCCGAGGCTGACGCCCAGCTTGTCCGCATATTGTTTTTGCGTCAACCCCAGTTTCGTTCGGATTGCCTTGATCTGGTTGCCCTGACCATTCCTCAGAAATAGATTGTAGTCATCCAGAAGACTTTCGACCGGAACTTCAAAGAGCTGCGCAATTCGTTCCATGTGCTCCATTGGGTAGAAGTCTTTGCCGTATTCTTCGTAGTGGACATAGGTGCTCCGATCTATCCCGGCGTAGTCTGCAACATCTCTCTGCCGCAGGCCTTTCTGGTATCGAAGCCAGCGCAGCTTGTCCGCTGTTTCGGTGATTTCTGCAAAGTCCGAGAACTGTAAATTGAACTTTTCCGCATCCTGAAACTTGTGCGGCAGCACCACTGGAAACTGAAGAATTTGCAGCGGGGCTACTTTTACTGCACCCGATACATTGGAAATCAGAATATAGAAGCGGACTTCCACTCTCGCCAGCAGGCGCCATTTTGCCTCAAAAGACACCCGTTCCGCCACCTCAACTGCTGTTTGTTCCGTTACGATGGTATAGCATTCTCAATACATCTGCTGGCGTAGGTGGCCAGTTTGATGCCCTTGTCCGGGCGGAAGGTGTTCACCGCCTTGATGAGCCCGATGGTGCCGATGGAGATCAGGTCCTCCTGGTCGGCAGACTGGGTGTAGTACTTCTTCAGAATGTGGGACACCAGCCGCAGATTGTGTTCTACCAACAGGTTCCGGGCTTCCAGGTCTCCGGCGGCGCACCGCTCCAGATAGAGCCGTTCCTTCTCCGGCGGCAGCGGCTTGGGGAAAGAACCGCTTCCTCCGGACAGATGCAGGGACAGAAAAAGGCTGTTGCAAAGCAACAGCAGCGCGGCAGACAGCATAGACATCGCTCCTTTCACCCCACCCTATGCCTGCCGGGAATGTCCCTATTCCGGCCGGAAAAATGGCTTTTTTCCCCGTTCGGACCGAGAAAAGGAAGTTGACTGCAACATGGAAAGAGCAAGAAAGCATGAGAAAAGCGTGAGAACGAAGCGCAAAGGGGCCGCGTGAGCGGTCCCTTTGCGTAATGGATCGGTCGTGCCGCCCTGTGCTACCCAACAATTTTAGTCAGAGCCGCAGCGATCGCTTCAACGTCCGTTTCTGAATTGTATCTGCCGAGCGAAATACGAACAGTCCCCTTAGCATGATCTTCATCCAACCCAATGGCTTTCAGTACATGGGATATTTCTGTGTTTACGCTGTCGCAGGCGGAACCGGTCGAAATACTAATGCCCATGAGGTCCATGCGGTGTAGGATCGCTTCGCCGTCTTGCCCTGGGAAAGACAGGCTTAAAAGCCCTGGAAGGCTGCTTGCGCCGCCATTGCGTTTATAGGGGACGCCTGCTGTATCAAGATGTGATAGAAGCTGTTGTTCCAAGTTCAGAATGTGCAGTTGATGCTGCTGAAGGAGATCGCAGTTCCGCTTCAGCGCAGCTGCCATTCCAACAATAGATGCCACATTCTCGGTACCGGCGCGATGAGCGTTTTCCTGCACGCCGCCATCGGCGTAGGGTATCAGTTCGACACCGCTCCGGATATAGAGGAAGCCAATGCCTTTCGGCCCATTGAATTTGTGCGCGGAAGCAGACAGAAAATCGATATCCAGTTCTTGGACGTTGATTTTGACGTGCCCAACAGCTTGTACCGCATCTGTGTGGAAAAGTGCGCCATGGGCGTGAGCGATCTCACAGAGCCTCCTGATGGGCTGAATGGTCCCGATCTCGTTGTTGGCGAACATCACTGAAACCAGTCGTGTGCAGTCGGTGATGTTTTCTTCTAAGAGAGCGGGCGTAATATACCCATCATTGGAAGGCGATATATAGGTTACCGGGAATCCAAGCCGCTGGATCGCGGTGCAGGAATGCAATACGGCGTGGTGCTCAAAAGCGGAGGTGATCATAGTGCGCTTTCCCAGGTCAGAAAAGGCAGAGCTTTTGATGACCCAGTTGTCGCTCTCGGTACCGCCGGAGGTGAAGTATATCTCCTCTGGCGATGCGCCGATACACTCTGCGATGGTCGCTCTTGCCTCTGCCAGCGCCCTTTTTGGCTTTCTGGCAAAGGTGTACGGCTGCGAGGCGTTTCCGTACTCTTCGAGAAGCCACGGGGTCATGGCTTCAAGCGCGGCACTGTCCAATCTGGTCGTTGCCGCGTTGTCGGCATAGATAAATTGTTTCATAAATCGCCCTCATGTAAAGAGAGTACAGCCCTCTTCTTTAAACTCCTCGATTTTTTCAAGCAGGTCGTCCACCGTGCAGTCTAAAAACTCTGCCAGACAATCCATACAGTAGAATTTGGCGATGTCTTTTCCAAGCAACTTTTTGTTGATGCCTACGGTGTCTTTATCAAGGGGTCGCTTACCGCAGGCGACACATTCTTTAGCCATTATTCTCTCACCGTTAAGACCGGAACATCCTTTCCCTTATATTCGCTATCGATCATGCCCTGCTGGAGCTTGATGATACGGCGCATCTTTGTGGCGGGCAGCAAGCAATAATCACGGAAGGCCGCCCTGTCAACATCGGATTCGCTTCGGACAAATGGAAACAGCAGCTTTAAATATGCAGTTGCCATCTTTTTGATCGCTTCCGTATCGCGAGTATCCGCGTGCGCTGGGACGCGGGTGATCTTTTCTACGATGGTGCGATAGCTCATGTCATTTCTGAGTTCGTGAAGGATAGAGCAGAAGTATTCCGAGTTCAAAGCCCAGCCGGTGAGCTTTAGGTCATCGTTCATTCTGGGGATATCCCAGCCTTTTATGAAGCCGTGGATGCGGTCAAGAAGGGCAGTCTCCTGAAACAAGGTCGGAAGTTCACCGAGCATGTATTCATATTCGTTCATCCGCTCTTCCTGGATGTTGCCAAGAAAGACAACTCCGGCATCGGACTCGCCGGTATAGCCGTTGGAATTAAAGGTGCCGTATTCGAGATAGCCCTGCAGAATGGAGCGCATCTCATTCTCGTCTCCAAAGTTTACCAGTTTCACCTCATCAATGGCGACATAGTCGGGGCCGCAAATATAGCCGGGTTTTCTCCTATTGGCATCGTAGAACATTTTAGAGCGAGTTACTTTGCCGCCATCCGTCAGCAAGCCGTTCTTGCTGATGTGCCCGAATACATAGCTCTTTCCGGTACCCTTCGGCGCAAGCTCGATAAGATTCACGCGCTTCTCTACAAAAGGAAGCAATCTTGTGAGCATAGTGAGTTTTTGAAGCTCTGTTTCATATCCGTCCGCATTATAGTCGATAGCGCCGAGAAGGACATCGATCCACTCTGCGGTGGTGAAATGGGAGCTCATTTCCTTGAAGTAGTCAAGATCGACTATGTACGGGCAAAAGTTTTTGAATCCCGTCAGTTTGATCTTCCCCGGAAGCCTGGGCCGGGAGGTATCGTCCGGGGGACGATACCCGAGTTTGATGATGCCCCAGGTCTCGCTGGTGTTGATCAGTTCGTCCTTATAGAGTTCCCAGACGGCGGGTTCGATCAAAGTCTCCTTCTCTGTTACGCCGAAGTCCGGAATGGCGAAAGAGATGTCACCGGTCTTTATGTTGATGTCGACGGAGATCTTGGTGAGTATCTGGACCGTTTCATTCTCGTAGATGATCTTGTTCTTGATGCGCATCCAATCCTCTTTTTTGGGAATGAACTTCTCTATGAATTCAGATACTTCCCTCATATCGAAATGACCGCTGTCATCACTGAATGTCTTGAGCAGATAGTCTCTTAAAAATGCAGGAAGTCCCAGAGCGGAAAAGAAGGCGTTGTTTTTCAGGTCCTTATACACGACCATCTCGTCAAAGTAATCTCTAAGCTTTTCGCTCACTCTTTTTCCTCCTCAGCCGAACAGATCCACTTCGGACATGCCTTTCTTCTTGATCTCAAACTGCTGCCCGACGGCAAGGGTCTCACTGCCGTTGACAATATCAAAGCTATAGGTGCCTTTTTTGGTGTAGTTCTTGAGATCGACGCGATAAATATATGCGTCGCGGGTGGATTCCGCATCATAATAGGTCCCGTCAAGCCGGATGGCAATATGGCTGCTCTTGACAGAGACATAGATATCAACAACAGCGTGATCTCCGGCGCCGAGTGTTACGACCCGTGATGTGTCAACGATAAACGCCTCTGCATTGGCGCCTTTCCGAGTGATCTCGATGATGGGGACGGCAACTTCCTCTATAGAGGCACCGCCGTGTACCTCCACATTGGCGCGTCTGCCGCCCTTGAAGCGGTCGTAGTTGGCTAAGACCCAGAAACCAGAGCTTTCGATCGCGGCATCGGGCTTGCTGTCGATCTCGCTGATCTTACAGCATCGCCCGGAATGCTCACCACTTGTGGCCATGCTCCAAATGTTCTCAGTGCCGTGAAGGACAGCCAGTCGGCTCGCGCCGTGATCCGACAGGATGATGGCTTTGCCGTATTGGCCGTTGAAAATGTCTGCCCGTATCTTACGCAGCAGCTCATCTATTATCTCAAGCTCCCGTATGAGGTAGATGGGCGTTTTTTCTTTCTCATAATCGAAGCTGTCTTCGCCGTGGTGCTTCACGTGATCCAGCTCTTTTATGTCAGAAACCGGGCATCCCTTGGATGCAAGCATCGCGACAAATTCTTTGTTGCAGCTGGTGAGGGACGGGAGCTCACATCTGGCGCAGGAGATATTCGCAGAAAGCCCGTATTCGCAGCACTTTTCCTGGATATATCCCAGGTATTCAACACCCAGAGCGTCAAAGAAAAATGCGCGTGCGTCCGTTGCATCAAGCGTATCGACGATGGATGCGCGTGGCTTCAATGCTGAAACGAAATCCATCTTTGTGGACTGTTCATCCACAACGGCTTCGAAAGCGGGCAGTATCCTGTTTATAACCTTTTGGTACTTATAACACGCAAAATAGTGGTCCAGAAGCTCGCTATGAAAGCGAAAGCTGGATAGATAGCCGGCCAGATCGGGATAGACTGTCTTTAGAATGGAGCACAGCTCTTCAGAAGTGTAGTTTGCGCCATACGTGTCCAGCCAGGCGATGACTCGTTCCTTTTCGGGCTGTGTCAGATCGGTCAGGTAGTAAATAGCATCTTCGCCTTTGACCGAAAGCACTTTGCAGAAGTCGACGATTTCCGGGAGGGCGTCCGTAAGCCCTCGGATCAGCGCTTTTCGCTGTCTGTACAGGCTTTCAAATTCTGGGCTGCCCTTGTCCACGGTAAGGATGGTCCGGAAGATCGACCTGAGGAGTTCTGGGGAGGCGGACGTGTTGTTTACGGCCAGCTGAAGGTACTCGTTATCACTGGACCCGAAGATAGAGAGCGCGATGAAATAGAGCCATTTCTCCTGCTGATCAAAGGAGGGGTAATCGATGATCACGCGCGCCAGGTCGTGCGCGGAGCCAAAGTGCTCCGCGGCGATAGTGCTCCAATTGCCGTGGGGGCCCATGAGCTGAAGGGCATGGGCCCACTGGTCTGCCTCGCCGAAGTGCTGCGGTACGACACAGGTCTGGGGGTCCCTGTCGCAGAGAATGTCGTATCCGTTGGTGAGTTGGGTGATACGGCAGACGGACTTCGGGAAAAAGCTCTTGTCGACAGCCGTCACGATGTAGGCGGTGGCATCAGTACAGGTTTCCAAGGCGTATCCGGCTTTTTGAATGCCGCGGTAAGAGTGGGGAAATGCATCAGATAAAGCGGGCGAGATGAAGCAGATGCTGCACATATCGTCGGGCGTTCCGTCAACGATGATGAGCCTGCCGCTCTCCGCGATACGAGGATCCGAAAAACGCAGGTGATCCCTGCACTGATAGGTGAGGAGCACAACGTGGCCGGGTACGTTGGTCGTAGCGATGGCGTGCAGCACGTTTTTGGCTGTTGTCTCGCCAAAGAGCTTCAAAAAACCGGTGACATTGCAGAGAAAGACTTTTCCGCTGCTGCTTGAAATGGCGGCATATAACTCGTCCAGTTTCAAAACGCCGTCCCTCCCGCAAAACTGCTCTGCGGGAAGGAACCGGTTTTCTCCGATCTTGAAGAAGTCTGTGATATCGGCCAGGTCCGCCTTTGTCGGTATGTCCACGATCAAAGGCTGCTTTTTCGCTGACCGCAGATAGTTCTGCACTCGGATTTTGGCATTGTTCAGATCCATATCATGACCTCCAGATCATTTTTGCCCTTTCATGATCTCCACGCCGACTGTGATGTTGTCCTCGATCAGCCTCTTTAGGTATTCCTTCACCTGCTCTGCGGGCATATTATCGATGACCTTCTTTGCCTTGCCATAGCCGGAACCGATGTATTTTGCCTGCGCCATGGTTTTGATCTTCCCTGTGACTTCTTTACTGCCCAGCCAATGGAATGGCGCCTCAGACGCGTGACTGCAAAGGTACGCTTTTACCTCATCCACGTTTTCGAAGAGGATGGAGCAATCGCCGAGGAAGACATCTCTGAACGCTGCGTCACGTGCGGTTTCGCTGTTCAGATCGTCCACATAAGACATCTTGCTGATATAGTCCTCGGCGGCTGCGATGGCATCTTCGTCTCTGGTTTTGACATTGATCACATCGAAAGCCTTTCTTGCGATGGAGACCTCTGCGTCCGGGACCATTGCGAGGATAGGCATGCTATACTTGTTAGACCATGCAAGCGGTGAATCTGTACCGGTCAAGTCGCTCCATTTCTTCCTGAGCTGTGTGTATTTCAGACCGTTCTTGTATGAGGCGACAGCCTTTTGAACCTTATCGGTATACTTGTCCGGCTCAAGAAGATAAGAATGGCCGAATCCGTATGTATCATCTTCAAGAATGGCCGCTATATCATCCTCTGTAAGGTCATCCAGGTAGAAACTGCACGCTTTCATAAACAGAGTGCTCTGGCTGCCCATAAATTGTTTGAAATTTTCGGTGTTGTCGCGGAGAAGGGTGAGAAATGCCTGCTTTTGGGAATCGAGAAGCGTTTTCTGCTTATAGAGATGATACAGCATTTCGTAGAAGGCCTTGCTGTCACCGAGGTCGTTTTTGATGACGGAGTATGCCAGACGGATCTGACCGAGCCTATCCACCCATGAATGGATGGTGTCCGCATAGGTCGTATTTTTGGTCAGGATCTTGTTGCTGACTTCGATGGTCTCGTATTCGCAGATCAGTTCATCGATCTTGGCATTTGCGGTGTCGATATTCCACACCCAGTTTGCGGCATCGGAATTGAACTTGTATTGCAGCTGGTTAATGTATTGCCCTCCGTCATTGATCCTTGCTGCGATAGAGGGAAGTTCGCCGCCTTTATACACTTTCAGGTATTCGAGCATTCCGCGCTTGCAGGTATCTTTTGTGAAGACGGACTTCAGGTCATCCGCCGCATCTTTGTTATCAAGGCAGAGAAGGCCGATGGCGAGTGCAATATCGTTGTCCGACTTCTCACCGCCCATATTCTTGTTGTTGGCGATCCCACAATAGTTGTCAATCAAGGTGGAGACAACATCCTGGCTGGTCTTGAAGGGAATGCCGTCAAGAACGTATTTGATCGCCCAGATGGGGAAGGAGAGACTCTTCATCTGCTCGCGGATGCGGGACCGTGTTTCTGTGATAGAAACGCAGTACATCTCCGGAATGCCGAAGGCGGCAGAGGTAGCTCTGTTGAAAGCGCGTTCCGCATCCGTCAGTGTAACGATGTATTTATCCTTGTAGCGCTTATCGGGGGTGTTGTCCTGCTTGATGATCTCAGAGATCATGCCGGCGAGCCGTTCCGTGCTGAGGGGGACGGTGGTGAGGTCGTCACTGTAGGAATAGGTGCTGTTTGCATATTCCTTCAGAACAAAGCCGAGAACAAATGCGGTGAGGTTGCAGGGCATAAATCCATACGGTGCGGCCTTCAGCGTTTCATAGATGGAAGCAATGGAGATCCGGTCACTTTTTGCGAAAGCGGCCTCAACGAGGTCCACAACAGCCCTCTTGAGCTCAGCGATGTAGGTGTGAGAGGACTTCCAATATTCGGAGACTCTCCATGCACCCTTTAGGGCGGTTTCAAGCTTGGTCGCCTCGTTTCCGGAGCGGAATGTGCCCTTGGTCTCTTCGGTGATGCCGCAGACCGCGCCGGCAGTAAGAGAGTTCGCGTCGAACATGGTGTTCAGCACATTCGTATAGGCGCCCTCAAGACACCGGGGATAGTGGCACTTATCGATGTCCAGCAGCTTGACGAAGAGATCCTGCATATTGGCCACGCGCTCACCGTTCGGCGTATACCGGGAGTATACGTAAAATGAGCCGTTTTTAATGCGCTTTGCCCAGTCAGAAAGCGTTTGGATGGCATACCCTTCGTGGGTCTTACGCATATTGATATCGCCATTTCCTATCGCCAGCGACAGTGCGTAGTTTTCAATAAAATCCGAGTATTCACTATCGCCGAGGAGACAGGAGGAACTATCGATCACGATCACATCGGAATTCGGATCCTTGGCAAAAAAGCTTTCGATCTTCCGCTTCAGGGCAGCACCCTCGGCGAGATCTCTGGCGATAGTAGCGATGGCATACAACTTGCCGCTGTTGTCGGGCTCATTGGCCTTTTTGATCTCGTTGTCAAAGTCGGAGATCGTCGCATATGCCAGCGAGTAGCGAAGTTTTAATGCGCCGGAAAACTCGATCGTGCTGCGCAGGTTGCTGCCGGTCATAAAGGTCAGGTCCTTGGTGGATCGCGCCTTTGCCTGTTCAAGGAAGGGACCGGGATCCACAGCGGGGCCCATGTTTTTGCAGCAGTAGGAGAACACATTGCCCGTAAGAGGTGTTCTGGTCACAACATGGTCATTCAAAAGTTTCCTTGCGATATTGGAAGCACTGGAGGCAAGGTCAGTCCCCTCAAACGCCAGTTCCAAGTTACCGTCGTTGGGAAGGAAAATGTCGCGGTTGCCGGACATCCTTTCGGATATGGCCTGAAGCAGGAGGATGACCTTGAGAACGCGTTTCTCTTCATCAAGGAGGTCTTTATCCAATTTCGGAGTGTAGCAGCTTAAGACTTCTCTGATGCCGGATGCAAGTTTTTGGCTGCCAGTTTCATAGAAGAAATTCCAAAGCAGGTCTACCGTAACAAAGGGGTTCTTTGAATCAAAATCGTAGTTATCGATAAACCATTGAAAAGCCTTTACATCGTTACCCTCGTCGTTCTTGATGAAAGTGAACATGCTGCGGGCAGTAGAAGCGTAGTAAATAGAGATGTGCTGCAAGATCAGAGCCGCGTATGGATGGATAGGAAGGACGTTGTTCAGATCTGTATCTGTGAGGTTGATCGCCTTTCCAACGGTGATACGGCTATTTGCGGTGCGCGTTTCAAGGATGCGCCTGTTTTTCTCCCATTTGGCAGCCTTCTCGGGGTCATCGGTGATCTTCATGGCCTCGTGCATGAGCTGGAAGGCGATGTTTTCAGGGAGGGAAATGTGGATCGGAGAGACAAAGCGGTCAAGGATCTTTTTCTTGTCCGGGTCATCGTCGGAGAAATATCCCTCAGCTTTATGTGTGACGATCAGCAGGCAGAACGGCGCAGTGGCCGCGAGTTCTGCGACCTGCTGGAGGCCGGTCAGGTGGTGCATGTTGTTCTCGAAGTACTCGGAAAATTCGTCCCAGATGAATACCAATTCCTTAAGGCCGTTTTCTTCGATCACTTCTCGGATCCAACCGCAAAGTTCTTCCGTGTTCATGGAGAAGCCGCCCTTAACGGCGGGCACTTTGAACACCTTGGCGATCAAGGCGTGAAGGGCATTGCCTTCATACTCGTTCAACTTTCTCAGAATGTCAGCCGCAGTGTCCCCACCCAGAGCGGTCTTGTACCTTCCGTTGGCGTAAATGTCAAAGCTCTGCTTGTTTTCTTCATCCTCAAAATACCGGATCAGGGAGTTTTTAAGAGAGGCATTGGCGGCGTTTTCGATGCCGGCTTCCTGAAGAGCCTTTTCTATCCCCTCCTGAATAGCAACGACAAGGTCTGTATCGCTTTTGATGTCAGAAGATCCGTAGCGGTGACACACGAGGATTTTTCCTTCGTCCTTCTGGGTGATCAACCGCTTGCAGAGGAAGGAGTCCAGACCGTACTGTTCAAAATAGGCGATGGTCTCTTCGTCAGTTGCGTCGATCAACTTTTTCAAAGTGAGTACAGCGTGAGACTTGCCGGTGCCGTAGGCGCCGTCGACCCACATGGATAGTCTTTGCTTACGCTCGAGAACGTCTGCTGTGGCATTCAGAAGCTGGACAAAAGAGGGGTGTGGATAGAATTTCTTCCACAGGTCAGGCTTGCTCTCGATGATCTGTTTGTCCACCTGCGGAAAATATTCTGGGTCAATATTGAAGTAGTCTCTGTAGCTCATTCTTTTTCCCCCATTAGAATAGTTTGATCAAGATGTCATCGGCGCTCATGTCGCTCTTCAGCGTGATATTATCCAGCCCCAGTGTAAATCTCGCTTCGATCAGATCGGGATAGTTGAAGGTAAGACCATTCAGGATCTTCTCCATGATCTCACGGTCCAGACCGAAGATCTGCGTCGGGCTGACAGCATCGCTTTCGATGGACGTGTCCAGCAGTCGCGTCAAAGTAAACTGCTTGTAATTGCCGCATTTTTCGGCGAATTTATACAGAGAGTACAGGATGACTCTCTCGTCGGGAGTGCGCCACGGGGCTCTGTAAATAGAGAGGAGCCGTTTCTTCACGTCGCCTGTCTTGGTCACTTTTTCCTCGATTTCAGGAGTGCCGAAACCTATCGAGTTCAGCGGTTTTGTTGTGTCAAGGATGACCTTGAAGCCGTTCCAAAACTCGCCGATAGCCTTGTCGGTCACGTTTTCCTGTTGGAGACGGAGTGCGACGGATTCGGCAGAGACGCGCTCAAAGAAGGGGATGTTTTTTATGTACCAGCCGTATTGAGAAGTATAGGCTAAGTTGCAGAGCATGATCGCCCACGGCAATTCGGTATCCATGTCATACCCGAATACTACCTCGCCTATAGGCGTGATCTGTTTTTTCCTCACGATGCCTGCGTCTGACATGAATCCGAACATCACATCCGTTTTCCTGTTGCCAGGCTCAAAGGCGTGATCGTGAGCATAGTTCTCTATCCAATTGGCATCGATCCCGACGCTTAGATACTTGTTGATCCCGGTTAGCTTCTTCATGACTTTGCTCCCTTTGATCGAATTGTACAGCAGGCACCCATATGGAATAGTCAGGCATTCATGGCACCGGATACAATGCTCTGAAATGGTCACCCTTCCATTGTCCATGTTGATGTTGCGGTAAGGACATTCCGCCTCGCAGGTGCCGCATCGTATGCAGTACTGCGATTTGGCGAGTATGCTCCTGAAGAACGAAATGAATTCGATGGCATTTTTCGTCTTATATTCGTTCTCTATTTTCATGATATCGAGTCCGTGAGTGTGCTCTATATGGCATCTCCGCACAACACCGCTGTACTCCAGCAGAAACTCGCTCTCGTTGATCTCCTGTAAGTCGCCAATGGTCTTGTACCACTCTTTCCAGGCGGGGTCGAGATCGATAACACTGAATTCAAGATAGCCTTTCTTTTCCTCATACGTAAAGCGTTCGTCTTCGCTGTATTTGAGCTCGCGACCGCTTAGACGAGTCTTCCAGCCGCCGACCTCCATAAAACGCTTGGCGTTTTCGCCGGAAAGATCCTTTGCACTGTTGGTGATGATTTTGCTTGTGAATTTAAGGACCTCATCCTCGAAAAACATCCGCTTCATAAACTCATGCTTTTCAGATGAATTTGGGCACATAATGCACCCCACTCGATTGAAACCCAGCTTATATGCCTCGTTTATGGGCAGACTGTTCATGTAGATGTAAAGATATATTTCTGCAGATGACCACTCCAAAATAGGATGATAGCTGTACTGGCCGGCCATCTTTTTGCCTTTGCTCAATTCATCGTATTCTGAGCGGCTGGCGCTTTCGTCTGCCCGGACGCCGGTGATCATCATCGTGCGGATGTATTTGCGGTCGTAAAGCTCATTCAGCTTGTTGATAACAGGCGCTGTCTTGTGAACGGTACAGCACCAACGTACCTTTCGCGCAGGCGGACCAAATATATCCCACGATTTTTCGGCGGGCATAGCTGCCTTCACGTCGTAGAATTCGATCTCCTGCGCGGCGCAGAAGCTTCTGATCTCTTCGATAAGGTCCAACGTAGTGGGGAACTCCATGTCGGTGTTGCCAAACAACACCTTGAATGCATTGTGCGGCAGCGCCCTTTGGACCAGGTCCAGCGCGACCACGCTGTCTTTTCCACCGGAAAATGCAACATAGAAGACATCGACTCGCTTTTGATACTCTACATATGTGTTATAGATCTTTTTGATAGTCTCTTGCGTGAGCTGCTCCATGATCGGACGGTTTTTCTCCACCATTGCCGGTATATCCACGAAACGAAGCGGGAAACCGTCAGGCTCAGGATCATCCAGCAAAGTGATCTCGGGCGCAGTGTACAGCGTGCCTCCTTTGATCTTCGCTACTTGCCTCCCGCGATAGTAGTAGTTGTTCGCCTCGGCCCACATGTACGGAAAGCTGTCGTTTTTGTCATAATTCCAGTATTTGTCAAAGCCCAAGATATCGAGCTCTTTATAGTAAACAGGACGCGGTTCCTTTGAAAAGGTCGACGGTTTCGGTGTCAACACATACCCGCCTGTGGAGCCGTCCCACTCGTGTGAATACATAGGGGTTATTCCATCCTTCCTCGAATTTGCACTGCTTTTTGGATAGCGGTGTCCAGGTCCCTGTAGCTCCGCCTTGTGATCAGATCAATACCCGCCAGGTAATTCAGTGCGTCTGTTTCTCTGAGAGAAACCCTGGCTGCTGCAAGCTCGGCAGCACAGACGTCTGAAAATTCCTTGATATTTCCACCTCTCCTTACGATGGCACCGGCAACATTGTGCAGCGCACGGCCGTTTCTCAAAAGAGTGAATTTTTCGCTGTAAGAGAGAACAAAGCTTTCCAGCAGATACTCATTCCATTCATATCCCACGTTGGGAAATACGAGGAACGAATCGATTTCGCGGATCCGAATATAGTCTTTTGCCATAAAGCTTTCAATTGCCGCATCTATTGCGCTGATATCCAGACTGATCTGCGCTCTGGACACAAACAGGTCATGGCTTACGCGCACGGAGACCTCTGCCAGCGCGTCGAAGTAAATAACCGTACCCAGCTCCTTTGAAAGCGCGTGGATATCGTCGGCCGAAAACGTGGCGTGGTGTTTTGCGTAAAGCTGATAGACGTCGCTCATGGTCAATCTGTCCTCGGGCATACTGACGACCGCGCCCTCAAAGCTGAATTTATCTGCGTAGTACGGCTCGATCGCATTTCTTACGCCCAACTGGGATAGATAGGGGTTATTCTCTAAGAATAGCGGCAGTTCACCCTGTATTTTGTTCCACACATCCACCCAGATGGCATACCCATTTTCGCCGATGAACAGGTTGATGATCTCGGCAATCTGCTCGATCTCATCGCCGGATACTTCAAAAATATCTGCATGGAAATACTCGCCCCGGGCGTTTCTCAGAAGCCGGCCATCGGTCGCGATGATCTTCCGGACTTGCTCCTGGGGAATATGAGAGAGCACGCTGCACACATCGGCTACCTGCATAGGCTGCCCGGCATTCAGCAGAAGATCCTCAACTTCTGCGTTGTGATCGATGACAACATGTTCATCAGTGGTCATGTGATCCGCAAAAAAGAAATACTTGCCGGGTTCTGAGAAGTACTCAATATATGCCTTTAGCATGTATTCATCGCTGAGAGTGAAGCAGTTTGCAAATATATCTGCAAGGTCTTCGAAAATAGCCTTGTAGTAAAGAACTTTTTTGCCGGATGCAAAGCAGTTGTCGATATAGGAAAACAGCTTTTCTTTCGCGCTGTTGTCCATGATGCCGTTTGCGGGGAAGAGCCTGTCTTTATAGACTACGCCGCAGCAGCGCAGCCGTTCCTCAAGTGCTGCATCGTCAAAGGGTAATCCTGCGCCGTAGAGAGCGCGGTACATCTCGCGGAAGTTGTCGAAGTCAATAGGATCGAACCGCATTCCGCTGCGATATCTGTGCAGAAGGGTTTCTTCAAATCGCTCTCGGTCAAAATCCTCCGGATGGGCGCGTAATTGTGCTGCTGCAACAGCTGAAAAGGAGGGCAGCTTTACAGCATGATCGTTTTCTTTGACCGTCATGGGCGCAGCTCCTTTCAAAGTTCTGTTATGCACACCTTGGGATAAAAGTGCGAAAATGGCGGCTTGACCAGGGTGCCGCGGCGGTCCTGTGATGCTGCGGTGTTGGCGAACGCATTGCGACAATATCCCAACAATATTATATCATAATTGCGAACATAGTCAACGCATCTTGAAGAGCGTTTTTAAGGTATGCCTATAACCGGATACACCGAAAGCCGATGTAAAAATAGGCCGGGGAGAAGGTGTTGACTGCAACATGGAAAGGGCAAGAAAGCATGAGAAAAGCGTGAGAATGAAGCGCAAAGGGACCGCGTGAGCGGTCCCTTTGTGTGCAGCGGGCGTTGGGGTAGATACGCAGCTGCGGCAGCGTAGGGGAGGAGTACGCTCCCCGACACTGTATAGCATATAAGTATACCATAATTTGGCAGACTGTCCATCGGTCCGAAGTATGAGGGGGTGCTTCGCCGACGGGGAGGGGGTCAGACGCCTGTTCGGCGAGGAGGGAGCGGTGGGCGTGATTTGGCGGGAGGTGTATCAGTCGGAAGTGTGAGGGGGTGGCTCGGTGCCGGGAAGGGGGGACTCGCCCTCCTGTCCGTCGCCGAAGGCGATGGACGCGCGGCCGTATTTGCGGCGGATGGCGTCCATGGCGTTCTCCAGCTGCTCCTGCCGCTGGGTGCGGGCCTGGTCCGCGCCGCCGAACAGGTCCAGCTGACGGAAGGAGTCGCGCTCCTCCGTCACATACAGGGCGGTCACGGTCATGGCGCGCACGCGGGTGGGGGGCTTCCACAGCTGGCGGGCCAGGTCGGCGGCGGTGCGGTGCAGCTCCCGCATCAGGTGGGTGGGGGCGTCCAGCCGTACCTGGCGGCTGACGGTACGGAAGGCGGCGTCCTTTATGGACACGCTGACGCCGCCGGCGTACAGGCTCTGGCGCCGCAGCCGGGTGGCCACGCTGTCGCACAGGGGCAGCAGGGCCGCGCGTATCTGCTCCCACCGCACCAGGTCCTCCGGGAAGGTGGTGCCGTTGCCCACGGAGTGGACCGGCTCCGCCTCGTGCCGGGGCCTGACAAGGCTGGTGTCCAGCCCGTTGGCGTACTGCCACAGCTGCGCGCCCAGCTTGCCCAGCAGCTGCTCCGGCATGGCCGGGTCGCAGGCGGCCAGCTGGCCGATGGTCTCTATGCCGTATTTTTTCAGCGTCTCCGTGGCGGCGCGGCCGGCGAAGAGCATGTCCCCCAGGGGCAGCGGCCACACCATGTCCTGCCAGCCGTCCCGGGGGATCACCGTGGTGGCGTCCGGCTTCTTCATGTCGCTGCCCAGCTTGGCGAACGCCTTGTTGAAGGACACGCCCACGCTGAGGGTCAGCCCCGTCTCGGCCTTCACCGTGGAGCGTATCCGGTCCGCCAGGGCCTTGGCGTCCCCACCGAACAGGTGGAGGCTGCCGGTGACGTCCAGCCAGCTCTCGTCGATGCCGAAGGGCTCCACCAGGTCGGTGAAGCGGTCATAGATGGCGTTTACCCGCCGGGAGTACTCCCGGTACAGCTCGTGGTGGGGCGGCAGCAGCACCAGCACGGGGCACTTTTTCTTGGCCTGCCACACTGTCTCCGCCGTTTTCACGCCACGCTGCTTGGCCGGCTCGTTTTTGGCCAGGATGATGCCGTGGCGCAGCTTGGGGTCGCCACACACCGCCACCGGTACCTCCCACAGCGCCGGCTTGTCCAGCAGCTCCACCGATGCGAAAAAACAGTTGAGATCGCAGTGCAGGATCACCCGCTCCGCCATGGCCATTCACCTCCCACCGGCCGTCTGCTGCCTTAATACCCGAGCTTACGATCCACCAGCCGCGCCGGCTTCTCGCCCCGGCTGTAGCGCTCCAGATCCTCGCAGAACAATGTCACGTTTTTGTCCCGGGTGCAGAAGAGGCTCATCTGCCCGGAGATGTGGGGCGTGATCAGCAGATTTTTCGCCGTCCAGGCCGGGTGGCCCTCCGGCAGCGGCTCCGGGTAATCCATCATAAAGGGCGCCGCGGCATGGGGCACACAGTCCACCGGCCGGCCCTCGGCGTCATACAGCTTTTCCGGGGTAAATT
>ERZ791569.277-NODE-277-length-38944-cov-6.244234_pt1 | contig 38944 bp, 36 predicted proteins | sample MGYA00509973_ERZ791569 | MGnify/ENA primary metagenome ERZ791569 (study PRJEB30046, sample SAMN00791902) | human gut metagenome | study: EMG produced TPA metagenomics assembly of the A metagenome-wide association study of gut microbiota in type 2...
GGCTCTCGATGTCGCCCACCGTGCCGCCGATCTCCGCGATGACCACGTCCGTCTGTCCGTCATCCATGGCGTACAACCGCCGCTTGATCTCGTCGGTCACATGGGGGATGATCTGCACCGTGCCGCCCAGATAGCCGCCCTGCCGTTCCCGGTTCAGCACCGACCAGAAGATCTTTCCGGAGGAAACGGAGCTGTCGCCGGTCAGCGCCTCATCCACGAAGCGCTCATAGTGTCCCAGGTCCAGATCCGTCTCCGCTCCGTCGTCGGTGACGAATACCTCTCCATGCTGGTAAGGACTCATAGTTCCCGGGTCTACATTCAGGTACGGATCGAATTTCTGGTTTCGCACCCGCAGACCGCACTGCTTCAGCAGCCGGCCCAGCGATGCCGCGCAGATGCCCTTTCCCAGCCCGGACACCACGCCGCCGGTCACAAAAATATACTTCATCCCGCCATCTCCCCTGTAAAAAATATGCTCCGATGGTACACCCCCATACCTCCGCTGTCAACGGTGCAAAACGCAGATATTTCATCGGAATTATCATATAATATATAGAATTAGGGAGAAATTGTTGCAGAAGCGAAAGTTCTTCTTGCATTGGCGGGCGGATGGTGGTATGGTAGTGTTGGACTCACCTTAGGGGAGGTTCCTCACAGGAAAAAATAAGCACCCGGAGGCTTATGCCTCCGGGTGCTTCTGCTTATGTCTCGTCGGTGATCTCGCCGCCGGACGCTTCCCGCCGGACCACCTTGATCTCGCAAGTGCGGTGGTTGTCCACCCGCGTCACCAGCACGTCCAGATCCTGGCAGCTGAACCGGTCGCCTACCTCAGGAACCCGGTCGCACTGCTCCATCACCCAGCCGCTGACGGAGGACATCTCCGTCTCCGCGTTCAGGTGGAAGAACTCGGCGAAGTCGTCGAAATCCATGGACGCGTCCACCAGATAGGTATCCTCGTCCACCTTGCGGATAAAGACCTCCTCCTCGTCGTGCTCGTCCCAGATCTCGCCCACCAGCTCCTCCAGGATGTCCTCCATGGTCACGATGCCGCAGGTGCCGCCGTACTCGTCCACCACCACGGCCAGCTGGGTCTTGGCCTCCTGCAGCTTCTTCAGCAGCAGGCTGATAGGCTCGTTCTCCAGCACGAACATGGCGGGGGAGAGGATCTCCTCCAGGGGCTTGTCCGTCACGCCGCAGCCCACATAGAAGTCCTTCTGGTGTATGGTGCCGATGATGTGGTCGATGTCGTCCCGGTAAATCAGCAGCCGGGAGTACTTGGTCTGGGTGAATAGGTCGGCCACCTCCTCCTTGGAGGCGGTCACCGGCAGGGCGGCCAGATCCACCCGGTGGATGAGGATGTCCTGGGCCTCCTGCTCGGAAAAGCCGATGGCATTTTTCAGCAGGTCGCCCTCGTCCTTGTCGATGCTGCCCTCCTGCTGCACCTCGTTCACCAGCATCAGCAGCTCCTCCTGGGACATCTTGTTGTCCGCGTCCAGGTGGAACACCCTGGCCAGCAGCTTCTTCCACAGGGAGAAGAGGACGTTCAGCGGCGTCAGCAGCCAGATGAGACACCGCAGGAACGGCGCGGCGGTCATGGCCCAGCTCTCGGCGCAGTCCTTGGCGATGCTCTTGGGGCTGATCTCGCCGAAGATCAGCACCACCACCGTCACCACGATGGTGGACAGCGTGGCCCCCGCGTCGCCGAAGCTCCTGACGAACAGCACTGTGCCGATGGACGCCATGGCGATGTTCACGATGTTGTTGCCGATGAGGATGGTGGACAGCAGCTTGTCATACCGCTCCAGCAGCTTGCAGGCCAGGGCGGCCCGACCGTTGCCTTTTTCCGCCAGCATCTTCAGCCGCGTCACGTTGGCCGAGGAGAAGGCCGTCTCCGTGGCCGAGAAATAGGCGGACAGCAGCAGGCATACCGCCATAATGATGATATATGTAGTGTTTGACACTTTGTAGCTTCCTTTCTGCTCTGTTCTTGCTTCGTTCTTATGCTTTCTTGCCTGTTCCACAATGCAGTCAACAGGTATTTTTTGCCCTACAGGCGCAAAAAAGCACGTCTGCCCCGCGTGGTGCAGCGCAGATATGCCGCAAAAAACAGATGGCAGCCCGGCAAGTTCCCGGGATGATCGCCGCCGTCGGTATCCATGTCGCCGCGTATCCTCCTTTATAAAAATAAATCCTGCTGATTATATACAAAAACCGCGATGTTGTCAAGTAATTCCCTTAAAAACGGCGTAAATCCTCTTAAAAATCGCGTAAAATCGGCATAAAAGCAGCGCGAAAATCTGCCGCAGAGGGCAGCAGGGCGGGCGGTAAAACCGCCCGCCCGTGTCATTTATCTGACAATTCTCCTGACAATTTTCCCGCCAGCCTGTATCATTTTCCTGACAATTTTCCCACCCGATTTTGTCATTTGCCTGACAAATTTTCCGCGTTTTCGCCCTCGGGTGGCGGTGATATTTGTTGACTATTCTGGTACAAAAACTGAATAAATTTGACAAAAATGAGCAAAAATGAATACAAAAGTGAGATTTTATTGTGCCTTCTTTTTTCGAGCGATGGCGGCGATGTCGCCCACGCCGTCCAGCACCACGCTGGGACGATAGGCATAGGTGCGCAGCGTCTCCCGGGTGGAGACGCCGGAGAGCACCAGCACCGTGGACATGCCGCTCTCCATGCCGGAGATCACGTCGGTGTCCATGCGGTCGCCCACCATCACGGCCTCGGCGGAGTGGCAGTGCAGCATGCGAAGCCCGGTGCGCATCATCAGCGGATTGGGCTTGCCGCAGAAGTAGGCCTGCTTGCCGGTGGCCATCTCGATGGGGGCGATCAGCGCCCGGCAGGCCGGGGCGATGCCGTTTTCGATGGGGCCGGAGACGTCGGAGTTGGCGCCGATGAGCTTGGCACCCTGCAGCACCAGGTTGGTGGCCTTGGTCAGCGTGTCCAGAGAGTAGGAGCGGCCCTCGCCCACCACCACATAGTCGGGGTTCACGTCGTTCATGGTGATGCCGGCGTCGTACAGGGCGTTCAGCAGCCCGGCCTCGCCGATGGCGAACACGGAGCAGCCGGGGGCCTGCTCCTTCAGGAAGGCGGCGGTGGCCAGGGCGCTGGTGTAGAAGTGCTCCTCCGGCACGTCCAGGCCCATGCGCGCCAGCTTCTGGTTCAGCTCGCGGGGGGTGTAGCCGCTGTTGTTGGTCAGAAACAGGTACTCCTTGTTCTCATCATGCAGCCACTGGATGAACTCCGCCACGCCGGGCAGAATGCGGTTGCCGTGGTAGATGACGCCGTCCATATCGCAGATAAAGCCTTTTTTCTCGTTGAAGTTGATGCAGGTGTCCATAGCTCGTCCCGCCTTTTCGATATAGTATTGTAGTAGAATGTACGGCCCCATCATACCATCTCCCGGGGCGGATTTCCATAGCCTGCGTGTAAAATTTCGCGGCGGGGGGCGGAAACGGGGCGAAAAGCGCGCTTAATAAATAAAAGAGACATGGGAAGAGAGAGCGGCGGCGCGCCGTGACATGATCTGAACGGAGGAGCGTGTGATATGAAGAAGGCTATCGGTATCCTGCTGGCCCTGTGCGCGGCGCTGAGCTTTGCGCCGGTGACGGCGCTGGCGGCGGGCGGTTCCGCGCCGACTGCGGTAAAAAGCGTGGGACTTGGCACATCGATGCTGCCAAATCCGGAGGTGCCCAAGGACGTGGATACCGCATGGAAGGGCAGCTATGTGTACTACGGTATTTATAAGGGTGAGCCGATCAAATTCCGCATGCTTTCAAAGTGCACCACCAATTTTGGCGGCGAGACGATGCTGCCGGCACGGTGGAGATGATCATCCCGTTCAATATCGCGTCCGGAACGTATACGCTGAAGCTGTTTAATGAGCATATCAACGGCGACTTCAAAACCGATTACGCCAGTGCCTTTGCCGATGTGACGCTTTCTGTCAACAGTGCTATCGGTAAGAACGGGGAGGACGGCGTGACGCCTATCCTGAAAATCGGCACGGACAATATCTGGTATGTCTCCTACGACAGGGGCGTGACCTGGACATCGCTGGGGGCGCAGGCCCCCGCCTGTGCGGCGTGACGCAAAATCGAGGCGGAAAGGAGAAAATAAAAATACACCTTGACGCGGGCGGAAAAATAGCATACAATATGGGCCAGACTACGCAGGAGGTGGCTGAGATGGCTCGTCGTGCTGCTGATACCAACGGTACCATGGCGGAGTGCGCCCATTCTGCCCCCTGCCGCGCTTCCTTTGGCTTTTTTATGTGCAGCGTGCTGTTTAGCGTGCTGCACTTTTTTGGCTTTTCCTTTTTTGGTGGTGAAGCGATGCCTCAGGGAGCCTGCGTTTGACAGAGCGGCGAGTTGGAATGACTTTGTCTCAAACGGCCTTCCCGGAGGGAAGGCCGATTTTTTTCTGTGAAGGGATATACGACTATGAACGAATTGGATCAGATCAGAGCAGGTATCGACCGGATCGACGAGGAGATGGCCCGGTTGTTTCAGGAGCGCATGGAGATGAGCCGGCAGGTGGCCGCGTTCAAGAGAGAGCGGGGGCTGTCTATCCGGGATGCGGAACGGGAGCGGGAGCTGGTGGAGCGGAACCGCGCAAAAATCGATGACCAGGCCGTGGGCGCGTACTATGTGCAGTTCCTGCGGGAGGTGCTGGACCTGTCCTGCGCGTACCAGAGCAGGCTGCTGAACGGCATGAAGGTGGCGTACAGCGGCGTGGAGGGCGCTTACGGCTATATCGCCGCGCGGCGGATGTTCCCGGAGGCACGGCTGGTGTCGTATCCGGATTTCGTGGCGGCCTACCGGGCGGTGGAGCAGGGAGAGGCCGACGGCGTGGTGCTGCCGCTGGAGAACAGCTACGCCGGTGAGGTGGGTACGGTGATGGACCTGCTGTTCTCCGGGGAGCTGTTCATCAACCAGGTGCTGGATCTGGACATAAGCCACAGCCTGCTGGGCGTGGAGGGGGCGTCTGCGGAGTCGGTGCGGACCGTGGTCAGCCATCCCCAGGCGCTGCACCAGTGCGACGACTACATCCGGCGGCACGGCTATCAGACGGAGGCGTATTCCAACACGGCGGCGGCCGCGGAGCATGTGCGGCAGGCCAACGACGCCGCGCTGGGGGCCATCGCCTCAGAGGAGGCGGCGGAGGTGTTCGGGCTGCGGGTGCTGGAGCGGGGCATCAACACGGTGAAGAGCAACACCACGCGGTTCGCCGCACTGTCCCGCACCCGGAACCAGCCGGAGGGCACGCGCAAGCGGGAGGACGAGAACTTCGTGCTGGTGTTCACCGTGCAGAACGACGCCGGATCGCTGGCCCAGACGCTGAATATCATCGGCGCTCACGGCTATAACATGCGTACCCTGCGCAGCCGGCCCATGAAGGGGCTGTCCTGGAAGTATTTCTTCTATGTGGAGGCCGAGGGCTGCGTCAACAACACCAACGGCAGAGAGATGCTGCAGGAGCTGTCCGCTACCTGCGCCAAGCTGCGGCTGGTGGGCTCGTATTACGCCAATAACATCTGACAATCATCGGAAGAGAGGGCAGAGCATGAACATTCCGGTTTCTCTGGGGGCGGAGAGCTATCCCGTGATCGTGGAGCCAGGCGTTCTGGCCCGGGCGGGCGAATATATGGCGCTGGACCGCCGCGTGCTGGTGGTGACAGACGACGGCGTGCCCGGAGAGTACGCCGCGGCGGTGGCCGGGGCGTGCCGGCAGGCGCGGGTGTGCACGCTGCGCGCCGGGGAGCGCAGCAAGAGCATGGAGAGCTACGGGACGCTGCTGCGGGAAATGCTGGCCCTGGGCATGGGCCGGGGCGACTGCGTGGTGGCCGTGGGCGGTGGCATGGCGGGGGACCTGGCGGGCTTCGCCGCGGCCACCTATATGCGCGGGGTGGACTTTTACAACGTGCCCACCACGCTGCTGGCACAGGTGGATTCCTCCGTGGGCGGCAAGACGGCCATCGATCTGGACGGGGTGAAAAACGCGGTGGGCGCGTTCCACCAGCCGAAGGCGGTGCTGATCGACACGGAGACGCTGCGCTCGCTGCCGCGGCGGCAGATCGCCGCAGGCCTGGCCGAGAGCGTGAAGATCGCCATGACCAGCGATGCGGGGCTGCTGGCGGACATAGAGCGCAGCGGCGACCTGATGGGCGACCTGCCGGACATCATCGCCCGGTCGCTGGCCCTGAAGGCGCAGGTGGTGGAGCAGGACTCTACAGAGAAGGGACTGCGGCGGGTGCTGAACTTCGGCCACACCTTGGGCCACGCCATCGAGAGCTGCGGCGGGGGAGAACTGCTGCACGGCGAGTGCGTGGCGCTGGGCATGGTGCCCATGTGCGCGCCGGCGCTGCGGCAGCGGCTGAAGGGCATCCTGCGCAAGTGCGGCCTGGCCGCGGAGATCGATCTTCCGGCGGAGCGGCTGCGGCCCTACCTGATACATGACAAGAAGGCGCAGGCCGACACCATCACCGTGGTGGAGGTGGAGCAGCCCGGCACGTTCCGCATGGAAGCGCGGACGCCGGAGGAGCTGCTGCGCCGGTGGGAGGAGGCAAGGACATGAAGAACACCTTCGGCAGCGCGGTGTCGCTGACCATCTTTGGTGAGAGCCACGGCCCCGCCGTGGGCGTGGTGCTGGACGGGCTGGCGCCGGGCGTGCCGGTGGATGAGGAATATATCCGCCGCCAGCTGTCCCGCCGGAGACCCTCCACGGCCATGGACACCCCGCGGCAGGAGCCGGATCCCTATCAGATATGCAGCGGCGTGTGGCAGGGGCGCACCACGGGGACGCCCATCGCCATCGTCATCCCCAACGAGAACACCCGCAGCGGGGACTATACCTACGGCCTGGCCAGGCCCTCCCACGCGGACTACGCCGCCTACTGCAAGTACCACGGCTATGAGGACTGGCGGGGCGGCGGGCATTTCTCGGGGCGCGTCACCGCGCCGCTGGTGGCCGCCGGGGCCATATTGCTCTCGGCGCTGTCCGCCGTGGGTGTCACGGTGGGAACGCACATCCTGCGCTGCGGCGACGCGTGGGACCGGCCGTTTTCCGCGGACGCGGCCGCAGACGTGGCCGCCCTGCAGGCGGCGGCGTTTCCGGCGCTTTCCGAAGAGAGCGCCAGGGCCATCAGCGAGGTCATTTTGCAGGCCAAGGCCGACGGCGACAGCGTGGGCGGCATTACCCAGACCGCGGTGTGCGGCCTGCCTGCCGGGGTGGGCGAGCCGTGGTTCGACAGTGTGGAGAGCCTTCTGAGCCACGCGGTGTTTTCCGTGGGCGGCGTCAAGGGCGTCGAGTTCGGCGGCGGCTTCGGGGCGGTCAGCGGCCGGGGCTCCGACTTCAACGACCCGTTCCGCATGCGCCGGGGCCGGGTGGTCACCGAGACCAACCGCAACGGCGGCATCAACGGCGGCATCACCAACGGTATGGACGTGCTGTTCCAGTGCGCGGTGAAGCCCACGCCGTCTATCGCGCGGCCCCAGCAGACGGTGGACTTTCTGCGGGGCGAGGACGCGGAGCTGACCGTACACGGCCGCCATGACCCGGCCATCATACGGCGCATCTGCCCGGTGCTGGACAGCGTGACGGCGCTGGTGCTGTGCGACCTGCTGGCCCAGCGCTTCGGCACGGACTATTTCACAAAGGGGGACTGCCGATGAACTGCGGACTGATCGGCCATCCGCTGAAGCACAGCTATTCCTGCCAGATACACCGGGCGCTGGCGTCGTATGACTACCGCCTGTGGGATCTGACGCCGGAGGAGCTGGCGCCGTTTCTGGAGAGACGGGAGTTTGCGGGTATCAACGTGACCATCCCCTACAAGCAGCAGGTCATCCCATATCTGGACGGCCTGTCCCACCGGGCCAGGGCCATCGGCGCGGTGAACACCATTGTGAACCGCGATGGGCGGCTGCTGGGGTACAACACGGACTTCGCCGGCATGGCCGCGCTGCTCCGGAGACTGGGCATCGAGTTGTCCGGGAAGAAGGTGCTGGTGCTGGGTACGGGCGGTACGTCCAGGACCGCCTGCGCCGTGGCGGCGGAGGCCGGGGCGGCGCAGGTGCTCCGGGTGTCCCGCAGCGGCAGAGAGGGAGCCGTCACCTATGAGCAGGCGGCGGAGCGGCATGGGGACGCCGCCTGCATCATCAACACCACCCCCTGCGGCATGTATCCCGCGGTGGAGGACTGCCCGCTGGAGCTGGATGCGTTCCCCGGCCTGCGGGGCGTGGTGGACGCGGTGTACAACCCGCTGCGCACGAATCTGGTGCTGGAGGCCCGGCGGCGGGGGATACCCGCCGAGGGCGGACTGTATATGCTGGCGGCCCAGGCGGCCTACGCCAGCGCACTGTTTCAGGAGACGGAGGCTGCGGAGGCGCAGATCGACCTGGCCTATCGGACGGTGCTGCAGCAGATGGAGAACATCGTGCTGATCGGCATGCCGTCCTCGGGAAAGACCACGGTGGGCCGCCTTTTGGCGGCGCGCACCGGGAAGGCGTTCGTGGATACAGACGAACTGACGGAGCAGGCCATCAGCACGACCATCGCGGACTATTTCGCCGCCCACGGGGAGGATGGATTCCGCGACCGGGAGCAGGAGGCGGTGGCCGCGGCGGCCGCGGAGGGCGGACGGGTCATCGCCACCGGCGGCGGCGCCGTGCTGCGGCCGGAGAACCTTACGGCGCTGCGGCGCAGCGGGCGGCTGTTTTTTCTGGATCGCTCGATAGAGAAACTGATCGCCACGGCGGACCGGCCCCTGTCCTCCGATGCGGAAGCCCTGCGCCGCCGCTACGCGGAGCGGTATGACCTGTACTGCGCCGCATGCGACGTTCGGGTGGACGGCGACGGCGATGCGGAGGACGTGGCGGCGGAGATCGAAAGGGAGTGGATGAGATGAAGATCCTTGTGCTCAACGGGCCGAATTTGAATATGCTGGGCATCCGGGAGCCGGATATTTACGGCCGCGGCACATACGACGACCTGCGGCAGATGATCCTGGCCCACGCGGAGGCCCAGGGCGACGAGGTGTCGTTTTTCCAGTCCAACCACGAGGGCGCGCTGGTGGATGCCATCCAGCAGGCGTACTTCGACGGCGTGGAGGGGATCGTTCTGAACCCGGCGGCCTATACCCACACCAGCGTGGCGCTGTGCGACGCGGTGAAGGCCGTGGCCATCCCCACGGTGGAGGTGCACATCTCCGACGTGACGAAGCGGGAGACGTTCCGGCAGGTGAGCTATGTACGGGACGCCTGCGTGGCCACGGTGATGGGAAAGGGCTTCGCAGGGTATCTGGAGGCGATGGATATACTGCGGAAGGGAGCGAAGGAGCGGTGACCGTGACCATCTATCCCGGCAGGGCGGCGGGGACGGCGGCTGCGCCGCCGTCGAAAAGCTGCGGGCATCGCATGCTGCTGTGCGCCGCGCTGGCGTCCGGGGAGAGCCGCATCAGGGGCATCGCCCAGAGCCAGGACATGTTGGCCACCATGGACTGCATCCGTGCCATGGGCGGGCAGTGCCGCCTGGAGGGGGATACGGCCTGTATCGCCGGCACCGGCGGCGCGGCGGCGGGACATGCCGTGTATCCCTGCCGCGAAAGCGGCAGCACGCTGCGCTTCTGCATCCCACCGGCGCTGGTGCCCGGCGGCACGGCGGTGTTCACCGGCACGCCGCGGCTGATGGAGCGGGGCGTGGGGCTGTATGAGACGCTTTTCACCGGAAGGGGCATCGACGTGGTGAAAACGCCGGAGTCCGTGACGTTTTCCGGCGCCTTGACCGCCGGCGGCTATGCGCTGCGGGGCGATGTCAGCAGCCAGTTTATCTCCGGGCTGCTGCTGGCCCTGCCGCTGCTGCGGGAGGACAGCACGCTGCGCGTCCTGCCGCCGGTGGAGAGCCGGCCCTACATCGACATCACGGTGGACGTGCTCGGCGAGTTCGGCGTCAGGACAGAGGAGCGCGGCGAGAATACGTTTTTTATCCCCGGTGGGCAGCGGTATGAGAGCCGCTGCGCGGCGGTGGAGGGGGATTGGTCCAACGCCGCGTTCTTGCTGGCGCTGGGCGGCGGGGTGACGGTGACCGGACTGCGGGAGGACAGTTTGCAGGGGGATCGGGTGTGCCGGGACATGCTGCATCGGCTGGAGAGCCCCGGCGCGGTGCTGGATATTTCCGCCTGCCCTGACCTGGGGCCGGTGCTGTTCGCGGCGGCGGCACGGGCGCAGGGGGCGGTGTTCACCGGCACGCGCCGCCTGCGCATCAAGGAGAGCGACCGCGCCGCGGCTATGGCGCAGGAGCTGGCCAAATTCGGCGCGCAGGTGCGGGTGGAGGACGACCGGGTGACGGTGTCTGCCAGGCCGCTGCACGCGCCGGAGGAGGAATTGGACGGCCACAACGACCACCGTATCGTCATGGCACTGGCGGTGCTGTGCGCATCGCTGGGGGGGACCATCCGCGGGGCGGAGGCCGTGAGCAAGAGCTGGCCCGCCTTTTTTGACACACTGAAGGCGCTGGGCCTGACCGTGGACATCCGGCCGTGAGACGGCGCGCCGGAAAAGACACGGCACAGAGAGACAGCAGAAAGGAAAAACTGGTATGAATATGGAGTTCAGGCGCAAACTGCCCACACCGCAGACCATCAAGGATATGTATCCGGTGTCGGAGGCGCTGGCCCGGCAGAAAGAGGAAAACGACCGCCAGATCAGGGCGGTCATCACGGGGGAGGACGACCGGCTGATGCTGCTGATCGGGCCGTGCTCCGCCGACAGGGAGGACGCGGTGCTGGAGTATGCGGGCCGCCTGCGTGCGCTGCAGCAGCGGGTGCAGGAGAAGATACTCATCGTGCCCCGGATCTACAGCAACAAGCCCCGGACCACCGGCGACGGCTATAAGGGCATGCTGCACCAGCCGGACCCCAACGCCCAGCCGGACATGCTCAAGGGGCTTATCGCCATACGGCGGATGCACATACGGGTGCTGGAGCAGACCGGCTTTTCCGGCGCGGATGAGCTGCTGTATCCGGAGAACTATTACTATCTGTCCGACATCCTCTCCTATGTGGCCATCGGCGCGCGCTCGGTGGAGGATCAGCAGCACCGGCTCATCGCCAGCGGGCTGGACGTGCCGGTGGGCATGAAGAACCCCACCAGCGGCGACCTGTCGGTGATGATGAACTCCATACTGGCGGCCCAGCACGCCCACACCTTCCTGTTCTCCCAGTGGGAGGTACACAGCAAGGGCAACCCGCTGGCCCACGCCATCCTGCGCGGCTCGGTGAACAAGTATGGCCGATCGCTGCCCAACTATCACTATGAGGACCTGAGCCAGCTGTGCGACCTGTACGGCAAGAGCGATTTGAAGAACCCGGCGGTGATTATCGACACCAACCACTCCAACTCGGGCAAGAAATGGGAGCAGCAGGCGCGTATCGCCAAGGAGGTGCTGCACAGCACCCGCCACAGCGAGGACATCCGGCGCATGGTCAAGGGATTGATGATCGAGTCCTATCTGCTGGACGGCAACCAGAAGCCGGAGGGCGGCGTGTACGGCCTGTCCATCACGGACGCCTGCATCGGCTGGGAAAAGACGGAGCAGCTGGTGCTGGAGCTGGCGGATCTGCGCTGATACATACGGATGGATAAGAAATATCCCCCGGCGGAGCCGGGGGATATTTCTTATGCTTCTTTTGCGTTGGGGACGTCGGACAGCTCGCGGTAGGTCTGGCGGATGAAGAAGAGGGCGATGATAAACGTCAGCAGGTCCGCCGCCGGGAAGGACCACAGCAGGCCGTCCAGGCCGAAGAGCATGGGCAGGATAATGGGCAGCGACACGCCGAAGATGATCTCGCGGGTCATGGAGACGGCGGTGGAGGCAAAGGCCTTGCCCAGCGCCTGCAGGTAGATGAAGGTGCCCTTGTTCAGCGTGGCCAGCGGCATCAGGCACAGGTAGATGCGGAAGCATTTCACGGTGAACTCCGCGTAGTACGCGCTTTCGCCTGCCGCGCCAAAGAGTATGGCGATCTGCAGGGGAAAGACCTCCACGATCACCAGGGCGACCACGCCGACGATAAGCTCCAACAGCAGCAGGCGGGAGAACAACGCCTTGGCGCGGTCCCTGTGGCCGGCGCCGATGTTATAGCCGGCGATGGGGATGCAGCCGGCGGCCATGCCGATGGCCACGGAGATGGCGATCTGGAAGAACTTCATGACGATGCCGAGAACGGCCAGAGGGATCTGGGCGTACTCCGGCTGCCCAAAGATGGGGTCCCTGGCGCCGTATTTCATGCACATGTTCTGCACGGCGGCCATGGATACCACCAGCGAGATCTGCGCCAGAAAGCTGGTCAGGCCCAGGACCAGAAATTTGGGGATCAGCCTTCCGTCCAGGCGGAAGCTGCTTTTATCCAGCTGCACCACCTTCATGTGGAACAGATACCACGCGGAGAGCGCCGCGGTCAGCACCTGGCCGATGACGGTGGCCATGGCGGCGCCCATCATGCCCCAGCGGAAGCCGTAGATAAAGACCGGGTCCAATATCACGTTGGCGGCGGCGCCGGAGACGGTGGCCACCATGGCGAATCTGGGACTTCCGTCACTGCGGATCACGGGGTTCATGGCCTGGCCGAACATGTAAAAGGGGATGCCCAGCGTGATGTAAAAGAAGTAGTCCTGCGCAAAGGCGTAGGTCTCCGCGTTAACGGTGCCGCCGAACAGGGCCAGGATCGGCTGGCTGAAAAACAGGTAGACCGCGGTCAGCACAAGGCTGGCGGCCACGCAGAGCACCACGGCGTTGCCCACGGACCTGTGGGCGTCCTCCCGGGCGCCGCGGCCCAGGGCGATGCTCACGAAGGCGCAGCAGCCGTCGCCGATGAACACGGCGATGCCCAGGGCCACCACGGTCAGGGGAAAGACCACGGTGTTGGCCGCGTTGCCGTAGGAGCCCAGGTAGTCGGCGTTGGCGATGAAGATCTGGTCCACGATATTGTACAGCGCGCCCACCAGCAGGGAGATGATGCAGGGAACGGCATACCGCCGCATGAGCTTGCCGATGTGCTCCGCCCCCAGGAATTGATTTCCGGTATCCATAAAAATCACCTTTCTTTTCAAAAAAATAAAAAATGCGTAGGTCCGTCAAATCCGGACTTACGCATTTCTGCCACACGATCCATCTGTGAAGTTGTCTGGTGCCATACCCGACCATTTTAGCACGGCTTGGCGGGAATTTCAAATGCTTTTTGTTGGGGCGTGTGAAAAAACGCGCCCCCGGCCGCGTACCCATGCACGGCCGGGGGATGGTTTGAGGTGTACCCTCATGGAAAAGAAAAAGTATGGTTGGCTGAACCACGGTCATATAATAGCACGGCGGATAGTATTTGTGAAACGCATATTTGTTCTTGATTCCATGAGGAGTTGTATAGTAAAATAGGGGCAGAAAGAAGGTGCGCCATGAGCATTTCCAAGTATCAGGTGTTTCTAAAGACCGTGTCCTGCGGCAGCTTTTCCAAGGCGGCGGAGGCCATGAATTTCACCCAGTCCGGCATCAGCCACGCCATCAATTCCCTGGAGAGCGAGCTGGGGGTCACGCTGCTGAGCCGCAACCGCGGCGGCGTGGTGCTGACGGCGGACGGCCGCGCCGTGCTGCCCAAGATCGAGAAGCTGTGCGCCGCCCACCATGCGCTGATGCAGACGGTGGAGGGGCTGAAGGACATGGACAGCGGACTGGTGAAGATCGCCACGTTTTCCAGCGTGTCCGCCCAGTGGCTGCCCCGTATCCTGAAGAATTTCGGGCAGCGGTATCCCAACATCGAGTTTGAGGTGGTCACTGGCGACTTTTACGACCAGATCGAGAACTGGATCCTCACCGGTGCGGTGGACTGCGGGTTCCTGCGGCTGCCGTCGGTGAAGCGATTGCAGACCTACGCCCTGCACCGGGATGAGCTGCAGGTCATCGTGCCCTGCGACCACCCCTGCGCGGACAGTGACCCCTTTCCGGCGTCCGCGCTGGCCACGGAGCCGTTTATTCAGCTGGAGGAGGGGGACGACTACGAGATCATGGCGGCCTTTGACGAGATGGGCATACGGCCCAACGTGAAGTACATCGCCCGGGAGGACCGGACCATCCTGGCCATGGTGTCGGAGGGGCTGGGCATCAGCCTGCTGCCGGAGCTGATGGTGCGGCACAGTCCGTCGCCCATCCGGGTATGCCGCGCGCCGCTGCATTTCTACCGGACCATCGGCATCGGCGTGAAGGACAAGAAGGCTCTGTCCAGCTCTACCCGCCTGTTCGTGGAGTATGTGCGGGCCTGGGTGGCGGAAAATGGGGAGGAATAAGAGCGAAAGACGCCCGGAGGGGCGTCTTTTCCCGCAAAAGCACCGGAGAGACGGCGGCGGCCGCGCTCCGGTGCTTTTTTGTTCACGATACGTCGGTGGAATGGGCGGCTTTGCAGCGCTTCAGGTGCTCCATCTCCTCGAAGGTGGGCACGGGGCTGGACTCGCGGTAGGTGATCTGCGGCTGGACGATGGTGGGGCGGATGTCCGCGCCGTCCAGGTGCTGCAGCGCCAGGTCGATGGCCAGCCGCACGGCGCGGTGGGTGGTCTCCTCCATTTTCAGGTCCACCACCGTCATGGAGGGGGTGGACTTGGCGAAGAACTGCGGCAGGGAGGTGCAGGTGGTGATGATCTGCACCTCGCTGCCCACCTGGTAGCCGGCTTCGATCAGCGCGCGCATCAGGCCGAAGCCCACGATGTCGTAGGTGCAGATAACGGCCTTGGGTACGTTGTGATTGCGGATCATCCGGATGCCCAGCTCGTAGCCGGCGTCGATGTTGTTCTCGCAGTAGAAGGTGCGGGTGTGGATGTCCACGCCGTATTCCAGGCAGGTCTGGCTGATGGCGGTGCCGCGCTGGCTCAGGCCCAGATACGGCGCGGGGTTGATGACCAGACCGATGTCGTCGCCGGCCTTGCACACGGCCTGCTCCGCGGCGATGCGGCCCACGGCCTCCTGGTCGATGGAGACGCAGGGGTAGCCCTCCAGCACGCGGTTGTGCAGCACCACGGGGATCTTGGGCTTCCGCTTGGCCAGCGTCGCCAAATCGCCGGCGCTGGCAGAGACGATGATGGCCGCGTCATATACGCGGCTGGACCAGAGATCGTCCTCCAGGTGCAGGTTGTTGGCCTCGTAGGGGCAGATAGCGATGCTGATGGGGACGGTGTCGAACAGGATCGCCGAGTTCAGCCCGTTCATGATGCTGACCAGCGTGGTCTCCAGTCCCTTTTTCGGCCAGTAGATGGCGATGCGGGGCTTTTTCGGCTTGGGCGGCGCGGCCTTCCGCTTGTAGCCCAGCTTTTCCGCCGTGTCGAAGATCAGCTCCTGCATCTCGGCGGAGATGCGGCTGGCGGCACCCTTGCCGCTGAGCACATAGGAGACGGTGGCCACCGATGTGCCGCACTGCTCCGCGATGTCTTTCAGCTTAACGCCCATTTGTGGCACCTCCTTAATTTCTTGCTTAATTATATACAGTTTAACCGCAAATGTCAATGCTTAAATAAAACAGGCGGAAAAGTGCGGGCTTTCCCGGGAGAAGGAATGAGGGATTGTGCACAAAATTGGGAAAATGATTCTGTTCAATCCTCTGATTTTCCAGTTAACATCTTGACATTCCCGGAGGAAGCTTATATATTTTAGGCAGTTAGATTAAATTTAAGCAACATAAGCTAACCGTATTTCAAAATGCACAGGAGGCATACAGGAAATGCAAAAGATCAAAGTTCTTGAGTGCGGGCCGCGGGACGGCTGGCAGAACCTCGAGCAGGTGCTGCCCACGGAGGAGAAGCTCCGGTATATCGACGGGCTGTTCGCCTGCGGTATCCAGAGCATGGAGATCACCTCCTTCGTCAGTCCCCGCGCCATCCCGCAGATGGTGGACGCCGGCGAGGTGGCCCGCTACTGCGTGGAGAAGTATCCCGACAAGGACTTGGTGGCGCTGATCCCCAACTTCAAGGGCGCACAGCTGGCCAAGGAGGCGGGGCTGAAGCACCTGACGTATGTGATCTCTGTCAGCGAGTCCCACAACAAGGCCAATATCAACCGCACCCACGACCAGTCCTTTGAGGAGCTGCGCCGGATCAGGGAGAGCTTTCCGGAGTTGCAGCTGTGCATCGGCATGGCCACCACCTTCGGCTGTCCCTTTGAGGGCATCCCTGAGCTGGACAAGGTGCTGCGCTTTGTGGAGCGCATCCGCAGCTGCGGCGTGGATGAGGTCTATCTGGCGGACACCATCGGCATCGCCGACCCCGCGCAGGTGCGCTGCACGGTGAAGGGCATCTGGGAGCGCTTCCCCGACATGAGGATGCAGGTACACATCCACGACACCCGGGGCATGGGGCTGGTGAACACGCTGGCGGCGGTAGAGGCCGGCGTGGACACGGTGCAGTCCACACTGGGCGGCCTGGGCGGCTGCCCCTTCGCACCCGGCGCCTCCGGCAACACCGCCACGGAGGATATGGTCTATATGTTCCAGCGCATGGGCTATGACACCGGCATCGACTTTGACAAGCTGCTGGCGCTGTCCAAGCAGCAGCACGCCGAGATCGAGGGCGTGTACAGCGGACACCAGATGAATATCGCAGCCAAGAGCCCGTGCTGCTGACAGGAGGAGACTATGAAAGCTTTACAGGATGTTGTCGTGCTGGATCTGACGCGGGTGCTGGCCGGTCCGTACTGCACCATGATGCTGGCGGATTTCGGCGCGGACGTGATCAAGATCGAGATCCCCGTCAAGGGGGACGACACACGGGGCATGGGCCCGTTTGTCAACAATTCCAGCCTTTACTACGCCAATGTGAACCGCAACAAGAAGAGCGTTACGCTGAACCTGAAGGACCCAAAGGGCAAGGAGATGTTCCTGGCCATGGTGAAGAAGGCGGACGTGGTGGTGGAGAACTACCGCCCCGGCGTCATGGACCGCATGGGCCTGGGCTACGACGTGCTGAAGGAGGCCAATGAGCGCATCATCTACGCGGCGGTCTCCGGCTTCGGCAGCTATGGCCGGTATTCCTCCCGCCCCGGCTATGACATCATCGCCCAGGCCTACGGCGGGCTGATGAGCATCACCGGCGAGCAGGACGGCGACCCCCTGCGCGTGGGCACGGCCATCGGCGATGTGCTGGGCGGCATGAACCTGACCATCGGTGTTCTGACGGCGCTGCACGCCAGAGAGCTCAGCGGCAAGGGCCAGCGGGTGGACGTGGCGCTGGTGGACAGCGTGGTGTCCAGCCTGGAGACCGGCACCCAGCGGTACTTTGCCTCCGACAAGCTGCCCCGCCGCATCGGCAACCGGTACGCCTCTGCGTATCCCTACGACTCCTTCAAGGCCAAGGACGGCGATTTCGTCATCGGCTGCGGCAACGACAAGCTGTTCAACCTGCTGTGCACCAAGGTGCTGCACCGGGAGGACTTGCTGACGGACCCCCGTTTCCTGAACAACGCCCTGCGCTGCGAGAACCACGACGCGCTGAAGGTGGAGATCGAGAAGTGGAGCACCACCCTGACGGCGGCGGAGGCCTACGACGCCATCAATGCCGCCGGTGTGCCCGCGTCCCCCATCAATGACCTCTATCAGGTGAGCCATGACCCCCACATCGTGGAGGACCGGCAGATGTTCATCCCGGTGAAGCATCCGGAGATCGGCGACATGCGGGTCAACGGCAACCCTGTCAAGCTGCTGGACATGATGCCGGAGGTCTGCACCTGCGCGCCGGAGCTGGGACAGCACAACGAGGAGATCTACGGCCGGCTGCTGGGCATGGACAAGGCGCAGCTGCAGGCGCTGGCGGAGGAGCATGTGATCTGAGACAGCGCGCCGTATTGAGAAAGGAGCGTGTATGGAGGCAAGAAAACGACTGCGACAACTGGTGGACGCCAAGGAGATCCTGGTGCTGCCGGGCGCGTATGACGCGCTCAGCGCCAGGCTGGCGGAAGCCGCAGGCTTTCCCTGTGTGTACATGACGGGCTACGGACAGTCCGCCAGCAAGCTGGGGCAGCCCGACGTGGGCCTGATGACCATGAGCGAGATGGCGGAGCGCGCCGCCGACATGGTCATGGCCGTGAGCGTGCCGGTGATCTGCGACGCGGATACCGGCTTCGGCAACAACGTCAACGTGGTGCGCACCATACGGGAGTATGAGCGCGCGGGCGTGGCGGCCATCCAGCTGGAGGACCAGACCATGCCCAAGAAATGCGGCCACATGCTGGGCCGCGACGTCATTGACGCCCGGGAGATGGTGATGAAGCTGAAGGCGGCCATCGCCGCCCGCACCGACCCGGACTTCCTTATCATCGCCCGCACCGACGCCCGAACCCGCTACGGCATCGACGAGGCCATCCGCCGCGGAAAGCTCTATGCGGAGGCGGGGGCGGATGTGGTGTTCGTGGAGAGCGTGGAGAACGTGGAGGAGATGCACCGCGTCAACGAGGAGATCCCCGCCCGGACCATCGCCAACATGGTGGAGACAGGCCGCACGCCCCTTCTGACGGCCGCGGAGCTGCAGGAGCTCGGGTATGACATGGTGGTGTTCCCCATCTCCACGCTATATGTGGCGGCGAAGGCGGTGCACGACATGCTGGTGGATCTGCGCGCCAATGGCACGACCCGGAATTATCTGGACAAAATGATGAGCTTTTCCCAGTTCAACGACTTCATCGGGCTGCCTCTTGTGAGAGAGCTGGAGAGCAACCGCTTCGACGGCGTTGAGAAAAAGTTGCGGTAAGCAAAGCGGTCCGGACACTTGACGGATCGGGATACGATCATATAATACGATTAGGAGGAATCACATGAAAACGAGTAAATCCAAAACCATACAGACAGTGATCGCGCTGCTGATCATGTTTGTGGCCGGTTACTTTATCCCCACTTGGGGTCCCGTGACCAGAATGGGCGTTCAGTATCTGTGCATTATGATCGGATGGATCTACATGAGCATCGTGACCGGCGGTCTGCTGCTCTCCTCGGTGGTCGCGCTGACCGCCTGCGTGATCCCCGGCTATTACACGGCATCATCCATCGTGGCCACCACGCTGGGCAACAGCATCACCCTGCTGATGATCTTCATCTTCATCATGGTGTACATCTTCCAGAAGACCCAGACCGGTGAGTTCCTGGTCCGCTGGCTGCTGTCCCGCAAGGTCGTCAATGGCAGACCCTATCTGTTCACCGCGTTCTTCTTCATCGCCATCATCGTCATCGGTGCCGTTATCGGCTCTTTCGGCATCATTCTGCTGGCCATCGCCATTCTGGACGCCATAGCAGAGGTGACAGGCATGGACAAAAAGAACGACTGGTTCCGCTTCCTCCTGCTGGCCACGGTGGCCCTCTCCGGTACGACGGAGGTGTTCTTCCCCTTCAAGCCCTACGCCGCGCTGTACATGAGCATCTTTGATGCCCAACTCAACACCATCGGCGCCGCCTGCGACGGCAATACCTGGCTGATGACCGCCATTTTCATGGCCGCGCTGTCCTTCGTGGTCCTGATGATCCTGGCCCGCTTCGTGTTCAAGTTCGACCTGAAGCGCATGAAGGAACTGGACGTCTCCGTGCTGCAGACGCCGGAGTTCAGGAAGATGTCCAAGAAGCAGGTCATCGTGCTGGTGGCCGTGATCCTGACCTTCTTCTATCCGTTTGTCCTGATGCTCCTGCCCCAGGAGTCCGGCGTGTATCTGTTCCTCAACAACATCGGCCAGAACCTGTTCATGGGCTTCGTGATCTGCATGCTCTGCCTGATCCGTGTGGACGGCGAGCCTATCGCTGAGGTGGGCGACGTGTTCAAGAACGGCACCAACTGGCAGATCATCTTCGCAGTGGGCTCCGTTATCGCCATCGGCGGCGCCATGGCGGCGGACGTCTGCGGCGTGGCCACCTGGCTGCTGAGCATCTTCCAGGGCATCTTCGGCGGCATGAGCATCGTGACGGTGGTCATCATCGTCTGCATACTCAGCTGCGTCATCACCCAGTTTTTCTCCAACTCCGCCACGGCGATCCTGTTCCTGACGGCACTGGCGCCGCTGGCTGTGGTGCTGTACCAGGAGGGCGTCAATGTCTCCGTGTTCCCAGCCCTGATCGGTACGGGCACGCTGACCGCCTGCCTGCTGCCCTCCGGCTCCGGTCAGTCCGCCATCATGCTGAGCACGGACATCTTTGCCGATGACGGCCAGCAGTGGGCGCTGTCCAAGGGCATCATCGTGCTGGTGGGCATCACGCTGGCCATCGTGGCCGCCGGTGTCATCAGCATTCTGGTCCTGTAACAGGAGGTAAACACCATGGACGATATTATCAAGATCAAGCACCGCGGCAGCTTCCATGTGGGCGGCGAAAGGGTCAAGCTGGAGAACGCGCCGGTGGAGGATTTCCCCTATCAGGGCAAGTTTACCTTCCACTCTGACCCCAACGGCACCCACTGGGCCAAGCAGATGTACGTCCAGTACACTGAGCTGGCAGAGCCGGTGTGCCCGTACCCCATCCTCATGTGGCACGGCGGCGGCCTGACGGGCGTCACCTGGGAGACCACGCCCGACGGACGCGAGGGCTTCGACACTCTGTTCCTGCGCCACGGCTTCAACGTCTATGTGTCGGACGCCGTGGAGCGCGGCCGCGCCAGCTGGGCCAAGTTCCCGGAGATCAACCCCACGCCGCCCATCTTCCACTCCTACGAGGCCCGCTGGCTGAATCTGAAGATGGGCGAGACGTATCCCGTCCCCTACGAGGGCAACCGGTTCCCCATCGATCACTATGACCAGCTGATGATGCAGAGCGTCCCCCGCTGGCTCACCTCTGATGAGTGGACCATCGACGCCTATTGCAGGTACATCGAGCGCATGCAGAAGCATGTGGACGGCGTGATCATCATGGTACACAGCCAGGCGGCGCTGTACACCAAGAGGATCATGCAGAAATACCCTGACTTCGTGAAGGCGGTGGTGTTCATCGAGGCGGCCAGCCTGCCTGCGCTGGACGAGGATCTCTCCGCGTTTGCCAGGATCCCCCAGCTGTATGTGTACGGCGACTTTATGAGCGACGACTACAAGGTGGTCCACTCCTGGGCCGAGTCCATCCGCAGGGCCGTGCCCGCCTGGCGCGCCAAGCTGGACGAGCTCCACGCGGACTACACCTGGATGGATCTGCCGAAAATGGGCATCAAGGGCAACTCTCATATGCTGATGATGGACAACAACAACGACCAGATCGCCGGCTTGATCAACGACTGGCTGGTCAGCAAGGGCCTTTGCGGCAACAAGTAAGCTTTCCTCACATTTTGGTGCTTTTCAGGCGAAGGCCGGCGCAGCTGCAGCGCCGGCTTTCGTCTTGGAAGGCAAAAGGCATCCCGCGGCAGCGCCGCGGGATGCTTTTTTTAATGAGCGGTATAGTTTTCCCCTTCCGTTTTACCCGACGTACTTTTCCTTGATCTCTGGCGGGAGCGGGAGCGGCAGGCGGGCGCACATCTCGCCGTACCATTCCTTTGGGATATAAGAGAAATGAACGGTGTGATATTTCAATGTCACCAGGCCCGTTTTTTCGCTTTCATCCAGCGTTCGGTCGCAAAAGTAAGCCCGCTCTTTGCTGCCGACCGGCGTGGGGATATTCCCGAATCGGCCACTGAGGACGCGGAATCGCAGACGTCGCCGGCGATCAAGATCAGCTCCGGCTTGGCCGCGGCGACACGCTTTACCATCTGGTCCATTTCGCTGTGCCGTGCGCCCGCTCCCACATGAAAGCCTGATATCACCGCAATGGAAAACGTCTCCGTCTCGCAGCTTTTATCCAAAGCAATGTCGTATGCGACCGTCCGCAGCGTAATCGCGCCGTGTACAGACAGCACCATACCATCGATCGACAAGGGCAAACACGCCTGACAGCGCGTCTTTCCGGCGCTTTTTGTCCTTTTCGCCTTGGCGGGCGTCAGCCCGCCTGCGTCTCAAAAGCCAAAAATCACTCGAAAATCCATCGCTGTCAGGTGCGAAGCAGTTTTGTCGGAGCGGAAATGTGTCCAGACGAGGAAAGACCCGCAGAGAATACTTGACGTATTGTCAAGGGGCTTGACGCTGTATGGGCGCATTTCTGCCCGTCAAAACCGTGTCTGCCCTTGTCGATCGATGGTATAGGCGGCGGAAACGATAAACACCGCGCGCCGTCTGTCTTGCTTTCGCCCTCAGGACCGAGCGTCCTACGACACTTGTGATAAATACGCGCACAGGACACCGCTGTATACACGATCAAGGCCGGGTATTTTCAGAAAGTCCAGCGGCGTCATCAGCGACGGCGGCTTTGGTATTCCGCGGAGCCCCGCATAGCTTAGCAGCTCGGCAACGAACTGCGAACAGAAATAGTGGTTTTCGCGGTGCGATTCGATGCCGAGACAGCAGAAGAAAAGCCCGCGCAAAAAATAGTGATAGGTATCACGGTTCGAAAGCATGGTATCTATCCGGGAGCGAAAGGCATCGAATCTGCCGTCGGAAACAGACGCGGAGAGGATGACGCAATTGGCGTTTCTGAGTGCCCCTCGAAGCACGCCGTTTTCGTTTTTGGCAACGAGCCCTCCGGGTAAGGGGAGGCGGTATCTCCGCGCGAAGCTGCACAGACTGCGAAGCTCGCGGTCATAAGCTATGGAGACATGCGAATATTCGGTATGTGCGAAGAATGCTATCAGGCTTGAAACGAATGAATTCGGACGCGAGAGGAGTATATAAATGCGCTTCACAAATGACATCCCTTCCGTCACATTGAAATTTACAAGATCAGCATGAAACATCAAGATCCGGTAAATAATAATAGCTGCAAAAACCAAATTTTACGACATAATTATATGTTGCGATGCATCTTCTGTCAATGATGCTGAAGGGAGCGGCGTGACCGAAGTCACGCCGCTCCTAAGAACATACAAGGGTGCTTTTATACTCTAAATCATTTCGAATGGGAGATACCGGTTATTTGAGGGAGGGGATACCCGTTCTCTTGATGGGGTGAAGGCTATTTCGCCAGGGTGTTGAAAAGGTCGCCGAACACCATATTGCGGTAGCAATGCGTCACCATGCGGATCCTGGGCCGCGACTGGTCTGTGGTGTCCCAGGTGAAATCTTTCCGCAGGACAGGCGACGGCACAAGCTTGGAGGGCGTCCAATTGGGATTTTTGAGCACGGCGATGGTGGCAATATCCCAGATGATCCGGCTCCATGCGACGTGCTCGGTTTTGAACTGCTCCAGGTATGACCCCGGCTCGTCGCTGCTGCCCCGCAGGTTGCTGCTGCGGTTCAGCTTCATAAAGGCTATGTCGCTCAGGGGATCGGCAAAGGCGGCGAGCACCGTTTTGGCCAGATAATCCCCGATAGGCGTCGTGTTCAGCAGCATATGGCGCAGCTCGCACTCCGATACCGACAGCAGCGATGCCACGTTCAGGCACGGCACCCAGATCAGCGGTACGCCGCTGTCGAACAGCACCTGGGCGGCGCGCCTGTCCTGGATCAGATTAAACTCGATGCCCTGGCCAAAGCCCAGCGCATTGCCGCCCAGCCAGACGACGACCATGTTCTCTATGATGGTGGGGTCCAGGAGGATGGCGGAGGCCACGTTGGTGGCCGCGCCGATGGCCGCCACATAGAGGGGATCCGGCGATGCGTGGACGCGGCGGACGAGGTCGCGGGCCGCCTCACTGTCCACCGGCACGCCGCCCTGCTCGATATAGCGCGCGGAGCCGCGGTACACGCGGCCCTCCGTGGGCTCGCCCAGCAGCGCAAACAGCCGCAGTATCTCCTGATAGCTCTGTTCCATCCCGTCCGCAGGCCCGGCAGAATGTCCCACCGCGGACGCGGACTGCGATAGGGCCTCCTCGGACTGGTCAAACTGCCGGAAGCAGTCGTGGGCGAAGGGCGTCGCGTAGACAGCCTCTACGCGAAAGCGCTCCGTGCTGCGCAGCGCCCACGCGATGGCGAATTGGTCATCGACCTCATTTTTGGCATCAGAGTCGATCACCAGCCGTATCTGCCCGGCGGGCGGGTACAGCAGCGCGCTTCGCCGCTCCGCGGTCATTTCAGCTCTGCTCATGCAAATGTGCCTCCTCTTCTGCAGCTCGGTCCGTATCCGGTAAAAAGGCGGCCATGACCGGGTCTGCGATATATGTATGCAGGACGGCTGTCGCTGCCGGGATCACCAGAAGCAGCGGGGGAAGGATGATGAGCGCCAGCCCCGCCGCCGCGAACAGCAGCACGCCGCCCAGTGTCCGCGGCAGCTGCCGCAGGGCCAGGTAGTAAGCGTTTTTCCAATATGCCGGTGTGCCCATGCTCCGCGATGCAAAGAGCGGGATCAGGAACACGCTGCCCAGCAGCTGCACAAGGAGCAGCGTCCGGGAGATGATCAGGTACACCAGCCCCTCGCCCTCCGGCATAAAGCGGCCGGAAAACGTGTACCAGAGCGCATTGAGCAGCGTGAAGGCGGCTGCGCTGAGGCTGGGCACAAGGCCGCCGCGAAGCTCTTGGCGAAAGCGGCGCCAGAAGGTGCGGAGAGCGTGGGCCTGCTCTCCGCGCAGACAGAGCAGCGCCGTGCGGTAAAGCGCCGCCGCGGCCGGGAGCATCGTCACCACCGGCAGGCTGGCCAAAAGCCAGCTGAGACTCAGAAGGACCGCGTCCGCCGCCTTCCCCAGGCTCTCTACAAGCGGGCCATCCGCACGAAACAGACCTTTCATTCTCTGTTCCTCCAACACGGTCAGCCCTTAACGCCGCTGCTGGTGATGCCCTGCACGAAATACTTCTGGAAGGGGAGAAAGATGCAGATGGGCAGCAGCGCTGAGAACATGGAGCTGGCGTAGATCATGCTCCAGTGGGTCACATTTTCCTCCTTGAAGGCGCAGATCGCGATGGTGACGGTCTTTACATTATCCAGCCGTGCCACCAGAAGCGGCCAAAGGTAGTTGTTCCACTCGTTGACGAAGGTCATCAGGCACATGGCTACGATGATCGCCTTGGATAGCGGCATCACCACCTGCCAGTAGCAGGTCCACCAGCCGCCGCCGTCGATCCGCGCGGCCTCCAGCAGGCTGGGCGGTATGTCGCGGAAGGACTGGATGAACATGAATAGCGTAAGGCCGTTGGCCAGCGCCGGCAGGATCAGCGCCCAGTAGGTGTTGACCATGTGCATGCTGTTTACCAGCTGGTACATGGGCAGGGCAATGGACTCTGCCGGGATCATGAAGGTCACCATAAACAGGGCAAACAGGGCCTTTTTGCCGCGGAAATTGTAAAAGGTGAAGGCAAACGCCGCCAGCGAGCAGATCAGGATCGTCAGCGGGATGATGACGCCGATCTCGAACAGCGTGTTCAGCAGATAGCGGCCGAAATGGTACTCGGTAAACAGCAGCTTGTAGTTGTCCAGCGTCCAGCTGACCGGCCAGAGCGTGTGCAGCTGGAAGGGCATCGAGTATTCGTAGATCTCCTTGTCCGTCCGGAAGGAGGACATCAGCGGATACAGGATGGGGAACAGCGCCAGCACCAGGATGACCAGCAGGGTGATGATCAGCAGCACGGTTTTCCAACTTTTCTTTCTCACGCAGGATCACCTCAATCTTTCTCATCCATCAGCCTGAACTGCAGGAATACCACCACCAGGATCAGCACGACCAGTATGCTGGTGATCGCGGAGCCCTTGTCGTAGTTGCCGTACTTGAAGGCCTGCTTGTAGGCCTCGTACATCAGCACGTTGGTGGTCCCGCTGGGGCCGCCGCCGGTGATCAGCATCATCGGGGCGAAAAGCAGCAGGTTGATGGACGTATTCGCCACCGTTACGAATAGCGTCGTTTTGCGCAGCATGGGGATGGTGATGCTGAACAGCCGGCGGAAGAAGCCTGCGCCGTCCATGGTCGCGGCCTCGTAGAGCGAGGGGTCAATGCCCTTCAGCCCGGCCAAAAAGAACATCATCCAGTATCCGCAGCCCTTCCAGGTGCACAGCAGGATCACGCACCAGAGGGCCTGGCTCGCGTCGTTGAAAAAGCCCTGCTGCTGGACGCCGAACAGGCTGGTCAGCAGGCTGTTGACCACGCCGCTGTTATAATTTAAGATCATGCTCCAGCAGATGGCGGCCACCGGCATGGAGATAGTGACCGGCAGATAATACAGGCTGCGGAAAACGCCTATCCCGCGCAGCGAAGCATTGACCAGAAGTGCCAAAATAAAAGAAATAACGATCTGCAGGGGGATCATGATCAGGTTCATCTTGATCGTGATCCAGAAGGACGACCAGAAATTAGTATCACTGAAGAGGTTGATATACGTCTGCAGCGACAGCTCGCCCTTGTAGTGGAAGGCCCGGTAGAAAGAGTAGAAGATCGGGTAAATGCGATAGACCAGCGCAAACAGCAGCGCCGGCAGGATCAGCATATACGGAAGCTGTTTTTTCCACGAATGGCTGGTTTTTGTTTGTAACATAGTCATGACACCGTTATCCCATCACCGTATGATAGCACCTGTGCGGCACAGGCACAAAGGCCTGTGCCGCACAGTGTCCGTCTTGCAAATTCGAATGACCGTGCCGGGAAAAGCAGTATGCTCCGGCTTATTTGTAGTATTCCAGGGCGCTGTCCAGCTCGCTGATGGTGCTGGCCACGGTGGACTGGATGTCTGCGCCGTTGCGGATATCCTCCCACATGGTGCCCACGGCATTGGCGTACTCGTTAAAGCCCGGGGTCACAGCGCGGACCACGGAGGTGACGCCGGACTCCACGCGGGCCATGGCCAGGGTAGGGACCTTCTCGATGAGCGCATCCGTGTAGCGGCTGGCCATGTTCGGCACCATGCTCTCGGAGGTCAGGAACAGATCGTTGCCCTCGCCGTAGGTGATCCACTTGACGAACTCGGCCGCCTCGGCCTTGTTCTCGGAATAGGCGTTCACTGCGCAGGTCCAGTTGCCGCAGGCAGTGGCGACCTGGTCCTCGTGGCCCTCGAAGCAGGGCTGATAGGTGTAGCCCATGTTTTCGGGGGTCATGCCGCCGTACAGCGCGTAGTTGTAGGAGTCGGTGGTCATCAGGATGAACACGGACTTACCGGCGTAGAAGTTGTTGTAGCCGTCCATGCCGCTGATGCCGCGGGAGAAAACGCCCTTGTTCACGTTGTCCTGGTACCAGGTCAGCGCCTGGGTCCACGCTTCGCTGTTCAGGATGCCGTCCACGCTCAGGCCGTCATCACTGATGTTCTTTCCGCCCAGGCTGTTGGGCAGCACGTTCATCATGTAGACCTGGCTGGCCTGGCCGAATTCCACGGGGGTGATGCCCTTGGAGCCGTCCGGATCCAGCTTCGCGGTCACCTCGGTGGCCAGCTCGATGACCTTCTCCCAGGTGATGCGGGAATTCACGCCGTCATACTGGTCGAAATCCCACTCCACGCCGGCTTCCTTCAGCAGGTCCTTGTTGAAATACATGACCGTGCAGCTGTCGCCCAGAGGCGCGGCATAGAACGTGCCATCCACGGTGCCCTGTGCCACCAGCGCCTGGCTGAAGGCGTTGATCTCATCGTTGGTAAAATACTCGTTCAGCGGTGCGATGTACCCTCTGCTCACATACGCGGCTACGTTGGGGCCGTCCGGGCAGATCACGTCGTACTCGCTGGACTTGGAGCTCAGCAGCACCTCGTACTGGTCGTTCAGCTCCTCATAGGAGCAGACGTCGATCTCCAGCTTGATGCCGGTGGCCTGCTCAAAGGCATCCTTGACCGCATTGAAGCTGCCGTCCATGTGGGTCAAAACGCGGATGGTCTTTCCGTCGCTGCCTGTGTCGGACTTGGACGCGTTGTCCTTGCTGCCGCAGCCGGCCAGCATCGACACGGCCAGCACCAGGGCAAGCAGCATGCTGATACACTTTTTCATGTTCTTTCTCCTTTTGTGTTTTATCTAATCTGCGATCTGCAAAATTAGTCTCCTTCAGCGGCGTGTATCGAGACACGCCAGTACCTCCGACCGGACGGGGATCGACGCGGCCGCACCGGGGCGCGATACGGCGATCGAGCTGGCCGTGGCCGCGATGGTCAGAGCTGCCGCCGCATCTCCGCTCCGCAGGTATTCCGTCAGGAAATAGCCGGTGAAGGTGTCGCCGGCGGCCGTGGTATCGCACACGGTGCACGGCACGCTGTCCGTGCGGTATTCCGCGCCGGATGTATCCGCAAACAGGGCGCCGCGCTCGCCTAAGGTGAGCAGGACGCCGGCCTGCGGGTATCGCTGCCGCAAGGCGCAGAGCATCCGGGCGGGGTCGTCGGTACCGGTCAGACCTGCGCCCTCGATCTCGTTCACCAGCAGCAGCTGGACCTTGTCCAGCGCGTAGCGGGTGAGCTTTTCCTCAAAGGGGGACGGGTTCAGCGCGATATGCAGGCCGCATGCATGGGCAAGCTCAATGGCATAGTCCACGTTGGCGATCTCATTCTGCAATAGTACCCAATCGCCCGGCGCGGTCTGCGAGAGGACGCTGCGGATATACGTCTCATCCGTCTCCGCGTTGGCGCCGGCGGCTACCATGATGCAGTTCTCGCCCGCGTCGTTGACCTGGATGATGGTATGGCCGTTGGCGGAGGAGGAGCGCTTGAGATGTGTGGTGTCGATGCCCTCGCAGGCCAGCAATTCCGCAAAGCGCTCACCATCGGCGCCGATGATGCCGGCAAACGCTGCCGCGCTGCCTGCGCGGGCCAGCGCGATGGCCTGGTTGAAGCCCTTTCCGCCAAAGGACGTGTCCAGGGAGCACACATGTATCGTTTCCTTTGACTTCACGAAATCGTGGACGCGATAGATCTTGTCGATATTCATGGAGCCAAGCACAAGTATCTTCATAGTTCAACACCTTGGAGCTCTTTCTGATGCTCTGAATAGTATATTTCCAGCTCGTCGCGGCCTACAAGCGCCGGCGGTACGCCGTACCGGGTAGTGGACAGCCCGCCCGCACAGTTGGCATACGGGATCGCCGTGAGCAATGACGCTCCCTGCGCCAGATAGACGGCCAGCGCCGCAATAAAGCCGTCCGCCGCACCCGTCGTATCCACGGCGGCGACCCGGGCTGCCGGGAAGCGGTAGCGCGCGCCGTCGTGCAGCAGGAGGCACCCCTGCTCGTCGCGGGTGATGATAACGGTCCGGAAGCCTCGCGAAGCGAACTCGACCAGCTGTTCTTCGGGGGTCCCGCAGCCCGGAAGCAGCTTCTCCGCTTCCTTGCTGTTGGGCACAAGAATGTCCGCCAGGCCGCTCCAGGCCGGGTCAAGCGCCTCCACCACGCAGGGCTTGAGGATGACCCTTACGCCGTGCTCGTGGGCTATTTTGGCTGCGTAAAGCGCGGTGCGCTGGTCGATCTCCGTCTGCAGCAGGCAATAGGACGCGCCCTCAAACAGCTGCCGGTTCCGCTCCAGATCATCTGCGCACAGCAGCCCGTTGGCCCCGTCGTAGACGGAAATGCTGGAGGCGGCATCCTTTTGGATATAGACATACGCATGCCCGGTGGGCGTGTTGTCGTGCAGCAGGCAGGCGTCGGTGCTTATCCGGTTTTCGTGGAGGTAATCCAATATCCTGTGGCCGTCGTAATCCCGGCCCAGTGAGGCCACCAGCCGGACGGCGGCGCCCAGGCGGGCCACTCCGATGGCTTGATTGAGGCCCTTCCCGCCGGGCATGATCGCCCGGTGCCGGATGCCGATGGTCTTGCCCACCTCCAGAGGGTGGTCTACGGAGATCAGCGTGTCGATATTTGCCGCGCCCACCACCACGATCTGCTTTCGCTCGTGCTTCGGAGGCAGGATGCTCTCTGACGAATCGAACAGGGCCGGGGCGTGAAATGGCGCCGTATGCGGCCTTCCTTCTATCCGATCCACGATGCTGTCCGCTGCGTAGATGCCAAACGCCTCATAGGGCTTTTTCAGCTGCGTGATGGGCGCGCCGTCGATCTTCCACGGTTCTTGGCACAGTGTGATCATGGATAGGTCCTGCGGTATTCTCAGGCCGATCCCGTGCGCCAGCTCCGCGACGGCGCTGGTGGATGGGTGATCCGCGCAGATCACCGCCGTGTGGCTTTGCAGCCAGGCCGCGTCGCAGCGAGCTGCCGGCACGAAGCTGTCGTCGCCCGCCTGCGTGCCATACGCCTGCAGGCACCTCCTGACACCATCGCAGATGCGCTCGCTGACGGCATCTGTCTGCCCAAATACACAGGCGATCTTACGGTGACCGGCCTCCGCCAGCTTCTGCGCCGCTTCATAGGCCAGCTGACGGTAAGAGAAGAAGCATCCCTGCTCCTCCGGCAATTCCTCGTCCAGCAGAACATAGGGTATGCTGCAGTCAGAGAGCAGCCGTTCTCTTGCTGCGGAGTCACTGCCGCGGCTCCAGATCAGGCCGTCAACATGATGTGACAGCAGTACCTCGTAGTTCTGGAGCTCCTCGTCCGCTGCGGCGCAGTTGCAGACGATGGCACTGTAGCCCCGGCTGCGGACCTGCTGCAGAATGCCTGTCAGCAGCGCGTAATTTGTGTCCTGGCCCATCAATATGCCCACCAGGTGCGATGGCCCGCTGTTGACCTTTGTGCCGTAGGGTACATAGTTATATTGCTTTGCCAAACGCTGGATCTTCTGCTTCGTTTCTGCGCTGATCCCGGCATCCCGGTTGTTCATCACCTTAGAGACCGTCGAGATCGAGACGCCCGCCAACTGCGCAAGCTCGTGTATGGTCATGTGCACCCTCCGGCGAAAACATTTTCCTAAAACTTTTCTCTCTTAGTATAGCACGGATCCAAGCGCCCCGCAATAAATAATATCTATCAAAAAGCGGGCGCATCTTTGGTGATAATAACGGAATAAACGAGCATTCTATAGCGTTTCTGCCTGCCGATCTCTGTGCATTTTAGCGGTCGAAAAACAAAGAAAAAGTCCTGTTTTCGATAGAAAACAGGACTTTTTTGGGCTGTTGGGCAGATTTCCCCCGCAAGGGGGGATAAATTTCGACTCCGCGGCGCAGCTTGCCAAAACAAAAAACCGCCCAAAAGGCGGTTTTGTCTTGGAGCTGATGGGCGGATTCGAACCGCCGACCTCATCCTTACCAAAAAGCCGTGGACGCTTTTGCGGCGTGCCCATTCATACCGAATAACCCCCTCCAATCTCTTGTGTTACAAGGGATTGGAGATTCTCCTTGTTTTAGTGCGTTTTATTACATACCGGGGTGTTTTGCGTGGATTTAGGGCATTTGTTGGAAAGATTGTTGGAAAACCGGGGGTAAACGCAAAAACCCATAACGGGAAAGCTATCCTGTGAGCTTGCAATTCTGATGACCTGTATGATGGATTTCCCGCCGAGGCAGAGAAACTCTGGCGGAAGTGCGGGGTACGAGTGCCGACATATTGCACAGCCTGACAAAGAAAAATCATCGGAAAAAACCGACCTTCAGCAGCGATGTCAGGACACACACTCGCCATGAGGCTCACAGTTTTCTCAAGCGCATCCACAAAAGAGCGGTCTACAGGCGGCCTTTTCATTTTTGTTGTACACGGCCTTAACGGTAAACTCAAATTCGCCTGTCTTTGTCGGGATACCGTAAATTTGGCCGTTGGACTTGAGCATCAGACCATCCGGCAGCGCACCATCTGCAATGCTGAAGGCCATGCCACCATGCAGGCTGTTCGTCTGGATACTAACTCTTATCTTATGGATTCTTCTTGCAGGACTTTTCACAATATAATTCTCATCCTCAAGCCATGCAAAAAAGCTTGAAATGATTCTTCTGATATTATCAAGTGTCACTTTTCCGGCATTACTTTCATTTTCGTAATCCGAAATGTACGCTCTGATATCATTAGTTTCAACTTGTCTTACAGATTTATCTATTTTTACAATCATCTTAGCATAGAGTAGTTCTGTAATATTTCAATGATCTTTCTGAGCAGCCTTCTGCTTGCTTAGCCGATAAAAATAGCTTTAAAAGTTCGTCATTGGATTGTTGTGAATCGTCTCTATTTTCAGCAAACATAGGAATACCAGGAAGATAAAAGTTATCTTCAACTTCGTTGAGGAAATACATATTCCAAGTAACGTAAAAACGGCATAGCCGAGGGTTACGACTATGCCGATATTTTACAGGATTATAAATCCCTTATTGAGTTGCCTTTTATAACTCTCCCTTTTTTGATTCTGCGGCAGGTCTGGCTCCCAAGAGCGCTTTGCGAAGTGTCTCAGTGCTGGTGTGGTCATACATCCTGGTGAGTATCTTCAGGCCGCTGTGTCTCAGCAGTCGTGCTACCATGTAGGGATCAATGCCTTGTGCGATCCAAAGAGTGGCCCTGGTATGAGCAGCTCGTGGGGTGAAAGCTCTGGTATGTCGGGGATGCTCCCGATGAAGCCGCTGCATGAAGGGGCGGAATACGCGGTTTGCCCAGTTGTTGGGGTTGTAAGGCTTTGCCAACGCCCATTGATCAGCTTACAAAGAATTATCTCGGTCTTCGCGTATCATTCGCCCGTCTCTCGCCGGGCGGAAGCATCTGCGGTGTCACCGCTTGTCGTGCTGCGCACAGCAGTCCGATAAGTTGCAGAAATCATACATCCCGCCTGTTTCAAGAAGTCACATTCTTTGAACAGACGGGATTTTTGTACCTATATAAGGTATAACAATGATCGAATCACATGAGAGTATGACCGCGAAGCTGTGCGCCTTCGCAAGAGCATACCATTCGACCTATGCCCGGAAATCGGAAAAACGCTTTATCCGGAGTGCCATGCCGGCATAAACAAAACCACCTGCCAAGCGGGTGGCTTTGTTTATGCTACTTTCTGGCAAGAGGACAGATGCGCTCTGTTTTTGCGTGCAGTCCTTGCCGTTAGCAGAACGGCTCCAGTTGAAAGGCCAGCTCCGTGCGGCCCACAACGGCATGGTGGCTGTTGTAAAGGCTTTTGTCGTGATAGCGGGGCAGAGAACAGGCTTCCTCCGGTGTGATGACGCCGAGCTGGGTGAGAACCGAGGGGATGGCATACGGGACGATGGAGGAGGCGCCGTCCTCCATTTTGAGGGCGATGCCGATCCCCTTATCTTTGATGCCCACGGCATAGAATGCGCTGGCACCCGATTTGCAGAAGATGCGGTCGCCGAAGGCGGCCATCAGCTGTGTGCAGATGCGATCGGTCCCTGCCACCATTTCCGGGTGTGCTGTCATGGCGGACGTGATGCGCCGGATGACAGCGGCCCGGGTGGGGGCGAAAAGCGTGGGGAGAGACATACGGGCGTAGCCCTGTGCCAGCCGGTAAAGGGACAGCGCGTGGACCGGAACGCCGCAGCCGTCCACGGCCAACTGGACTTCGGAGGTCTCTACGCCGCACATTTCAGCGAACACCGAGAGGATACGCCGCTGAACAGGGTGCTCCAATGCAGTATAGTTCTCCAAAGACTCCCCGAAATGGCGGACGGTAATGAGCATACCGGCGTGCTTTCCGGAGCAGTCGCAGTAGATGGGCGCCCGGGGAATACCGGCAATCTTCAAGGCGTCCTCGGCAGGGACATACATGGGGTATTCTGCCCCGCAGCATAGCTGATCGGGGGAGAGCCCTGCCTTGTGCAGAATGCTCTTCACGGCCTTTACATGAAAGGGCTCCCCGTTATGGGAGGAGCAGATGACGGCCAGCTCCTGCGGGGTAATGCCATAATGCTCCAGCGCACCGCTCTCTGCCACGGGAATTGCCTGAAGGGGCTTGGCGGAAGAGCGGGCAAACGTAAGACGTTCCGGATCACCGAGCTTCCAAAGTATCCGGCCTGTGTGATCCGTTACCGCGATATGTCCCCGATGGATCTGATCCACCAGCTCACCGCGGTATTGATAGGCAATAACAGCTATAGCATATGCCTCCGTTTCTTAGATCACAAAGTAGAAAAAGCGCAGCACATCACCGTAATCATCGGCATCAAAGGCCACGGTGGTGGGAGAGATGAGGCTGGCGCCGGGATAGTGGGAGCATCCATAGGCGTCATAATGATGTACATAGGTGATCTCCACGTGGAAGTGATCGGGAAGCGCCGGAGGTGTGGCTGTTTTTGCCGCCGCCACAGCCTTGGCCATCATGCCTTCGATCTCTTCGCGGACAAGCTCCGGGGTCTTTGTCAGAACGCCGTAGCCGTGGCCGGATTTGGTCGGTACGGTCAGCAGGCCGGGTACGGTGCGCGCCGCAGCCGCGCACATTCCCTCGTCGCCGCTGGTGAATAGGGTGGGAACGCCCCGGTAAGCGGCGGCATGGGCGTACACCTCGAATTCTCCCCACAGCGCGCCATTGACCGTAAGGCGGAAAATGCGGGAGCTTATCATCGTGTGGGACGTGGGATTTCCGGGGGCAGAGGCGGCATCGTGAAAGCCGACCATCAGCACACCGTCATAGCTCTCGTCAAAAATACCGGTAAGGCCCACAATATCGTGGGTGATCCCCCGAAGGAGACGGGCGCCTCTGGGGAGCAGGGCGCAGTCGATGTTGCAGCCATCTCCGTGCATATCCTCTATGACGACCTCATCGGCTCCGCCGGAGAAAAGGCCGCGGGCCGCGGCGGCGGCCTCTAACGCCATTTCCCGCGCCATAGGCGCATAGCAGGCGTTAGCCGAACGAGCCTCGTCCCATCAGGCCAAAGACGCCACCCCTTCAATGTCACAAAGAATGTAAAATTTCATGCTTGAGCCCTCCTTTATCAGAAGCGTAATCATAATAAATGCAGAGACATGGGGGTCGGGAAGTATTGGGCAAAATGTCTGGGATCCGCCAATAGCTGCTGTTAAATTGGATGTGCTTGGCCGGTCGCTTTACACGTCGAGACGTCAGAGCGTCCCGCTTGCGGGTAAAGCACCGCGGCGGAAGGTCATGCCATTTCGCTGCGGATACGCCGCAGATAGCGGTAGACCGTGGGTTCGGAGATGTGCAGCTCCCTGGCGACCTGCCCGACGGAGCCCTTGGTCTGGAATACCCCCTGCGCTTCCAGAGAGCGGAGTATCTCCAGCTTGTCGGCGGTATGCATGGCATTGGAGGGAATACCATAGCCGAGGATGGTGGAGTGGATCAGATTGCTGGACAGCTCCGGGATGGAATCGTCCAGGTTTTCGGTATAGGCGGAGCTCTCCTCCTCTTGCGGAAGAGAAAAGGAATGGAGCAGGTTGGAGAGATGCTCCGAGAGCACCAAAATATCCTCCACATCGTGGTTCACGCAGATGAGCCCCACCAACTGACCCTTTTCCTTAATGAAATAGGTGGAAGAGACGAAACGCTTGCCTCCCCGGGTACGGCCCTCATAGTTGGCCACATAGTCGTGCTCCTTATAGGCTCCGGTTCGCAGCAGTTCCTTGGCCAACTCCGTCATGGGGTCACCCACGCGGCGGCCGCTGAGATGCTCGTTGCAGGCGGCAATCACCGAGCGCTCCGGCGTGGAAACGTCGTGGAGGATGATCTCATAATTCTTCCCGCAGATCTTCCCCATGAATTCCACCAAGGGAATGTATCGCTCAAGACTGGCGTAGTTGCTCACTGTATCCCTACTTTCTCAACAATAATTCTTGCCTGATAAAAAACTGTTACATGGTGCTGCTGAAAGTCAGTATATCGAAAATAAATGGATAAATCAACACCTAATATGCTGGAAAGCGGCGGGGATATAACATTTTTTTTGCAGAGCGAGGCGAAAAGAGCCTTCAAGACAGCGATTTAGACAAAAAATTATCAAACTTCTTGGCGCTTATGTGAGGTTGACAAGGGCGGTGTGATAAATTATAATCAGGAGCGTAACAAAATTATCAGAAGGGAGGCTCAAGGTCACCCCCCGCATTATATTTTTAAGGAGGTATTTGTAATGGAAGCTGCAAACTACGGTATCTTGTCATTGGTTCCCCTTGCTCTTACACTTGCTCTGGCGTTCTGGAAAAAGGACGCCGTCTTTGCCCTGTTCATGGGCTGTCTCTCCGGCGTTCTGCTGCTGGGACACGACCCCGCCTTCGGCTTCTCCGCTCTGGCGGAGGAGGCTCTGGGCAACGAGGACTTCATCTGGATCCTGCTGATTCAGGTATTCATCGGCATTATGATCGCGTTCTTCATGAAGGCGGGCGTGGTCAAGGCGTTCGCGGAGATGATCGCCGGAAAGGTGAAATCCCCCCGCAGCGTGAAGCTAGCCACATGGTTCATCGGTCTGTTCACCATCGACGACTACATGAGCCCCCTGCTGCGCGGCGTGGTCATGCGTCCCTTGACGGATGAGATGCGCGTGCCCAGAGAGAAGCTGGCCTTTATCCTCGACTCCACCTGCGCCTCCGTGTGCACCCTGATGCCCTTTATGGCATGGGGCGCCTACGTGGCCGGTCTGGTGGCGGATCTGGGCGGCCCTGTGACATCCAATGAGCAGGGCGTAAGCGTCTACATCAGCGCCATCCCCTTTAACTTCTACGCGATTCTGATGGTGCTCATCACGCTGCTCTCCGCACTGGAGATTTTCCCCGACTTCGGGCCTATGCGCAAGGCGGAGCAGCGCGCCCGCACCACCGGCAAGCTGCTGCGTGACGGCGCCGTCCCCATGATGGGCACCGAGCTGGAGGAGCTGCAGAAGGGCAACGACAGCGATGTGAAGCCCAACGTCATGCTGGACTTCCTGGTCCCCATCATTATCCTGGTAGCCACCGCCATCTGGACGTACATCGCCAAGGGCGGCGTGAAGATCCTGGAGTGCTTCATCATCACCGTGATCTACATGGCCATCGAGCTGAGCATCCGTAAGGTGTTCAAGAGCGTGACCGATCTGGTGAACACCGCCGTGCAGGGCATGAAGAGTGTCATGTCCGCCACGCTGATCCTGGCCCTGGCCTACTGCATCAACACCATCACCAAGTCCATGGGCGCAGCCGACTTCCTGCTGGGTGTCTGCGAGAGCTGGATGACCCCCGCCCTGTTCCTGTCTGTGACCTTCATCGCGGGCGCCGTGATCTCTTTCTTCACTGGCTCCTCCTGGGGCACCTTCGCCATCTGCATTCCCATCGCTGTTCCCATGGCTTACTCCTTTACCGGCGGTCAGCTGGGTACGCTGGTCTACGCCGCTGTGGGCGCCGTTGTCAGCGGCGGTCTGTTCGGCGACCATTGCTCCCCCGTTTCCGACACCTCGGTTCTCTCCTCTCTGGGCGCTGCCTGCGACCACATTGACCACGTCCGCACCCAGCTCCCCTATGCGCTGCTGGCGGCGGCAGTGTCCATCATTCTGTGGATCGTCGTTGCACTGGTTGGTGGCGCTGCATGAGATACGATTTTGATACCCCCATCAATCGCAGAAATACCTTCTCCTTTAAGTGGGACTGCGATATGGATTATTTCGGCCGGGACGACGTGATCCCCATGTGGGTGGCGGACATGGATTTTGCCTGCGCCCCCTGCATCGTGGAGGCCGTACAGAAGCGCGCCGCCCACCCGGTCTATGGCTACGGTGTGCGCCAGCAGCCCTATTATGACGCAGTGATGGGCTGGCTGAAGAAGCGCCACGGCTTCGAGGTCAACTACGAGCATCTGGCCTTTGCGCCTCCCGGCGTGATCTACGCCATGAATGTGATGCTCCGCATCCTCACCAAGCCCGGCGACAAGGTCATGGTCCCCATGCCCAACTACGACCCGCTGTTCGACATGGTCACCCGGGGCGGCCGGGAGCTGGTGGAGACGCCGCTGGTCTGGAGGGATGGACGCTACACCTTCGACTTCGCCGACATGGAGGCCAAGGCTGCCTCCGGCGTGAAGGTACTGGTGCTCTCCAGCCCCCACAACCCCACCGGCCGGGTATGGACCCGTCAGGAGCTGGAGGGCGTGGCGGAGATCTGTCTGCGGCACAACATCTTCATGCTGGTGGACGAGATCCACTGCGACTTCGTGCCGCCGGAGCATCCTCACACCACTTTTGGCCTGCTGGGCGAGGAGGTGCTGCGCCATTCCATGGTCTGCTACTCCTCCAACAAGGGCTTTAATCTGGGCGGACTGGGTATGGCCACTCTCGTGCTGGCAGACGACGACCTGCGGTGCAAGTTCAACGAGGAGATGTCCATTGCCCAGACACGGCTGGACAACATCTTCGGCATGGCCGCCCTCATAGCCGCCTACAACGACGGTGAGGAGTGGCTGGATCAGGCCATCGCCTACGTCTCCGACAACAAGGCGTATCTGGATCAGTTCCTGCGGGAGCGCATTCCTCAGATCCGCATGATCCCCTCCGAGGGTACGTATCTGGTCTGGCTGGACTGCTCCCAGCTGCCCTACCGGGGCATGGCCCTGGAGCACTTCATGATCAACGAGGCCAAGGTGGCGTTCTGCGCCGGCTATGAGTTCGGCGAGCAGGGAGAGGCCTTCCTGCGCATGAACGTGGCCTGCCCCCGGTGCACTCTGACAAAGGCTCTGGAGCAGATGGAAAAGGCGATCAACGGTTTGTCGCTTCAGTGATATCGGCGCTACGCTCTGCACTACCCAGACTATCACGCGGCGTATGAGGGACTGGACCCCCGCACGCTCCGGCGTGATAAGCAGACAGTGCGGCAGGTGCTGCTGCGCTGGAAAGACTACGACGCCCGGCGTATGCAGCGTGACGAGGATGTAGAGGAGGAACTCACGGCGGAATTTGTGGCGCGGCTCAAGAAGCTGTGAGCGCACGGCTGCCGCGCCTATTCTTTGGTTACAGCGTGGTCATTTCTGCGCCGTTGCAGGGATTGACCCAAACCGTGACCCAAACGCGGAAAGAAACAAACAGTAACCGACGGAAACAATGGATTCCGCGCTGAGCCGAAAGACCATAAAAGCGCCGGAAAGCGTTGGCTACCAACGCTTTCCGGCGCTCATCGTATCTTCACACGCAGGAGGTCACTGGTTCGAGTCCAGCAGTCTCCACCAAACAGCACCTGATTTCTTACGAAATCAGGTGCTGTTTTCG
>ERZ791569.287-NODE-287-length-38205-cov-4.172818_pt1 | contig 38205 bp, 28 predicted proteins | sample MGYA00509973_ERZ791569 | MGnify/ENA primary metagenome ERZ791569 (study PRJEB30046, sample SAMN00791902) | human gut metagenome | study: EMG produced TPA metagenomics assembly of the A metagenome-wide association study of gut microbiota in type 2...
TCCAGCAGCCGGGGCGAATCCAGATAGGTGTTGCGGTGCATGACGCCGTAGCGCACGAACTCCGCGTTCGCGAGCGCGGGGATCATGGAAAAGACGCGCTTCTGCTCCGGAAAACGCAGATGCGTCTGGAAGCCGACGAGGTTGTACAGCGTGCCTGTTGCGTTGTCCTGCCGAAGCTGCACGACGGCATACGGCTCTTTGCCCGTCTTCGGGTCGCGCAGACCGACCGGCTTCATCGGGCCAAACGCCAGCACCATGCGCCCGCGCCGCGCCATCGACTCCACCGGCATACAGCCTTCAAAGACCTTCGTCTCCTCAAAGCCGTGGATATCCGCCGTTTCCGCCGCCAGCAGCGCATCCACAAACGCGTTGTACTCTTCTTCCGTCATCGGGCAGTTCAGATAGTCGTCACCGCGGTCATAGCGGGATTGGCGGAACACCTTGTCCATGTTCAGTGATTCCGCCGTGACAATCGGGGCAGCCGCATCGTAGAAATTCAGCGTTTCCAGCCCCGGCAGACGGCTGATGGTTTCGCTCAGCGCGTCGCTGGTCAGCGGCCCAGTCGCGATAATCACCGGGCCATCCGGGATTTCCGTGACTTCCCCGCTGACGACCTCCACCAGCGGATGCTCCCGCAGACTTTTCGTGATATGCCTGGAGAACGTTTCGCGGTCAACAGCCAGCGCACCGCCCGCCGGAACGCGCGCCAAATCCGCCGCTTCCATCACCAGCGAGTGCATCAGGCGCATTTCTTCCTTCAGCAGGCCGACGGCGTTCGTCAGGCGATCACTGCGCAGAGAGTTCGAGCAGACCAGCTCCGCAAACAGCGGACTATGATGCGCCGGGGACATCTTCTCCGGCTTCATTTCAATTAGCGTGACGGCAATCCCCTGCCGCGCCAGCTGCCACGCCGCTTCGCTGCCCGCCAGCCCTGCGCCGACGACCGTCGCGTGCAGATTACTCATCCGCTTCCTCCTCGCTTGCCTGCACCTCAATGCGGTGGTGGCACGTTTCATTGGCGCACAGGTGCCATACTTCGCCCTTGCGGCCGCGCTTTTCCACCATATAGCTGCCGCAGACGGGGCATTTCTCCGTCACCGGCTTCTCCCACGACACAAAGTCGCATTCCGGGTAGCGCTCGCAGCCGTAGAACTTACGGTTCTTGCGGCTCGTTTTTTCCATCAGGCGCGCACCGCACTTGGGGCACGGCGCATCAATGTAGGTGACAATCGGCTTGGTATTGCGGCATTCCGGGAAGTTCGGGCAAGCCAGGAATTTGCCGAACCGCCCCATTTTGTAGACCATCATCGCGCCGCACTTGTCGCACGGCACGTCGCTCGGCTCGTCCTTGACCTCCACCTTTTCAATCTGCTGCTCCGCCAGCTTCAGCGTCTGTTCAAACGGCGGGTAGAAGTCGCGCAGAATCTGCTTCCAGTCCATTTCGCCTTCTTCCACCTTGTCCAGCTTGTCTTCCAGCTCGGCGGTGAACTCCACATCAACAATGTCCTCGAAGTACGTTTCCATCATGCTCGTCACCATGCGTCCCAGCTCGGTGGGATACAGGCGCTTCTTTTCCCGGCTGACGTAGCCGCGAGAAATGATGGTCGTGATGGTCGGCGCATAGGTAGACGGGCGTCCGATGCCCTTTTCCTCCATCATGCGAACCAGCGACGCTTCTGTGTAGCGGGACGGCGGCTGGGTGAAGTGCTGCTCGCTGGCGACATCGGCAACTGCCACAGCGTCACCCTCGGACAGCTGCGGCAGCGTCGTTTCGCTCGACGCCACGTCGTCATCCGTGCTTTCCTCATACACCGAGGTGAAGCCCGCAAACTTCTTGTGTTCGCCATAGAAGCGCATTCCCACGCCGTCGCCGCTGATTTCCATCGTCATCGTTTCGTAGAGGGCGGGCATCATCTGGCTCGCCAGGAAGCGGTTATAAATCAGCTTATAGAGGTTGTACTGCTCCTTCGTCAGCGACGGCTTGATGCTGTCCGGCGTGCGGTGGACGTCGGTCGGGCGGATGGCTTCATGCGCGTCCTGTGCGTTCTTGCGCCCCTTGTACTCGTTCGGCTTCTCCGGCAGATAGTCACTGCCGAAACGCTCCGGGATATACTCGCGCAGAGCATTCAGGGCTTCATCTGAAATGCGAACGCTGTCCGTACGGATGTAGCTGACGATACCCTGCGTGCCCTCGCCCTCAAGGTCAATGCCTTCGTAGAGCTGCTGGACAACCTGCATCGTTTTTGCCGTCGTGAAGCCCAGTTTTCTGCTGGCTTCCTGCTGCAAAGAGGACGTCGTGAACGGTGCGGCAGGCATCTTGCGCTTTTCGCTCATTTTGATGCTGTTGACCGCAAAATGTGCTTTCTGAATGCGTTCGACCGCTTTCTGCGCTTCCTCCGCATTGGCAATCACCGCTTTCTGCCCGTCGAGCGTGGCGAGGCGCGCCGTGAAGTGCAGCTTGCGCCCATGCGCCTGGTGCGCCAGCAGCTTGGCGGAAATCTCCCAGTATTCCTCCGGGATAAACGCCTCGATTTCTTCCTCGCGCATCACCACCATGCGCGTCGCGACAGACTGCACGCGGCCGGCAGAAAGCCCCTTCTTAATCTTCGCCCACAGCAGCGGGCTGATTTTATAGCCGACGAGACGATCCAGCACACGGCGTGCCTGCTGCGCGTCCACGCGCCCCATATCCACCGGACGGGCGGACTTCAGCGCGTTCTGAATCGCCTTTTTCGTCACCTCGTGAAACTCAATGCGGCACGGCTGGCTTGGATCCATGTTCAGCACATGGCTCAGATGCCATGAAATCGCTTCTCCTTCGCGGTCCGGGTCAGTTGCGAGGTAAATCTGCGACGCGGTGCGCGCCTCTTTGCGGATGCGGTTGAGGATTTCACCGCGCCCGCGGATCGTGATGTACTTAAGGGCAAAGTCGTTGTCCACGTCCACGCCTATCTGGCTTTTGGGCAGGTCGCACACATGCCCCTGCGAGGCTTCGACCTTGTAGCCCTTGCCCAGAAATTTGCTGATGGTTCGCGCCTTGGCGGGAGATTCGACAATAATGAGTTTCTGCTTGGCTGCCGTCATGGTTGTTTACCCCTCCGATAAATCTGAAAATGAGAGAAGGACTATTCTGTCGCCCTGCAATAGCTTTTTCCGGGCAGTGCCTTCACTGCACCGAGGATTTGCAGCATAGTCAATGAGGCCATCAGCTTTGATGCGTCCAGTCCCGTCTGTGAAGCCAGCTGATCAAAGGAGCGCTCACCGTCCGCCAAGGCATCGTAAATCCGCTTCTGCACGTCGTCCATTGGCGGCAGCGGGATTTCAGGCGCTTTAGGCGGTTCTGGCGGGGGCGCTTTCTGCTCCATCACAGGCGGAGCTTTCGGTGCTTTGGCCGGAGCGGGCTGCGTTTCCTTTTTTCGGGGTGCGGGGCGCGGCTGACCCGTATCCTGCCGCTTCGGGATGCTTGCGGCGGGCTGCCAGTCCATGTCCTCCAGAATATCCTTCGCACTTGTGAAGTAGACTGCGCCTTCCCGCAGGAGTTGATGCGCCCCTTCGGACATCGGCGCGTCCGGAATGCCCGGATAAGCGAACACATCCTTGCCCTGATCCAGCGCGTGATGCACGGTCAGCATACTGCCGGAACGGATGCGCGCTTCCATCAGCACCACCGCATGGCCGAGTCCAGCCAGAATGCGGTTGCGCACCGCAAAGACGTACTTGCTTGACTGCATGTCCGGCGGATATTCACTCAGCAGCAGCCCGCCTTGTGAAAGGATTCGTGCTTTCAGCGCCACGTTTTCCGATGGATACGGCACGTTCAGCCCGCTTGCTGCTACGCCGATGGTCGGGCTGCCGCCGTCCAGACACCCCTCATGCGCCGCCGCATCAATGCCGACCGCCAGTCCGCTGACGATGCACACGCCATGCTTGCTCAAATCGCGGCAGAGCGATTTTGTTGCCGCAATGCCTGCAACCGTCGCGCTCCGCGAACCGATAACGGTGATGCACCTGCCCTCCGCCGCGCGCAAATTCCCCTGATAGAAGAGCATGTACGGTGGTTCGGGAATGTTTCGCAGGGACTCCGGATACATGTCGTCCGCCATCGAGACAAGCCCCATATTCCACTTCCGCATGGTCACGAGCATATCATGCAGTTTCTCCCGCGACGCGCTTGCCCGCAGCAGCGACAGGCTGTAATCCGAAATCCGGTTCTGCAAGGATGCGCCGTTGTCGCGCTGAAAGGCATCGTACGCGGCTTCTGCGCTTCCGTATTCATCCAGCAGCTTTTTCAGCCGTCTGCTGCCTAACATTCCCTGCGCCAGCCACGCCAGACAGGCCTGCTCGCGGGTATATCGCATTTGCCACGCCTCCTTTGCAAAAAGCCAGATTCTGGTGTTGCCAGCCGTTTTGCATAGTTCCTTAAGAAAAACAGTTTCGCAGCACATTGAACAATGCTATCACAACTCGGATGAAAAATCAACGGGCAAATGATGCGCATAAGGAAACTACTTTGATTTTCGCCAAGAAATCATGCTGATTTTTATGCATTCTGTCTTATTTCTGCTACTCATTCTGCTTCTGGAAGCAGATATGGCGTGAGCATTTCCGCAATTTTCGCATAGCCTTCCGCGTTCGGATGCAGCCCGTCACTGAGCAGTTCGGGGTAGGCGTATTCGCCCGCTTTGGGGCAGAACGCGCTGTACGCATCCACAAACGTCACGTTCGGCGTCTTATTCGCGAACCGCTTGAACGCCAGATTCAGCAGCGTAATTTTCCCCTGCTGACCGCTGTAAAATGCACTCGTCGTGGGCAAAGTGCTGAGAATCACAAACTGGCAGTCCGGGTTGCTTGCCTGCACCGTCTCAATCATGGCGGCGTAATTCTGCACGATTTCTTCCTTTGTATAGCCGTGTCCGATGTCGTTAATGCCGCAGATGAACACAATCTGCCGATAATTGCGCGCCGCCAGCTCCCCAATACGCGCGCGGCACTCCAGCGTCGTCTGCCCGCCGATGCCATAATTCGCGCAGTCGCTGCGGCCAAGAATCGTGTTCCAATCACCGTAAAACAGCTTCGCGTTCTGGCAGATGCTGTCGCCAATGAAGGCAATGCCGGTATCCGGGCGATCCCAGCGGCCGTCCGATGAATCCACAATTTCGCCTGTCCCCGCAAAATACGCCAGCTTATGCAGCGTCACGGGCTGTTTGCCCGACGAATACACGCTAATCTGATCCAGCCGGGCGAAATTCGACCCGAACGCCATTGCCATCGCGCTTTCATCGAAATACGCTCCGTAGCGCCCTTCGGACACCTCCACCGTCTCCGAGGCATTCACCTTCGCCCACTGCGTCGCGCCGGAATGGCTGGAGAGTGCCAGATACACACCGTATTTCGCGCCGCTGTACTCGACGTAAAGCCGGCTGTCCGTGCGCATCTGCGACGCATCGAATGTGCCGCCGACGTGCTGCGTGAATCGGAAGACAAGGCACTCATTCTGTGCGGTGGACGTCGCCGCACCGCTGAACAGCACCTCATCCGCACCCAGCGAATCCGTCTGCGCCGCCCCGTACCACGCAACCTTGTGAATCACCATCGTCTTGGTGGATGCGGACGTGCCGACGCAGATTTGGTCTGCCGCTGCGAAATCCATGCTGCCATACGCCATCCGGCACTGCTCAAACGAAAAGACCGCCGTGTACATTCCATCCGTCTGCGTGCAGGTGGACGGCACGTTGATTTGCGCCCACACGCCGCCTTCCCAGTCGGACAGCGCCAGATAGACGCCATTTTGCACCCCGTCATACGTCACGGCAAAATACCCGTTTTCGGAAATCAGCGACGGGTCAAATGTGCCGTTAACGTTCGTTGTGTCAATGGTCAGCGCAAGATTCCAGCCGCCAGACGCGGGCTGGCTGCCTTCAAACAGCACCGTCTCCGTCATCGGTTCTTCTGCCAGTGCAAGACCAAGCAGCAAACAGCTGAGCAAACATACCAGCAGACACTTTTTCTTCATGGTTGCGACTCCTCTTCTCGGTTATGCTGCTTTGATTATACGCTGTTTTCCCGTTTCCTGTCAAGCGTGGAAAAATGCCCGATCCGCGCGAGCAGACCGGGCAAGCAATGGTCAAACCGTACCCGTAACGACAAGCGTTGCCATGCCGGGCGTAGCCGTCACTTCGCCCGTTGTCGCATTGCGGGTGTAGGTGGCGGCAGGAATCAGCAGCGGTGTCAGCGTGCGGAAGGTCGCGCCGTCGTAGGTGTAATCCGTGCCGGCAGTCAGTGCCGTGCCGTTCAGCGTCACGCTCGTGATTGTCAGCGCAGGCGTGAACGTATCCGTCAGTGACACGTTGTCCGTCGCCGTCGTTGCCGTTGCGGTTCTTGCCGTTATAGAAAAGCAGGATACCCTTATCAGTGATTACAGCTGGGGGACCGCACTCCGTGAGGTTGCTGTCGAAGTAGCCTTTGCAGCGTGAATGTGTCCGTCAGCACCCCCGCCTCCGTTACCGTCGTCGGACACATGGATTTGATAACGCTTAAATCCGGCGCGGGGTCGGCATTCACGGTTGCTTCCGCCGTCAGGGGCGCAGCGAGCCCGCCGCCTGTCACGGTTGCGGTGTTCGTCACGCTTTCCTCAGCGCCGTAGGGCGTGAACTGGTTCGTCTTGACGGCGTACATCAGCGTGGTGTTGCCGCCCGCGGGAATCGACAGTCCTGTCACCGTCAGCGGACTGGTTGCCGCGATGGTCGGCGTCGCCTGCAGGATACCGTTGCGGTAGTAACGCAGCGTATCGCTCTGATACGTCATCGGAACGACCGCTGCAGTACCCGCCGCAGGGGTATACGCGCCCAGGTTATCCGTCAGCGTCAAACCCGTCAGCGCCGCCGTACCGGAATTGACAAGCTGCACGGCGTAGGTAATCGTATCGCCGTTTTGGTAGGCTGCCGGAATCGCGGTCTTGCTCACGGACAGCACCTCGGTCAACACGCCCGTCACCACATTGGAGGGAATCGACTGGTTGTTATAAGAAAGCGTTGCCTGATTCGTGAACGTTGTCGGCATCGCGAAATTCCTCCTTTCCCGGCGCTGTCAATCAGCTTTCCGGGGCACTTTCAAGCTATGCTGGACGTTTTGTGTTGGTGCGCAAAAAACGGCGCGCTCCGCTATGGATACGGAAGCACGCCGCAGGTTTATGCTTTTTTCTCCGCCGATTTGACCGGCCGCGGGTCACGGCTTACCCATTCGCCCACCAGCCGATACAGCGCCGCCGTCAGCGGGACGAACAGTACCATGCCGGAGATGCCCATCATGCCGCCGCCAATCAGCACTGCCGCCAGCACCCACAATCCCGGCAGCTTCAATTTGCTGCCGACCGTGTGGGGGTAAATCAGGTTGCCCTCGACCTGCTGGAGCAGGAAGAGGTAAATCAGGAATTCCAGTGATTTTGCAGGCGAAATCGAAAAGAGCATGATGCAGCCGACCGCTGCGCCAATGTAGGGGCCGATAATCGGAATCAGCGCCATCATGCCGACGAACGTACCCAGCATCAGCGCGTAATCCAGCCGCAAAAGCATCATGCCGATGGTGCAGAGTGTGCCCAGAATCACCGCTTCTGTGCACTGACCGACGATATAATTATGGAAGCAATCGTCCAGCGTTGAGATGATGTGCATCGCACGCGCCATCCGCGTATCACCCAGAACACGGTGCAGCAAATTGCGGCTCTGGCGCTGGAGTGTCTCTTTGCCGATGAGAATGTTGAAGGTGAAAATCAGCGACATTAGGAGGGAGAGAATCGAGCCGACAAGCGAGGTGGTGAAGCTGACCGCCGTATTGACGACATTGCCCGCGCCGTTGAAGAGCAGATTCGCCGCGCGCTCGATAATCTCGCGCCATTCCTGTTCCGTTGCAGGCAGAACGAGGTTATAGTCCGCCATCAGCGCTGCAATCGTCGGATTTTCCATCAGCTTGTCGTACATCTGGCGTAGAACGCCCGGCAGCGATGACAGCAGCACCTGAACGCAGGAGATTAGCTGTGGCAGGATAATCTGAATCAGCGCAACGATAACCGCAACCAGCGTCAGGAATGCCAGCGCCATGCAGACCGGGCGGCGCATGGCATTCCACACCTTCTTCTTTGTGTTTGGCGCCATATGCCGCTCGTAGAAGCGCATGAGGATGTTGAGGACGTAGGCAATTATCGCGCCGTTAATCAGCGTTCCTGCTGCCGCCAGAAAGAGGTTGAACAGGCCGACCAGACCGTCCCAGTAGTGAATCGCCAGATACAGCAGAAATGCTACGATTCCTATATTGATGCAGGTTTTCTTGTCGATGTTCATGTTTGGTTTCCTCCGTGGATCACTCGCTGTCACCGAAATTCATGTTGGCGTAGATGCGCTCCATTCGCTCGTTCGGGAATCGTGCGTCCATCACGCTGCCAATCCACGTTTTCGGCGGTTCATCGTGCAGGCGTTCCGACCAGCGGTATACCGCCGCCGCGGATACAAGGCAGTTGACCGCCAGAAAAATCGACAGCACCCATGTGAGGATTTTTCCCGCGCGGTTCGGCAGTTTCAAAATCCACTTCGCCATCAGCGGGTAGATATCCTTAATCCACAGGATACCAAGCGCACCCCAGAACAGCGAATACAGCAGGCAGATTCGCCCGTTGATGTTGAACGGCACGCGGCTATAATCCCACGAACGCGAACCGAAAAGTACCTCCTGCAGCCACGAGCAGACGTATTCGACGACGCTGCCGACAACGAATCCGCCCAAGAAGCTCAGCCACTTGCCGCGGTTACGGAAACGGTAGAGGATGATGGACAGCGACGCCGCGCCCACGCCGTAGAGCATGTTGAACGGTCCCCAGACAAGCCCCGACCGGCTTTCCAGATAGCCGTGGCGCGCAAAGCACCACAGCAGCTCCAGCATCACGCCCGCAAAGCTGCCGATAAAGACTATCAGGGCGATTTTGTAGCCGTTCATACCGCGCGCGAAGAAGGATTTTTCCTCTTCCTGCACATCGATGGCCGTGTTCGACGGCGGATTGATGCGATACCACTTTCGGTTGAGGGACTTCGCCACATCCGCGGCACGCGCGGACAGCTCATCTACGGTGGAGGATGCGATTTTGTGTGCCGACGACAGGTTCTCTTTCGCCTGCTGGAGACTTGCAATCTCCGCCTGCACCTGCTTTTCCAACGCCTCGGGGATCTCTGTATCGCACTGCGCCAATTCCGCAATACAGGTGTCTTGAATCATCTTGCGCTCCCGACGCGCCTGATTGAGTGCGTCCTGACTCAGCTTCTCCAGCGCTGTCTGCTCGCGCGCGGTGTTATTTTCCTGTGCCATGAGCTTCCTCCTGTTTTGCTTCTTCGTCTGTCATTTTCTCCGGCAGGGTGACGATAAACCGGCAGCCGCAGGGAGATTGATTTTCTTCGCGAATTGTGCCGCCGCAGTCGTCCAGAATCTGCTTGCACAGTGCCAGCCCCAGCCCGTTGCCCTCCTGCTGATGCGAGCTGTCCACCTGATAGAAGCGGCGGTAAATGCGTTCCTGCTCCTCCGGTGGGATTCCCGGCCCTTGGTCGGTAATGGCGATTTCAAACCGACCGTCGGTTTGTTTTAACGCAACAGCAATCAATCCGTGCTGCGGGCTAAACTTAACGGCATTGCTGAGCAGGTTCGTCCAGACGTGCAGCATCAGCGTTTCCGGACCACGCCACGTCACTTCCGCCAAATCGGCATCAAAGTCAAGCTGTTTAGGCGACCACTGTGCTTCCAGCAGCACAATTGCCTGACGAATCTGCTCGTCCAACCGATAGCATGTCTGCTTCATCGGCATCGTGTGATTGCTGACCTTGCTGAGCAGCAGAATGTTGCCCACCAGTGTGGACAGACGCCGCGTGTTGAGCAGAATCCGCTCGATATACCCTGCCTGCTCCGGCGAAACATCCGTGCTTTGCAGCAGCGTCGTGTAGCCCTCGATAGCGCTCACAGGGGTTTTGATTTCATGCGATACGTTCGACACAAAGTCGGTTTGCAGCGTCTCCGTTTCGCCCAGCGCCTCCACCATCCGGTTGAAGCTGTCATAGCTGTCCGCAATTTCGTTGATGACGCTGTTCGTCGTCAGGCGGACGGCGAAATTCCCGCTGGCAACCTGCTTCATGGCGCGGCTCAGCCGTACAACCGGACGCAGCAGCAGCACGTTCACCACCGTCGCCGCCGTCAACCCAATCGTCGTGCCGAAGAGAAGCAGCCACACCAGTGGATGTACTTCAATCGCTTCGTGCAGCAAGTTTTCCAGCAGCGCTGTGAGCAGCGTTGCAATCAGCAGCGTACCGAGAATCTCTGCAATTGCCGCCAAGGTAAACAGCACGCGAATATCCAGCTTGCCGCGTCCCTTCTCCTGCCGCTTCATGCCTTAACCACCTTATAGCCCACACCGCGCATGGTTACAATATGAAAATCCGGATTATCACGGAAGCGCTCACGCAGGCGGCCGATGTGCACATCCACCGTGTGGCTGTCCGAATCGGAATCGTAGCCCCAAATGTCGTCCATCAGCTGCTGGCGCGTGAAGATTTTGCCCGGATATGCCGCCATCTTGTAGAGCAGCATGAACTCCTTCTGCGGCAGAATCATGCTGGTTTCGCCGCGCGTCACGGTCAGCGAGTCGCACTCCATCACCGTTTCGCCGATGACCTGCCGATGCTCGTTCATCATCTGCACCCGGCGCAGCAGCGCACCGACGCGCAGCACCATCTCGCTCACGTTAATCGGCTTAACCATGTAGTCATCCGTACCGGAGAGGAAGCCGAGACGCATGTCGTCGAAAGCGTCGCGCGCCGTAATCATCAGCACGGGCGTCATGACGCTCTTTTTGCGCAACGAGCGCACCAGCTCGTAGCCGTCCATCACAGGCATCATGATGTCCGAAATAATGAGGTCGACATACTCTTCCGCCAGCGCATCCAGCGCTTCCTGCCCGTTTGACACCATGCGCGTGTGATAGCCGTTTTTCTCCAACACATGCGAAAACAGCCGGCACAGCTCCGTGTCATCCTCGACGATGAGGATTTTGAACATGCCTTCGCCTCCCTGTCTCCGTCAAGTCCACCAGAGCAGGTGCACCGCCGGCTTCTCCCGCTCCTCGGTGCTGATGTGCAGGCGCACCAGCACCATGCCCGTCATGCACAGCGTACCGAAGCAAATCCACAACGGCACTTCCATCAGCAGCATCCCCAGCGGCAGCGTGAAGTATGTCACCCGTGTGCGGGACAGGTTCGGCGTAATCCGCAGAATCGTCGAATAGAAGATGAAGATGCACGCCAGCACCAGCACCGGCGTCCAGAATGGCAGCAGCCCCAGCAGGCAGCCGAACGTCGTCGCAATGCCTTTACCGCCCTTAAACGAGCGTGTCGCCGGGAAAACGTGCCCTGCGACCGGTGCGCAGAGCACCAGCGGCGCAAGGGGTGTCAGCAGTGCTTCGGGCAGATAGTGCATATACAGCGCCACGGGAACCATGCCTTTGAGCATATCGCCCGCCAGCGTCAGCACCCCGCACCAGAATCCACCGTGCACAAACGCATTCGCCGCGCCGGGGTTTTTGTCCTTCGCAGCCGACGCAATTTCTTTATGGAACACGCGCGAAAAGACCTCCGCATACAGCACGCAGCCGGAAAGATATCCTAACAGCAGATAAAGCAGGTCACGCACCCGATTCACCGCTCCTTTCGCCTTTCGTTACTTCCAGTTACGCTTCCACTGCTGACGACGGCGGAAATCGCGGATGCGCTGGATTAAATCGCCATAGAAGAACAGAATAACGTTGAGCAGGCTCATCACCAGCGCCAGAATGCCCCAGAGATTGCTCGTCAGCAGCTGCTGCACAACCGGCAGCAGATAGACCAGCGACAGCCACTTCATCTTAACCGGAATGATAATCAGGTTGACCTCGGTCTCCGGAAAGAGGACGGCGCACGCCAGAAACAGCGACAGATTGAGGTAGGTGTTCGTCGCATAGCCAGTAATCAGACCGGCGAGAATCGCGCCGAGCATTCCGCAGAGGTAGTATACCGTAAAGCGGAACGTGCCCCATGTGTTCTGCAGCGACGTACCCAGATACCAGTAGAACATGAGCGAAATCAGCAGAAACACAGGCGAGGACGACGGCGGCATGAAGATAAACGACACCAGCCGCCAGATTTGCCCGTGGAAAATGGCTCCACGGTCGAACATCAGGTAATACGACAGGCTGATGTTATACGCCGCCAGCAGATAATCCGCCACATAGGTAACACCCATGCCGATGCAGAGAATCATCATCAGCTTCGGGATGCCGAAGTACCGTCCAAAACGCCGTTCACCACGGCTGAGAAGCTTTTCAAACACAGTCGTTTTCCTCCTTCAAAGGATTCTTTGCAGAGTCCCCTTTCTTTATTCTATTCGACACAGAAGGGCTTTTGTCCTGCTGAATCCACACAGAAATATCGTCTTTCTGTACGTTCTCTTGTGTGGGATTAACTTTTCTTCAATTCCTGTTGACTTTCTTGCAGAGAAAACGGAAATGTCGGGCAAAAGTTCATGGACAATTCAATTTCTTCCTGTATAATAAGGATGCAAGATGAAAGAAAGAAGGTGCATGGCATGAGCTACATCTCGTTTGAAGATGTCTGCAAGGACTACCCAGCGGGCAATACCGTTGTTCACGCGTCCGATCATGTCAATTTCCAGATTGAGAAGGGCGAGTTCTGCGTGGTGCTGGGACCGTCCGGCGCGGGCAAAACCACCGTGCTGAACCTGCTCGGCGGCATGGACAAAGCGACCAGCGGGCGAATTATTGTTGGGGATAAGGAAATCACCGGGCTTCGCTCGTCTCAGCTGACGGAATACCGCCGCCACGACGTGGGTTTCGTCTTTCAGTTCTACAATCTGATGCCGAACCTGACGGCGCTGGAGAACGTCGAATTGGCGCAGCAGGTCTGCGAACGTGCGCTTGATCCGCGTGAAGTGCTGGAGCAGGTTGGGCTGGGACAGCGAATGAACAACTTCCCTGCCCAGCTCTCCGGCGGCGAGCAGCAGCGTGTATCCATTGCCCGCGCGCTGTGCAAAAACCCGGCGCTGCTGCTCTGCGACGAGCCGACCGGCGCGCTGGACAGCAAGACGGGCGAACAAGTGCTGGATCTGCTGACCCGCCTGTGCCACGATTACAGCACAACGGTCGTCATCATCACGCACAACGCCAGCATTGCGCCGCTGGGCAACCGCCTGATTCGGATGCGCAACGGCAGCGTGCAGGAAATGACCGTGAATGAACATCCCGCGAAGGTGGCTGATATCACATGGTAACGCAGAGCAGCGGGAAAAAGTATCATGGAACGCTGACGAAAAAACTCTTCCGCGACATGAGCCGCAGCGCCATGCAGTTTCTCGCCATGTTTCTCCTCTGCGCAATGGGCACATGGTGCTTCAGTGGGCTGGACGCGAACTGGCGTATGCTGGAGCTATCCACCGAAACGCCGATTGCGCAGAGTAATCTGGCGGATTTCTGGGTGAAAGGAGCGTCGTTTGGCAAGAACGACATCCTGAAGCTGCGGAATCTGCCCGGTGTGAAGGATGTGCAGGCGCGCGTCACGCTGGAGATGGACTGCCCTGACTTAGGCGACGAAGTGACCCTGATGGTGCACGGCTATGACGGCGACATGCGCATCTGCACACCGATTATCCGCACGGGCAGCGAGCTTTCCGCATCGGATACGCGCGGCTGTCTGCTGGAGGAGCAGTTCGCGCAGGCGCACAATTTGTCCGTCGGCGACACGGTGAAGGTGTCCTATGGCGGCGTGTCGCTCACTTTTTTCGTGCGCGGCACAATTCTCTCCGGCGAATACCTTGTGACGGCAAAGAACATCACGCCGCAGCCGGACATCTACGGCTACATGTACGTTAGCGCAAAAGCCATGGCGGCGTTCCCGTTCACCGAAATGCTGGTGAAAGCATCATCTGACGCGGACCTGACGCAGGTACGCACCGAAATTATGGACACCTGCCCGACGGCGCTGATTGTGGACAAGGACACACACAGCGGCACACTCTCAGCGCGCAACTTCGTCAGCATGTTCCGCAGTCTGTCCTACTTGTTCCCGGTGCTGGTTTTCGCGGTCGCGGCGATGATTGTCGTCAACACGCTGACGCGCATGATTGAGAATCAGCGCGTACAGATGGGCACGCTCAAAGCGCTGGGCTACCGCGACCGGCAGATTCGGCTGCACTACCTCAGCTACGCCATCGTGCCGTCCGTCGTTGGTTCGCTGCTGGGCGTGCTCACGGGGCAAATCAGCATTCCGTACATTCTTTGGCCGATTGTCTCGACGAACGTGCGCTATCCGGCGCGCCTTCACGCCCCGATTTCCGGCATCACTTGGCTGATTGCCGTGCTGTCCGTGGTCATGTGTCTGCTGATTTGCCTGCACACCTACAACCGCGCGGCGCGGGAAACGACGGCAAGCCTTTTGCGCCCAAAGCCGCCGAAATCCGGCTCACGCATCCTGTTGGAGCGGATTCCTCGACTGTGGGGGCGTTTTTCCTTCAACACGAAGATGATTATCCGCAACATTTTCCGCAACAAGGGGCGTTCATTCCTGTCGCTCGTCGGCATCCTGTGCTGCAATATGCTGATCATCTGCTCCTTCGGCTTGCAGGAATCCATCAACACATTTATCGACGATTACTACACGCACACCCTGCGCTACGACGTGCGCGCGAACCTGATTTCCGGACAGGCATCCTCGCTTGACCACTACCGTGAGACGCTGAACGCCATGAAGGTGGACGGCATCATGGAGCAGTCCGTCAGCCTGCGCAGCGAGACGAACCTGCGCTCCTGTCTGCTGACCGTGATGACGGATGACCAGACTTCCATTGCCTTGGGCGACAATGCGACGTTCCTGACGCTGCCGCGCACCGGCACCGCCATCAGCAGGAAGTTAGCCGGTCTAATGAACGTGGGGGTGGGCGACACCGTGACCATCTGTCTGCCGGGAGACAGCGACACCATTTCGCTGACCATCAACGCCCTGGCGGACACAAACATCGGTCAGGGCCTGTTCATGAGCAAGGAAGCGTGGGAGGCCTGCCGCAAGGGCGATTTCCAAGTGACGACGCTGCTGATTACCGCGCCGACGCCCGCCTGTTCGCACCTGCTGGAGGAAATGGACGAGGTGGGGACGCTGCTCTATCCGGCGAAACAACTGGTGGAAATGTCCAGCATTATGGACTCGACAACGGCGGCGTTCACGATTCTGAGCGTTGCGGCGCTGGCACTGGCGTTCATCATCTGCTACAACATGGGGCTGATGAATTTCAGTGAGCGCGTCCGTGATTACGCAACCTTGAAGGTGCTGGGCTACCATCAGAGGGAAATCCGCCGTCTGATGCTGCGCGAGAACAACTACATCTCCATCATCGGTGTTCTGCTGGGAATTCCGCCGGGATTTCTCATCACCACCATTATCCTCAAAATGTGTGAATACGATTCAATGGTTTTCCCGACGCATGTCACCTTTCCGTCCGTCGCGGGCGCTTGCGCAATTACCTATGTGTTCGCGTTCCTGATTCAGTTGCTGCTGACGCGCAAGGTTCGGTCGATTGACATGGTGGAGGCGCTAAAGAGCGTCGAATGACAAGAGAATCAACGAAAGGATGATTTCTGCTATGAAAAAGCTGTTTGCACTCCTGCTTTCGCTGGCGCTGGTCGGGTCTATCGCACTGGCCGATCCAGCTTCGCTCACGGACTGCTCCGTGTCCAGCGGCGTTGTGAATGCGGTGAATTACGTTGATATTACCGCGCCGTTCTCCGGCACGCTCCAGCCCTTCACCTGGGAAGCGGGCGACCTTGTGAACGCGGGCGATTTGCTGTTCTCCATGCGCACTACCACGATTTACGCCACGGAGGATGCGACCGTACAGGCAATTTACTGCGCCGCGGGCGACGACGCTGCTGCCGTTGCCACCCGCTACGGCGGACTGATTGCCATGCGCCCGGAATCCGAATGGGTGATTGCGGGCAGCATCACGACGGCGTACGACAAGCGCGACAACCGCGTGGTGGACGTGGGCGAAACGCTATACTTCCGCTCCAACAAGGAAGGACGCTCGGTCGGCACGGGGCGCGTAACGATGGTATCCGGCGCGGAATACATGGTGGAGGTGCTCACGGGCGAATTTGAGCCAGGCGAGGTACTCTCCCTCTTCCGCGACAAGAACCGCACTGCCAGCGACCAAGTCGGGCGCGGCGTTGTGAATCGGCGTGACACGCTGACGGCGGTCGGGCAGGGGCGCGTGGCGGAAGTGCTGGTGAAGGTGGGCGACCAAGTGAAAAACGGCACGCCGCTGCTCCGCCTGATGCCGACTGCTACCGCCCCGGATGCCTCCCCGGACATTACGGCAGCGCAGAACGGCGTGATTGGCACGCTCGCTGTGCAGCCCGGTCAGCAGGTGTACGAAGGGCAGCTGCTGGCGCGCCTGATGCTGGTGGACAAGCTGGAAGTCGTCGCGCAGGTGGACGAGGTAAACCTGAAGAATCTCTATGTGGGCGACAAGGTGTCCGTGACGCTGGATATGGACGAATCGAACGTGCTTACCGGCACGGTAACGGAAATCGGCAATCTCGGCACGACGGTGCAGAATGCCGCGTACTTCCCCGTGCATGTGGAGCTGACGACGAACCAGATTCCGCTGGGCGCCAGCGCGTCGGTGTACATTCCGAACAACAAGTAATACTATTTCCAAATTCACCTGCACCAGCTGCTCGTGCCTTGGCGCATTCTCATTTGGAAATCGTGTAAAACAAGAAGCAGCTTCCGCCCCAAATTGGGGATGTCGGAAGCTGCTTCTTTACTTTCTCAACGGTTTCTCTGCTGCCGCTACCATCGCCCGCATAATCTCCGACGGATGCAGCAGTTCGCCGTGCTGCGCCATGCTGTACGTCTGGTTGCCCGCGACAATCACATGATCCAGCACAATGATGCCGACGCCCTCCATCAGCTGCTGCAGATAGCGTGTTGTGCAGATATCATCCTCCGACGGCAGTGCAACGCCTCCCGGATGATTATGGCACAATACAACGCTGTGCGCGTTGCTGTTCAATGCGGCTTCCAGCACCAAGCGCGGGTACGCCGTCACCGCTGAAAGCGTGCCCTCCGTCACCTTGCGATTGCAGATAATGCTGCCATCTGCCGTCAAGCAAATGACATAAAACTGCTCCCGCCGGTAGCCCGCCATCATCGTTCGGCAGTAATCCAGCGTCACCTGCCGGCTTTCCAGCTTGCTCCGCACCTGATTCACTTCATCAGAATAGCGGCGGAACAGCGGCAGAATCAGCGAAAGCAGCGTCGCGCTCTCCTCGCCGATGCCGTCAATCAGCATCAGCTGCTCCGGCGACGCTTCCAACACCCGCGGAAGCGACCCGAACACATCCATCAGCGCGTGTGCCGTATCGTTCACGTTGCCGCGCGCGCGGCCATAGAAAAGAATCAGTTCCAGCACCTCATGCTCAGAAAAGCCCTCCAAGCCGCTGATTCTGAACCGCTCCCGCATCCGCTTTCGATGCCCGTCGTGCGTTGCTGCCATCATGTTTCCCTCTTTTTTCGCAAAATCCACGTCTTATTGTAACGCATTTTTTCGTGATGTGCAAGCACTTCTTTTGTGCTTTCGTGCATTCACAAACGCATCAATCTATGATATAATGCGGATAGCATTGGCGAATAAAGACGAAGGAATGGAAGCGCAATGTACTTATCCAACCCGATGGTATCCGTGATTGTTCCGGTGTATAACGCCGAAAGCACGCTGCGGCGCTGTGCCGACAGCATTCTGGAGCAGTCCTATCCCGATTTGGAGCTGATTTTGGTGGATGACGGCAGCAAGGATGCCTCGCCCCTGATTTGTGACAGCTACATGCAGAAAGATGCCCGCGTCCGCGTGATTCACAAGCCCAACTCCGGCGCATCCGCCACGCGCAACCTCGGTATTGCCGAAGCCCGCGGGCACTACCTGCAATTTGTGGACAGCGACGACTGGCTGACGCCCGATGCGACAGAAAAGCTCGTCGCCGCCGCCGAAGCGCATCAGGCGGATTTGGTGATTGCGGATTTCTACCGCGTATCCGGCAAACTCGTCGCCAGCAAGCACCGGGTGATGCCCGTCGGCGTGATGACGCGGCGGGAGTATGCCAGCAAGATGATGGAGAACCCTGCCAGCTTCTACTACGGTGTACTCTGGAACAAGCTGTACCGCCGGGATTTGGTTGTGCAGCATCACCTCGAAATGAACCCCGCGCTGCGCATCTGCGAGGATTTCATGTTCAATTTGGAGTACCTGCGTATCGCCCGGTACATTGTCGCTGTGCCGTCGCCGGTATACTACTACGTTCGCACGAAGAACTCCATTGTTTCCCAGACGTACGGCATGACGACACTGAAAATCCGCTTGGCGGCGTTTGATGAGTACAAGCAGTTCTACATGGATGTGCTGGACGAAAAGGCGTATCAGAAGGCACGCTTGAAAGTCTACCGTTTTCTGGTGGACGTGGCGATGGATGGCGTTGTGCTGCCCAAGCCCGCGCCCGGCACACGCAGCTTGAAGGCTGCCGATTCACCGGAAACCCTCGACGATGATTGGGATTTGTAAACGAAGCCCCTGCACCGCCCATTGGCAACGTGCAGGGGCATTATTCTTTTTATACTATTTCCAAATGAGAATGCGCCAAGATGCGCCGCGAATTTTTCACGTTGGCTAACGCGAATGAAACGCAGCGTAGCAGCGCTACGCTAAGTGGAATGAGCGGACGCCAACGGGGAAAAGGCGCAAGCAGATGGCGCAGGTGAATTTGGAAATAGTATTACGCCATTTTGCGTGGTTTGCTCCGACCATAGGCGTGAACCCAGTCCACGACGTTGTAATAAATCAGGAAGATGATGGAGGACAGCCCCCATGTAATCGGGTAAGCCCACGAAATCGTCGTCAATTCCGGGCGAATCGGCACGGCAATGGTGATGTACTTCACGCGGAACACGCACCAGCAGCACAGCATGACAATCATCGGCACAATCGAGCGTCCTGCGCCGCGCAGAACCGCCGCCATTGCGTTGGAGAGCGCCAGCAGGAAGTAGAACGGCGTCATTATCCTCGCGTGCATCGTCCCCAGACGGATAACCTCCTGCACCTGCGCCGCGTCGCCCGATTGGATGAACATCGCAATCAGCGCCGGGATGAAGGCGTAAATCGCCAGACCAATCGCTTCTGCAATGCTGACACACGCAATCAGTCCGAACCGCGCGCCTTTCTTGGCGCGTTCATACTCCTGCGCGCCGAGGTTCTGCCCGATGAAGGTCGTCAGCGCCAAGGTGAAGCTGGTAATCGGCAGGAAGCCAAAGCCCTCAATCTTGGAGTACGCGCCGCAGCCCGCCTGCGCCAGCGCACCGAAATCATTGATGTTCGTCTGCACGACGACGTTCGCCAGCGCAATCACGGCGTTTTGCAGCCCCGACGGAATGCCGATGTACAGCACCTTTTGGAGCATTCGCCCGTTGAAACGGATTTTCCGCGGAATCAGGCGGTAGGATTCCGTTGCCTTCATCAGCTTCCTCAGGCCGAGGAACGCGCTGACCGCCTGCGAGATGACCGTCGCGAACGCCGCGCCGCCAACGCCCATACCCAGCACGCCGACGAACAGCAAGTCCAGCGCAACATTGAGCATGGCGGAAATAATCAGGAAATACAGCGGATGGCGGCTGTCGCCGACCGCTTGGAAAATACCGTTCACCGCATTATACAGAACAGCAAAAATCACGCCGCCAAAGTACACGCGGAAATACTCAATCGAATTCGGCAGCACGTCCGCCGGCGTGTGCATCCAGTCCAGAATCGTCGGTGTCAGCAGAACCCCAACGAGTGTCAGCACGAGACCTGCGACGATTGCAAACGCAACAGACGTATGCACCGCAATCGAAACATTCTCATGATCCCTTGCGCCCCAGAATCTGCTGACGACAACGCCTGCGCCAACGAAAACGCCCTGAAAGAAGCCGATGAGCATGAAAATCAGGTTGCCGGACGAGCCAACTGCCGCCATGGCCTCCGTGCCCAGCACATTGCCCACGATAAACGTATCCGCTACATTGTAGAACTGCTGAAACAGGTTGCCCAGAAAGATGGGAATCGCAAAACGAACCATCAGTTTCCAGATGCTGCCCTGTGTCATGTTTGCCGCGTGCGACTGATTTGCCATTTGGTCTATTCACTCCATTGCTATTTTGACAGAAACCAATTTCATCATAGCACGTTTCGACAGCTTGTCAACGTGTTCTCGGAAAAAGTTGCCCAGCACGAAAAAATTGCAAACGTAAAATTTCGCTTGCAGGGTTGTCATGAGCGGCAAATCATGGTATGATGGTTTTCGGAAAATCCTTTCCGATATATTAAGGAGTGAAAGGCATGAAATTCTTCATTGACATCCTCAAAGGCATGGTGATTGGGCTTGCCAACATCATCCCCGGCGTATCCGGCGGCACAATGATGGTTTCCATGGGCATCTACGATACGCTGATTTACTGCATCACCCACCTCTTCAAGCAGTTCAAGAAGTCCCTCATGACGCTGCTGCCGTTTGTTGTCGGCATGATTGCCGCGCTGGCGATTCTCTCCAACGTCATCACATGGGCGCTGATGGATGAATTTGCCTCGCTGCCAACGAATACGCTCTTCATCGGACTGATTCTGGGCGGCCTGCCCGCCATTTTCAAGCAGATCAAGGGCAGCAAAAAGCGCGACAGCATCCTTGGCGGCATTCTGTTCGTGCTCTTCTTCGCGCTCGTTATCTTCATGGCAACGCTGAAAGAAACGCAGGATACCGGTGCGGTCATCTCTCTGAGCGTTCTGGAAGTTCTGAAGCTTACGCTGATGGGCTGCATTGCGTCCGCGACGATGGTCATCCCCGGTGTATCCGGCTCGATGATGCTGATGCTAATGGGCTACTACTACCCCGTCATCGGCGCGATTAAGAACCTTATCAATGCGCTGGTGGCGCTCGATGGCGGCGCGATTCTCTACAACGTAGGCATTCTGCTGCCGTTTGGCATCGGCGTGGTGATCGGCATTTTCGCCATTGCGAAGCTGATTGAGATTCTGCTGGCGAAGTGGAAGTGCATCACCTACGGCGCGATTCTTGGGCTTGTTGTCGCATCGCCGTTTGCCATCCTGATGGGGCTGTCGCTTCCCGGCTTCAACCTCGTGCAGGTGATTGTCAGCGTGCTGACGTTCATCTTGGGCTTCGCCGCCGCGTGGCTGCTGGCACGGAAGGACGAAAAGCCCGCCGCCTGATTTTTGCAAATCGAAAACGCCCCTGTCTGCAATGGACAGAGGCGTTTTTTGATGCCGCGGATGCTGCGGATGCGTTAGAACATGTTCTTTCGGCGCATAATAACGAAGGCGAACAGCGTCAGGATGATGGAGATGCCGCAGACTGCCGCAAATCCCCACGCCTGCCTCTCAAACGGTACGGGGACGTTGATGCCCCAAATCGTCATAACCAGCGTCGGCACAGCAAAAAGGACAGTCAGTGCGGTCAGCACCTTCATGGTGATGTTCAGGTTATTGTTGATGATGGAAGCGAACGCGTCAGTGGTGTTGCTCATAATGTCGCGGTAAATCGAGCACATTTCCATTGCCTGCTTATTCTCGATGATAACATCCTCCAGCAGGTCGGTATCCTCCGGATAGCGCTTGAGGATATCCTGGCGCATCAGGCGCTCCATGACCAGCGCATTGCCTTTGAGCGACGTGTTGAAGTAAACCAGTGACTTCTCCAGCTTCATCATTTGCAGCAATTCCTGATTGCGGCTGGTATGCTCCAGCTTTTCCTGAATGTGCTGGCTGGTTTTATCAATCTGCTTCAGGTAGGACAGGAAGCGGCCAGCATTACGCTGGAGAATTTGCAGGATGAAGCGGGTACGCTTGAACGTCCAGAAATTGCGAATGCGCTCCTCGGTGAAGTCATTGATGATGGGCGTATCGCGCGTGCAGACGGTGATAATCACCTCGTCGCACAGCACGATGCCCAGCGGGATTGTGCTGTACACATAGCCCGTGCCCTCGGTATCAACATACGGAATATCCACGATAATCAGCGTCTGCTGCTTATCCGAGTCGTAGTCAATGCGGGCGGATTCCTCTTCGTCCAGCGCGGCGGGCAGAAAGGTCGGATCAAGGTTGAAGCGGGTGGTCAGACCATCCACTTCCTCCTTCGTCGGGCTTTGCAGATGCACCCACACGCCCTTTTCCAGCGTCGTGCATTCGGTCAGATGATCCTCGATGGTCTTGAAGATTCTTCTCATGTTAGTGCTGCGTCCTTTCAACATTTCCGAAGGAAGGCAGCGCGGTCGGCATCAGTCAGCCGTCAGAGCGCTGCCGATGGGCTCAGGGGTACTATACGGATCACCGTCCATGCGGTCAGACACTCCTTTCCGGCGTTCGCGGGCTGCTTGCCCGAAAGCCACGCCTTTTATCTTACGCCCATTTCCCGCAATTGTCAACGGGGTATGCCGCAAGAAATCAGAAAATGGTGCTTCATATCTATTATCTGCCTCGCCTGTGCCATCCGGAAATCGTATAAACGACACGCAGATGCTTTCGCAAATGCTGTTCCTGTGCTGTTTTCGGAGGAAATTTCAGAGAATCAGACGAATTTGCAGAAGAATTTTGTTTTTCCTATGGCTTTTTTACAAAATATCAGTATAATAGAGTAAGGAACCCTGTTTAGACTTTCTTAATCAGCGGGAGGTTAGTCCCTATGACCTTTGACCTTCAACGGGCAAACGTGTGGAAGCGCATCTCGGCTTTTTTGTTCGATGTGATTCTGCTGGCGATTGCCTGCGTTCTTTGTGCGTGGGGATTATCAGCCCTGCTGGGATTCGACGCGCAGTACCAGACGCTCATGACGCGCTATCAGGCCGCGGCAGACGCGTGCGGGCTGGACATGTCCATCATGACCCAGACATACAGCGCCCTGACTGACGCGCAGCGGGCGCTGGTGGAACAGGCGAACGCCGTGCTCGCCGCTGATGAAACTGCCGTTCATGCGTACGGCATGGTCATCCAGCTGTCGATTCTCATCGTCAGTTTCGGCGTACTGTCGGGTTATCTCCTATTAGAATTCCTCGTTCCGCTCCTTTTCAAAAACGGACAAACCTTGGGCAAAAAGATATTCGGTGTGGCTCTGATGCGCAATGACGGCGTGAGAATCGGTCATGTGACGCTTTTTGTCCGCACAGTGCTGGGCAAATACGCGGTGGAAACCATGATTCCAATCATGGCGGTGATGATGCTGTTCTTCGGCAATCTAAATATCGTTGTGCTGGGCATTGTGCTGATTCTCTCCGTCGCACAGTTTGTCCTCTTCCTCGCCACGCGGAAACATTCGCTGATTCACGATCTTCTTGCTGATACCGTCGCGGTTGATATGGCCAGCCAGATGATCTTCAATTCCACCGATGAGCTGGTTGCTTACAAGGCCAAACTGCAAGCAGAAAAGGTCGCGCATCAGACGTACTAAGGCACCACCGCGCAAATCCATCCCGCGGGGCTTTCAGACAATACTTCCACCCGCTTCAAAAGCGGCGAAGGCATGTCACTACGATGACAAAGGGCAAAGAAAGGGGATTCTATGAAAATCGTTTTGCAGAACCTGACCAAAATCTTCCCGAGCCGCAACAAGAAGTCCGGCGAAGAAGTGGTAGCAGTCAACAATTTTGACTTTACCATCCCGGATGGTAAGCTGATTGGTCTTCTTGGCCCGTCCGGCTGCGGCAAAAGCACGACGCTGTACATGATTAGCGGTCTGCAGAAGCCATCCAGCGGAAAAATCTTCTTCGGGGAGGACGATGTGACCGATCTGTCCACGGAAAACCGCGGCATTGGTCTGGTGTTCCAGAATTACGCGCTCTATCCCCATCTGACGGTCAAACAGAACATCCTCTTCCCTTTGCAGAACCTCCGCGGCAAGGACAAGATGACCAAGGAAGCCATGCTGGAGCGTGCGCATGAGGCTGCCCGGCTGGTGCAGATTGAGGAACTGCTGGAACGCAAGCCCAGCGAACTTTCCGGCGGTCAGCAACAGCGCGTCGCTATCGCCCGCGCGCTGGTGAAGATGCCCCGCGTGCTGCTGTTGGACGAGCCGCTGTCCAACCTTGACGCCCGCCTGCGCCTGCAGACGCGCGAGGAAATCCGCCGCATCCAGAAGGAAACGAAGATTACCACCGTTTTCGTCACGCACGACCAAGAAGAAGCCATGTCCATTTCCGACATGATTGTCGTTATGAAGTCCGGCGTGGTGCAGCAGATCGGCAAACCGCAGGATGTCTATGACAACCCGGCGAACCTGTTTGTTGCGAACTTCCTCGGCACGCCGCCTATCAACATCTTCACCGGCCATGTCAAGGGCGAACGCCTGTTCATCGGCGTGGACAATGTGATGGATGTGCCCGGCGTGAAGGATCAGGACGTGTTCGTTGGCATCCGCCCCGAAGGCTTCATCCTCGACATGGCGAACGGCACGCTGTGCTGCAAGCCGCAGAACGTCGAGGTCATGGGGCGCGACGTGTCCGTCGTCTCCACGCACGAAGCCTCCCAGAAGCCGATGGTGCGCTCCATCATCGACGCGGACAACAAGGTAGATGCTTCCGCTGATGTCGTGCGCTACCGCATCAAGCCGCACAAGATCTTCCTGTTCACGCGGGATGACGAGGGCGTTCGCATTCCGTTCGAGGTGAAGTAAGATGGTAGAAAGCAAGCATCAATGGAAAGCATGGCTCTATCTCGCCCCCGCCATCGTGCTGCTGCTGGTCTTTACGGTCTGGCCGATTATCAACACGGTGCGACTGGCATTCCTGAATGACTACAACAGCCTGAGCGAAGTCGGCGGTGCCACCTTCACCGTTGGCATCAAGAACTTCCAGACGGTTATCGGCGACAGCGGCTTCAAGACGGCGCTGAAAAACACGATGCTCCTGTGCCTGTTCACCGTGCCGATTTCGACGATTCTCGCGCTGCTGATCGCGGTTGCGCTGAACTCCATCAAGCCCCTGCAAAAGGTACTGCAAACCATCTTCTTCCTGCCCTATGTGACCAACTCCATCGCCATCGGCATGGTTTTCGCCGCGATGTTCAATATCATCGGTATGCCGCACATGGAGCGCCTGATTCAGACCAAGGGCATTGTCAATAATGTCATTGAGCTTTTCGGCGGGCACTACGTCAACTGGATTAACCAAGGCTCGGAATACTGGGCGAACATGTTCGTCATGATTGTCTACATCGTGTGGAACGCGCTGCCCTTCAAAATTCTGGTGCTGCTGGGCGGCCTGCAGGGCATCAACAAGCAGTATTACGACGCGGCAAAGGTGGACTCTACGCCCCGCTGGCGCGTGTTCACCAAAATCACCGTGCCGCTCCTCTCTCCGATGATTGCCTACGTCGTCATCACCGGCTTCATCGGCGGCTTCAAGGAATACACCAGCATCGTCGGCATTTTCGGCGAGACCATGGGTCCTGCGGGCGACGCAGGACGCATGAACACCATCGTCGGCATGATTTACGATGCGCTGCCGAAGTCCAACTACGGCGTGGCCAGTGCCGCTGCGCTGATTCTGTTCGCGATCATCTTCGTCGTGACGATGATCAACATGCAGGTCAGCAAGAAGCGCGTGCATTATTGAGAGGTGCAGTATGTCCGAAAAAGATTTCACCATCATGCATTCGCGGAACATGCAGCAAGTCAGCGTCACCCAGCGCATCACGAAGGTGCTGACGCTGTTCATCACCTATGCTTTCCTCATTGTGATGGCGCTGATTGTGCTGTTCCCATTCTACTGGATGATTATCTCTTCCCTGAAGTCGCTGGATGAATACCGCGCGTCCGTGCCGACGTTCTGGCCGCGCATGGTGCTCATCAGCAACTACGCCGATGCGTTCTCCACCGGCAATCTGGGCCGCCTGTTCCTCAACACCGCCTATGTCGGCATCGTCTCGACGATGCTGTCCCTGATTATCACCATCCTGACGGCGTTCGCGTTTGCCCGGCTGGAATTCAAGGGCAAGAACGCGCTGTTCGGCGCGCTGCTGGCGACGATGATGATTCCCGGCGAGCTGTTCACCATCACCAACTACCAGACGATTTTCATGCTCGGCTGGCAGAACACCTACACGGTGCTGATTGTGCCGTTCCTTGTCAGCGTGTTCTACATCTATCTGCTGCGCCAGAACTTCCTGCAGATTCCGAACGAATTGTATCTTGCGGCAAAGGTAGATGGCACGAGCGACTTCAAGTACCTGTGGAAGGTCATGGTGCCGCTCTCCCTGCCGACGCTGATTTCCATCACCATCCTGAAAATGATGGGCGCATGGAACTCCTACGTCTGGCCGCGTCTGGTGGCGAATGACGATGCGCACAAGCTGATTACCAACGGTCTGCGCAACGCCTTCAACAGCTCCACCGGCGAAACGAATTATCCCGTGCAGATGGCGGCGGTCGCGATGGTGTCGTTCCCGCTGTTCCTTGTGTTCATCTTCCTGCGCAAGTACATCATGTCGGGTGTCAGCCGCAGCGGTATCAAAGGTTAATCGGCGGATTTCCGCCTTTAACAATTTTTTGTCTCCCTCGACCAGAAAGGAAGGAAAGACACATGAAGAAGTTCCTCTCTCTTCTCATGGCGCTGACCATGCTGATGGCCTGCACTGCTTGCTTCGGTTCTGCTGAATCCGCAAGCGATCCCGCTGCTTACGACGGCAGCGAGGTGAACATCACCTTCTACAACACGATGGGTTCCAACCTGACCCCTGTGCTGGATACGTACATCGAAGAGTTTAACAAGCTCTACCCGAACATCCATGTCAGCTACACCTCCGTTGGCGGCTACGATGATGTCCGCGACCAGATTTCCAAGGAAATCACCGTCGGCGGCCAGCCCAACATCGCTTACTGCTACCCGGACCACGTTGCCCTGTACAACCTCGCGCGTGCGGTGCAGCCGCTGGATGCTTACATTGACAGCACGGCGACCATCACCCGCGCTGACGGCACGACCGAAACCTTCGGTCTGACGCAGGAGCAGAAGGACGACTTCATTTCCGCGTACTACGAAGAAGGCCGTCAGTTCGGCGATGGCAAGATGTACACGCTGCCGATGAGCAAGTCCACCGAAGTGCTGTACTACAACAAGACGTTCTTCGATGCCAACGGCCTGACCCCGCCCACCACTTGGGACGAGATGGAAGCGCTGTGCAACAAGATCGTCGAAATCGATCCGTACAGCATCCCGCTGGGCTATGACTCCGAGAACAACTGGTTCATCACCATGACGGAGCAGCTCAAAACCCCCTACACCAGCGCCACCGGCGAGCACTTCCTGTTCAACACGCCCGAAAACCGCGCGTTCGTGAAGCGTTTCGCGACGTGGTACAATCAGGGGCTTGTGACGACCCAGACCATCTACGGCAGCTACACCTCCGGTCTGTTCGTCTCTGACTCCGGCATCAAGAGCTACATGTCCATCGGCTCCTCCGCCGGCGCGACGCATCAGCGTCCGACCAAGGGTGCGGACGGCACCTATCCCTTTGAAGTGGGCATCACGACCATCCCGCAGGTGGATGCCAGCAACGCGAAGGTCATTTCTCAGGGCCCGAGCCTGTGCATCTTCAAGAAGGCGAATGCGCAGGAAGTGGCCGCTTCCTGGCTGTTCGTCAAGTACCTGACCACCACGGTTGATTTCCAGGCTGAATTTTCCATGGCGTCCGGCTATGTGCCGGTCATCAAGTCCGTTGCGAACAACGAAGTCTATGCGGAATTCGTTGCGGGCGCGGACGGCGGCGACAACGTGGCGGCGCTGGCGGCGAAGGTCTGCTTGGAGCAGGTTGACGCTTACTACACCTCTCCTGCGTTCCCCGGCTCTTCCGAAGCACGCAGCCGCGTTGGCGAACTGATGGCAGGCTGCATGACGGATGCTGCGGCACTGGGCGACCTGACCAAGCCGGAAAACGATGCGAAGCTGGACGAGCTCATCCAGAAGCGCTTCGACGAAGCTATCACCAAGTGCGAACAGTCCATCGCGGGCTTTGGCATCTAAGGCGCGCAGATGAAAACACTCCGCAATCTATTTCCCCTGCTGCTGACCCTGACGCTGCTGCTCTGCACGGCGTCAGGCGCGGTGGCGGGAACCATCGATGACGGCTTTGTGGACTATGTGGCGCAGCTGAAGCTGAACATGTCCTCCGCAACCGCCAAAACAAGTGCGACCGTCAGGACGCATGTGGACGGCGACACGGTGCATTTCGATGTGCCGAAAAGCGTCTGCGCGGACGGTGTGCTGAAAGCGCGCTTTCTGGCGCTGAACACCCCTGAATCCACCGGCAAGATTGAGGAATACGGCGTTGCCGCGTCGCATTTCACCCAGGAGAAGCTCGCTTCGGCAGTGTCCATCATCTTGGAATCGGATTCTGACCGCTGGGAGCTTGACTCCACTGGCGGCCGGATGCTGGTCTGGGTGTGGTATCAGCCGTCGGAAGGCGCGGAATACCGCAACCTGAATCTGGAACTGCTGCAAAACGGCTATGCGCGCGCGTACTCCACCGCGAACAACCAGTACGGCAGCATCTGCTCGAGCGCACTGGATCAGGCGCGGCAATTCAAGCTGAACCTCTACTCCGGTCAGCCCGACCCCGATTTCTACTACGGCGACGCCATTGAGCTGACCCTGCGCGAACTGCGCTGCCATCCGGAAGCGTACCAGAACAAGAAGGTCGCTTTCAACGGCATCGTCACGCTGGCGCACAACAATTCGGTGTATGTCGAAAGCCTTGACGCGGAGAGCGGCATCGTCTTTGGCATCTCCGTCTACTACGGCTTCAACCTCAGCGGCAAGGGGCTGTCGATTCTCACCCCCGGCAACGAAGTGCGCATCGTCGGTTCGGTGCAGTACTACGCGGCGGGTGACCAGTGGCAGATTTCCGACGTCTCCTACCGCATGATGAAGCCGAAAGACCCCGGCAACATTCAGCTGCTCAGCGAAGGGCACGAGCCGTACTACACCGAGACGACGCTTGCCCAGTTGATGTCGCAGACCCTGCTGACGGACGAAAACGGTGAAGAATCCACCTATGCTTATGCGGATTTGGCGCAGAACACAAGCGCCGAGCTGCACAAACTGCATGTGCTGTCCATCAGCCGGGATGACGAAAACAGCCGCGCGTACCTGACCGTCGAACAGGATGGGCAGCAGATGACCGTAATTGCACCGTCGTCTTTCGTGACCGATGAGATGATGGGGCAATCCATCACCGTGCGCGGCTTTGTCGAGCATTCGAGCGGCAACGTCGCTGTGCGTGTCTACGAAACCGGACTCCTTCTCGCAGAATAACACCCCTGACAATCAAGGAAAGGGAGAAAACAATCATGAAGAAATTCCTTGCGATTCTCATGCTGCTGGCGATGTGCTTCAGCTGCGCCGCGATGGCGGAAACCACGGATGAAGATCTGGCAGCTGCCAAGACGTACCTGTTCATGATGTACAAAGATCTGCCGGAAACGACGATGAGCGACTACGAAGTGGTCGGCGTCATCAACATCGGCGGCATCGAATTCCCGATTACATGGACGGCGGACAGCGACACCATCAAGATTGTTCCGCAGGACAACAAGATGGTCACCATTGATGTGGATGAAAAGAATCCCGAAGAAGTGACCTACACCTTGACGGCCACCCTGTCCAATGCAGCTGGCAAAACCTTGAGCGTGTCCTTCGCGCACAAGGTGCCTGCTGCGATGATTCTGGAAGGCATGAGCTACGAAGAAATCGTGGCGGCGGCGTACTCGCTGGAAGCGGGTCTGGCGCTGGAAGACACCCAGCGTCTCTACGGCACGGTGACAAAGATTGACACCCCGTGGAGCGACGAATACAAGAACATCACCGTCACCATTCAGGTGGGTGAACTGGCGGATCAGCCCATCCAGTGCTACCGCCTGACCGGCGAAGGCGCGGAAAACCTGCAGGTGGGCGACGCGATTACCGTCGAAGGCATCCTGAAGAACTACAAGGGCACCATCGAGTTCGACAAGGGCTGCGTGCTGGTCGGCTACGGCGAAATCGTCAGTCAGAAGGCGATTGTAGACGCGGCTTACGCGCTGGAATCAGGCGTTGCCATGACGGCTCCGACCGCGCTGTTGGGCGAAGTGGTTTCCATTGACTCCGCGTGGAGCGACGAATACCAGAACATCACCGTGACCATCGTCTGCGACGGTCTGACCGAACAGCCCATTCAGTGCTATCGCCTTTCCGGCGAGGGCGCGCAGGCGCTGGAAGTCGGCAGCGTGGTCGGCGTGTACGGCACGATTAAGAACTACAAGGGCACGGTCGAGTTCGACAAGGGCTGCGTGACCGTTCCCGCGGACTCCGTAGCGAGCGTCCGTCTGGCGGTGAGCGCCTACGCGCTGGAAGCGGGTCTGTCCATGAATGACGCTTCCACCATGACCGGCGTCATCACCAGCAGCGACACCGCTTGGAGCGACGAGTACAAGAACATCACCGTGACCATCGTTCCCGGCGGTCTGACCGACTATGCGGTGCAGTGCTACCGTCTGTCCGGCGAAGGCGCGGAAACGCTGGCGGTCGGCGACACCATCACCGTGAGCGGCACGATTAAGAACTACAAGGGCACGATTGAATTCGACAAGGGCTGCACGCTGAACGCTGTGGTCAAGGCGGAGTAATCGTTTCCTAACAGGGGGAATCCTGCATCAGCGGGACTCCCCTTTTTCTGTACGCAAAACGCCGTGCTTCCGATCTTGGAAACACGGCGTTTGATATTATGCTTCGTAGCCCAGTGTCTTCATGAACCGCTGGAAGCCCGCCAATCCAGCTTCATCGCGCTTGTAGACACCCGCGTCCGCCAGCACCTGCGCGCACACCAGCGCCACTTCCTGCCGCAGGATGGCTTCCGCTTCCGCCGACGTTTGGACAAGTCCGTGCCGCGCGACAACTTCCGTCAGCCAGTCGTAGTGCTTCGCACACGGGTCGCTGTCCGCCGGACACACCATCGGCTTCTCGCCCGTCAGGTAACCATTCAGCGCCGCAAGCTCCGTCTTCAGACGGCCCGGCAGGATGAACAGCCCCATCACCTCAATCAGCCCGATGTTCTCCTTCTTGATGTGATGCAGCGGCGCATGGGGATGGAAGATGCCCAGCGGATGCTCTTCGCTCGTACGGTTGTTGCGCAGAACAAGATTCAGGCAGTACTGCTCCCCCTCTTTGCGCAGAATCGGCGTAATGGTGTTATGGGGCGTTCCGTTCGTTTCCGCGAAAATACCGCACGCTTCGTCGCTGTACCCGCGCCACGCGTCCAGAATCCGGCTGGCTTCGGCAATTAGCGTCTGTTCGTCCGTGCCGCTGAGCTGAATGGTGGACATCGGCCAATCGAGCAGTGCCGCCGAAACGCCCGGCACCGGAGACTTCAGCTGGCAGCGAACTTTCGCATCGTCCATCGGGAAATGATAGCGCCCACCCTGAAAATGGTCGTGATTGAGGATTGACCCGCCGACTATCGGCAAATCCGCATTCGAGCCGAGCATATAATGCGGGATCTGCTGCACGAAGTCGAACAGGCGATCGAATGTGCCGCGGGAAATGCGCATCGGCACATGCTGGCTGTTCAGCACGATGCAGTGCTCCGGGTAATACGCATACGGCGAATACTGCAGATACCACGTCTGCCCCGCGAGCGACAGCGGCACCATGCGGTGATTCTGCCGCGCCGGGAAGTTGCTGCGACCGCGGTAGCCGGGATTCTCCACGCACAGCATACACTTCGGATAGCCGACGCTGGGCGCATTCTTCAGCTTCGCGATTTCCTTAGGATCTTTCTCCGGCTTGGAGAGGTTGATAGTGATTTCCAGCCGTCCCGCCGGCGTATCGGCAAAATAACGGACGTTCTGCGCAATCGCATCAACCTTGATGTAATCGCACGCGCGACACATCTGGTAGAAATCATCCGTCGCCTGCTCAGGATGATTCTGCGCAACGCACTGCTGGAAGTGCGCGCGTACTTCCTTTGGCGACGGCGTCAGCAGACCCATCAGGCGCGCACTGAAGAGGTCGCGCGCATACGTCATATCCTCGATGAGGCCCTTTTCGACCGCCAAATCGCACAGCGTCCGCAGAAGCGCCGTCGCGGTCTGCGGCACGTCCGCCATCGGCACAATATCGCCGGCGGGGGCATCAAGCTGAAACGCATCGAGCAGCAGGTTGCGGAAGTACGGCATATCCACCGTTTCTATCAGCCCTTTTGCCGATGCGTAAATCAGCAGATTTTCAATTGCCTGTGTTGTATTTTCTTCCCAAGACATCATTAACAGCCCTTTCTGTATTCATCGCTCTGGCCTGATTCATTCCTATTATAGCGGAAAACAGCTTTTCTGTCAATCAGCCCGACAAAAGACTTGACAGAAAGGCAAAAAGACAGTAGGATAAATCATATGATTTCCCATTGATTTTCAGGAGGCAGCTTCATGAACGATCGCGAGGAAGGCAAGGGAATGCGGCTTCTGCGCAAGGGCAAACGTGGCCTGATTCAGGCGATTTTCAGTCGTCTGGGGCTGATTGTGCTGCTATTTTTGCTGCAGCTGGCGCTTCTGCTGGGGCTGTTCAGCGCGGCAGCAGAGTTCTTGCCGCACTTCTTCGGCGGAACGATTGTGTTCAACGCCATTATCGTCATTTATCTGCTCAACAGCGAAGGCGACCCGACCGCGAAGTTGACGTGGCTGGTGTTTTTCAGCGTTGCGCCGGTGTTCGGGGCGCTATTCTATCTATACACCAAGAGTGACATAGGGCATCGGCTTTTGCGCGAACGGACGACACAGCTGATTCGCGAGGGGCGCAGTGACCTCCGCGCGCACGCCAGCGCACAGCAGCATCTGGAAGAGCGCGACCCGCAGATTGCGCGCATGGCAAGCTACATCGCGAAAAGCGGCTGCTATCCTGTTTGGGAGCACACCGCTGTAACGTACTTTCCGCTGGGCGAGGACAAATTCGCCGCGCTGCTGCCCGCGCTCCGGCAGGCGAAGCATTTCATCTTTCTGGAATACTTTATCGTGGAAGAAGGCGAAATGTGGGGGCAGGTGCTGAGCATACTGGTGGAAAAAGTGAAGCAGGGCGTGGAGGTGCGCGTGTTGGTGGACGGCACATGCGAGTTCACCCACCTGACGCACGATTATCCCCGCCGGATGCAGGAACTGGGCATCAAGTGCAAGATGTTCGCGCCCGTCCGTCCGTTCGTCTCGACGCACTACAACTACCGCGACCACCGCAAAATCGCCGTGATTGACGGGCAGGTGGCGTTCACGGGCGGTGTGAATCTGGCGGACGAGTACATCAACCGCGTCGTGCGCTTCGGGCACTGGAAGGACACCGCGGTGATGCTGCGCGGCGAGGCGGTGCGCAGCTTTACGCTGATGTTCCTGAATATGTGGGCGATTGACGAGCACACGATGGAGTCGTCGCGCTTTCTGGCGTATCCGACAAAGCCCGTCATGGACGCGCCGGGGTTCGTGCTGCCCTACTCGGATTCTCCGGTCGATGGCAACAAGGTCGGCGAGCAGGTGTATATCGACATTCTCTCCCGCGCGCGGCGATACGTCCACATCATGACGCCCTACCTCATCATCGACCACAACATGGAGACGGCGCTGCAATACGCGGCGGAGCGCGGCGTGGACGTCCACCTGATTCTCCCCGGTATCCCCGACAAGAAGTACGCCTTCGCGCTGGCGCACACGCATTACGCTTCGCTGATGAAGGCAGGCGTCAAAATCAGCGAATATACCCCCGGCTTCGTCCACGCAAAAGTGTTCGTCGCGGATGACCGAGAGGCCGTTGTCGGCACGATTAACCTCGATTACCGCAGTTTGTACCACCACTTTGAGTGCGCGGCGTACATGCTGGATGTGCCGTGCATTGCGGACATTGAGGCGGATTTTCAGCATACACTGAAGCAGTGCCGCCGCATGACACCTGAGCGTCTGAAAAACGACAAGCTTTCGATGAAGGTTGCTGGTGCGCTTCTCAAGGCGATTGCGCCGCTGATGTGATTACAGCCGCGCCTCTTCCGCCTGACCGGAACGGCAGACGACCGACAGCGTCAGGCAGACCGTCCCCGGCATGGCGTACCATGCGCTGCCAGTGAGGATATAGAGTATCAGCATGAACAGCCCATAGCCCCAGTAGCGCGGTGCTTTTTCCCGCTGCGTCATGATGGACAGCAGGCTGCCGCGCTGCGGCGTTCTCCGTTTTCGCTGTCCCAGCGCCACCAATTGCGCATCCGTCGCAGGGGAAAGCCGCCCCGCCAGCGCCAGCAGCGTCTCTCGGCGGATGACGCGGATGGGCGTCGGCATCTGCTCGGCGCGTGCTATCACCCGCGGCGGCGCTTTTCCCAGCACGCACAGGACGACTCGATTCGCCTGCTGCCGCTGCATCGCCCGGTGCGCCTCTACCAGCTGCCCGATGGACAGTTCCCCTTCCGGCGGCATCCGAACGCACTGCACCAGCAGCGTTTCCGCGCCGCCTGACGGCTTTTCCTGTCCACACAGCGCGCCGTCTGCCGTGATGCGCTGCATCCGGAGCGGCCACTTTTCCTCCAGCAGCAGCGCCGCCTGAAAGTGGGCTTCCTTCGCCTCCGAAAGCAGCATTTTCTCCAGCAGCAGTTCGCCACCGATGCGGCAGCGGAGCGCCGTTTCGCGCCGCACCAATGTCGTCTGACGATAAAGGCGGCGCAGCAGCAGCAACAGCGTGCCCAGTGCAATGCCCGCCAGCAGCGCAGGGAGGTTCAATCCCCAGAGGAACACAAACCAGCCGATGCCCAGCGCCATCAGCAGCACACCGCGCCCCACGCTGTCCAGCAGCTCTGCCAACAGGTTGCGCTTGAATCCCGTTTCCATCGCTTCTCCGCCTTTACAATTCCCGAAATTTCGGGTATAATAGGAATGTACACTTGCACAAGCAGGAGGATTGCCATCACATGGCAAAAGAACGCATTGGTATTTTAGGCGGCACGTTCGACCCGATTCATGAGGGGCACATCCATATGGCGCTTTCCGCCATGCAGGGCGCGCATCTTGACCGCGTGCTGGTACTCCCGACGGGCAATCCGCCGCACAAGATAGGCATCACCCCTGCGGAAGATCGCTGGCGCATGGTCTGCTGCGCCTGTGCGCTGCATGACGGGCTGACGCCGTGCCGCGCGGAAATCGACCGCGAAGGCGTTATCTATACGGTAGATACGCTGTCCATTTTGCATCAGGATTATCCCAAGGCAGAGCTTTTTTACCTGATTGGTACGGACACGCTGATGGAGCTGCACACATGGCGGAATTTTGAGCAGGTATTGTCGCTGTGCACCTTCGTTATCTGCCCGCGCCCGACCAGCGTGTCGCCCAAGGTGCTGGCGGACGAGCAGCGGCGGCTGATTGCGCTTGGCGGACGATTCGTGGCGCTTGACGCGGACGTGGTGGATGTGTCTTCCACGGAACTGCGGCAGGCGCTTCGGGATGGTCAGGCAACGCCGCATTGCAGCGTACCCGTGCGGGAATACTGCAAAGTGCGCGGGCTGTACGGGCTGTCGCCGCGCGTCCCGCAAGGCGACAAGTGGCTTGACCGCCTCTTCACCGACCTGAATCAGCACCGGTTTATGCATTCGCTGGCAGTGGCGCACACGGCGCGTCAGCTGGCAATTGCACACCATCTTGACCCGGTCAAGGCGGAAGCCGCCGGACTTCTGCACGACTGCGCGAAGTGTCTGCCGCTCAGTGCCATGCAGCAGCTTTGCCGTGACCATCAGCTGACGGTTGATCCGGACATTCTGCAAAGCGGCGCATTGCTCCACTCCGTCGCTGGGGCGTGTCAGGCACAGGATGTTTACGGCATCACCGACCCGGAGCTTCTCTCTGCCATCACCAACCACACCAGCGGCCGCCCCGGCATGAGCAAGCTGGACATGGTCATCTGGCTGGCGGACAAGATTGAGCCGACCCGCGCATCCTATCCACTGCTGGATAAAGTGCGGATGCTGGCGGGCTTTTCGCTGGAAAAGGCGCTGCTAACCAGTCTGGAAGGATCAGCGAACTATCTGCGCAGCAGCGGGAAAACGGTGCATCCGCTGACGCTGCAAACCATTGCGTGGCTGAAAACGCTTCCCGAAACCAAGTGAATTATCAGAAGGAGAAATATTATGCAGAATCTTCAGCTCGTGCAGGAAGCTGCACAGGAACTCTACAAGAACAAAGCCGGTCAGATTGTCGCGCTGGACGTGCAGGGCATGACCGTTATTTGCGACTATATGCTGATTGCGGCCGGACGCACGGTCAATCAGGTGAAGGCGCTGGCAGACGATGTGGATGAGCGCATGGCGGAGCTGGGCGTGCCGATTCGCCGCCGCGAGGGGCAGAACGAAGGCCGCTGGATTATCCTCGACTACGGCTTCATGCTCGTGCACATCTTCCACACCGAGGAGTACGAGTATTACAACCTCGAACGCCTGTGGACGGATGGCAGCAACCGCCTTGTGCTGCCGTTTGACCAGACGGATTTGTAATCAGCCAAAGAAACATCGGGCAGTGTGCGTTGCGCGTTCACTGCCCGATGTTTTTGTTTACGGATAATTGCGGATTGTCCTTGCCTTTTCCATCGCATCCTCCTTCGCGGAAAGCGGCGACAGGATGTAGGCGTAGTCGTAATCCCGCGTCAGCGGCGTCAGGTACGGCTCATGCACGATGATGCGATACCATGAATTATCGCCGCCCAGCCCAATCTGCACGGCGTTCAGGCGCAAAATGACGTTTTCCGTCGCCTTCAGCTGGTGCGGGTGCTTTGCCTGCGTGAGCGCTTCTGGTGTGTAGTGCAGCGCACTCGCTTCCATCGGCGCACTATCCGCCGCAGCCAGCAGACCCTTGCCCGTCTCGTCCGTCAGCGCAATCCAGCGCACGCCCGTCCGATTCCCCGTTTCTGATGGCTCCATGTACGGGAAGAAATTGTCCGTTACAGTCGTTTCATAACGTCCGACTTTCGTACCGCTGTGCCGGTCGGTGTAGTTTTCTTCTGGCCCGCAGCCGAAATACGTCATCCGCTCATACCCCTTGGGAAGCGTCATCTGCATCCCGACGACGGGGATGTAAATCAGCTGCTGATGCTCCGGCGCAGACAGGTGCATCTGCACGCGAATGCTGCCGTCGCCATAGAAACGGTATTCCAGCGAAACCAGCATGTTTTCCAGCGCCGGATAGCAGCCGTCGAATGTCACGCGAACCGGGTTTTCGTCCGCATACAGCGCCCTGTTCGTGACGACATACGCTCCCGGCTCTTTCCATGCCGCGTTCATATGCCCCAATCCGGATCCAAACGCGCGGTCATTATCCGTCGCGGCACGGTAGAAACTCCCCTTCGGTCCTTCCCCGGGTACAATCAGCGCATGGAACGTGCCGTCCGCACCCAAGGCTTCGTAGCGCGTCAACTGCGCTGTTTCCAGATTCAGCGCCGCGTGGAACTGCTCGCCGCTGGTGGACAGCACATTGCCATCCTGCGTCACAGTCATGGCAGCATCCGGCATAGCCGACATTAACTCGTTGTCGTTCCGCATGGCGAACTGTTCGTAAGCCACCACATGCCCCGCATTCAGCAAGCCGTCCTGCGCTTTCAGCGCAACCGTCAGATTCAGGAAGTACTCTTTGCCTGCCTCTTTCGCGATGGTCGGCAGATTCAGTGTGACTACACGCTCGCCCGGCTGATTTGTCCGCGCATCAACATTCGCCACGCGCACCGCATTCGCCGGAAGCACACCTTCTGCCGCAACATCCCCATCTGCCGTGATGCTCCATCTGAATTCGTACTTTTCCGCCACATCAGTGAATAGGAAGTAGTTCTTCATTCGCACCGTCGCGTGGTCTTCGTCAAACGCATAGAATTTCAGCTGACTGTACTGATAGCGAACTTCCGCCATTTCCGGCTGAAGTGTACGGTCAGGCAGCAGAAGCCCGTTCGCACAGAAATTGTCGTCATGCACGCGCTCGCCGAAATCGCCGCCGTAGCCGAAATAGCGCGTTCCGTCCTCGGCGGTCTGGTA
>ERZ791569.288-NODE-288-length-37996-cov-5.196305_pt1 | contig 37996 bp, 30 predicted proteins | sample MGYA00509973_ERZ791569 | MGnify/ENA primary metagenome ERZ791569 (study PRJEB30046, sample SAMN00791902) | human gut metagenome | study: EMG produced TPA metagenomics assembly of the A metagenome-wide association study of gut microbiota in type 2...
TCGATGATCTTGGCAACGACGCCGGCGCCGACGGTGTGGCCGCCTTCACGAATAGCGAAGCGCAGACCTTCCTGCATGGCGATCGGGCAGATCAGCTGAACCGTCATCGAAATGTTGTCGCCAGGCATCACCATTTCAACGCCTTCGGGCAGCTCGATCGTGCCGGTCACGTCCGTCGTGCGGAAGTAGAACTGCGGACGATAGCCCTTGAAGAACGGCGTGTGACGGCCGCCTTCTTCCTTCGTCAGCACGTACACTTCTGCGCTGAACTTCGTGTGCGGCGTGATGGAACCCGGCTTGGCCAGAACCTGACCGCGTTCGACTTCTTCACGCTTCGTACCGCGCAGCAGAACGCCGATGTTGTCGCCGGCTTCGCCCTGGTCGAGCAGCTTGCGGAACATTTCAACGCCCGTGCAGGTCGTCTTGGCCGTCGGACGAATGCCAACGATTTCGATTTCGTCGCCAACGTGGATGATGCCGCGTTCAACACGACCCGTCACCACGGTACCGCGGCCGGAAATCGAGAACACGTCTTCGATCGGCATCAGGAACGGCTGGTCAAGAGCGCGTTCCGGCGTCGGAATGTAGCTGTCGAGCGTTTCGGCCAGCTTCATGATCGACTGTTCGCCGAGTTCACCCTTGTCGCCTTCCAGTGCCAGCTTGGCCGAACCCTTGATGATCGGAATGTCGTCGCCCGGGAAGTTGTAGTTGCTCAGAAGTTCACGAACTTCCATTTCCACGAGTTCGAGCAGTTCCGGATCGTCAACCATGTCGCACTTGTTCAGGTAGACGATGATGTAGGGAACGCCAACCTGACGGGCGAGCAGAATGTGTTCGCGCGTCTGGGGCATCGGACCGTCAGCGGCGGAAACCACCAGAATGGCGCCGTCCATCTGGGCAGCACCGGTAATCATGTTCTTCACGTAGTCGGCGTGCCCCGGGCAGTCAACGTGTGCGTAGTGACGGTGTTCCGTTTCGTACTCAACGTGAGCCGTGTTGATGGTGATGCCGCGGGCCTTTTCTTCGGGAGCCGCGTCAATCTGATCGTATGCCTTGGCTTCGCCGCCGAACTTCGTAGCGAGAACCGTGCAGATGGCAGCCGTCAGCGTGGTCTTGCCGTGGTCAACGTGACCGATGGTGCCCACGTTCACATGGGGCTTGGTACGTTCAAACTTACCCTTTGCCATGGTTTAACTCCTGAACAAAAGCCGGGCATGTACCCGGGGGTATCCAATCAAGAACAGTTATGAAAAGAATCTCTGGTGCCCGTGATGCGGATCGAACGCATGACCTCTCCCTTACCAAGGGAGTGCTCTACCACTGAGCCACACGGGCACGCTTGGGAAACTTGGAGCGGGTGAAGGGAATCGAACCCTCGTCGTAAGCTTGGAAGGCTTCTGCTCTACCATTGAGCTACACCCGCCTTAGCTACAACTGCAATTCGGCCATTACCCAACTGCAATTTCACTATTGTCTGACTCCTAAGAGCCAGCGCTGGTGGAGGGGGATGGATTCGAACCATCGTAGGCGTAAGCCAACAGATTTACAGTCTGCCCCCTTTAGCCACTCGGGCACCCCTCCGTAGCGAATGGCAGATTATGCGGGCCGGAAATCACTTTGTCAAGTTTTTCCGCCGAATTGACGCGAAATTTCTTTCGCAACGACAAAGAACTGAATTTTTCGGGTTGACCCCGTCCGTTCTTTAAGTTCCTCGCTGCCGGTCTGCCGGCCGTTGTCAGCGAAGAATCCGCATTCTACACAAAAATGCGACAGTTTCAAGCAATTCCCAAAAACATTTGCAAAACTACGCCAACAACCAGCAATCCCCAGCCCGCTTTGCCGACCGTATCAAGCCACGGATAATTGTCTTCGACCCATTGCGCTTCGGCATCGACCCACCGGTCGTTGCCCAGGCTGCTGCGCGCTACCAGCAGCGGACCCAATACGTAAAGACGGTACAGAATCAGCAGAATGCCGAAGTTACCCAAGGCGCTTGCCACGGCGTTGTCAACCACGTCGGAGGCGCCAGCGGCAAACGAACCGGCCGTTGCGACATAAAAGAAAAGGCGCAGCATACCGATCTGACGTTGGTAGTTGAGTCTGTTTTTTCTGATTTCCTGCGGCAGTTGCTTCATTTTTCCCTGTCAATGTTTCGTCAAAAGTGGCGTGCACGTATTGTATTGACACTTGACTCTGTTTTGCCGTGCGACAAGAAGGTTAAACACCTGTCACAAAGCATTTCTGTCAGGCGACAGCTCGTTGTGTTTGCGCTACATTATTCCTAACCTGAACGCCGGTTCATTCACCGCGTTCTCCGACTATCAACGTCTCGCTTTGCGACAAGGAACAAAAAATGTCACTTCGTTCACTTGCTTTTGCTGCAGCGGCCGCTCTGGCCCTGACGACGGCTTTTGTTCCGGCCGTTGAGGCTCGTCCGCCGGGACCTCCGCACGGCGGCCCAGGCTGGCATCGTCCTCCGCCCCCGCCGCTTCACGCCCCGCGCCGTCACCATCATCACTTCGGCTGGCTGTGGGCTCCGGCCATCGCGGGCGCAACGATTTGGGGGCTGAGTTCGCTCTACGACGATCCGTACGACGACTACTTCAGCTACCGCTTCCGCTATCCGTACACGCCCTATGCCGCACCTTCCTACGTGACGGGCTACTCGGCGGCATTGAGCGCCGAACGCAGCGCTCTTCGCGCCGAGGCGGCCGCCAACGCCGCACAGGCGGCGGCAGCACCCAAGACCCTCTACTGGTGCGAGGCCGAAAAAGGATTTTATCCGCAGGTCCGCGCCTGCCCGACCGGTTGGACGCCGGTCGTCTCGCCTTAATTCGATGATGCTTGCGCCGCCGACTGCGGCGCAAAGCGTTTGAATACCCATCCTTCAATCACATCGGCCACATCCCGAGGACATTCGGTAAGCGGCCAGTGAGCGCACTTGACCACGGCCATCTGGCCGTCCTTGAGCGCATTGACCCATTGGCGCATGGCCTGGGCGTCGGTAAAGGTGCCTGCAGAGGCACCGATTACCAGCATCGGTACCGTGATGGATTCGGGCGCAGGCGTCGGTCGGCCTACTTCGATCAGATCATGCAGGTAGACCGCGCTGTGGATGTACTTCAAATCGGCTCGTGCCGACGAGTACTCTTTGATGAATTCCTCGAGTTCCTTGCCGCCGGCGGCAATCTTTTCGCGCGCCTTGGCATCCATTGCGCGCAGATCCTGATTCTGCAGGCGACGACTGAAGCCTAGCGCGTTACCCAAGCGACAAAACCGTTCCATGACTTTGAGATACGGCAATTTGGCGCGCATCTCCAGCGCCTTCGGTGTCAGCGCTTCGCTGATGAGAGGATCAAGAAGCACGACGCCGCAGACACGATCGGCATAACGCGCCGCAAAGTTCACGGCCACCTGTGCGCCCAGACTGTGGCCGACGACAATGGCCTTTGCAACATTTTCTGCCTGCAAAATCGCCTCAACGTCGCCGCACCAATCTTCCAGACGCGCCTGACGGCTCGATACGCTTGCCGCGTGCCCTCTCAGGTCACAGCGCAGAATGTCAAATGCCTTCCTGAGACTTGTCCCCTCGATGAATTCTTCCCAGCGCGAGCCGTTGCTTGCCACGCCATGCAAAAAGATCATCGTACCGGCCTTTTCGCCGGAACAAGGTAAAACGGAATAGCGCAAACTCGCGCCCGGACGCTCAAGTCGTTTGGCAGTTTCACCGTCAAGCAGTCGGTAAGCGAGCTTTTCTTTTTCGTAAACAGCACTCATCGCGTATCGATTTCAGAGTCTCCGAGCAAGGCATTGTGCCATTGCGTCCATATCGGCACCAAGAATTCGCTCGATTAGGTGCGACTTTTGCTTTGCGCGTGCAGCCGATAGAGCGTGCGCTCCGATATGCCGAGCTTAGCAGCAAGCTCGCTTCGCGGGCCGCGGAAAGTTTCTACAGCCCAGACGAGATAGCGATTTTTGATGTCCGCAAGCGGCACGATGTCCTCGTCTTCACCGAGGAAAGCCGAAGTGTGTGCCGCAGGCAACGTCAGGTTGGCGCTCGTTACGGTACGATCCGTCTCCTGCGCCGCTGCGCTGAGCACATTTTTGAGCTCTCGCATATTGCCCGGCCAATCGTACCGCTGCAGCATTTCGATGGCTTCGTTGGTGATCGTGCGGGAATGAACGGGCGCAATGCCGCCAACGAAAAATTTGGCAAGCGGCGCAATGTCCTCCTTGCGCTCGCGCAACGGCGGTACAAATACCTCGCGGCTGGCCAAAGCGGACAAAAAGCTGTTTTCCGTCGTATGCTCCTGCGGCAAACGACGCGCACTTGCCGACAAACGAACCGACACTTCCAATCGGGTGCCGTCGCGCCGAGAGGTGCAGCCGCCGATGCGAACTGCTTCGAGTATTTCCAGCGCCACGGGAGAGGCGCGTTCAATATCATCGACAAAAAGACTGCCGCCGTCGGCACGCTCCAGCCCCAGCAGAATGCGCAGCAGCGTCGTTTTGCCGATGCCGGAGCTGCCCGTCAAACAGGACCCCGCCACCACAACGAAAGGACGGGAAGCGCGGGCGCTGTTTTCATGAACGGTACGGGCATAGAGCTCCTTGCCGACGCCGGCTTCTCCGACAATCAGGTAGGGAACGTCTTCAGAGGCAAGCCGTTCCAGCGCACGCATCACCTCGGCATGTGCCCGGCTTACACCCACCGTGCCGCGGCGAAACGGTTCGGCATCGTCGGTTTTGGACCTGAGCGTTTCCAGCCAATAAAGCGTCTTACCGTCGGCTGATCGAACCGGCCGCATCGTGACAGCGAGTTCAGTGACGCGAGCGCTGCTAAAGAGCGTCTGCTCCACACAGCTCACGCCAACCTTATCGGCCTGCGCCAGAGGACAGGGCAGCCCGGATTTCGGACAGGGCCCTGCACGGTGCAGCGCTTCCCAACACCTTTTGCCTTCGAATCGAAAGCGACCGTAGGCTTGCGCAAACGCATCGTTTACGGCAGCCACCGTCATGTCGTCGGGCCGAATAAGCATTGCCGGCGCATCCAAGGCGTCAAGCATTGAGGCAATTTCAGCTGCAACCGGCATTTCCCTGCACCACGAAAAACAAAAATCGGAAAACTGTCAAATTTGACAGTCACGGCTCTCATTTTCCGCGATTTCAGTTTTTTTGCAAGCGTTTGTGAACCTTTTTTGCAGTCTGTCTCTATAAGATCTGCGCTGTAAGGTTGTCCGTTTACGGCGTCAAAAAGCAGTTTCTACTGTTCCCTGCAAAAAAGGTTCCCATCCCGCTATGAGCAAAGCGACTACTTCCGGCAAATCCCGTCCGCGCCTTCTCCTTGAGATCGGCGTGGTCCTGTGCTGCAAGCTGGCCTTCATTTTCGGGCTTTGGTACTTCTTTTTCGGACCGGACAAGCGTATCGAACAGACTCCTGAGAATGTCGCCTCCGGCATTCTGATGCGCGCGGATCGAACTGCCGACGTCAGCAACTGACGATTTCTTCACCCCAAAATCCTTCTCTTGAACCTGTGCACCGCGTCCTTTATGGCGCAGAGTACGGGAAACTCGGAGCCGTTTTCTATGTTTTCTTCTGAACTTGTTGATCTGTCCCGTCTGCAGTTTGCGCTGACGGCCATGTATCACTTCTTGTTCGTGCCGCTTACGCTCGGTCTGTCGTTCATGCTGGTGATCATGGAGACGTGCTACGTCGTGACGGGCCGCGAAGTCTACAAAGACATGACCCGCTTCTGGGGCAAGCTCTTTGGCATCAACTTCGCGCTGGGCGTTGCGACCGGCATCACCATGGAATTCCAGTTTGGCACAAACTGGGCTTACTACTCGCACTACGTGGGCGACATCTTCGGCGCCCCGCTCGCGATTGAAGGTCTGATGGCCTTCTTCCTGGAATCGACCTTCATCGGTCTGTTCTTCTTCGGTTGGAAGCGCCTCTCCAAGGGCGGACATCTCGCCGTCACCTTCCTCATGGCTCTGGGTTCCAACCTTTCGGCTCTGTGGATTCTGATCGCCAACGCCTGGATGATGTACCCGACCGGCGCCGAGTTCAATTTCGAAACGATGCGCATGGAAATGACGAACTTCTGGGAAGTCGCCACGAGCCCCTGGGCACAGGCCAAGTTCATGCACACGATCAATGCGGGTTACATGACCGGCGCCATGTTCGTGGTTGCGATCTCTGCCTGGTACCTCATCAAGGGCCGCGACATCGGCTTTGCCAAGCGTAGCCTGCGTCTGGGCGCCGTCTTCGGCCTCGTTGCCACGATTCTCACCCTTCACATGGGCGACGAATCGGCCTACCGCGTCACGCAGGATCAGCCCGCCAAGGTTGCCGCCATGGAAGCCATGTGGGAAACGCACGAAGCGCCGGCTCCGCTTTCGCTTTTTGCCATCCCTGATGAAGAAGCCCGCAAGAACACCGTGAGCGTTGACATCCCCTGGCTCTTCGGCCTGATGGGCACCCGTTCGCTTTCTGAAGAAATCAAGGGCATCAATCCGCTCGTCGAAGAAAACGAAGCGCGCATCATCAACGGTCAGCGTGCCGTGTCCCTTCTGGAAGCTCTGCGCAAGGACAAGGAAAACCGTACCCTGATCCAGCAGTTCAATGAAGTCAAGGGCGACCTCGGCTACGGCCTGTTGCTCAAAAAGTACGTCAACGACGTTACGCAGGCCACCCCGCAGCAGATCCGCGAAGCGGCTCTCTCCACGGTGCCCGCCGTCACGCCGATGTACTGGATGTTCCGCCTGATGGTCGGCTGCGGTCTTGCCGCGATTCTCATCTTCGGTCTGGCTGCTTACTACAGCATCAAGGGCACGATCGCCCAGAAGACCAAGACGCTGTGGATGTGTCTGCTCGCCCTGCCGCTTCCGTGGATTGCCTGCGAAGCCGGTTGGTTTGTGGCCGAATACGGCCGTCAGCCCTGGACCATTTACGAAATTCTGCCGGTCGATCTGTCCGTGTCGAGCCTCTCGACGGGTGACCTGATCGGTTCGCTTGCCGGCTTTGCCATCCTTTACACGGCTCTCTTGATCGTGGAGTACTGGCTCATGATCCGTTACGCCAAGCTCGGTCCGAGCTCGCTGGGCACCGGCCGCTACTTCTTTGAGCGCAAGGCCTGATGGACGGACATAGGAGATTCTGAAAATGATCGATTATGAAATTTTGCGTCTGATCTGGTGGCTCTTCATCGGTGTGCTGCTCGTGGGCTTTGCCATCATGGACGGCCAGGACATGGGCGTGGGTTCGCTGCTGCCCTTCCTCGGCAAGAACGACACCGACCGCCGCTGCATGATCAACTCCGTCGCCCCGCACTGGGACGGCAACCAGGTGTGGCTGCTTACGGGCGGCGGCGCCATCTTCGCGGCCTGGCCGCTTCTGTACGGCGCTGCCTTCTCGGGCTTTTACTGGGCCATGCTCATCGTGCTTCTCGCACTGATCCTGCGTCCGGTTGGCTTTGACTTCCGCGGCAAGATGGCCGGCACGCGCTGGCGCAACACGTGGGACTGGGCTCTGTTTGTGGGTTCTGCCGTGCCCCCGATCATCTTCGGCGTAGCTTTCGGCAATCTGCTTCAGGGCGTGCCGTTTCACTTTGACGAATCGCTGCGTCCGTTCTACACGGGCAGCTTCTTCGGCTTGCTCAACCCGTTCGGTCTGCTGTGCGGCGTCGTCTCTTTGCTGATGATCGTCTTTCATGGCGCCAACTACCTGGTGCTGCGCACCGACGGCGATCTGCAGCGCCGCGCGATGAGCATCTCGACGATTTCGGGTATAGCCACCGCTGCGCTCTTCATCCTCGGCGGCGTCTGGACGTACTTCGGCATCGACGGCATGGTGGTGAGCGCCGGTCTCGATCCGGCCGGTCCCTCCAACCCGCTTCTGAAGACGGTCGACATTGCCACGGGTGCCTGGTTTGCCAATTTCGCCAACTACCCGGTTCTCTGGCTCGTGCCGATTCTGGCCGTGCTCGGTGCCGTGGGCGGTGTGTTCTTCTCAAAGCAGCTGAAGGGCGGCATGGCCATCGTGTGTTCGAGCGTGATGCTTCTGGGCATCATCCTCACGCCGCTGCTCTCGATGTTCCCGTTCATCATGCCGAGCTCGACCGATCCGCGTTCGAGCCTCACGATCTGGGACTGCACGAGCTCGCAACTCACGCTTGAAGTGATGCTCTTCGTGACGCTCCTGCTGCTGCCGCTCGTGCTGATCTACACGGGCTGGGCCTACCGCACGATGTCCGGCAAGTTGAACGCCGAGTACATCCGCAAGAACGACCACGACCTTTACTAAGGCAAAACCTGACGCAGGTCGGCGTCCGCACGACGCCGGCCTCAACGGAGGAACACATGATTTACTTCTACTGGCTCACCGGTCTTGGCATGGCCATTCTCCTGTCCGTGGTGGTTTCCACCACGCTCGACAACCGGGAAGCGGCCGATGAATAAGGTGCTGCGGGGACTCGCGCGTGCCGTCAGTCTTCTGGCGGCCGTTGCGGTTGCCGCCGTGATCATTCTTTATCCGCGCCTGGTGGCGGAAGACTCCGCCAGCGTGCCGCACGGCTTTCTGGTCGTGCTCCTGATGGGGATGAGCGCAGCTTGGGTGCACGGTTTCGGCTTCGTGCCGGAAAACCGAATCCTGCGCTTGCTCTTTTCCCCCATCGTCGCCTGGCCTGTGATGATCATCGGTACCTGGGGCGTGTTTCTGCGCTAGGACGCCCCTTTTCCTGACGCCCTTTCGACACAATTCTTCGAAGGCTTTATGTCGCAAACGACGTTGTACGAACGACTCGGCGGTGAGGCGGGTTTAACCGCTCTCATCGACAAGTATCTTGAACTTCTTCGCACGAACCCTGCCTACGAGGCTCTGAGTAGCCGTTACGTCAACGGCATGGCGCATTACCGCGCCCGAATGCTCGAGTACCTGACGGGCTGGTTCGGCGGCCCCGTGCTGTACGCACAAAAGCACGGCCTTCCGTGCCTGCGCGAAAATCATCAGCGCATTCAAATCACGGCGGAGCTTCGCGATCTCTGGTTCAGCTGTATGCAGCAGGCCCTTGCAGAAAGCATCGAAGACGAAGCGCTTCGCACCGAACTCGAAGCCGTCTTCTGGCAAATGGCCGACAGCTTGCGCAATGCCTGAGTGTTAGGCACTCTCAAAATGACAAACCCCGGCGAGAACAAATCTTGTCGGGGTTTCTTCATGGAGGAGGAACACAATGCAATCTCAGAACACCGGCTCTCCGCGGCGCATGAGCGTCTTAACCTCAATTTCGATGTTGTGGGAATCATCCGCAAGCCATACCACGCCGTCTTGGACCGTTGCGGCAAACTTCATATTGCGCCCGGCCATGTCGGCAAGTTTCTCCAGATCGTCGTCCGAAATCCAACGTACGGACAATTTGTCAATCTTGGACATATCGCCCTTACGGGACTGCCACCAGGGCTCGATGCGCGCTTCGTCGTAGGCAAGCACCACCACGTCCTCGCTCTTGCCGGCCGCCTTGCGCAGCGTCTTGATGTCGGGGCACCCCACTTCGATCCAACGGGCGATGTCGCCCGCGTCGTTCGTTTCGTACACCGCGGGTTCCCCTTCCGTAGAAAGACCGCGCCCGAATTCCGTCTTGTCTCCGGCAAACATCAGCCAGGCCAGCAAACGCACCATCATGCGTGCCGGCGTTTCCGACGGATGCTGCGCGATCGTGATCGAGCGGCTTTCGTAGTAGCCGCGATCAATGTCGCTTACGTCAATAAAAGCTTTGCAAACCGTTGCGCCAAGCGCCATATCAATAACCCACTCCAAGCAGCGTCAGCGTCAACGGGACGGTGAGCGCAGAAATAAATGTCGAAACAAAAATGGCGTTGCTCGCCGCTCCCTCTTCACTCTCAAACTGTGTGGCCATGATGTAGAGGTTGATGGCCACGGGCAGACACGCCAGAACCGTTGCGGCGTTGGTTTGTACCAAATCAAGCCCCAACAGCACGCAGAACACCCATACCAGAAACGGCTGGATGCCGAGTTTGAGCGCCGTGATGACGCTTGCCTTAGGCAGAGCCGCCGTAAAGCTGTGTTCGGCCAGCCCCATGCCCACCACAATCAACGCGCAGGGCGTCGTGGCGGTGGCCACCAACGCCGCGCTCTTGTCGATCACTTCGGGCAACTGCAGCCCCGTAAGACTCCACCCCGTACCGATCAAAATGCCCAGCACAATCGGATTTTTGAAGATGTTCTTGAGAGCAATCAGAAACTTCTTCCAGTCAATCTTGCCGCCCGTGCGCCCGAACTCCACGCAAGCCGTAGCACTTGTCCACAGCAACAGCACGTTGAAGATAATCAACAAAGAGATCGTCGGCATCGCGGCCGTGCCAAGACTCGTCTGTACAATGGGCACACCGAGCTGCACGTTGTTGCCGAAGATGCCGCCCATGCCCGTGATGACACGTCCCGTGGAATCCTGCTTAAAAAGCTTACCGCCCAAAAAGTTGCCGATGATGTATACCACCACACAGGACCCGAAGAAGGCGATCAGCACCTTCCAATCCACCGGCGGACGGTTGGAACCGTCGCTCATCAAGTGAAAGAGCATCACCGGCATCAGGAGCTTGAAAACAAACTGCGAAAGTGCCTTCGTTACGCTGTGGCTGAACATCCCGATTTTCACAAGCGCCCAGCCCAAAAACACCATCAGAAACAATGGTGCGCACAGCGAGAGATGGTGAAAAAAGACGTTCATCGCAGAATTTCCGAAGTCACAGCACGCGCATTATCCGCCAAGACGAAAAAATCCGCCAAAAACAAAGCCCCGCACGTTGACCGATTGCTCGATCCCCGTCCGGGGCTTTCTCTCACACATGCCGCAAAAGGCAATGTTTATGCAAGATTAGAACTTGTAGACCAGCTGAACACCGAAGAGGTAAGCGTCGAGGTTTTCGAAGCGGCCAGCCTTAACATTGCCGCCTTCTTCGGTGTACAGGTCACGTTCGCCAGTGCCGTGGAGCCAAGCGGCGGACACATCAACCTGCATATTCTTGGTTGCCTGGAAGGAAGAACCAAGTGCAAACCACCAACGGTCTGCATCGGGAATGATGGAAGTACGCAGACTCGGATCATCCACAGGAGAAGATTCGTATCCGATACCGGCGCGGAAGGTCCACCAATTGGTGAAACGAAGATCGGCACCAACGGAGAAGAGATATGCATCTTCCCACTTGTTATTTACGGTCTTCGTCCTTCCTTGAGAGCCGAAGGGAGTATCAACCGAATAGTTAATATCCAGTTGGTCAAAAGAAGACCAATCTGTCCAACGGAATGTTGCATACAAACTTAAGAGGTCATTCACATCCCAAGCAGCAGTGGCCATCAGCCAAGCCGGAGTTGAAATAGTCGCAGTTGCATCATGCGTGCCAGCCAAGAACGGCAGCTTAGAATCAATTTGCCCTAAGGAGCCTTCTGGAATTGGGTTCCCATAGCTTCTGAAGTTATTGACCTCAAAATCTCCGTCTGCGTTATGGTTGATCTTCGAGCGATAGGACAAACCAAAGCGCAGATTATCCAACGGAGACCACATCAGGCCAACATTGAAACCCCAAGCCCAACTATCAGCATCTACCTCTCCATCCATGGAAATCGGCGATTCCATGCTACCTTCCTTCATTTTCAAATCAGCAGCAGCATACTGAATCGACATACCTGCACCGAGGCTCAGCTTGTCGGACACTTTCCAAGCCACGTTCGGATTGAAGTCAAACGTCAGAACTTCAGCGGAGATACCACGGTTAGCATATTTCCAGTTATCGTCGTACTCCGTACCCATACCGAAGGGAACGGTCATAGCGAGACCAACCCACATGCTGTCACTGATCTGATGGGAAATATAGCCGTGAGGGATGGCCTGCGTGTTGTACTGTCCGTTTTCGGTCGTAACGCCATCGTTACCTTCAAATGCCAAGTCCAGACCAACAGCCACAAAACCTGCTTGAATCTGGGTGCCCGGGTGCAAGGTCATGGTGGCGGGGTTGTAGTACACGCCGGAAAGATCGGTACCGTCAACACCCACACCGGCGTAGGCGCGGCCCAGAGCACCGGCAGACTGTTCGGTCAGCATGAAGCCGGCTGCATGAGCGGCGGAGGCGGCGCAAACTGCCATCACGGCGGCAGCAGCCGCCTTCATCGTCATCTTCACGATTGAATTCTCCTAAGGTTCAAAAAATATCCTGCTGCTTGCCGAGCACAAACGACAATGTCCAACACGTTTTTGACGTGCCGGCTCGGTCAAGCTAGGGATTTTCGTGCGCGCAAAGGACTGCTCACAGATGCGCGCGCGTAGAAAGACGCACGCATTGTGCGCAAAGAAATTTAAATTTTGAGAGCGGCCTTTTTCAGGGGTTACCCTTAGAGTCGAACGAGCGGATTAATCCGTCGGATTAATCCTCGGGCGATCAGATCGGCTTGGCGTTCCACAAACGGATTGCGCCGCGAATGATGCGATAGCCCACCCAGATGCTCATGATGAAAAAGCCAATGAACCAGATGGCCAGGCCCACGTAGATGAAGGAGAGAATGAATCCGACGAATCCAACCAGGCAGGCAAAGCCGAAGGCGTACCAGAACGTGCGAATCTGCCACGAGAAGTGACTTTCTACGTAGGTGCCCTTAGCGTCGGAACGCATCACGTAGTTGAGAATGACCGCCACGATCGAAGGCCAGCCGAAAAGAAAGGCGCCCAGAATCGAGCCGCCCGTCACGACGCCGATGATGATCGACAGAGCGTGCAGGCCGTAGACCACCTTGGCGACCACCACGGAAGAGGTCTCCGGCGGCAGTTGAACGTCGACTTGCTGCGGCAGGTTATCGGGCATAGCGGCCTCGGATTCGAAGAAAATTTGACTGTTCAATTATAAAAAACCGAGTTCTTGCCATTGACGAAATTGGAACGCTTTGTCACTGTTTTCATACACTTCACACATTCCGCACCGTAAACATTTCACTCTTTTCTACACGAAATCCCTTACAAGTTTTCCTCATGTTTTACCGAGTTCGGGCGAATAATTTTCCTGTGCACCGCGCCGGTCGACGCGGCGACTTTCATTTCCAAATGAGAGAGAACTCAAAAATGACCTTCCGCAAATCGCTTCTCGCCTGCGCCATCTCGGCCGCAGTCGCAGCCGTTTCCGTCAACGCCTTTGCTTGCTCCACCGTGATCGTCGGCAAGTCCGTCTCCGCAACGGGCCACATCATCGTCGGACACAACGAAGACAACGGCGGTCGCGTTTTCAATCCTCAGTACTATGTACCGCCTGCCAAGCACAAAGCCGGCGAAATGATCACGTACGAACCCACGGCCGCCAAGATTCCTCAGGTTCCCGAAACGCTGGGCTTTTATTGGTCTCAGACGCTCGACCCCAACGGCTCGTCCTTCTCCGACGGTTTTGTCAATGACGCCGGCGTCGTCATCGTTTCCAACGCCTGCACCGGCATCTACGACAACGATCAGAAGCTCAAGGACGGCGGCATCGGCTACGGCATCCGCCGTCTGATGGCCGAACGCGCTCACACCGCTAAGGAAGCCATCGACATCGCCATCAAGCTGCTCGGCGAATACGGCTACTTCTCCGAAGGCCGCACTTACACGGTGGCCGATAAGAACGAAGCCTGGCAGATCGCCATTCACAAAGGCAACACCTGGGTGGCACGCCGCGTTCAGGACAATGAAATCGTCTACATCCCGAACAACTTCATGATCGGCAAAGTGGACGCCACCGACACGAAGAACGTGATCGTCGCCCCGGGCCTCATCGAGCGCTCGATTCAGAACGGCCGCTACAAGCCCGCCAAGGCCGGCGTCTACAACGACTTCAACTATCGTCTGGCCGTTCAGCCGCCGGAAAGACGCGCCGCCGAATACAACCGCAGCCGCAACGAACTGGCCTGGAACTACATCACCGGCAAGAAGATCACCGATCCGGAACAGTTCCCGTACAGCGTCACGCCTGATCGCAAATTCAGCGTTGATGACGTCAAAGCCATTTTGCGACTGCATGAACCGACCATCGGCGACGATCCGGGCTGGTACCACCACAACGGCTTCGGCACGTGCCGCCCGACTTCTCACGAATCGGTCGTCTTCGAGCTCGATCCGGATCCCGAATTCATCACGGCCTTCCGCGCCTACGCTCGTCCGTGCGAAACGCCTTACGTGCCGGGATATCCGCTTGCCAAACCGGCAGCCAACGCCAACTTCATGACCTGGCAGGAAGCCACCGCCGAGCAGTTCAACGCTCAGGACAAGCGCTTTAGCTACCACGCCGAATTCGCATCCACTCCGTTTATCAATCACGCCAACGTGCTTGAGTATCAGTGGGGCGATCAGATGCCCACGCGGGACATGATCAAGACGCTCGAAGACGGCTGGATGGGCGATCGCGCTGCCGTTCATGCCCAAGCCAAGGCTGCCATGAAGGTTTCCAAGCAGAAAGCGCTTGACATCCTGCACAACTTCAACGTTCAGAAGATGCAGGAAGCCCAAGGTGCCGTTGATCGCAACCTTGCTTCGATTGCACCGCACAAGATTGTCGTTCTTGCCAAAGAATTGGATCCCAAGAGCGACGCCAACGTCAAGATTGCACTTCTGTCCGATACGCTCCTGGACGCCACCACGATCGACAAGGACAAGACCTTTGCCGGTCCGAGCCGCGCTTCCACGGTTGCCGCCGTTGTCATGAGCAATCTTGCCAAGCCGAAGGCTTTTGAAAAGAAAGACGTCAACGGCGACGGTAAGACCGATCTGGTGATCAGCTTCTCGCAGAAGGATCTGACCAAGTACATGATGGCCGGCGCCGTCTGGGATACGTATCTGTATACCTACACGAGCGGCAAGCGCATCTGCGCATTTGACACCGTTCCGGTCAAGGGACAGACCAACAAGAAGTACTCCAACGCCGAACGCGGTCACGACCGTTAATCGGCTGTCTCGGTCCCGTCTCCGACGGGCCCTCCTTAAAAAAGCTCCCCGGCGAAATTTCCGTCGGGGAGCTTCTTTTGCCGCTTTCAGCGTCGGCTTATCGCTTCAGGAGATTGAGCACGCGCTTGATGTGGCTTTGCGAATCCATCGCAACGGCCCCCGCTTCGCGCTTGATCTTCTTGTAGCTGCCATCGCTTAAGAGCTCCCACGCATGCGTGTTATCGGCAAGCTGCGGATTGACGATCTGCTTCAAGATGTTGTCCATGAGCTTCTTGTCGAGCACCGGTGTGAGCACTTCGATGCGGCCGTTCAAGTTACGCGTCATCATGTCGGCGCTGCCCACGTACATGACAGGTTCGCCGCCGTGCTCAAAGTAGTAGATGCGTGCGTGTTCGAGCAATTCGCCCACAATCGAGTGCACGCTGATCGTCTCGGACACGTTCTTGATGCCGGGGCGCAGCGAGCAGATGCCGCGCACCACGCATTCGATCTTGACGCCGGCGCGGCTTGCTTCATAGAGCTCGCGCACGATGCCCTGATCCACGAGCTGGTTGCACTTCATGATGATGCGGCCGCCGCCCTTGGCACGATGAATTTCCGCCTCTTCCCGAATCAGGCGCGTGATGTTGGCGCGCAGATGATTGGGCGAAACGAAAATACGGCGATAGTTGTCAATCACGCCGAAACCGGTCATCACGTTAAAGAGATCCTGCACGTCGCTGCAGATATCATCGCGTGCAGTAAAGAGCCCCAGGTCGGTATAGATCTTCGCCGAAGACGCGTTGTAGTTGCCCGTGCCGATATGCGCATAGCGGCGCATGCCCTTGGGTTCACGGCGCACAACCAAGCAGAGCTTGGCGTGGATCTTCAAACCGGCAAAGCCGTAGACAACATTGACGCCTGCACGTTCAAGCTCTTCGGCCCAGTTGATGTTCTGCTCTTCGTCGAAGCGCGCCTTGAGTTCGACCACGGCCGTCACCTGCTTGCCGCGGCGACGTGCTTCCAGCAACGCGCGCACGACCGGCGAGTCGCTGCCGCAGCGATAAAGCGTCTGCTTGATGGCAACGACATCCGGATCCACGGCCGCCTGGCGCAGGAAGCGCAGCACACAGCCGAAACTGTCGTACGGGTGAAACACCATCAGATCGCGTTCGCGGATTTCGGCAAAGAGATCTTCTTCCGGATCAAAGGGCTTGGGCGTGTTGGCACGGAAAGGCGGGTACTTCAGCGCGGGCTTGTCGATCTTCATCAAGCGCATGAAGTCGTTGAAGGCAAGCGGCATCTTCAGGCGCACCACCTGAGACGGATGAACGTCCAGGTGACTGATCAGGAAGTCCTGAAGCGCAAGCGGCATGCCGCGGGCCAGTTCCACGCGCACGATGGAGCCGAAGCGGCGCTGTTCGACGTAGTCGCGCACGGCCGCGAGCAGATCGTCGGCTTCGTCTTCTTCAATTTCGCCGTCCGTGTTGCGGGTGACGCGGAACATGCCGTAGTTCTTCACCTTGTAGCCGGGGAAGAGCATGCCCATGCGGTTGGCAACGAGATCCTCCATCATGAGGATGTCGCCGTCGCCGGAAGCAAAGTCAATCGTCTCTTCGCCCGTCAGATCCTTGGGCACGAAAAGGAAGCGCGGCACGTTGTTCGGGTTCTTGAGACGCGCAAAGTAGGACTTCTCGTCGCTTGGGTCAGTGCTTCGGAGTTCAATCACGAAGTTGATGCTGCGGCTCGAAATCATCGGGAAGGGGCGTCCGGCGTCCACACCCTGAGGCGTCAAGACCGGCAGAATTTCGGTCTCGAAGTACTTGTCGACCATCTGCCGACGCACGCCCGTGAGTTCGTCGTACGTGATGAAATGCACGTCCTTCTTTTCAAGAGCGGGCTTGAGATCCTTGAGCCACAGTTCTTCGGCTTCATCCAGAAGTTCGCCCACGCGGCGGCGGATTTCCACGAGCTGCTTGGCGGGCGGCATCTTATCGGGCCCCGTCGGCAGCACGTTGCTGCGCGCCTGACGCTGCAGGTTCATCACGCGCACCATGTAGAACTCGTCAAGATTATTGAAGAAGATCGCCAGGAACTTGACGCGATCCAGGAGCGGCACCTTGCGGTCTTCGGCCGTCTCAAGCACCTTGCGATCGAATTCGATCCAGCTGATTTCGCGATTGGTGTACAGAGACGGGGAATCCAGGTTGACCGCGGCCGTCGCCTTCTCTTCCTTGACGGCCTTGGTCGTCTTTTTCGCGGCGCTTGTCGTCTTCTTGGCCGCCGTCTTGCGGCTGCTCTTGACGGGGGCGGTCTTTACCGCTGCCGCCTTTATCTCTTGTTTCTGGTCAGGAGTCGGAACTTCCGGCTGCTTCGCTTGTTGTTGAATCTTTTCTGCGTCGCTTTCAGTCACTTTTTCTCTCCCTCATGGCTAGTGTAAATACGAACGTGACGTCGTATTTTGTGGCGCTAATTTTTCGATTTTATTACAAGCCTTTTACCCGCGATCGCGCCGGTCTTCGATCTGTCGGTCACTCAAGCGTTTTCCCCCGTTTTTTCCGCATCGTTCCCACGCCTGCGGTTTGATGTTTCACATGGAACGTTTTGTCGTATAAGACAAAATTTGACGGGCGAACCGGACAGCTTTCGCGTTATTATTGGGCAACTTCATTTTTACCGCCGGTGCGGGGTGTTTTTGCGTCCAAGAAAAGGCGCCACCGCACGGGCGTTTGACACGAAAGTAACCAACGATGCGAATCCTTCTGGTTGAAGACGATCAAATGATCGGCGAAGGTGTCGTCGACGGGCTCAAAGCCGAAGGCTATGCCGTCGACTGGGTGCAGGACGGCAATTCCGCTCTGATCGCACTGCGCACCACTCCGTTTTCTCTTGTCATTCTGGATTTGGGCCTTCCCGGCAAAGACGGCATCAGCGTGCTGCAGGAGGTGCGTTCGCGCCGCATCCACACGCCGGTGCTGGTGACGACGGCCCGAGACACCGTGTCCGACCGCGTCAAGGGTCTTGACGCCGGTGCGGACGACTACCTCATCAAGCCGTTTGACCTCGATGAGCTCTCCGCGCGCATTCGCGCGTTGCTGCGCCGTTCGGCAGGCCGCAGTGAGCCCACGATCGAACGCGGCAAACTTCTCATCAAGCCCGAAACCCGCGAAGTGTTCTACAACGGCGAACCGGTGCTGCTCTCGTCCAAGGAATACGCCCTTCTCGTTGCCCTGGCCGATCGTGCGGGCGTCGTGCTCTCCCGCGGTCAGCTCGAAGAAAAGCTCTACGACTGGGATTCGGCAGTGGGCTCCAACACGATCGAAGTGCACATCCACCACCTGCGCAAGAAGCTTTCGGACAGCGCCATCAAGACCGTGCGCGGCGTGGGCTACCTGCTTGAGACCTAGTTTCGCATGGCCGCCAGCATTCGCAGCCGAATCGTGTTCACGCTCGTTTCGGCGCTCATAGTCGCGGGACTTGTGGCCTCTTGGGCCACCTATCACTCCACGCGCTCGGAATTATCGGGACTCTTTGACGAACAGCTCCGGCACACCGCGCTCGAGCTGATTGAGCGCGGTGACAACGACATCAAACATACGATTCTTGTCGGACAGTCACCCGAGATGCGCTTTCTGGTGCAGATTTATGACGCCTCCACCAACCGCGTCTACCTGTCACGCCGCACGGATGCGTTGCCTTTGGCCGAAAGCGTGGGTTTCAGCGACATCAAGGACGAGGCTGGCACCGAATGGCGACAGTTCACCGCCACTGTCGGCACCAAAATTGTGCAGGTGGCGCAGCCCATGGACGTGCGCGACCGTCTGGCCGTTTCTTCAGCCATGAACATCGTTCAGCCGATGTTCATTCTGATTCCCTTTTTGGCGATTGCCATCTGGTTCGTGATCGTGCAGGCGCTTCAGCCCTTAAACCGCACGGCACGTGCCGTGGCCAAACGCTCGCCCTCGAGCATGACGCCGATCGACACCGAAGGGTTGCCCTACGAATTAAAAAGCCTCGTTGATGCCATCAATTCGCTGATGAGACGCTTAGGCGATTCGTTAAGCGCCCAGCAGCGCTTTGCGTCTGACGCCGCTCACGAACTGCGCACGCCTCTGGCGGCCATCAAGCTTCAGGCGCAGCTTTTGTCCCGCGCCAAGGATCCGGAAACGCGCGCCAAATACGCTTCGCGCCTGCAGGAAGGCGTAGCGCGCGCCACCCGCCTCGTGCAGCAGCTTCTTACCATCGCCCGACTTGATCCGGATGCCCACGACAAGCCCATGAGCGAATTCAATCTGGCGGCCGTAGCGCAAGCCTCGGTCGAAGAGCTCTCGGTGTCGGCCGAAGCCAAGGGCATCACGCTCACGCACAACTGCACCGACGTCACCATGCTCGGCATGAAGGACGCCATTGGGCTGATGATCACCAACCTTACGGACAACGCCATTCGTTATACCCCTGAAGGAGGCCGCATTGAAGTCGCCGTGCGGGATGATGGCGATTGTCATGCCGTTATTACGGTGACCGACAACGGTCCGGGCATCGCTCCCGAAGAACGGACCCGCGTCTTCGAGCGCTTTTATCGCGCGCTCGGCACCAAAGTGTCCGGCACCGGTTTAGGGCTTGCCATTGTCAGCCGCATCGTGCAAATGCACAACGGCACCATTACGATCAACGACGGCTTTGTTCGTCCGCCGCACGACGGCGAGCCCGAAGGATTCGGCGCCCAGTTCTTGGTTCGCATTCCGCTGTGTCCGGCCGCCAATCAAGCAGCCAAACTGTGAACGATTCATGGTACTGTGCGTGCCTTGTTACAAATTTAACCCGACGGCCACAGTTCCCCACATTCATCGACGCCTTTTTCCTTTATCGTTTGCCGCAACTTAACATACGAGTGCCGACAGAGCGCGTTGCATAGCCCTTGGATAGATTCGCGCGCCCGACATTCGATACCGGAGTAATAAAAGAAAATGTTCACCAAAACGCTCAAGCCTGCCGCAGTGATTGCCGCTGCCGCCATTGCTTTTTCCGGCGCTCTTTTATCCGCGACGCCCGCCGTTGCCAGCGGCCTGGCCCCGCAGACAACCGTCGCCACGACCCAGCTGCCCGACTTCGTTCAGCTCGTTGAAAAATACGGCAAGGGCGTCGTGAACATTTCCACCGTGCGCGAAGCCCGCGTCGTTGAAGGCGCCGACCCGTTTGGCTTTGACGAACGCCACGCGGAAATCTTCCGCCGCTTTGGCTTTCCCTTCCCCTTTGGCGGCGGTCCCCGTCAGGAACCTGAACGCCGCGGCACGGGTTCGGGCTTCATCATCAGCGCCGACGGTCTGATTCTTACCAACCACCACGTTGTTGACGGCGCCGACGAAATCAAGGTGCGTCTGACCGACAACCGCGAATTTACGGGCAAGGTGCTCGGTTCTGACGCCAAAACCGACATTGCCGTCGTCAAGATCGACGCCAAGGATCTGCCCTACCTCACGATGGGCAACAGCGATGAACTCAAGGTCGGTGAATGGGTGGCCGCCATCGGCAGTCCCTTCGGTCTGGACAACACCGTGACCTCTGGCATTGTGTCCGCCAAGAGCCGCAAGCTGCCGAGCGATCAGTACGTTCCCTTCATCCAGACCGACGTGGCCGTCAATCCGGGCAACTCCGGCGGCCCGCTCTTTAACATGAAGGGTGAAGTCGTGGGCATCAACTCCCAGATCTTCTCTACCTCCGGCGGTTTCATGGGGCTTTCGTTTGCCATTCCGAGCAATCTGGCCATGCAGATCAAGGATCAACTCGTGAAAAACGGCAAGGTCACACGCGGCCGTATCGGCGTGGTGATCCAGAGCGTCACGCAGGATCTTGCGGAAAGTTTCGGCATGAAGACGCCCAAGGGCGCTATCGTGAGCCAGGTTGAAAAAGACGGTCCTGCTGCAAAAGCCGGTCTGCAGGAAGGTGACATCATTACGGCCGTTAACGGCAGGGCCATTGACGACAGCGTCGACATGCCGGTCATCATCGGCAGTATGGCACCGGGCTCGATCGCCAAACTTTCCATCATTCGCAACAACAAGGACATGACGCTTGACGTCAAAGTTGAGGAAGCTCCCAACGAGAGCGCTTCGTCGAACGCTTCCAAGACTGCTGCCGCCAATAAGCTCGGCGTAACAGTGCGTCCTCTCAACGATGAGGAAAAAGCCAAGGCCGAAACCGAAGGTCTGCTCGTCACCGAATCGACGGGCGCCGCCCGCAAGGCCGGCATCCGTGAAGGCGACATCATCGTCAACGTCAACGGCGTTAAGATCAAGAAGACCGACGACCTGGCGCGTGTTCTCGAAAAGAACAAGAACCTGCGTGTGTTGGTGCAGCGCCGCGACGGCCGCATCTTCATTCCGGTTCGTCTGAAGTAATAATCTTCTCCTAGTGATTTCGCAAAACGGCAGCGTCTCCTCGCTGCCGTTTGCGTTTCAATCCATGCTTATTCGCCCGTTTCTGCCTGCCGACGCCGAGCCCGCGCTCGCGCTTTTCCGCCACACCGTCAAAACCGTCAACCGCCGCGACTATTCCAAAGAAGAAGTCGCCGCCTGGCTGCGCGAAGAAGACGTAACGCCCGCCATGTGGCTCGACTCCTTCACCGGCAAAGCCGCGTTTGTGGCCATCGACGACAACGGATCGCTTACGGGTTTTGTCGACTGCAAACCTCAAACCAGCCTTATCGACCGCTTTTTTGTCGCAGCTCACCGGCAAGGAGAAGGCATCGGGTCCGCACTTCTCGCACAAGCGGAAGCCGCTATTGAGCGCTCCGTTTCCACGTTTACCGTCTACGCCTCTCTGACCGCGCGGGCCTTTTTCGAGCGAAGCGGCTATACCGTCGTCACGCCCAATCGGGTGACGCGCACGTACACGCATGAAGGCCGTTCACACACAATCGTCTTGCTGAACTTCAGGATGCAAAAAAGCCGCTGACAAAGCGGCGGCCCTTTTGCGTGAAACAACTTTTTTCGTCAGAGACTACTTGGAAGTCGGATGTTCCTTTCCATAGTGCGTCTCATCGAGATGCTCGGCACGCTCGTGCATGTCGGCAGGCACACCGATCGTTTCCGGATCATCGCGTACGTTATCTTCGGCATGCTTGATTTCTTTGGATACCGAAGACCCCAACGTCTTTTTCAGAGCGTCGTTATCGACTTCCTTCAACCAGTGACCGACCACGATGCAGGCAATACCGTTGCCGATCATGTTGGTGATGGCGCGCGCCTCCGACATGAAGCGGTCGATGCCGAGAATCAGAGCAAGACCGGCCACCGGCACGTGGCCCACGGCAGAGAGCGTGGCCGCCAGCACGATAAATCCCGAGCCGGTGACACCTGCGGCGCCCTTGCTGGTGAGCAACAGCACAGCCAGAAGTGTGAGCTGCTGCACAAGCGTCATCTGCACGTCGCAGGCCTGCGCAATAAAGACGGCGGCCATCGTCAGATAGATCGCCGTGCCGTCCAGGTTAAAGGAGTAGCCCGTCGGAATCACCAGACCAACCACCGACTTTGTCACGCCTGCCTTTTCCATCTTGTCCATCATGCGCGGCAAGACCGATTCCGAAGAACTGGTGCCGAGCACAATCAGGAGTTCTTCCTTGATGTACATGATGTAGTGCAAAATGGAAAAACCGTGCCAGCGGCAGATCAGGCCCAGCACCACAAAAATGAAGAGCAGGCAGGTGAGATAGAACGTCCCCATGAGTTCGGCAAGCGGAATGAGCGAGTCGAGACCGTATTTACCGATCGTAAAGGCCATGGCACCGAACGCACCCAGAGGAGCCACGCGCATGATCATGCCAACGATCTGGAAGAGCACACGCGAAGATTTGTCGATGATTTCAAAAACAAGCGTATTGCGTCCGCCCATCTTGTGCAGCGCGAAACCGAAAAGCAGCGAGAAGAAGAGCACCTGCAGAATCTCACCCTCGGCAAAGGCGCCCACGACGGTCGAAGGAATGATGTGCAGCAGGAAATCCACCGTGCCCTGCATCTGGCCGGGCTTGGTATAGGCTTCAACCGACTTGCTGTCCAAGGAAGCCGGATCAACGTGCATGCCCACGCCGGGTTGCACAACGTTGACAATAAAAAGACCCACGATCAGAGCGATCGTCGAGACAATTTCAAAGTAAAGCAAAGCGAGACCGCCCGTCTTGCCCACCTTCTTCATGTCTTCCATGCCGGCAATGCCGGTGACGACGGTACAGAAGATCACCGGAGCAATGATCATCTTGATCAACTTAATAAAGCCGTCACCAAAAGGCTTCATCATTTCGCCGATATGCGGAGCGAAATGACCGAGCAAAACGCCGATCAGAATCGCGCAAATCACCTGAAAGTACAGCACCTTGTAGATCGGCGTCTTTTTATTTGCGGTTGTCTCAGTCATAGGTATGAGATTTTTCCGTGTTAAATCAGTCGAATAGCTTTGGGCACATCAATGGTGCACGCAAAGCCCGCAAGGGTTGATTTTCTCAGCAGCATCGGTTTCCGGCACACAGGCACAGAGAAAAGCACCGATATTTTTGAGATACCGGTGCTTTTCATCAAAGAAACCAAGCAGTTTCTCTCAGAAGAGAGCCATCAGCGTGCAGTTTAGCGAATCAGCGGATAACGGTTTTCACAATGGCGTTGATCATGCGTTCGATATCGAGTTCCGGATGCGCAATCAAACGAAATGCCATACCGTCAACAAGAGCCATATCCATTTCCACCATCACCTCGATTTCTTCATCGGAAACATCCGCTGAAGACCGGCTGCGGTGCATTTTCTTGATCAACTCCCGAACCTGGGCATCCGAACGTTTGACGATCTCGCCCATGGAGCTGTTTCTGGCCGCCTCTTCAATGATCTCAATTTTGACACGAGCGCGCTGTACTGCCAACTGTTTGCGCAGAGACTCGCGAAACTGTCGCCTCTGCTCCTCCAGCGAAACGCGGCCGTTGACAATTTCATCGATTTCGCGAGCAAGGCGAGCAACTTCCCGCTGTGCAAATTCGTCAATGATGGCGACTTTGTTTTCAAAATAGTTGTAGAAGTTTCCCACGCTGATGCCGGCGCGTTTGGCAATCTCCTGCATCTTCGTGGCTTTGATGCCGCGCTCGCGGAAACACGAAGCTGCGGCGGACAGAATCTGCTCGCGCAGATTGCCCGCCGCTCCAGACGTCAACACGGTCATTTCGCGTCCGCCGTCTGAGTCGTTTCGGCCGGTTCCTCAAGCTGCGAACCTCCGCCCAACACTTTGTAGAGCGTCACGAGACTGGCGGCACGCGACAGCTGTGCACTGATCACTGCCTGCTGCGCCGAGAAGTTCGAGCGCTGGCTGTCGAGCACTTCAAGATAGCTGTCTGCGCCGTTCTTGTAACGCTCTTCGCTCAAGCGAAGCGTTTCGGCCGTTGCAGCCGCCAACTGCTGCTGCGCCAAAAGTTCGTCGGCAACCGTGCCTTCGGTCGCCAGTGCATCGGCCACTTCCTGGAACGCCGTCTGAATGGCGAGTTCGTAGTCGGCAATCGACTTCTTCTGATAGGCCTCAGCCGCACGCAGATTGGCAATGTTCGCGCCGCCCGTGAAAATCGGCAGCGTGATATTGGGCACAAAGCTCCACGTATGCGTACCGCCGTTAAAGAGCTCGTTGAGTTCTCCCGAAATGGATCCGGCCGATCCCGTGAGCGTAATGCTCGGGAAGAATGCGGCGCGAGCCACGCCGATATTGGCGTTGGCCGAACGCAAAACCGCTTCGGCCGACGCGATATCGGGACGAGCGAGCAACACTTCGCTCGGGATGTTGGATGCCACCGATACCTGCGGCTTGGTGATGTCCATCTTCAAACCTTCGGGCTCAAGCTCTGCCGGCACTTTGGTGCCCACAAGCGTCGCCAGCGCATTGCGATACTGTGCGACCGAGCGCGAGGCCTGGACGGCGGCGGCCTTGGCCGTTGCCACCGTCTGCATGGCCTGCTGCACTTCAAGCATGCTCGAAGCGCCGAGCTCGTAGCTCTGCTGGATTAACTTCAGACTCTCGGACTGGCTGTCGTATGTCTCCTGTGCGAGCTTGAGCAAATCCTTGCTGGCGCCAAGCGACAACCAGGTCTGAGCGATTTCGGTGATCACCGTCATCTGCGCCGTGCGCTGAGCCGCCTGCGTCTGGAAGTAGGCCTGCAGCGCCTGTTCGTTCAGATTGCGGATGCGTCCGAACAAATCAAGCTCGTAGGATGCCATCGCAGCACTGGCCGAGTAGGTGTGCGACGTGACATCAACCCCCGTACTGGTCGTTGAAGCAGGCGTACGGCCGGCCGTCTCTTCGGCCTGTACCGCCACCGACGGCAACAGATCCGCACGGCTTACGTTGTACTGTGCGCGAGCCTGCTCAACCGAATAGAACGCCGAACGCAGACTGCGGTTGTTTTGCAGACCAAGTTCAATGAGCTTGGTGAGACGTTCATCGGTAAAGAAGTCACTCCACTTCTGCAGCCCTTCGGTCAGAAGCGCCGCGTTTTTCGTTGCCTCATCCTGCGGCCAAACCTGCTCGACGGGAGCCTCGGGACGCTCGTACTCGGGAGCCAAGGAAATGCAGCCCGAAAGCAGCAAGGCCGAAGCCAGAGGCAAAAGACATAAGGTTTTACGCATTTGTTTCCTCATTTTTTATTCCTGAGACTCCACGGCCTTCGGTTCGGCGGCGACAACCGGTTGGGATTTCTTTCCCGAGAAAATGCGGGTCACCAACACGAAGAACGCAGGCACAAAGAAGATGCATAGGAACGTTCCCGTGATCATACCGCCCAAAACAGCCACACCGATGGCCGACTGTGCACCGGCGCCGGCGCCCGAGGCCATGGCCAGAGGCAACACGCCCAGACCGAAAGCCAGAGACGTCATCAAAATCGGGCGAAGACGCAACCGGACAGCCTCAACCACGGAAGCAAGCAATTCCTGCCCCTGATCATGCAGATCGCGGGCAAATTCCACAATCAGAATGGCGTTCTTGGACACCAAACCGACCGTCGTCAACAAGCCCACTTGGAAGTACACGTCGTTTTCCTTGCCGCAAATCCAGGTCAAGCCCAGAGCGCCGACAACGCCGGTGGGCACCACCAGAATCACGGCAATCGGAATCGTCCAGGATTCGTACAGAGCCGCCAGAGCCAGGAACACCACAAGCACCGAAAGGGCATACAAGGGAGCGGCATTGCTGCCGGCAACACGTTCCTGATACGACACGCCGTTCCATTCGATGGAGTAGCCGTGCGGCATTTGCTGCAGAATCTCTTCGATGGCCTGCATGGCTTCACCGGACGAAACGCCGGGAGCCGGACTGCCTTGAATATTGACGGCGTCAATGGCGTTAAAGCGGTCCAGACGCGGAGAACCCGATGTCCAGCTCGTCGTCACAAACGACGAGAAGGGGACCATCTGCCCGCTGATCGAGCTCTTGACATGCCACTTGGCAAGATCGGCCTCTTCACCGCGAGAATCCGGAATACCCTGCACGTACACCTTCTTCAGGCGCCCCTGATCCATAAAGTCATTGACATAGGACGAACCGAAGGCGGCATTAAGCGTCGTATTGATTTGCGATTCGGACACCCCCAGCGTACGGGCCTTTTCGTAGTCCACATTCAGCTGAACCATCGGCGCGTCGGGCATGCCGTTATGGCGAACCTGACGCAGACGCGGGTCTGCGTTGGCCTTGGCAAGGAACTCGTTCACAACCTGCATCAGGCGATCATGCCCCTGACCGGAACGATCCTGCAGGAAGAAGTCAAAACCGTCGGCCACGCCCAGTTCCGGAACGGCAGGCAACTGGAACACATACCCCTGCGCGTCCTTGAAGGCCGGAGAAAAGAGCATACCGAGAGAGCGCATCATCACGGCATTGGCCGAGGACGATTCATCCTTGCGCTCGGACCAGTCCTTGAGCTTAATAAAGCCCATGGAGTTGTTCTGACCCGTACCGGCAAAGGAGTAGCCGCGCACAGTAAACACGTGTTCGACGTCCTTTTTCTCTGCCTCGCGAATGACTCTCTGGAAGCGGTCCACCACAACGTCCGTACGCTCGGCCGTTGCGGAGGCCGGCGTCTGCAGCATCATCAGCAGCACGCCCTGGTCTTCGCCCGGCATGAAGGCGCTCGGAATCTTCATAAAGCCCAGCACCACAGCACCGATCAAGACGGCGTAGAGCACCAGCAGGCGAGAAATGCGACGGACAAACATGCGCACCGATGCACGCACACCGCTTGTCAGCGCGTCAAAAGCCTGATTGAACTTGCCGAAGAACCCGGTCGTCGCCTTTTCGTGACCCGGCTCAATCTGCTTGAGAATGGAGGCGCAAAGAGCCGGAATCAGCGTCAAAGCCACCACCACCGAAAGCGCCATGGCCGAAACAATCGTCACGGAGAACTGGCGATAGATCACGCCCGTGGATCCGCCGAAGAAGGCCATCGGCACGAACACGGCCGACAGCACCATGGCGATACCGATCAGAGCGCCGGTGATCTGCTGCATGGATTCGACCGTAGCTGTTTTCGGATCACATCGTCGCTCCATCATCACACGCTCGACGTTTTCCACCACCACAATGGCGTCGTCCACTAGCAAGCCGATGGCAAGCACCAAGGCGAACATCGTGAGCATGTTGATTGAGTAGCCCATGAGCGCCAGGACGGCGAACGTACCCAAAAGCACCACCGGCACGGAAATCGTCGGAATGATCGTTGCACGCCAGTTCTGCAGGAACAAGAACATCACGCAGACCACCAACACGATGGCTTCCAACAGAGTCTTGACCACTTCATGCATGGCAGCGCGCACGAACGGCGTCGTGTCAAACGGAATCACCGCTTCCACGCCTTCCGGGAAGAAGGGACGCAGTTCGTCAAGCTTTGCCTGAACGCGGGCAGCCGTTGCCAGAGCGTTGGCGCCGGAACTCAAGCTGATGGCCACACCCGAAGAAGGCTGACCGTCGTAGCGGCCTTGGAAGGTATAGGTTTCCTGACCAAGGGAAACTTCACCGATATCCTTGATGCGAACGACGGAACCGTCGGGCAGCGTCTTCAAAGCGATCTGCTCGAATTGTTCGGGCGTAGTCAGCAAGGAACTTGCTCGAATCGTAGCCGTGATCATGCGCTTGCCGTTGGTGGGCTGACCGGCAATATCACCGGAGGCCACCTGCACGTTCTGCGTGCTGATGGCACTCATCACGTCGGAAACTTCGAGACCGTATTTGACCAGAAGCGCGGGATCCATCCAGATGCGCATTGCATAGGAGGCACCGAACACCGTCACTTCGCCGACACCCTCCAGACGGGCAAGCGGCTCTTCGATGTTGTTCGTCAAAAAGTCACCCAGGTCACCCGAGGTGAGCTTTCCCGACGTGTCGATAAAACCGACCACCTGCAGGAATGACGCCGAGCTCTTTTGCACCTGAACGCCCAGCTGTCGGACGGTATCCGGCAACGTCGGCTCGGCCATCGACAGCTTGTTTTGCACCTGCACCTGAGCAATATCGGGGTCTGTGCCGGCCACGAAGGTGAGCGTAATCGTCATACGACCCGTCGAGTCGGAGTTTGAGCTCATGTAGATCAAACCGTCCAAACCCGTCATGTTCTGCTCAATCACCTGCGTGACGGTACGTGACATGGTCTCGGCCGAAGCGCCCGGGTAGGTTGCCGTGACGCGAACCTGAGGCGGCGCAATATTGGGGTACTGAGATACCGGCAAGTTAAAAATTGCCAGTACGCCCGCAAGCATGATGGTGATAGCGATCACCCAAGCAAAGATCGGACGATTTACAAAGAAACGACTAAGCATGCTCTGTCATCCTCTGTCGATTATTTCGCGGCTTGGGCCGGAGCGGCTGCAGGCTTTTCACCCGCCAAGGTGTACTGCACGAGGGCACCCGGACGAACGCGCTGCAGACCTTCCACAATGACCTTGTCGCCATTTTTGAGGCCTTTATTGATGATCCAGTTGGTGCCTTCGGTTCCGCCGATCACCACATCGCGGCTTTCCACTTTATTTTCGGCATTGACCACATAAACGTACGGATCGCCTGTCGTGCGGCGCATGGTGGCGCGCTGATCAATCTTGATCACATTCTCACGCACGCCGTCGACCAGACGTGCGCGCACGAACATTCCCGGCAACAGATCTCCGTCGGGATTGTCAAACACAGCACGCACGCGCACCGTACCGGTGCTTTCATCGACAAGAGCGTCTTTGAAAGTAAGACGACCCAAGTGCTTGTAGGTTTTGTCGCCGTCCAAAATCAGCTGAACATCGGCCGACCCGTCCTTATTGACTTTGAGCTGGCCTTTGGCAGCCTGTTCGCGCAGTCGGGAAAGCTCATCAAAGGACTGCGTCACGTCCACATAGATGGGATCGAGCTGCTGCACAACTGTCAGGCGGCTGGTCTGATTGGCCGTCACCAACGCGCCCGGCGTGACTTCAGACAAAGAGACACGTCCGGTAATCGGGCTTCTGACTTCCGTGTAGTCCAGATTGATTTGAGCGGTCGCAAGCGCTGCCTTTGCAGCCTCCACATTGGCAATGGCCACCTTGTAAGCCGCCTGAGCCTGATCGTCGGCCGAACGACTCACGGCATTGACCTTCACAAGTTCGGCAGAGCGCTTGGCATCGGCCTTGGTCGAAGCCAGGTTAGCGCGGGCCTGAAGCAAAGAGGCTTTCGCTGAAGCAACCTGCGCCTTGTAGAGTGCCGGGTCAATGCGATAGAGCGACTGCCCCTCCTTGACCATTGCACCTTCTTCAAAAAGACGCTTCTGCAGAATGCCGCTGACCTGAGGGCGAACTTCGGCCGTCTGATAAGCCGTCGCGCGGCCGGGCGCATCCGTACGGATGATTGCGTCGGAAAGTTCAACCTGTTGGACGACGACTTGAACGGCCTGAGGCGTAGCGGCAGCCTGCTGCTGATTTCCTCCCTTATCAAGGCAGCCCGTGAGTGCGGTCGCGGCAAGTCCCGCAACTACCAGCACATGCGTCGTGCGAAATTTCAAAGTCATTATGAGACTCCGTTTAATGCTTTTTTGGAATTCTTCGAGGCCCCATCCGGACAGCAACGTCGCCTGCCGTTTTCATACGGTCCCAACACAAAATGGAACGAATAGCCCCAGGACTACGTTCCGTTTAGCTGAATAAAGGTTCAGCAACCAAGACTGAACGAGCGTTCAGCATTCTAGTCAGATTTTTGCTTTTTGTTGTACCAACTATTCAAACTTTACATTCGTGCTAACGCTAAAAAAAGAAAGCCGCCGGAACTCCTTCATAGACGTTCAGCGGCCTTCGGGATAGTTTTCGCTGTACGGAGGTTTACTCTACCGTGACGCTCTTTGCAAGATTTCGGGGTTTGTCGACGTCCGTACCTCGAGCCAGAGCCGTGTGATACGCCAAAAGCTGCAGCGGGACGATATGCAGGATCGGCGACAAGTCGCCATAGTTTTCCGCCAGACGGATCACGTGCATGCCTTCGGTATCTTCAATCACGCTGTCGCCGTCGGCAAAAACGTAGAGTTCGCCGCCGCGGGCGCGCACTTCCTGCATGTTGCTCTTGAGCTTTTCAAGCAACTCGTCGTTGGGCGCGATCGTCACCACCGGCATGTCGGCGTCAACGAGCGCCAGCGGACCGTGCTTGAGTTCGCCGGCCGGATACGCCTCGGCGTGGATGTAGCTGATTTCCTTGAGCTTAAGCGCGCCTTCGAGCGCAATCGGATAATGCACGCCGCGCCCCAGGAAAAGCGCATCTTCCTTGCCGGCAAAGCGCTCGGCCCACGCAATGATTGAGGGCTCGAGCGCCAGACACCCGGCCATGGCCGCCGGAATGTGACGCAGGCTCGAGAGCGCCTGCGCTTCCTTTTCAGCGTCCAATCGTCCGCTCAGCTTGGCAAAAACCAGCGTCAAAAGATAGAGCGCCACCAGCTGCGTCGTAAACGCCTTGGTGCTCGCCACGCCGATTTCGACGCCCGCTCGAGTGATGTAGGCAAGCCGGCACTCATGCACCAATGCGCTTTGCGCCACGTTGCAAATGGCAAGCGTCTTTGTCATGCCCATCGCCACCGCATGCTTGAGCGCCGCAAGCGTATCAGCCGTTTCGCCCGACTGAGAGATCGTCACCACGAGCGTTCCGGGATCCGGGATCGTGGTACGGTAGCGGTATTCGCTGGCGATCTCCACATCCACCGGGATACCCGCAATCGCTTCGAGCCAGTACTTGGACGTGAGCGCCGCGTAAAAACTCGTCCCACAGGCCAGCATCAGGATGCGTCGTGTGTCGCGAAACACCGTTTCGGCCTCGGGGCCGAACAAAGTCGGCGTGATGCCTTCGACGCCTTCGAGCGTGTCGGCAATCGCGCGCGGCTGCTCGAAGATTTCCTTTTGCATGTAGTGGCGATAAGGGCCGAGCTCGGCCGCGCCCGCATAGGCCTGAACGATAACGGCCTTGCGTTCGACGGGTTGCCAAGTGTCAGAACCCGTGCGAGCAAAAATTTCGCACGTGTCCTTGGTCATCGACACGATGTCGCCGTCGTCGAGATACACGATTTTGTCCGTGACCCCCACCAGAGCCATGGCGTCGCTTGCAATGAAGTTTTCCCCTTCACCCAAGCCCACCACCATGGGAGAACCCTGGCGCGCGCCCACGATGCGCTCGGGATGGCGCTTGTCGAAAACGGCCACCGCATAAGCGCCGGTTACGCGCGAGAGCGCCTTTTTGAGCGCTTCCAGAAGATCGTCCTCGAGATAGAAGTTGACCAGGTGCGCCAACACTTCGGTATCGGTCTGACTTTGCATGGTCACGCCCGTGGCTTCAAGCTCGGCGCGCAGTTGAGCGAAGTTTTCGATGATGCCGTTGTGCACAAGCGCAATGCGGTTGCCCGCGATATGCGGGTGCGCATTGGCCACCACCGGACCGCCGTGCGTGGCCCAGCGCGTGTGCGCGATGCCGACGGTGCCCTGCATGCCTTCGGCCTGTACCTGTTCAGCCAAGTCCTTGACGCGCGCCACGCTGCGAGCGCGATCGATTTCGCCGTTGCGCACGACCGCCACGCCGCAGCTATCGTAGCCGCGGTATTCAAGGCGTTTCAAACCCTGCAGAAAAACGGGAACAACGTCCCTGCCGGCTACGCCGGCCACAATTCCGCACATGATTTCGCCTCCGCGATCAGTTCTTCACGAACGTATAGCCTTCGGGAACCGGCGGCTTCCACCCTTCGATCGTCGTCTGACGGGCACGCCCCACCGTGAGCTTCTGCTCGGGAGCGTTATGGGTGAGCGTCGTGCCCGCACCGATCGTGGCGCCACTGCCGACCGTCACCGGAGCCACCAGTTCGGTACCCGAGCCGATGAAGGCGTTGTCGCCGATCACCGTGCGGAACTTCTCAACGCCGTTGTAGTTGCAAGTGATGGTGCCCGCGCCGATATTGACGCCCGAGCCCATCGTCGTGTCGCCGATGTAGGAGAGATGGTTAACCTTGGAGCCTTCTCCAATTTCGGACTTCTTGATTTCCACGAAGTTGCCGATGTGCACCTTGGCCGAAAGTTCGGCACCCGGTCGCAAGCGCGAGTACGGACCGATCTTCGCGTCGGGACCGACCTTAGCCGAGTCGATATGCGTAAAGGCTTCGATGCGGGTACCCGATGCGATTTCGGCGTTGCGAATCACGCAGTAGGGGCCGACGTAGACATTGTCGCCGAGCTTGACATCGCCTTCAAATACGCAGCCCACATCAATCACGACATCAACGCCGCACTGCAGCTTGCCGCGAATATCCAGACGCGACGGATCAAGCACCGTCACGCCGCTTTCGGTAAGCTGCTCGGCCAGATGGTCCTGCCAGATGCCTTCCAGTCGCGCGAGCTGCGTCTTGGAATTGACACCTTCTACTTCAAAGCTGCGGCGAGGACGCGCGGAATTGATGCGCACGCCATCGCGCACGGCCAGTCCGATCACATCGGTGAGGTAGTACTCGCCCTGGGCGTTGGAAGTCTTGAGTTCGGAAAGCCACCCCTGCAGACGCGCCGTCGGCAGAAGCATGATGCCGGTGTTGACTTCTCGGATCTGTTTTTGACCTTCGGTAGCATCCTTCTGTTCGACGATCGCCACGATGCGGCCCTTCTGGCGCAAGATGCGACCGTAACCGGTGGGATTGCGCAGCACGGTCGTAAGAATGGCCATGCCGTCGCCGGCAGCCGTCAGCAAACGCTCAATCGTTTCAGGCTGTACGAGCGGCACATCGCCCAACAGCACCAGGGTGTATTCGGCTTCGGGGTCAAGTTCGGGCAGCGCACACTGCAGTGCGTGACCGGTTCCCATCTGCGGTTCCTGCAGCACGAAGCGCAGACCTTCTTCCTGCGCAAAAGCGCTCTTGACGGTTTCGGCGCCGCAACCGACCACCACTACGGTGCGCGAGACGCTTTCGAGCTTCTTGACGCTTGCGAGCACGTGACCGAGCATCGGCGTACCTGCCAGAGGCTGCAGCACTTTGGGCAGGGACGAGCGCATGCGCTTGCCCTGGCCTGCAGCGAGAATAACGACGTTGATCATGAATTGATTCCTAAAAAGAGACGCCCTTTTGAATTTCAGTTGGTTTCGGGCGGGATTGGGGTTGGAAATTTCGGGATTATTCTGCCATCAGATCAGCAATTTGTGGCCTGCCAACGAAAAACCCGTCGCCGGCCTGAGCCTTTGACGGGTTATCGATTCGGAAAAAAACAAAGAAATTAAGCGGAGACCTGCTCAATGCCGGCAAGCAGCCAGCCGCTCGAGTCGTCGTCCTTGCGGGTGAGCACCCAGCGTTCGTTGACTTCTTCGAATTCTCCTTCGATCTTCATGGCGCCCTTGAACTGAACAACGGCAATGTGTTCGTTGGCATCTGCCATTTTCGCTACGCCCAACAGCTTGGCTTCAAGATTGATAACTTCGGAAGTCTGCTTGGCAGCGCCACGCTGACGCAGGCTGTGCGTGAGTTCAATGAAAAGATCATCGGTGGTGAAGTCACCCAGCGAGTTGTAGTCGCCCGTGTCCCAAGCCTTCTGCAGTCGCACGAAGTTTTCCTTGGCAACCGACTCAAAGCCCGCGGCATCAAAGCCGGCCGGCACTTCGAGGACGGGAGATTCTTCGCCCTGAGCGGCCTGTGCGTTCTGGCGGGCAAACATATCCATGACGCTGCCAGGACGTGCACCCATCGTTTCGGGCATCACGGAAGCAGATGCCGCGGCGGCTCCGGAGGCTGAAGCGGGCGCTTCAGGCGCCTGAGTCTGACGGTAGCTCGCCTGAGGTTCTTCACGCGAAGGCTGAGCGTAGGGTTGACGCGTTGCCGTACCGGCACGGCCTCCCGCCGCACGACCCGCAAAGAAGCCGAGCACCATGCGAAGCACGAAGTAAAGCGCCACCGCCATCAAAACAGCCATGATGATCTGGCCGACGCCTTCGGAAAGACCGAGCGCGCTCAAAAGAGCGGTGATGCCCAAAGCCGCGGCAGCACCCATGAGGATGTTGCGCATCATAGAGGGCTTGGCAGCATTAGCCGCAGCGCCTGCCGCGTTTTGCTGCTGAGCTGCATTCTGACGATTGGTCTGATTCTGGCGCATGGCAGGAGCCTGCGGAGCGGGCGTTGCTTGACGCAGCGCCGGAGCCGGACGACCGAGACTCATACCGCCGCCCAAACGACGGGCGGCTTCGGCATTGTCGATGGCCGTCGTCATCATCACCAAACCCACAGCCAAAATGGCAAAAAGCTTTTTCATAGATTTCTTTCTCTGTTTCTCTTTGACGTCCGCACACGAAAAAACACCTGTCTTTTCAGCGGACAACGGTTACCAATTGTACGGATGCGCTGTCAGCCTTAAAACAGGTGTTTTCGTTGATGTGTATGCAAGTTTTTCAGCAAAACTGTCTTCTCATCACGGCTTGAGACCGATATGAAGCGCACACACGCCGAAAGTCATGTTCTTCCAAGTCACACGATCGAGCCCCACATCTTCCATGATCTTGGCAAGCGTCTGCTGATCGGGATGCATACGGATGGACTCGGCCAGATAACGGTAGCTTTCCGCATCGCCCGCGATTTTTTGCCCGAGCCACGGCATGAGCTTGAAGGAATACAAGTCGTAGAAGGGCTTGAAGATCTTCCAGCAACGGCTGAATTCGAGCACCACCACGCGACCGCCCGGACGCACAACGCGCATCATTTCCTTAAGAGCGCGGTCCTTGTGGGTCATGTTGCGAAGGCCGAAGCTCACGACGGCAATATCAAAGAAATTGTCCTCAAAGGGAAGAGCCTCGCAGTCACAAATCGCAACATGCGCCTTGCAGCCCACGGCCTTCAGTCGCTTGACACCTTCCTTGATCATCTCGTGGTTGATGTCGGTCGCCCAGACTTCGCCGGACTTGCCGACCGCTTCGCCGAAGCGAATCGCCATATCGCAGGTGCCCGAAGCAATGTCAAGAACCTTCTGCCCTTCGGCGGCGCCCGACAGCGACACGCACGTGCTCTTCCACAAGCGATGCAGACCCAGGCTCAAGACGTCATTCATCAAGTCGTAGCGCTTGGCAACCGACTCGAACACTTCCTTGACGTCTTCTTCTTTTTCACTTTCCGGCACGGCGCGGTAACCGAAGTCAACCTGCTTTTCGGTTTCACTCGCCTTGCGCTGATTTTCTTCTGCCATGTCTGTTATCCGTGCTGTTTGGACGGGCAAGTCGCCTTGGGCTTGGGCATGAACGGCACATTGGCCGGATCGGCAGGATCACGGCTTGCCCCCGCATCCTTGAGCTGCTGCAGATAGCCTTCCCACAATTCGTCACGACGCGTGCCGATATCGTGCAAATACTCCCAACTGTAGATGCCGGAATCGTGGCCGTCGTCGAAAACAAAACGAACGGCATAGCGACCGATCGGCTCAACACCCTTGACGTCCACATCTCGCTTTCCGACCTGCAGCTTGGCCTGATCAGGCGTGTGCCCCGTTACTTCCGCCGAAGGAGAAAACACACGGAGAAATTCGAAGCTAAATGAAAAGCTCTGTCCGTCGTCAAAAGCAATGTCAAAGCGCTTGCTCTTCTTGTGCAGGCTCATGTCAACGGGAAACACCATCTGCAGGACATCCTTTGAAAAAAAAGCGCGCTTGCGGCGCGCGCTCTTACACTGTATCTGTCTGGTGCCGCCGGCGGGACTCGAACCCACATCACAGCCTTCGGAGGGCCATATTCTATCCAGTTGAACTACGGCGACGAACGGCAAGCATTATACGGGAGAGTTTCTTGTCTTTCCTTTAGATGTCGGCGGGATCCACCTCAATTGACCAGTCCGTTCCGGCATCCCGAGAGTCTGGTACCGACATCGCTGCCGACCAGGCAGCAAGGAACGCGTGAAGTCTCGCGCGGGAACCCGCTTCCACCAAGAGCTGTCCGCGCTCCCAGTCCTTGAGCCGCATAAGCGGCATCGGAACCGGTTCGTAAACGAACACATCGTCTCCCGCCAATGCCTCGGCTTTACTTCTTGCACGCCGCAGAAAGCCCAGCGCCCGATCAAGCGTCTTTGCCTGTGCCGTCAATAGAGCCTGACGGCAAAACGGCGGCGAAGCGGCTTCCTCGCGCTCCCGCAACAGTCGCTCGGCAAAACGCTCGTAACTTTGCGCCTTCATATCGTCGTAAACGGGATGATTCGGGTAACGGGTCTGGATCAACACGCGGCCAGCTCGCTCGGCTCGGCCCGCACGGCCGGCAACCTGCATGAGCGTGGCGTACAGCCGCTCTTCGGCTCTCACGTCCGGACTCATCAATTGCGCGTCAGCGTTGAGAACCACCACCAGGCTCACGCGCTTGAAGTCGTGCCCCTTGGCAATCATCTGCGTTCCCACAACAATGTCAACGCTGCCGGCGTGCACCGATTCAAAGGCCGACTCAGCTGCCGATTTGCTGCGCACGCTGTCGCGGTCAATGCGAAGGACTCGCGCCTGCGGCCAGAGCGCCTCAATGGCCTCCTCAATGCGCTGCGTACCGGTACCTACCGGCAGAATTTCGGCGTTGCCGCACACGGGGCAGCGTTCGGGCACACCGTAGCGGCTGCCGCAGTGATGGCACACCAAACGCTTTTCCGTCTTGTGAAACACCGTAAATCCCGAGCAGTGCACGCACCGCGTCACCCAGCCGCAGGCCGTACAGCTGATCACAGGCGCATAACCGCGCCGGTTGATGAAGATCAGCACTTGACCGCCCGCTTCGATAGCCTGCGTCACCGCCTCCTTGACCTCTTCGGCAAAGACGGCAGGCTTGCGCTTGGACATATCGATGAGCTGCATGTCGGGCAAATGAGCGCTTGCCACCGCACGGCGCGACAACGTCAGCCGCTTGTACTGACCGATGCGCACCTGCTGCCAGGTTTCAAGCGACGGCGTCGCCGACCCCAGCACACAGGCAATCTTGTTGTCAAAGGCCCGCTTAAGCGCTACGTCGCGAGCTGAAAACCGCATCCCCTCTCCAGCCTTGTAGCTCGGGTCGTGCTCTTCGTCGACGATGACGAGCGAAAGTTTTTGAAAGCTCGCAAAAACGGCCATGCGCGTTCCGACCAAAATGCGTGCCCGGCCTTCGTGCACGGCAAGCCAGTTGCGCGCTCTCTGTGCCGGCGTCAGGCTCGAGTGCATCGTCACAACGGTGGCCTGAGCAAAACGTGCCCTCACGCGAGCTTCAAGCTGCGGTGTCAGATTGATTTCCGGCACCAGAAGCATCACCTGCGCCTGCGGATCCTTGGCCAGCACGCTTTCGATGATGTGCAGGTAAACCTCAGTCTTTCCGGAACCGGTCACGCCAAAGAGCAAAAACGGTGCGTAGCCGGTGCTTGACGACACGGCGTCAGCAGCCGCCTGCTGTTCATCGTTGAGCACTGGCGCCGGTTCATAGGCAATCTTCTTGGTTTTGAGTTCGCGCAACTTCTCAAGCCGCTTTTCATATGCAGGCGTAGCAGGCAGCCGAAAAAAAGGCGGCAGAGCGGACAAAGCCGCTTCGCCCCTCGCGCGCA
>ERZ791569.299-NODE-299-length-36751-cov-6.271637_pt1 | contig 36751 bp, 42 predicted proteins | sample MGYA00509973_ERZ791569 | MGnify/ENA primary metagenome ERZ791569 (study PRJEB30046, sample SAMN00791902) | human gut metagenome | study: EMG produced TPA metagenomics assembly of the A metagenome-wide association study of gut microbiota in type 2...
GATTTGCGCCGATTTGAAATTTTTCTTGTGAAAAAAGCCCACTTTCCCACTTTTATTTCTTATTTAATTGCGATAAAAAGTTTTAATAAATATATAAATAGGGCGAGAAAAGTGGGCATTTGGCCAAAAGCCAAAATACATAGCACAAGTCGATGGAAATGTCAAGACTTTTTACCGAAAGTTCTTTCTTTTTCTTTCAGACTGTGCTATACTATAAGCGCCACACAATCTAATATGTTCAAGTCGTTTAGGGAAAACTGCTTTGGTAAAAAGTGTTTTCTCTCTTTACTCATTTCATTTGTCCCTTTGCGGCTTGATTGAGATTGTGTGGCAACAATGAGGGTTGACACTTTTTCAGTGCGTCTCTCGTTGTGGGGGCGCACTTTTTTAATGCCCTCGGAAAGGATGGGATAATGAGATGAGAAAGTTCTTGGCAGCGTGCATGGCGATTGTCATGATATTTACGATTGCAGGTTGCAGTTCAGAGGGGCATGAAGGAGAAGCTAAAACTCCATCGGGTTCCAGTATTCAAAAAGGCAAGGATTATCAAAAAGTAGTTGACGAATTTGAAAGTAGTGGTTTCACAAACATCAAACTTGAAAAACTTGACGATCTTGTTACTGGTTGGCTTACAAAAGACGGTGAGGTTGAATCTGTTTCCGTGGATGGCGATACTGGGTACTCTGCTGATGCTTGGTATCCGGCTGATGTCGAGGTTATAATCACATATCACACATTCCCGGAAAAAGAAACTTCTAAAACAGATAGCGAATCCGTTTCAACCGAAGAGCCTGCCGTTGATATTTTGACAGTAGATAATTCTCCAGAATTGGCAGCAATACTTTCTCTTAAAGCAGATATGGATCAATCGTATGCCGATTTTGCAGAGGCTCATAAGAACCAGGTTATTGAGTTTAATGGCTGCATTACATATCTTACAAACCACGATAACTACGACACTCGATATGATTTGCTAATCAGTGCGGGAGACTATGTGGATGAAAATACTGCAAACCCTGGTCCAACTTTTAAGTTTAAGGATGTTGGGGTATATGATTTAGGAGACGGGCTTACGCTTGCTGATTATATCAAAGTCGGCAGCAATGTAAGAATACAGGCTAAAGTGCGGAGCTACAATTCTGATACCGGTTTCTTTGAACTTGATCCAGTAAGTGTAGAAGCTCGATAACAAACAACTTTATATTTGGCCGAGATGCTTAAACGGTGTCTCGGTCTTTTTTTATGTCTTTTTCCGCCGCGCGAAAAATACATTCCCTTTTATGAAGAGAGGAGTAAAAAAGCTATTTTTAAGAATAGACATTCTCTTTTCAGTTTTGAAAAACTACATGAAAGGAGGCTCATTTGCCAATGCTCGAAAGTCAATTTCAATCGAAGCTCATTAAGGAGCTTAAGAAGATTTTTCCGGGTTGCATCGTGATGAAAAGCGACTCTGGATATTTACAGGGCATTCCTGATCTGCTTATTCTGTTCAATGACAAATGGGCTGCTCTGGAATGCAAACAACACGCTGGCGCAAAAAAGCAACCGAACCAAGAATATTATGTGGGCAAGATGGACGAGATGTCTTTTTCCAGATTTATTTGCCCCGAGAACAAGGAGGAAGTGCTGCATGATCTTCAACAATCATTCCAATCTTGAAGGGCAACACGCTTTTCTTGGTGCCAGCAAGTATCATTGGATTAACTATGATGAAACAAAAGTAGCCGATGCTTATTCAAAGTTTTTGGCCACACAGCGAGGAACCGTTCTACATGACTTTGCATGTCAATGTATCACTTTGGGGCAAAAACTCCCCAAGTCACAGAAAACATTGAACATGTATGTCAATGACGCAATTAGTTTTCGTATGGTGCCTGAACAGATTCTGTTCTATTCAGAAAATTGCTTTGGCACCGCCGATACAATTGTGTTCCGGAATGGCACTCTTCGTATTCATGATTTGAAGACCGGTGTCGTGCCGGCGCACATGGAGCAGCTTGAAATATACGCTGCTCTTTTTTGTTTGGAATACAAGGTGAAACCATCGGAAATCGAGATGGAACTTCGTCTGTATCAGAACAACGAAATTCTGTATCACACACCTACTGCCGAAGATATTGTTCCAATCATGGACAAAATTATTACCTTCGACAAGGTTATCAGAAAAATCAAAGAACAGGAGGGTTAAACCATGAGTCTCACGGATGATATTTTAATGCATTACGGTATGCCCAGAAGGTCTGGTCGTTATCCTTGGGGTTCGGGTGATAACCCTTATCAACACAGCGGCGATTTTCTCTCTCGTGTGGAAGAACTGAAAAAGTCCAATTTCACCTTTACTGACAAAGATGGAAAAACTTACACAGGAGAAGTAGCCATTGCAAAATCTATGGGCTTGAGTACAACCCAATTTCGTACCCAGATGAGCCTTGCAAAGGATGAACGCCGTTCTGCTGATGTCGCTACGGCTAAGGCTCTTCGTGCTAAGGGTTATAGTTTGAATGAAATCGCTGACAAGATGGGCTTCGCTAACGATTCTTCGGTTCGCTCGCTTTTGAATGAGAGTTCCGAAGCTCGTATGAATCAGGCAAAGCAGACCGCTGAATTTCTGAAAAAACAGATTTCGGAAAAAGGCATGATCGATGTCGGAACCGGAGTCGAAAGAGAGCTTGGTATTTCGAAAGAGAAAATGAACCAGGCTCTTTATATTTTGGAAATGGAAGGTTATCCGGTCTATGGCGGTGGTGTTCCTCAGGTGACAAACCCTGGCAAGCAGACAAACATCAAGGTTCTCTGCCCTCCAGGAACAGAGCATAAAGAGATTTATAATTTCGAGAATGTTCATTCCGTCAGAGACTATGTGTCTCATGATGACGGCGAGACATTCGACAAGTTTGTCTATCCTAAAAGTATGGATTCAAGCCGCTTGAAAATCCGTTATGCGGAAGATGGCGGTATTCAGAAAGATGGTGTCATTGAAATTCGTCGTGGTGTAGACGACTTATCTCTCGGTGATTCCCATTATGCTCAGGTTCGCATCCTGGTCGACGGCAATAGATATCTGAAAGGAATGGCCGTTTATTCTGATGATCTTCCTGATGGTGTGGATGTAATGTTCAACACCAATAAGAAAAAGGGCACTCCGACATCGGATGTTCTGAAGAAAGTCAAGGATGACCCCGATAATCCGTTTGGTTCCCTTATCAAAGCCGGTGGGCAGAGCTATTATATCGATGCTGATGGTAAACGACAGCTCTCCCTTATCAATAAGCGTGCTGAAGAGGGCGATTGGGGTGAATGGGCGGATAAACTCCCCTCCCAGTTTCTTTCTAAACAGAGTTTGAGTCTGGTCAATAAACAGCTGAACTTGGCGGCATCTGATAAGATGGCTGAATTTGATGAAATCTGCTCACTGACAAATCCGACGGTCAAAAAATCATTACTGAAATCCTTTGCAGATGATTGTGACTCTGCTGCTGTGCACCTTCAGGCAGCTGCTCTTCCTCGTCAGAAATATCAGGTGATCCTACCTATCACTTCGATGAAAGACAATGAAGTGTATGCTCCGAATTACAAGAATGGTGAAACAGTAGCTCTGGTTCGTTACCCACATGGCGGAACTTTTGAGATTCCTATCCTTACAGTGAATAACAAGCAGGCAGAGGCTCGTCGAATCCTTGGCAACACACCTAAAGATGCAATCGGTATTAACAGTAAGGTTGCGGAACGGCTTTCAGGTGCTGACTTTGATGGTGATACTGTCATGGTCATCCCCTGTAACTCTGGTAAAAGCAAGGTCAAGATTACTTCCACTCCTCCTCTGAAGGGACTTGAAGGATTTGACCCAAAATTGGAGTATGGTGGAAAACCGGCTGGCACTTTCAAGCCTATGAAGAACACACAGAAAGAGATGGGTGTCATTTCTAATCTGATTACCGATATGACTTTGAAGGGTGCCACGCAGGATGAGCTTGCAAGAGCCGTTCGCCATAGCATGGTAGTTATCGATGCCGAAAAACACAAGCTGGACTATAAGCAAAGTGAGATCGACAATGGCATCAGCTCTTTGAAAAAGAAGTATCAGGGCACGGTTGATGAAGACGGAAGATACCACGAGGGTGCTTCGACTCTGATTTCCCGTGCTAAATCGGAGACTTCTGTCACTAAGAGGCAAGGTAGTCCGAAAATCGATGAAAAGACAGGCGAATACATATGGAAAGATGTGGATGATCCTGTTTATGTCGATAAGCGAACTGGCAAGGTCAAAGAGCGTACTCAGCCCAGCACTAAGATGGCTGAGGCAAAGGACGCCTATACCCTGGTTTCCGAAGCTGATACCCCCGTGGAGCGTGCTTATGCTAACTACGCCAACAAAATGAAAGCCCTGGGCAACCAGGCTCGTCTTGAGATCCTCTCCACTGGGAAAGTACCCTACTCCGCCACTGCAAAAGAGGCCTATCAAGCTGAGGTCGATTCTCTGAATGCTAAGCTCAATGTAGCTCTGAAGAATGCACCCAGAGAAAGGCAGGCTCAGACTATGGCTAATGCGGTAGTGGCTGCTAAAAAGCAGGACAATCCGGATATGACAAAGGGCGAGCTCAAGAAAGCAAGCCAGCAGGCACTTACTCAGGCTCGTGCCTCTGTTGGTGCAAAGCGAGAGACCATCAAGATTACAGATCGTGAATGGGAAGCAATTCAAGCTGACGCTATTAGCGAGAATAAGCTTACCCAAATCATCGACAATGTGGACATTGACAGTCTTAGACAGCGTGCAACACCGAGAGCGACAACAACTCTCAGCACTGCAAAGCAGAATAAGATCGCTTCGATGAATGCTTCTGGTTACAGCACATCGGAAATTGCTGAAGCTCTTGGCATTTCTACGAGCACAGTATCCAATTACTTGAATTGAAAGGAGTGACTGGTATGAATGGTTCTTGTGCCCTTACCACATTTGACAACCCTTACAATCCATTTGAACAGTTCTCCGATTGGTTCCTGTTTGATGTAGAAAAGGGTTACAACACTTGCGCTTATCTCGATCGAATTGCTCACACTTCTGACCAATTCTCTGAGGAAGAGAACAATCAAGAGATTGAAAGAGCGATTGACGAGATCATTCGTTACGACTTCATGAACATTTACAAGAAAGTTAAGAGAACGAAAACAACAAAAGCAGACAAGGCTTGAACTATAGGTTGAGGTCTAACACTCTTTGAATAAAATTTTTGTTTTCTTTTCTGAAAATATTTGAACTTGAAGTCAGCATAAACAAATTATCACTTGATCTGCACTACTGCCGCTGGGCTTAAAGGCATGGGGAGGGGTCTCCAAAATCGCACCCCCTACCTCATCGCGACGGTCTTAAAAAAATCTCCGGAGGGATATTTTGGGAATGGGGCTTACCCCCTCGGGTGCAGTATTTGAACGAGCTTACAGGGTTGAAGCATTTTCCATAAAGTGTGAACATCTCCTTTCATGTTTCTTTTCTCCTTTCGGTGATTGGTGGAAATTCAGCTCTGTAAGTTCTTTCAAATACTGCACCTATTCTCACCTAAAAGAGTATCGCTTTGGATAGAAAGTGCAGCACAAGTATGCGGATATGGCGGAACTGGCAGACGCAATAGACTCAGAATTTATTGGAGGTAACTCCGTGCAGGTTCAACTCCTGTTATCCGCACCAAAATTTTTAAGAGAGGAGGCAGTGCTAATGCCAAAAGGTAAAGCTGCAAGCTCTTCCGACTCAAACAGCCCATTGAGACCACCGACATCTCTCGAAGCGCAAGAGAACTTAATGATTTCTTTGGCGGTTCAATGTGCTGAAAAGCAGCTCAGAGACGGAACTGCTTCTTCTCAGGTCATAACACATTATTTGAAACTTGGTTCCAGTAAGGAAAGAATCGAAAAGGAGATTCTGGAGAAGCAGAAAGAGCTTATTGAAGCGAAGACTAAGAATCTAAATTCCAATAGTGAAGCCAAAGAGTTGTACAACAAGGCTCTTGAAGCGTTTAGAAGATATTCAGGTGCAGGCGGTGATGACGATGAATATTAAAACTTATTCAGAGTTGATTACACTGCCGACATTTGAAGAACGGTTTTGTTATTTGAAACTCGATGGCTCTATTGGGAAAGAGACTTTCGGTTTTAAGCGCTGGCTGAACCAAGAATTCTATCATTCAGACAAGTGGTTAAGATTCAGAGATGAAATTATCATTCGTGATGAAGGTTGCGATCTCGGAGTACCGGGTTATGAAATCTTTGGCTCAATGTTGATTCATCATCTGAACCCCATCACTTATGAAGACCTGTTGAATCAGAGTCCATGTGTCTTCGATCCGGAGAATGCAATATGCACCAAGTTGAATACGCATAATGCTATTCATTATGGTGATGAAAGTTTGTTGCTTCTCCCTCCAGTACAGCGCACACAAAACGATACATGCCCTTGGCGAAAATAATGAAAGGAGAAAATTTCAATGACAAAGGAAATCTATGAAAACTCTGTTCTTGATGATTCGGCTGAAGCCATCGAGGAACAGGAAACAGAGCTTTGCGAAGATGCGGCTCGGAATGTGATCGGTGTTGTTACTGATTGCCTGAAGCTGAACATTCGTGAAAAGCCGAGTAAGGATTCCAGAGTAGTAACGGTTGTGACATGCCTTGACGAATTGGAAATTGACATGGGCGTTTCCAATGATGATTGGTACGCTGTCTGTACTGTTACCGGTATCGAAGGATTCTGCATGAAGAAATTTGTAGCCGTCAGGCAGTAAGGAGAAAACGATATGGACAGTATACTGACATCGATAAAAAAGCTGCTCGGAATTGCTGAAGAGTACGAGCACTTTGACCCGGACATCGTCATGTACATCAATTCGGCATTCTCGGTCTTGACGCAGCTCGGTGTTGGTCCTGAAGAAGGATTCCGTATCGAAGATGCAAGTAAGACCTGGTCTGAATTCCTGTACGATGATCCTCGTCTTGAATTTGTTAAAACCTTTATCTACCTGAAGGTGAGACTGGCGTTCGACCCGCCGTTGAGTTCGGCAGTGATGGAAGCAATTAACCGGCAGATCAGCGAGCTTGAATGGCGAATCAATGTGACAGTCGACCCTGATTAAAAACGAGAGGAGGATTTCAAAATGGATAATACAGCACTTTCCCATCATGGCATCATTGGCATGAAATGGGGAGTCCGGCGCTATCAGAATAAAGATGGCACTCGTACCGCAGCCGGAAAGAAAAGAGAAAGTTCTTCTAAGTCTGATGCTCCTGCTCATGAGGACTATAGTAAAGCTCATAGCAGTAAGAGCGTTAAGTCTATGAGTGATGCAGAACTCCGTAACCGATTGAACCGTCTTCAGATGGAGAAACAGTACAGTCAGTTGTCCTCGACTGATGTGAATCGCGGAAAGGAATATGTATCGAAAACCCTGAAAGTCGCCGGTACAATTGCAACCGCTACTTCGACCGCCTTAACTATTTACAATAACTATGGCAAGATCAAAGAAATTGTAAACGGTATGGCTAAGAAGGCTGGCTAAGGAGGTACTTATGGCATTATCAAACACTGCCGTTCCCAAGTATTATGGCATGTTTCGTGATGCCGTAATTCGAGGGGAGATTCCGGTTTGTAAAGAGATCTCCATGGAGATGAACCGTATCGATGATCTCATCGCTAATCCGGGTGTGTACTATGATGACCAAGCTGTTGAGGGATGGATCGCTTATTGCGAGTCCGAACTTACTCTAACAGATGGCTCTGACCTTAGCCTATTGGATAGCTTCAAACTTTGGGGTGAACAGATCTTTGGTTGGTACTATTTTGTTGAGCGAAGCGTGTATCAGCCGAATCCAGATGGTCATGGTGGGCATTATGTTCGCAAGAATGTGAAAAAAAGGTTGATTAACAAGCAGTATTTGATCGTTGCACGAGGCGCTGCTAAGTCAATGTACGGCTCCACTCTGCAAGGTTATTTTCTGAATGTTGATACCTCTACTACTCATCAGATCACAACGGCCCCAACAATGAAGCAAGCGGAGGAGGTCATGTCCCCTCTTCGCACTGCTATCACTCGTTCGAGAGGACCGTTGTTTCAGTTCTTGACAGAAGGCTCTTTACAAAACACAACTGGTTCCAAAGCGAATCGTACAAAGTTAGCCTCTACAAAAAAGGGTGTTGAAAACTTCCTTACGGGTTCACTTCTTGAGGTCAGACCTATGAGCATCAATAAGCTTCAGGGTCTACAGATCAAGGTTGCAACCGTTGATGAGTGGCTTTCCGGTGACATTCGAGAAGACGTTATCGGTGCAATTGAGCAGGGTGCATCCAAGGTGAATGACTACATCATTGTTGCAATCAGCTCGGAAGGTACGGTTCGTAACGGAAGCGGCGACACTATCAAAATGGAGTTGATGGACATCCTTAAGGGTGACTACATCAATCCCCATGTTTCCATTTGGTGGTACAAGCTTGATTCCATTGATGAAGTCGGAGACCCGGAAATGTGGCTCAAGGCTAATCCGAATCTCGGAAAAACTGTAAGCTATGAAACTTATCAGCTTGATGTTGAACGAGCTGAAAAAGCTCCAGCTGCCCGAAACGATATTCTTGCAAAGAGATTTGGGCTGCCTATGGAGGGCTACACCTATTACTTCACTTATGAAGAAACTCTTCCGCATCGAAAGAGGGACTACTGGCAGATGCCTTGTTCTCTCGGTGCAGACTTATCGCAGGGCGACGACTTCTGCGCATTTACATTCTTGTTCCCTCTGCCAAATGGTTCTTTTGGTATTAAGACACGAAACTATATTACCTCTACCACTTTAATGAAGCTGCCTGCTGCTATGAGGATCAAATACGATCAATTCATGGCGGAGGGCAGTTTAATTGTTTTAGAGGGTGCTGTACTTAATATGATGGATGTCTATGAAGATTTGGACAACCATATTCAGGAGTGCGGATATGATGTTCGGTGCCTTGGGTTTGACCCTTATAACGCAAAGGAATTTGTGGCGAGATGGGAATCTGAAAACGGTCCGTTTGGAATTGAGAAAGTTATTCAGGGCGCTAAAACCGAATCAGTTCCACTTGGAGAACTGAAAAAGCTTTCTGAAGAAAGAATGCTTATCTTTGATGAGGACCTTATGACCTTCGCTATGGGTAACTGCATTACCCTTGAAGATACAAACGGAAACCGTAAACTTTTGAAGAAGCGATACGAGCAGAAAATTGATGCTGTCGCAGCAATGATGGACGCTTATATTGCTTATAAACTCAATCGAGATGCATTTGAATAAGGAGGTGGTCAAGTTGGATGAGATGTACCATCACGGTATTCTCGGTCAGAAATGGGGCGTTCGCCGTTTCCAGAACAAAGACGGTACTTTGACCGCAGCCGGTCAAAAGCGTTTGGAAAAGAAAGACGCAAAGTGGGCTCATAAAAATCACGACAAAATCGTATCTAAAGCCCGCAAAGATGTTTCCAAAGAACTCGATCAGTATGCCAATCAACTATTGAAAAATCCTTCTTCTGTGACATCGAAAGGTAAGATCAGTTCTTCTGCTATCAATTCCTATAATCGGAAGATGGCGGAACTGATGAATGAGTCTGTCAAGAATGTTACAGCTCCTTCGGGGCGCGTCGTTCAGTTCGTTGCAAAACGAGGCGAAGTCGGCGTGCATATGGCTTTGGCCGACAGAGGCTATGATATGCAGCAGCTGAAGAATGGCATCTGGGCTTCCGGCCGGGTTGCCTACAAGAAGAAAAATGTTGATATGTTTTAAGGAGGTGATGATTCAAAATGGAGATGTCTTTTGGTTCCAGACTGAAACATGCTTGGAATGCATTTACCGGTAATATTCAAATGAACTACCGGGATTTAGGTATGGGGTATTCATATCGAGCTGACAGACCAAGAATGTCCAGAGGCAATGAAAGATCAATCGTTACATCGGTTTATAACCGAATTGCGCTTGATGTCGCGGCTCTGAATGTTCAGCATATCCGTCTGGATGAAAATGGGCGTTTTCTTTCGGTCATCGATGACGGATTGAATAATTGCCTCACTTTGGAAGCGAATATCGATCAGACAGCACGATCGTTCATTCAGGATGTAGTGGTCTCTATGTTTGATGAAGGAAGCGTCGCAATTGTTCCGGTCGATACAACGACTGATCCTAATGTGTCCGGTTCGTATGACATTCAGTCTCTGCGTGTCGGACAGATTTTAGACTGATATCCGCAGTATATTCGTGCCCGTGTGTACAATGAACAGACGGGTAGAAAAAAAGATATCGTGGTGCCGAAAAGTGCAGTGGCTATCATTGAGAACCCGCTGTACGCAGTTATCAATGAGCCGAATTCTACTATGCAGCGGCTCATTCGTAAACTTAACCTACTTGATGTCATTGATGAGCAAAGCGGATCTGGAAAACTCGATTTGATTATTCAGCTTCCTTATGTAATCAAGACAGAAGCAAGGCGTCAACAGGCCGAAAATCGGCGTAAAGATATAGAAAACCAGTTGTCAGGTTCAAAGTATGGTATTGCTTACACTGATGGTACTGAGCATATCACACAGTTGAATCGTTCCGTGAACAACAACCTGATGTCCCAGATTGAATACTTGACGAGTATGCTATACAGCCAGTTGGGAATCACTCAGAGCATTTTGGATGGAACAGCGGACGAGAAGACAATGCTGAACTATAACAACCGGACAATCGAGCCGATCATTTCCGCTATTGTTGATGAGATGAAACGAAAGTTTCTGACCAAAACTGCCCGATCACAACACCAGTCAATTTCATTCTTCAGAGACCCGTTCAAACTGGTTCCTGTCAATGATATTGCTGAAATTGCTGACAAGTTTACGAGAAATGAAATCATGACTTCGAATGAAATTCGTCAGGTAGTCGGTATGAAACCCTCTGAGGACCCGAGAGCAGATGAACTCAGAAATAAGAATCTGAGTGCGCCATCCAGTTCCGATCAGCAGTCGGAAGAAATGCCCATTACCGAAGTTGATTCAGTTGGAGGATCAGCAAGTGATTTGGACGACAAAATCTCTAAGCAAAAATCGAAAAAGTAAGGAGGAAATTCAAAATGAGTAGACCTTTTTCGGTTGAGGCTTGTGATTTCAGCGGCTGGGCAACCCGAAACGACCTTAAGTGTTCTGATGGACGAGTAATTCGTCGGGACGCCTTTAAGAATAACGACGGTATTAAAGTCCCACTGGTCTGGAATCATCAGCACAACAGTCCTCGCGATGTTCTCGGTCATGCATGGCTTGAGAACCGTGAGGAAGGTGTTTACACCTACGGCTTTCTCAATGACACCGCTGATGGCGAAATTGCGAAGGTCCTTATTAAGCACGGTGACATCTGTGCTCTGTCCATTTACGCCAATCAGCTTCAGCAGGCTGGTTCTGATGTGCTGCATGGCTGTATTTGCGAGGTGAGCCTGGTGCATAAGGGCGCTAACCCCGGTGCATTTATCGATTCTATGCTGAAGCACGGCGAAATGTCCGATGATGAGGCTATCATCTATACCGGAATGCCTCTCTGTCTTTCTCATTCTGCGGAGTCCAAGGATGAACCGAAGGAAGAGGAAAAGAAGAAGGATACCAAAGAGGACAAGCCTGCTGAAGACAAGGAAGAGAAGAAGGATAATGAGGAGACGATTGCTGATGTGATCGATTCCATGTCTGAGAAACAGCAGAATGTCATGTATGCACTTATTGCACAGGCTCTCGAAGGCGAACCCGAAAAGGAATCCAAGGATGATTCCGACAACAAATCTGAATCCAATAAGGAGGATAAAACAATGAAACACAATGTCTTTGACAACGATCAGCAGAAGAAGACCGAGGTTCTGTCTCATGCTGACCAGGCAAGCATCATTTCTATGGCTAAGTCCAACAGTGTCGGCAGTCTTCGTACTGCTATGGACATTTATGCAGAGCAGAATCCTGACAGCGTTCTGGCTCATGGTATCGACGGTATTGAAACCCTGTTCCCTGAGTACAAGGATGTCCGTCCGGGTGCTCCCGAACTGCTTACCACTGACCAGGGTTGGGTGAATGAGGTTCTGAAGAAGGTTCATAAGAGCCCTATTTCCCGTATCCGTACTCGTCAGGCTGACCTGCGTAACATTGAGGCTCTTCGTGCTAAGGGTTACAAGAAGGGTGCCCAGAAGGGTTATGTCGGCAACATTCAGCTGCTCCACAGAACGACTGATCCTCAGACCGTGTATGTAAAGAGCAAGCTTGACCGTGACGATATCATCGATATTCAGGACTTTGATGTTGTGCAGTATCTGTATGGCATTGACCGTATGAACCTGAATGAGGAACTGGCTACGGCTATCATGATCGGCGACGGTCGCGAGGTTGGTGCTGATGGTAAGATCGCTGAGGATAAGATCCGCCCGATCTGGCTGGATGACGAGCTGTATACCATTCATGCTGATGTCGACATTGCCGGCATGAAGACTACGCTCCAGGGCACCAATACTTCCGCCAATTTTGGCGAGAATTACATCTATGCGGAAGCTGTGATCCAGTCTCTGCTGTATGCTCGTGAGAAGTATAAGGGCTCTGGCACTCCCGACTTCTACTGCACGCCCCATCTGGTCAATGTCATGCTGCTTGCCCGTGACCTGAATGGTCGTCGCATTTATGACAAGGTCAGTGATCTGGCTGCTGCTCTGAATGTTGGTCAGATCATCACTGCCGAACAGTTCGAGGGCAAGACTCGTACTACCACGGATAGCAAGACCAAGAAGCTTCTGGGACTGATGGTCAACCTGGCTGATTACTCCCTGGGTGCTACCAAGGGTGGCGAAATCACTCACTTCACTGATTTCGATATCGACTTCAACCAGGAAAAGAGCCTGCTGGAGACTCGTTGCTCCGGCGCCAATACTCGCGTCATGTCCGCCATTGCTCTGGAAGAGGATGTCACTGCCACTATTGGCGGCTAAATTCAGCGAGGAGTGAAAATTCAAAATGGCTAAATTTTATGGAGTAATTGGCTACGCTGTAACAGAAGAGACTAAGCCGGGCGTTTGGGCAGAGAAGATCATCGAGCGTATGTACTATGGTGATTTAACTCGTAACACTCGTAGACTTCAGTCTGCGGAACAACTCAACGACAACATCAATGTTGCGAATGAGATCAGTATCGTAGCCGATCCATTTGCCAATGAGAATTTTCATTCGATGAGGTATGTTGAGTTTATGGGTGCTAAATGGAAAGTTACAAGCGTTGAAGTTCAGTACCCAAGACTTATACTGGCTATAGGAGGTGTATACAATGGCGAGCAGGCTTGATCTGCAAACTTTTTTGGAAGAACTTTTGGAAAGTAAAAATGTGTATTTTCAACCTCCTGAGTCGGTGAAAATGAAATACCCCGCTATCGTTTATGCACTTGATGATATCGAAAATGTGCACGCCGATAACGGGGTTTATTCATCTCACAGACACTATTCCGTCACTGTCATTGACTCTGACCCGGATAGTGAGCTTGTCGGTAAGGTGGTTTCTATACCTACATGCCGATTTGAACGATATCATGCAAGCGAGAATCTGAATCACTGGAATTTCTCGCTCTATTTCTGATAAGGAGGAATATCTTTATGTCCAAAATCATTTGGGATAAAACTGGCGAGCGCCTGTACGAAACCGGCTGTGACCATGGCGTTCTCTATCCGATGCAGACCGGCGGCGTTTATAACAAGGGCGTTGCATGGAATGGTCTGACTGCCGTTACCGAGAGCCCTTCCGGTGCTGAGGCTTCCCCTATTTACGCCGATAACATCAAGTATGTGAATCTGGTTTCCAACGAGGAGTTCGGCGCTACTGTCGAGGCATATATGTACCCCGATGAGTTTGCCGAATGTGATGGTTCTGTTGAGATCATGCCCGGTATGTACGCCGGCCAGCAGTCCCGTAAGACTTTCGGCCTGGCATATCGTACCATTCTGGGTAATGATACCGACCTGAACGATTACGGCTATAAGCTGCATCTGGTTTATGGTTGCCTGGCAGCACCTTCTGAAAAGGGTTACAGCACTGTCAACGACAGTCCTGAGGCGGCTACTCTGTCTTGGGAGATCAGCACCACGCCTGTCTCTATCAATAAGCTGGTCAACGGTAAGAAGCTGAAGCCGACCGCCACGCTGACCTTTGACTCCACTAAGTTTAGTGCCGAGTTCATGACTCAGCTGGAAGAGATTCTGTACGGTAAGGACCCGACCACCGATGGCGGTAATGATGGGGTTGAACCTCGTCTGCCTCTGCCTGATGAGATTATCGAACTGTTCGATAAGACTCTGAACCCGCAGGGTTAATCTGTAAAAATTATGGAGCCGTATTCAGGTAAGCTGGCGGCTCCAATTTTTTTAATTTGAAAGGAGAAAATTTCAATGACTAAGGAAACTATCACTTATACCGATCTGAATGGCGTTCAGAGAACTGAAGATTTTTACTTCGACCTGTCCAAGCCTGAAATCGTAAAGATGCAGGCGAGCGCCAAGGGCGGCTACGATGTTCAGCTCAAGAGTATCGCTGCCAGTCCGAATGGGGCTCTTATTATGGAGTTCTTCGAGAACTTTATTAAGACCGCCTATGGTGAGAAGAGCGATGATGGCAGACGCTTCATGAAGTCTGAGGAAATTTCCAGAGGCTTTATGGAAACTCCTGCTTATGAGGTGCTGTTCGAGAAGCTTATCACCGATGCAGGCGCTGCATCCGAATTTGTCAACCGTGTGATGCGCGCCAACGGCAATAAGCAGGCTGCACCCATCGCATCCAATTAAAGAAAACTCGGAGGACTAAGGAATGCTGAAAATTACTGTGCCGGCTGCCGAGTTTTGGGATGAAATCCATGAGGAATTTGTCTACAAGAAGGAGCAGACTTTGCAGTTGGAGCATTCCTTAGTCTCTCTTTCAAAATGGGAAAGTAAATGGAACAAGGCATTTCTCGGAAAACAAGAAAAAACCGATGAGGAAATTCTTGATTATGTACGATGTATGACCTTGACCCAAAATGTCGATCCCGAAGTATATACTCGGCTGTCTGCTGAAAACTACTCCGCTATCAACGCATATATCGAAGCACCTATGACCGCTACTTGCCTTATTGAGGACAAGCAAGCCAGAGGGCACAAAGAAACGGTTACATCGGAGCTTATTTACTATTGGATGATTTCTTATAACATCCCTGTAGAGTTCCAAAAATGGCATTTGAACAGGCTGTTGACCCTTATACGGGTATGTAATGTCAAGAACTCACCGCCTAAGCGAAGAAGTAAGCGTGAAATGTGGAATCGGAATGCAGCTATTAACGCCGCCAATCGAAAACGCTTTGGTTCTAAGGGGTGATTGAATGAACAGACGATGCCGAAAATGCATGTTAAGGCGAGTTTGCCATAAAAAGCAGCCTTACAATAACTGGCTTAAAACTTTTACCAAAAAAGCAGTATCAATCATTCTGGCGGTTTCGCTGGTTGATTTGCAACTGTCTTATGTGCTTGCATTTATGGGGCAAGTGCAAATTGCGGAATCGCTTTCCAGCACAATAGCGTCGACTGTTGTCGGGGTTATGTTGGGTTACTTCTTCAAAGCCCTCTTCGAAACATTCTTCGAAAGGCGTGAGGAACGACTCAAGCAGGAAAGCGAACCGGAAGAAAATACGAATTATGAGGAGGTTTAGTTATGCCTATCAGTTTTTTGACTACAGCACTGTTGACCGTATCCGTTATCACGAATTTGACAGTGGAGGGCATTAAGAAGCTGCTTGATGGGACGAAGGTCAAGTATTCTTCTAATGTTCTTGCGGCAGTTCTGTCCGTCCTGATCGCCTGTGCTGTTAGCGTGATTTACCTTATCATGACCGACACGGTCTTTACTATGAAGATTGGGGTTGAGATCGTCGTTCTGATGTATCTGGGCTTCCTGATCTCTACGGTCGGTTATGACAAGGTTATTCAGATGCTGAAACAGATTCAGAGCGTGAAGGAGGAAACGAAAAATGAGTAACAGCCCTTTGGTATCCTATACCAAGTTAAGTCCTAATCATTCCGGGCAGAGAACCCATGCCGTCGACCGTATCACACCTCATTGTGTGGTCGGTCAGTGCTCTGTAGAGACTCTGGGTAATATTTTTGCTCCGACTTCCCGACAGGCTTCCTGCCAGTACGGTATCGGCGTGGATGGTCGAGTTGGTATGTATGTGGAAGAAAAGAACCGTTCCTGGTGTTCTTCCTCTAATGCAAATGACCAGCGTGCGATCACAATCGAGTGTGCCAGCGATGCCACACATCCTTATGCATTCAACGATACTGTATATGCGAAACTGATCGAGCTTTGCACAGACATTTGCAAGCGTTACGGAAAAACCAAGCTGCTCTGGTTCGGCGATAAGACTAAGACTCTGAACTACGAGCCGGCTTCCAATGAAATGGTTCTGACCGTACATCGTTGGTTTGCCAACAAGAGTTGCCCTGGTGATTGGATGTATGCTCGAATGGGAGATCTTGCATCCAAAGTTACGGCTAAGCTTGGGGGCTCTGCTGGCGGAACTGAGAAGCCTGCCGATAATCAGGCACTTTATCGAGTGCAGACAGGAGCTTTCAGCAATAAGACGAATGCAGATGCAATGCTTCAGAAGGTGAAAGCTGCTGGTTTTGATACTTACATGGTTAAGGTCGATAATCTTTACAAGATTCAGGTCGGCGCATTCAGTAAGAAAGCAAATGCTGACGCTATGGCTGCAAAGCTGAAAGCTGCTGGTTTTGACACCTATATAACAACCAAAAGTGGGACGGCAGTCTCTGCATCTTCTGCAAAGAAAAGCACTGACCAGATCGCCCGTGAAGTAATTCAGGGTCTGTGGGGTAACGGTGCGGACAGGACTAATCGTCTGAAGGCGGCTGGTTACGATCCTTCCGTAATACAGAATCGGGTTAATCAGCTTCTTAAATAAGGAGGTCCGTGAATGATAAGGTTCAGTCACAAGGGAGACTTCTCTAAGGTTACACGCTTTTTGGAGAGGGCAAAAGAAGTGGTCCATCTCGGAGACCTCGACAAGTATGGCCGAGAAGGGGTCGCTGCTCTTGCGTCTGCAACGCCTGTCGATTCCGGTTTGACCGCCAGTTCATGGTATTACGAGATCGTAAACCGAAATGGATCTGCAAAGATCACATTTTACAACTCAAATATTCAAAATGGGGTTCCAATTGCGATCATTCTGCAATATGGTCACGGGACTCGCAACGGAGGCTGGGTACAGGGTCGAGATTACATCAATCCTGCTATCCAGCCTATTTTCGATAAAATTGCAAATGAAGCATGGAAGGAGGTTACGAAGCTATGAGTAAAACAATCGACGAAAGAGTCGTAGAAATGCGGTTTGACAATAAGCAGTTTGAGAGCAATGTTCAAACCAGTTTGTCCACCATTGAAAAATTAAAGAAAAGTTTGGATATGGACGGCGCTACAAAAGGTCTTGAAAGCATTGACAGTGCTGCTAAGAAAGTCGATATGTCGGGGCTTGGCTCTGCGGTTGAAACAGTAAAGACTCGATTCTCGGCATTGGAGATCATGGCTGTAACCGCCCTTGCAAACATCACCAACTCGGTTGTAAATACCGGCAAACAGATGCTCCACTCCTTGACAATTGAACCTATCAGTCAGGGTTTTGAGGAATACGAGCTGAAGATGGGGTCGATTCAGACCATCATGATGAGTACCGGTGCCTCTCTTGAAGAAGTTAATAAGTACCTCCAGGAATTGAATACATACTCGGATAAGACTATTTACTCTTTCCAGGATATGACCTCCAATATTGGTAAATTTACCAACGCGGGTGTCGGTCTTGAGGATGCAGTAATGGCTATTCAGGGTGTGTCGAATGTTGCTGCCGTTTCCGGAGCCAATGCAAATGAGGCATCCCGTGCCATGTACAACTTTGCGCAGGCTTTGTCCGCCGGTTATGTCAAGTTAATCGACTGGAAATCTATCGAGAATGCTAACATGGCAACTGTTGAATTTAAGACACAGCTTCTTGAATCGGCTGTTGCCTGCGGCACCTTGACTAAAACTGCTGATGGTATGTATAAGACGGTCAAGGGTAATGTCATTGATGCTACACATGGGTTCAATGATTCTTTGCAGGATCAGTGGATGACCACGGAAGCTCTGGTCGGCACTCTTCGTAATTATGCGGATGAAACGACTGAAATCGGTGCTAAAGCATTCGCTGCTGCACAGGATGTTAAGACATTCACTCAGTTGATGGACACTCTCAAGGAAGCTGTAGGTTCAGGATGGGCGAACACATGGGAAATTCTGTTCGGTGATTTTGAGGAAGCCAAAGAGCTTTGGACTGGACTCAGTCAGGTTATCGGTGGATTTATCGATGCCCAAGCAGATGCTCGCAATGAGATGTTGCAAGGGTGGAAAGATCTTGGCGGAAGAACCAAACTGATCGAAGCACTTAAAAATGCTTTTGAAGGCGTTCAGAGTGTTATCAAACCGATCTATGAGGCATTCCGTGAGATATTTCCTCCTACCACAGCCAAGCAGCTTTATGATATCACTGAAAATCTGCGAAAATTCACAGCGAATTTGAAACTCAGTGATACTGCTTCGGCAAATTTGAAGTCCACTTTCAAGGGTTTGTTTGCGATCTTGGATATCGTTAAGCAAGCCTTTTCTGCTATATTTACAGCAATCAAACCGTTGTTCGGCGGGCTTGGAACACTCGGAGATGGAATTCTTGGTTTCACTGGCGGTGTTGGTGATGCTATCGTGGCATTTGATGAGTTTATCAAAACCAGCGGAGCATTCCAGAAAGTCGGTGAGGGTATTGCTACGGTCATTCAGACAATTATGACCGCTTTATCGACGCTGAAGAATAAGATCAAAGAGAAATTCGAATCTGCCAATTTTGAAGTGTTTCATTCTCTGCTTGAGCGAATTCATGAGAGAATGGCGCAGGTCGGAGAAGCAGCCGGTGAGATGAAATCCGGCGTTATCGTCGCCTTTGAGGTCATTGGCGAAACTCTCGCTAATTGCCAGTTTGTTCAGCTTCTCTCTGCCGTATGGAATGCTGTTAAGACAATCGGAAGTGGTATCGTTAAAATCCTTGGCGAACTCGGCAGTTCCTTAGCAAAGAATCTTGGTGAAGCCAATTTCAGCGGAATCATCGATCTGCTGAATGGTATCTCGTTCGGTGCTATTGCTGTCGGCATCACGAAGTTTGTCGGTACATTCCGAAAAGCTATTGAAGATATCGGCAGTTTCAAGGAATCCTTTATCGGAATTCTTGACAGTGTTCGAGGATGCTTTGAAGCTTACCAGAATCAGTTGCAGGCAGGTACATTGCTGAAAATTGCATCAGCTATTGCCATTCTCACAGCATCCTTAATTGCACTCAGTCTTGTAGACAGCGAAAAGCTGAATGTGGCTCTTGGAGCAATCACTGTGTTGTTTGCCGATCTTCTCGCTTCTATGGCAGTGTTTAACAAGATCAGTGGTCAGGTAACTGGTGTGGTGAAGAGTGTAACGGCTATGCTCGGTATTGCTACGGCGGTGCTTATTTTGGCGAGTGCACTTAAAAAGATCGCAGATCTGGACGCAAAACAGCTTACCACCGGCCTCATTGGTGTTGCGGGTTTGACCACTATGATGGTTGCCGCGGCCAAAGCTATGAGTTCCAACAGTAAAGCTATTATCAAGGGTGCTACTCAAATGGTGATCTTTGCAGCCGCAATCAAGATTCTTGCTTCTGTTTGCGAGCAACTTGCTAAATTGGACTGGAACCAGCTTGCGAAAGGTCTTGTCGGCGTTGGTGTGTTGCTTGCCGAGGTTTCTCTGTTCCTGAGAACCGCAAAATTCAGCGGCAAATCCATTACTACGGCTACAGGCATCGTGATTCTTTCGGCAGCAATCAAGGTGCTGGCATCTGCCTGCAAAGATTTCGGCGAAATGAAATGGGAAGACATCGGTAAGGGGCTTGCCTCCATTGCCGTCCTTCTTGCCGAGATCACTGCATTCACAAAACTTACCGGAAATGCTCAAAATGTCATTTCTACTGGTGTGGCGTTAATTGCCATTGCCGCCGCTATGAAAATCCTTGCCTCTGCGGTTAAGGACTTCTCAACCATGCAGTGGGATGAGATTGCTCGTGGTCTGACTGCTATGGCTGGCGCACTTGCTGCGATCACTGTAGCGGTTAAATTCATGCCGAATAATATGGCTGGCATCGGCGCCGGTTTGGTGATCGTTGCTTCGGCACTCGTCGTCCTTTCGACTGCTCTTGAGAAGATGGGAAATCTGAGTTGGGAGCAGGTAGCAAAAGGACTTATTACCCTTGGCGGCGCAATGGCCATTCTTGCAATCGGTCTGAATGCCATGACAGGCACTCTTGCAGGTTCTGCGGCGCTTCTTGTTGCTGCAAGTGCCCTCTTGGTGCTTACTCCGGTACTAACTATTCTCGGCGCCATGAGTTGGAGTTCCATCGTGAAAGGTCTCGTTGCCCTGGCAGGTGCATTTGCTATCCTCGGTGTTGCAGGCGCTGTACTCACTCCCCTGGTTCCTTCCATTCTCGCTTTGAGTGGCTCGCTGGCACTAATCGGGGTAGCAGTTGTCGGTATTGGTGCAGGGCTTGCTCTGGCGGGTGCCGGTCTATCTGCTTTGGCAGTAGGCTTGACGGCTCTTGCAGCGGCAGGAACCGCTGGCGCTACAGCCATCGTCGCTTCTTTGACTGTTATTATCACAGGCGTAGCAGGGCTTATTCCCGCTATAGTAGCAAAGATCGGCGAGGCAATTGTCGAATTCTGCAAAGTTATCGCTGATAGTGCAGGAGCCATTGGAGAAGCAGTCAAGGCGGTTATTCTTATGCTGGTGGATGTACTTGTTGAGTGCGTTCCCGCTATCGCTGATGGGGCATTGAAGCTCATTGCAGGTGTTCTTGAAGCATTAGTAGAATATACCCCGTCTATCGTCGATTCCATTTTTCAGTTTCTTATTGCCGTACTTGAGGGTGTAGCTAAGAATCTTCCCAGTCTGATTCAGGCTGCTGTTGATGTATTGATGGCATTCTTCTCCGGCATTGTTGATGCACTTAAGGGTATCGATACAGAAACTCTTCTTCAAGGAATTGTCGGTATTGGTCTGCTTGCAGCAATCATGGCTGCCTTGAGTGCAGTAGCAGCTCTTGTTCCTGGTGCCATGCTGGGTGTACTCGGTATGGGTGCTGTCATCGCTGAACTCGCTCTTGTTCTTGCTGCGGTCGGTGCTTTGGCGCAAATTCCGGGCTTGAATTGGCTTATCAACGAAGGCGGTAATTTGCTCCAGGGAATTGGTACGGCGATCGGTAAGTTTGTTGGCGGTATCGTCGGCGGCTTTATGAGTGGCGTGTCCAGTCAATTCCCGCAAATCGGCTCCGATCTTTCCGGTTTCATGACCAATGTTCAGCCGTTCCTTGACGGTGCGGCTTCTATAGATCCGGCTATGCTGGACGGCGTTAAGGCTCTTGCAGAAACAATTCTTATCCTGACAGCCGCAAATATTTTGGATGGACTGACCTCGTGGTTCACCGGCGGAAGTTCGCTCTCCGGCTTTGCTGAAGAGATGGTTCCGTTTGGAAAAGCTATGAAACAGTTCTCTGATGAAATCAGCGGCATTGATGGAGAAGCAGTTTCCAATGCTGCAATCGCAGGTAAGACTCTTGCAGAGATGGCTGATACACTTCCCAATACTGGCGGTGTCGTTGGTTTCTTTGCCGGAGAGAATGACATGAATGCATTCGGTGAACAGCTTATTCCATTTGGTCGTGCCATGCGTAACTTTGCAAACGAAGTCGCCGGAATTGACGCCAGTGTTATCACTGAAGCGGCTACCGCTGGTAAAGCACTTGCAGAGATGGCAAGCACTGTTCCGAATAGTGGCGGTGTTGTCGGCTTCTTCGCCGGAGAGAACGATATGGACGATTTCGGAGAACAGCTGGTTCCGTTCGGCAGAGCAATGAAGAATTTCTCTGACGCCGTTTCCGGACTAAAAGCCGATGTCATTCAAAATAGCGTTACCGCAGGTCAGGCTTTGCTTGAACTTGCAAATACGGTGCCGAATACGGGCGGCGTTGTATCCTGGTTTACGGGAGATAATGACCTTGAAACCTTTGGCGAACAGCTCGTTCCGTTTGGTACTGCGATGAAGAACTATTCTTTGGCTGTTACGGGATTGGACGCATCTGTCGTCACAAACTCTGCAAATGCGGCTAAAGCTCTGGTCGAGCTTTCAAACAATTTGCCGAATAGCGGTGGTATCGTATCTTGGTTTACGGGCGACAACGATATTGCAAGTTTCGGCGAGCAGTTGGTGTCCTTCGGTCAGTCATTTGCTGCGTACTATAACAGCGTCAGCGGAGTGGATGTGGCTAAGTTAAGCGGGGTAGTTGTTGAGTTCAGAAACCTTGTGGACTTGGCAAACGGCATTAAGAGCGTTGATACAAGTGGAATGTCTACATTTGCTCAGAATCTTACGAATTTGGGTAATGCGGGAATCGACGGTTTTATCAATGCCTTTACGAATGCTAATTCTCGTGTGAGCACTGCTGCAAACACGATGGTTACCACATTCATAAATGCTGCTAAAGCACAGCAAGGTAATTTGACAAGCACCTTCACTACCATGATTAACGGTATTGTTACTGCTTTTACAAGTAAATACAGTCAGTTCACGATCATGGGACAAACAATGATGACCAACTTTATCTCCGGTATTCGTACCGGTGACGCATCGGCTCGATCTGCGTTTGTTGTTATCGTGTCCGGTTGTCTGACAGCAATCCGAAATAAGTTCTACGAGTTTAACACCGTTGGACAGACTACGATGACAAATCTCATTGCTGGCGTTCGAACAAAGAACCAGCTTGCGAAAGATGCCTTTGTTCAGATCATTAACAGTTGTCTGACAGCAATCCGAAATAAGTACACCGACTTCTATAACGCCGGTAAGTATCTTGTTGAGGGGTTTGCCGCTGGCATAACTGCCAACACATACATGGCTGAAGCGAGAGCAAGAGCTATGGCAAGAGCAGCGGCAGCGGCAGCAGAAGCGGAACTCGACATCAACTCACCGTCTAAAGTTGGCTATCGAATTGGCGGATTCTTTGGTATGGGATTCGTCAATTCCCTGATCGACTACACCGATAAGTCTTACGATGCTGGTGCATCTGTTGCAAATTCGGCTAAGGAAGGACTCCGCAACGCGGTTTCCAAGATCGGTGATTTCATCGAAAACGGAATTGACTCTCAACCGACAATTCGACCGCTGCTTGATCTGTCTGATGTAACAGAGGGTGCTGGTAGACTGTCGGCACTTCTGAGTCGGAATCAGGCAATGAAGATCAGTGCTGGCATAGAACATGAGGGTACTGGTATCGTTCAAAATGGCGGTACTACACCTACCTCTGGAAACAACTACAATTTCACACAAAACAACTATTCGCCTAAGGCACTGTCGAGGATTGACATTTATCGTCAGACGAAGAACCAGTTCTCGGCGTTGAAAGGATTGGTGGAAACATGATTCACTCATTCGCTATCACCAATTACTTAGGTGATAGGATCAAACTTGACTTGAGGGAGCCTGAGGTTTCGGGCTTCCTCATCAAGTCTGTAACCGGCTTAGGTCCGGTCAAAGCAACTGTCAACACGACAGAAGTCGTCACTAATGACGGCTCTATGTTTAACTCCGCCAGATTGAGTCAGCGGAATATTGTTTTCCAAATCGTATTTGTTGATACAGTCTACGGAGAAACGATCGAGGATGTACGGCAGAAATCCTACAAATACTTTCCGGCAAAGAAAAGCGTTGAAATCATTATCGAAACTGATAACCGATATGTACGAACAAGCGGTTATGTGGAATCGAATGAACCGAACATTTTCAGCTCACAGGAAGGGACATCAATCTCGATCATTTGCCCTGACCCATTCTTCTATTCAGCCGGAGAGGATGGAAACAATGTAACGGATTTCTACAGTATTGACCCGATGTTTGAATTTCCGTTCTCAAACGAGTCTCTGGCGGAACCCTTGCTTGTATTTGGCGAAATTCAGATCAAGACGGAGGGTGTCATCACTTACTATGGCGATGCCGAAATCGGCGTAACGATCTATATTCATGCAATAGGACCGGCAAGCAACATCAATATTTACAATACGGAAACCAGAGAAGTCATGAAGATCGATACTGTGAAGCTCCAAAAGCTGACTGGAAAGGGTATCGTCGCAAGTGATGATATCGTCATTAACACCTCAAAGGGTGATAAGAGCATTACTCTGATTCGTGAAGGCGTTTCGTACAACATCCTGAACTGTTTGGATAAGAATACCGACTGGTTTACCTTAGCAAAGGGCGATAACATTTTCGCCTTTACTGCTGACAGCGGTGTTACGAATCTTCAGTTCAGAATTGAAAACAAAGTCATCTATGAGGGGGTATAACTATGGAACTTTTGGTCTTAAACACCGACTTTGAGTCCATAGCCGTCATCGATACTTACGAATCCATGATATGGACTGACCGGTATAATTCGTATGGAGATTTCGAGATATTCTTCGCTATGGATACACAACTCTTGCAGTATTTGAAAGAGGATTACTATCTTTGGCTGAAGGATTCGGAGCACTGTATGATTATCGAAGACATCAAGATCAATGCCGACACAGAAGAAGGAAATCATCTCATCGTCACAGGCAGATCGTTGGAGTCTATTCTTGAACGTCGCATCATCTGGGGGCAGCGAATCTTTAACGGAAATCTTCAAAATGGCATCCAGACGATGTTAAATGAATGCATCATTTCACCGTCTATTGCTGATCGAAAGATTTCCAACTTTGTGTTCGTGCCTTCTGCCGACCCTAAAATTACAAGTCTGAAAATCGACAACCAATACACAGGTGACTGCCTGTACGATGTCGTCAAAGGACTTTGTGAGGAAAACAATATAGGGTTCAAGATTGTACTGACAGATGAAAACAAGTTTGCGTTCAATCTGTATGCCGGCGTTGATCGCTCTTATGAGCAGACAGAAAATCCGTATGTTGTTTTCTCTCCAAACTTTGAGAACATCATCAACAGCAACTATTATTCATCCAAAGCGAGTTTTCGAAATGTGACTCTGGTCGCAGGAGAAGGTGAAGGAGCATCAAGGCGAACCGCTATTGTTGGCTCAGCATCCGGACTTGACCGGCGTGAGCTTTTTACAGATGCTCGCGATATTTCATCTGACACTGAGGGCGGAACACTATCCGATGCAGAGTATATGGCACAGCTTCAGACAAAAGGTTTGAAGAATCTGGCAGACCATATTGTAACCACTGCATTCGAAGGAGAAGTTGAAGTTACTCGACTTTTCAAATACGGCGAGGACTTCTTTATCGGAGACATCGTTCAAATCGCCAATGAATATGGCAATGAGGGATCAGCTTACATTTCAGAGCTGGTCATCTCAAACAGTGAGGAAGGATTGTCAATTTATCCGACCTTCAAAACTATTTCAAAGTAAGGAGGGAGAAACTGAATGAGCGTATCAAGCGGATTTTTCAATTCACTTAACGGTGACCGCAAATACAATGCTGCACAGATGTCAGCTATCTTTGATGGACTCATCATCGATGGTGTATTTGCTTCTATCGGAACCGCTTTTGCTGTGAAGGCGGCAGGCGGTCTTACCGTGAATGTCGGTATCGGCAAAGCCTGGTTCGACCATACATGGACAGTCAACGACAGCATCCTGCCGATGACTGCCCCGGAAGCAGAAGTGCTTCTTGATCGCATCGATGCCGTGGTTCTGGAAGTAAACGGAACTGAGTCGGTGCGTGAGAACACCATCAAATTTGTCAAGGGTAATCCGTCCAGCGCACCGTCGAGACCGACTTTGACGAACGAGGGAAATGTCCATCAGTACCCTCTCTGTTATATTTACAGAAAATACGGCACTGCGGTCATCAACCAAGCTGACATTACCCCTATGGTCGGCACAGAGTCTACGCCGTTTGTAACCGGCATTCTCCAGACAATCAGTCTTGACGAGCTGCTTGGCAAATGGCAGGATGAGCTTGATCGGTTTACTGATGCACGATCTAAGGAAGTCGATGACTGGATTGCTCAGGAGGAAAGCGATTTCACGGCTTGGTTCAATAAAATGAAAGCGGACCTCCAACAGGAGCAGACCGTTCTTGACCAGTGGATCGCATCTGAACAGGCTGATTTTCTTGCCTGGTATAATCAGATGAAAGATCAGCTAAGCGGCGATGTCGCCGGTAATCTGCAACTTGAGATCGACAAGGAAGAGGTCAAGCGGATTTTACTGGTTGGCTTTGAAGACGGAACCAAGGGGTTTTCGGATGATGGTACTGTTATCACTTCGACTGCGAGCGATGGTAGAACCTTGACGAAGACTTTTTCTGATGGATTCCTGACTATGACAAATGTGCTGAAAAGTGCAGCGGGAGCAGAAGTGGCGAGAGCTGTTAAAACTTTTGATTCCAACGGCAAACTTATCAGCACTGTTGTAACTTATTCTTAAAGCGAAAGGAGAACAATCAAAATGGCAGAAGAAGATCTGATTTTCGGTAAAAACCGACACTTCTTCGGCGGCATTGAGCCGTCCAATATGCTGGCATTTACTGCGCATGGCGGTATGCCCCAGGGACAGTATCGTGTTTTAATCACGGCTACACTCCCTAATGATACAGTAGTAAATGAACAGACGCTTTGCACCGTGAAAGGTGCGATTATCCGAAGGAAAACGACTGATTATCCGAAGGACGAATTTGACGGCGATCTTGTCGCTGATATTAAGGAATCCACAACTTTTATGGATGTTGGGCTATCGTCTACCGGAACCTACTACTATGCAGCTTTTCCTTATACCACGCAGGGCGTGTATAACCGAAATAAGTCTAATCGCGCTGTAGTAAACGAACCGAAGCCGATGAAGGCGTTTTCCGCTAAGTCAGTGTATGTCTCGGCATCTGACACTGTCAAGGTTGAGATTACGGCGAAGTTGCCGAGTGATGTTGCCGGTGCAGTCATCCGCAGGAGCACTACTGGTTATCCGACCAGTGAAACGGAGGGCGAACTGTTCAAGAACATCACTGCGAACGGTACTTATACGGATACTAATGTGACGGTCGGTGTGGTATATTACTATTCCGCATTCCCTTACACCAGTACCGGCGCCTATAATCGCAGTGAGGCAAACAGAACCAGCGTAACACCGAAGAAGAAAGATTATCTGTTCGGCTATGATCTGGTCAAGGCAACCTCCAGCCCTACCGGACGAGTAACTTATCCTTCTGATGTGGATAACGCTGCATTTACTCCGGCGGCTATGAATTTCAGCACCGGTAAGTTCAACTATGGTGGTTGGGCATTTGATCCGGGTGAAAAGTTCATGCCTCGTCCTTGTATGCTGACTTACGCCGGAAAGGTTGACCATTATCTTGATCCTAACGACTATACCAAGAAGGTCGACGGCACCACATCCAAGGTTACGGATACTTCTTTCGGTGGAAATGCCATGATGGAGTGGCCGAAGATCTATACGAAGCGGTGGGAGGAGAATGGTGTTTATCATTTCCGCTGCTCCGATACTCCTCAGGACGATACTTGGGATTGCTGGTGCAACTATGACCGTAATAACAACCAGATCGATCATTTCTATACCCCCATCTATTTCGGTTCTCTGGTTTCCGGTAAGCTGCGTTCTATCAGCGGTGCATCGAATAGTGTAAACACCACGGCGGCTAACGAAATTGCCTATGCAAAGGCAAATGGTAATGACTGGTATACCGAGGTGCTGGCTGACAGACTGCTGCTCCAGGATCTGCTGGTTATGATGGCTCGTTCTACCGAGTGTCAGACTGCATTTGGCTACGGACGGTGCAAGAGTTCCAATAGCAATGCTATTGCCCCTGGTACGATGAACACCAAGGGTATGTTCTGGGGTTCTAATGACCAGACTTCCGGTGTGAAGGTCTTCGGTATGGAGAATGTCTGGGGTAACCTGTGGCGTCGTACTGCCGGCTGGATCAATGCCAATGGTACGCAGAAGGTCAAGCTGACTCGTGGTACTCACGATGGTTCTACTGTAACCGACTACAACACAGACGGAAACGGTTATAAGACGATCGCAAATGCTACCCCGGCTGATTCTTCCGGTGGCTACATCAGCAGCATGAAGACGGAAGCATTCGGACGGCTGCCTGTTACTGCAAGTGGTTCCAGCAGCACTTATGAGGCTGACGGTATGTGGTACAATAACAGCCAGGTCAATTACGCGTTTGTCGGCGGCTCCTGGGCCCGTGACCTTTTGGTCGGTCCTTTCTGCGCTTATCTGGACGCTGCGGCGTCCTATTCGCGCTCGGGCTTTGGCGCGGCTCTCTCTTGTAAACCGCTTGCTGCTGCGTAAGCAGCGAGGAGAGGACGGGAGAACCTTAGGTTCGCCAGGTAAACGAAAACAATTAAATATTAGGGGTATACACTGCGCCCAGCGCGTATGTCGGCGGTAACTGGAACAATGACCTGATGGTCGGTCCTTTCTACGCTAATCTGAACAATACGGCGTCCAATTCGAACTCGAACAATGGCGCGGCTCTATCTTATCCATAAGAAGCTCTCTATAATGCAGTGTATGCCGCCATTTCAAAATGGCAAGAGATATCCGCATCTCTTCCTCACCACTTGGTGAAAATTAACTCGGTGCAAGCATCTGTGAGTAGCTGAGAATAAGTCGAAAGCGGATGAGAGGATAAGAGAGAACATGAAATCCTATAACCACTTGTACGAAAAAACAATATCCGAAACGAACCGACGGTACGCTCTGTCTCAAGCAAAGCACAGCAAGAGATTCCGTAAAATCATGAAACACCGGCACATGTCTGACGATGCCGCAGTTGAACAATCCTTAGACTGGATAGTCAACTACGAAAACGCCGAGCATGTGCCGGTTTACATTTATGATGGGATTACTCGCAAGGAGCGCACTATTATTGTCCCTACGATGGAAGAGCTGCTTGTTCAGCATTGCATCGTAAATGCCATGAAGCCGATGTTCTGCAAGGGAATGTATGAACACAGCTATGCCAGTCTTCCGGGCAGAGGAGCCCATAAAGGAAAGCAGGTTATTGAGAAGTGGATCAGGACTGACCCGAAGAATTGTAAGTATGTCCTCAAAATGGATATTCGCCATTTCTTCGATTCTATTCCACATGATCGTTTGAAAGCCAAGTTGAAGAAGACCGTTCATGACGAGAAGATGTTGGATTTACTATTCCGCATTATTGATGTCACAGAGGTTGGTATTCCACTTGGTTTTTATACTTCTCAATGGCTTTCTAACTGGTATTTGCAGGGTTTAGATCATTTCATCAAGGAGCAGCTCTGTGCTGTACACTATATGCGCTACATGGATGACATGGTCGTTTTCGGAAGTAACAAGAGGGTTTTGCACCGCATGAGACAAGCAATTTCCGATTATCTGGAAATGGAGCTTGGCTTGGAACTTAAAGCGAATTGGCAAGTCTTTCGCTTTTCTTATGGCAACAACCAGGGGCGTGATCTGGACTTCATGGGCTTTCGTTTTTATCGTAATCGAACGATTCTTCGAAAATCCATTATGTACAAGGCCACGAGAAAAGCTCGCAAAATCTCCAAAAAGGAGAAAGCAACCATACTTGATGCTCGTCAAATGTTGTCTTATCTTGGGTGGATCGACTGCACCGATACCTATTTGATGTATCAGAAGTGGATAAAACCATGTGTCAGCTTTCAGCAATTGAAGCGAAAGGTTTCACGATATGACAAATACGATGAGAAGCGGGTATATCAAAAACTCGTCAGTCTTTACACTGCGAAAGGAGGAAAGTCGCATGGAGTTGAATTACAAATACGCCGAGAGCACAGTCCAACCAACTGCACTTGAGGTTACTGTTGGAACCGTATATCTCCGCAAGGACATTACGAGTATTGTACGAATTTCCGAACAGGGCGATAAAACCACTTACTGGACTTATCAGGAAGCGGCGCTGACCCCTCAGGAGTTCAATGAATACACAAATCTGCTTATGGCTGAAAACGCCATTAAAGGCACGAATGATTCAGACAACATTGTTCAGCTCATGGCAGGTCAGGAAACTGGTGATTCCCAGCAGCTTGCCATCATGGAAGCAATTGCTGATCTGTATGATGCCGTCGCAGCAATGATTCCTGAATGAGGAGGTAGCAAAAATGGTCAATCTTTACGCCACGCTTATCATCAATAAGCGTAGAACCTTCGACCAGGTGCCTGAGAAATTCAAGGCAGATGTCGAGGCAAAATTGTTAGAATATGGCTACGATACCAACGGCGATCCTATCGCTGAGGAGGAGTAACCATGTTTTATATTTTATCCAAAATTTTGATAGGAGGTAACAACATGGTAGCACTGTATGTCGCACTCATCATCGCAGGTCGTCGAACCTTTAATCAGGTTCCGGCAAAGTTCAAGGCTGCTGTTAAGGCTGATTTGGAAGCTCTCGGTCTTGACGAAAATGGTAATCCTGTGGATTAACCGAAATTGGCAGGGAGTCTGCTTTGCTGTGGGCTCCCTCGCCTAATTAAAAGAGGTTTGGGGTGATATTTCCTACAAGCTTCTTATTTCATTTATGACTTCAAGGAGGATGATACATGGAAATGGAACCCTGGCTGCAAACGCTATTAACCATTTTGGGGACGATACTTGCTTCTTCTGGATTTTGGGCATACATCCAGGAGCGAGGCAAACGAAAAGCTGCTGAAAATAAGCATAACAATCTTGAAACGCAAATGCTCATTGGTCTGGCTCATGATCGCATTATCTATCTCGGTATGGTCTATATCGAAAGGGGCTACATTACACAGGACGAGTACGAAAATCTGTACGAATACCTGTACAAGCCTTATGAAAAATTAGGCGGTAACGGTTCGGCTAAGCGAATCATGACAGAAGTCGACCAACTTGCGATTCATAAATCAACTTACAATGCTTGAATTGGAGGTGAGATTATGAGTTACAACATTACTGGTACAACTATCACTTTGACCCGAGGTGATACATTTGAGGCTCTGGTCTCTGCCACCAAAAGGGACGGGACTCAGTATATTCCGGTTGAAGGCGATGTCATTCGCTTTGCAATGAAAGAGAATTACGATGACCCCCGCCCCCTTCTTGTCAAAGACATCCCGATTGACACGATGATGCTGACACTTGAACCTCAAGACACAGCTGATCTGAATTTCGGCAAGTATGTCTACGACATTCAGCTCACAAAAGCAAATGGCAAAGTTGATACCTTCATTTCGAAAGCAACTCTAAAGCTTTCGGAAGAGGTTGACTGAGCATGGGTGGAGTATGCGGAATCGGGTCTATTAAAGGTCGCCTTTCGCCCATTGGAAGCTTACAAGGAGCTTTATCTATACCTGTTGGCGGGGGTTTGGACTGTGATATTTATGAGGGTGAATATAACATCACCCCCAGTAACACAGTTCAAGTATTGTCGACAACCAACAAACTGCTGAAGCATGATATTGTAATCGAGGCAAATTCTGGAGGTCTTCCTGAAGGGAGTGAGATGGCTACGGACGATGATATTGACGGTTTGATCGATGATGTTTTCGGAACCGGAGTCAATCCCGATCCGGACGAGCCCACTTACAGCCCTGATGACATCGCCACAGAAAAAGAGCTGAACGATGCTATTACCGATGTCTTCGGCTAAACATTTTGTGGTCACAGCAGCGCCAAAACGCTGTGGCAAAAATAATTTTATTCCAATAGGAGGAATGTATTATGGCAGACACTATTAAAATCACTACCCTGGCGCAGTTGAAGGTTGCTCTTCAGGCAGCTAAGACTTATATCGATGGTCAGATCGGCGGCCTTGGTACTATGGCAGGCAAGAGTGAGGTCGCCTACGACGATCTGGCTGCTGCTCTGAAGACTCTGATCGACGGCAAGGCTGCTCAGACTACTGTCGATACCCTGGTCGGTGCGGATACCGGAAAGTCTGTACGCACCATCTCTTCTGAGGAAGTCGCAAAGATCGTGGCTGGCGCCGACAAGTCTTACGACACACTGAAGGAGATCGCTGACTGGATTCTGAGTGACACTACGGGTGCCGCAAAGATGGCTAATGACATCACTCGCCTGGATGGTATCCTTGCCGGTATCGGCGGTACTGACGAGGAAGCTACCGTCGTGGCTTATGTCACTAAGATGATTAACGCGCTTGGCATCGGCGACTATGTCAAGACCACCACTATGACTACTGAGCTGGGTAAGAAGGTGGATAAGGTCGAGGGCAGCCGCTTGATGACTACTGCTGAAGGTACCAAACTGGCTGGCATTGCCGCTGGCGCTCAGGTGAATGTCATTGAAAAGATCAAAGTCAATGGCACTGAGGTAACCCCTGCGGCTGAGGATAAGTCTATTGCTCTGACTATTCCTACCGGCAAGCTTGCTGGCAAGGATATTGTCGCAGAGGCTGATCTGGACGCTGCTCTGAAGGAGAAGGTCAACGCCGCTGCTGAGGGCAACCACAGTCATGCAAACAAGGCGTTCCTGGACACCCTGTCTGGTGCTACCGACGAGAAAGTTACCGCCATGTGCACTGAGGTCTTCGGTGCCTAAAGGCTGTAAGTCTCTGGGGAGGGTGCAACAGCCCTCCCTAAATCTTTCAAAGGAGCGTGAATCGAATGCCTGATTACAAGCTGGTATCTCTTGAACAAATGAAGATACTTGCCGGACAGACTAAGTCGTATGTAGACGGTAAAGTAGGTTCCGCCAGTGATATTCAGTCTGGTGACACCGTCAAGACTTTTTCAAAAGATTATAAGACCGTAACGACGGTTTACGCCAATGGGAACCAGCTTGTGAAGACTTTTTCGGACGATATGAAAACAATCACATCGGTTCTCACGGACTCTGAAGGAACGGTCATTGCAACGGAAACCAAGACACTGTCGGACGATGGTCTCACCATCTCTACGGATGTGGTTTACGGCTAATAAATAGCAATACAGGGCAATAGAATGTAGGTTAGTTCTGCATTATTCCTACACTTTGGCTAAAAAAGCCATTGATTACGGGATATTTTGCTTCTATGATAAAATCAAAGATGAGGTATCTGGAGAGGAGGAACGGCAAATGCGAATGGATAACATTGGTTGTTTTATCGTGCTGGCAGAAACGCTTAATTACACAGAAGCGGCGAACAGACTTTATATTACCCAGTCTGTACTCAGCCGGACGATACAGCAGATGGAGGAAGGTGAGCCCGGGTGAACGGTCGAGCGCATTTTTCTGAAGCAGTACCGGGAGTGCGTGGTAATGTCACAGAATCACCTGCTTTCCGCGCGTGGCGAGCTGTCTATGGCCGACCTGCGGCATGAGCGCTTTGTGGTGGTGTCGCGGAGCTATTCCAGCCGCGGCTATGACGCCGTGATCAGTAAAGCGAGAATGGCCGGCTATGACCCGTCTATCATCGCTACAGCCGCCAGCGTCCCGCATCTTATGACGCTCCTGGCCTCCGGCGAGTATGTGACGATCCTTTCGGAAAACTATCGGCACATGGCGTGGAACCGGCTGAGCTTTGTCCCGCTGTCAGGCGTTAATATGACGGATTTCTATTTCATGTGGGACACCACCAACAGCAATCCATGCGTGAAGCTCATGGCGGAGTATGTATGGAACGTGTTCCGTCATCTGCAGACGCCGGAGCTGCCAAAGCTATAGGCACAAGCCAATGGCCGGACGCGGGGAACACCTGCGTCTGGCTTTTTGCATATCTGCATAAGAGTTATGCTGATTCCGGTTTGACTATTTCGTATTTCCGAGGCACGAAAGCTACCTGCGGCAGAGATCACGGAAAAACTGTCGAATGTAAAGGTGCCCGGAAAATCAGCGTGGTTCCCCAAAACTGACGGATATATTTTCCCGGATGGAGTTGTTTCCAGCATCATGAGGGGCACGCAGCACCAAATCCCCTATTTGACTGGGTGCAATGAGGATGAAACGGGCTCCATGCCCGGCTTCATGTCGCAGGCCACGCCGCAGGCGGTGGAGGGCTTTGCGAGAGCGATTTTTCCGGATGATGTGGAGGGATATCTCCGGTCGGTAGATCTGTCATTGCCGGATGCCATACGGCAGACTGTTTTTGATCAATATGAGAACGACAAGCTCTGTGCGATCCTTGGGTGGCAGAAGATCGAGATGGAGCGCAAAGGGAATACGGCATATACCTATTTCTTCACAAAGGATGCGCCGGAAGCGGGGGACGATCACCACGGTGCATATCACGGGGCAGAGCTTCCGCTGGTATTCAACACCATGAGCCGTGAGGGCCGCCCGTATACCGGAGCGCATTTTGAACTTGCCTGTATTATGCAGGAATACTTCTCCAATTTCTTCAAAACAGGGGATCCAAATGGCCCGGGGCTTCCGGTTTGGACTAAACCCGAAAGCTCTATGTATGAGTTTATGGAATTGGGAGATCATGCCGGGATGATATCTGTCCCAACCTCTGAAAACAGAGAGTTCATCGTAGACTACATGACGAAAATCGCAAAGGATCTCATCGTATGACCGGTCCTGATGGAGATTACACGGAGAAGGATCATAGCATTATTCGGCTGTTTTATGCCTTCTTTGTGCAATATGCACAAACACGGCTGATATATTTCTGCGGATGCGCTACTTGCAAAAAATGTCGAAGCGTGGTAGCTTCTTAACAGAAAATTGCATTAAGAGGGGGATATTTGCATGAAGCGCTTACTTTCCGGCGTACTTTCCGTCGTTTTTCTGCTGATGCTGCTGCCGCTGTCCGTGTGGGCCGCGGAGACGGATTTCTCCGTGGCGCTGGAGGCAGACCGCAAGGCGGCCGCGGTGGGCGGCACGGCGACCGTGTCGCTTTTTGTCAGTGGCGAGAGCAGCTACAACAGCTACTACTTTACCTTCTCCTACGACAAGAGCGCGCTGCAATTTGAGAGCGCGGCCTTTTCCTCGGGAAGCAGCGGTGAATTAAAAGCGGTTCCCCTGCCGGAAACCGCTGAGGTAGCCGTATACGGCTACGGCGAGGCCCGGACCGGCGGGGCGCTGCAGCTGCGATTCAAGGTGCTCGCCGCCGGCGCCTCGGAGGTCAAGGTCACCTCGGCCTATGTGGACGACGCGGCGCACGCCGGGTATCGGGATGCGCCGGGCGCGGTCATCAAGGGCACCGGCAGCGCCACCGTGTACGGCGGGGGCTATCCGGTGACGAAGCCGGACGGTGTCACCGGCGAATTCACGGTGACTGACGGCAGCTACGACTACACCTTCCGGGGAGAAGCCGGACTGCGGTACAACTTCAAGGCCACCGTCAACGGAGTGGTGCAGACCGTGATCAACAACAACGACGGCAGCTATACGGTGAAGGGCGTCACCGGGCCGCTGACCATCGAGATCGTGGGCGAGCCGGCACCCATGGGCTTTGACGTCACGGTGACCGGCAGTGGCGCGGGGGATGTCACCTACGCCCCCACCGCTACCTACGGGCAGGACTACGCCTTTACCGTCAACAAGGACAGCAAGTACAACTATACGGTCACGGCAGCTGTGAACGGAAAAACCGTGGATTGCACATACGATGAGACAAAGGCTGTGTACATCATCGCGGGCAGCGACATCACCGGGCCGGTGGCGATCTCGGTGGAGAAAACGATGCCCACCAACACCACACTTATCCTGTTTACGGGAAATAGTGCAGGCGACATGTGGAACGGGATCAGCTCTATGCTTCGTGAGAATGGGAAAAACGCCACATTCGTGTTTTATAAGAAGGATGGTTATGACTACACCGTGACCGCGCAGCAGTCAGACGATTCCGACATCCCCCTGAGTCGTGATGATACAACGTATCAAGACAGTATCGCCTGTACCATCCCCGGGGAGTATATCCAGGGTGGCATTATCACGGTGACCATCACCCGGACGGAGCATCTGGATGTAAAGGCAGTCGCGTCGGAGTACGTCGATCTGAAAAACGGCAGCACGGTGTTCCTGATAAACGCCACGGTGCCGTCCCTGCCTGCGGCGAAATCGCTGTACTACAACGGAACGCCCATGTTCCGCAGCGAAGCATATAAGGGCGAGTACATCTGGCTGGTGACCAGCAACGGCACGCTGAGCGCAGTCCAGGCGGCGGCCCAAAAGGCCATCACCGCCCGCTCCAGCGCCGGCGGCGCCGTGGTCTACAGCGGCGACGTCAACGTCAGCGGCAAGGTGGACATCAACGACGCGCAGTACATCTACAACGTGTACAACGCCGAGCAAAGCCCGCTGGATGTGGAGCGGTTTCTGCGCTGCGATATGAACAAGGACGGGAAGGTGACCGTGGAGGACGCCCGGGCGGTGGCGGATCTGTTGGTAAAATCAAAAGCATAAAGAGACAGGGCAGGCTGCCGGTGCAGCCTGCCCTGCTTTGCTTTTTTTGATAGCGGTCAGTCTTCCCGCCCCGCTTCGTGCTTCAGGACCGCGCCGGTGGCGGCGTTGATCTCGTAGCTGTACTCCATGCCACCGGATTTGAACTCGACCTCATAGACGAGCGTGCCGTCCTCATCGTCCAGCTCGATCTCCATGTCATACGCCTTGTTCTCGCTCACGCCCGCGTGGT
>ERZ791569.312-NODE-312-length-35699-cov-4.117664_pt1 | contig 35699 bp, 49 predicted proteins | sample MGYA00509973_ERZ791569 | MGnify/ENA primary metagenome ERZ791569 (study PRJEB30046, sample SAMN00791902) | human gut metagenome | study: EMG produced TPA metagenomics assembly of the A metagenome-wide association study of gut microbiota in type 2...
GTCTACAGAGCGAACGCCGCTACAATAAAGGCGGTTGTTTGCACAGGCGACGGCGACATTGCCGAGCAGGTCGATGAGGCTCTGCCGGAGTGTCCCTCGATAGAGACGAGAATCATCGTCAACGGCAAGCGCTATCCTATTGACCGGCTGCTGGTCGGCGGGAAGAACTATTTCGCGATCCGCGAGATCGTGGAGGTTCTGAATGCGGCCGGCGTCTGCAATCTGACCGTTGGGAACAAGGGCAGCGTTGCCGTGCTGGATAGCAAGTAAGGAGGGCGTATGCTGCGGGGGCTGCCGAGTCTGAGCCGCAGCGATTGGGAGCATTTGATCGACGAATGGATTCTTTCGGAGCGATACCGGGGAATCCTGAAACGGAAGATTCTTGACGATTGGAGCCATGAGCGCATTGCCGAGCGCGAGGGCTTGAGCGTAAACGGCGTCAAGAAGATCATAGCGCGGTGCATGAATGTACTGCGGGAGCATATGTGAAGGCAGCCACTCCGTAAGGGGTGGCTGTTTTTATATCTTTTGTGCCCGAAAAGTGGCCGAAGAGTTGGTTTTTTGTTCTTCGTGGATGCCTCATAATGAGCATAGGAGCTGGCCAGCTTACTATTTTATCGGAGGTACTACTATGGAGTACGCAAGCAATGGCAAGGGAAACCTCGGTGTTACGCTCGGCGCGATTGGAACCGGACTCGGCGTCTTCGGCGGCGGGCTGGGCAATCTGCTCGGCGGTTGGGGCATGTCCCCGGCGGCGATGGCTGCTGGCGCGGTGTGCAGCGAAAACACGCCGGTGACGCGCTACGCGCTCGAACAGCAGAAAACGATCTCGGAGAAGAATATGGAGATCGCCTACTGGCGCGGGCAGGACGAGACGAACCGGAAGATCTCTGACTCCTACAGCAAGCTCGAAAACCGCCTGATCGGTCTTGCGGCGGAAGTACGCGCGAACAAGGATGAGCAGGTGGCCATCAACATGCAGCAGGCCGTGTACAACGGCACCACCACTGCGACGATCGGCTGCATCCAGAACCAGGTTAACCAGCTGCTCGGGCTGACAAAGCTCGTTGTGCCGAACGCCTCCGTGTGCCCCGGATGGGGTGCTGCGAAGGTGACGGTTGAGCCTGCGACGGCAACCACCTAATGCGAAGGGGCGGCAAGCGCCGCCCCAAAAATAAGATGGAGGTATCCTTATGGTAACGATCGATCAGGCTATGCGAGGCGCGGCAAAATTTGCCGACAATGAGATCATTCCACATCTGCCGACGGGAAAGGGCATTGGAGCCGGGATCGCGCTTGCGCTTATCATGGATGGCGGCAAGGCACAGCTGCTCAAGCTGCGTGAAAATCCGGCGGTGCAGATGATGGGCGTGATGGACGAGGCCGGGAACATCGACCTTGACCGGCTCTATAATGCGGCAAGGCCGCGCTTTGACGGCCAGAAGCTGCCGATCACGGTGCCGATCATTGGAGAGCTGCGCTTTGACGTGAGCGATCTCGATAAGCTTTACAGATACATACAGGAGGCGTGAGCATGAGAGACTACATCAACGGACTGTACGCGCGGCTGGAGGAGCTTTCCGAAAAGCCGCTGACGCTGGGACACATCGAAGAGGCTGATGCAGTGGCGGGCCTCCTGTGCCGCCTGCATAAGCTAGACGGAATGGATGGAGACCATTTTCGTGAGTCCACGAAAATGACGGAATTCTCCCGAGAAGATGCCATGCGCTGGGCGGAGCACATGCAGAACGCCGACGGCACGGTCGGGCCGCACTGGACGATGGATCAGACTTCCGCCGTCGCGGATGCGAGCGGAGCCGGGAACGATATTCCGCACTGGGTTTTCGGCGTGACGATGAACATGATGTATTCGGACTACTACGATGTGGCGCGGAAGTTCGGAGTCAACGTGCCGGAGTTCTACGCGGAACTGGCGCGGGCGTTCTTGATGGACAAGGACGGGCCGGAGCCGACGAAAAAGCTCATGGAGTATTATGAGCATATCGCGCGAAATTGTTAGCATTTTGCGTTAGCATTTTGTGTTCTGAGCGCACAAAATTACTTGCGTAAATATAGAATATTTTCTGCGTTCGCAGAAAGAAGAAAATGCCCAAAAGCATTGATGTGCAAAGAAAAGCCCGCAATCTCAATGGATTGCGGGCTTTCTTTTGTGTGGCAGGGGATGAGGGATTCGAACAGGAATACATGCTGAAAAACACGGGAAAAATCAATCGCTTTTTGAGCCGTTAGCATTTTCGTTAGCAAGCTCGTAAAATGCGGCCATTTTATTTTGGGCTTTCAGGCGGTCGGACTTGGCGAGATGCGTATAGATATTGCGCATGGTATTGTAATCAGACCAGCCGCCGATCTCCATTGCCTCAAGCTCTGACATGCCGAGATGATAGGCGAGGGATGCGAAACTGTGACGCAGGCCGTGCGCACCGACATTCGGAATGCCAAGCTGCGCACAGACATCCTCCATGGTACGGTAGAGCGCACAGGGCGTACCCTCCCAAACGGGACCGGAAGTCTTGCCGGTGCGCTGCAAGGCGTCCAGAAGCTGCGGGATCATAATCGGGACATAGCGGGTGCTGGCGGCGGTCTTGGTCTGCTCCTTGCGGACGATCTTGTTATCCGCGTTTTGCACGGCGGAGGCGTGGACATGGATTGTCCTGCTCTTTATGTCGATATCAGAATAGTCAAGCGCCATGATCTCGGACCGGCGAAGAGAGTGCAGCGCAAGTAGCGCGGGAATTTCATATTTGCGGCCTTTCAGGAGCGGAAGGACTTTCAAAACGTCCTCTGGCTGCAAGAATGGCCGCTCTTTTTTCTGCCCGCGCGGGAGACGGACATCCGGGACGGGCACGCCGGCAGCGCGCAGGCAGGAGGCCGTAAAACCCCATGCGTTTTTCAGGGTCTTTACGGCGACCGGCTCGGCATCGATTACCTTCTGCCAGTCGATCTTAACGGGAGGCATATCCAGAACGCTCTGGAAGCGGTGTGCTTTGATGATCTCATAGCCGCGGATTGTCGCGGGAGATGTATCAGACGGAAGGGCAGCTATATAGTCCGTCATGAGGTCGCGGACGGTCTTGTCCGTCTTGTATTTGACTTCGCGGGCGTCGGCGCGGTGCTGGGCCTTGATGAGCTGCGCCTGCTTGATGCAGTCGGAGCGCGTGAGGGCGGAGACAGGGATGCTCTCGCCGCCAAGGCGGAGCTGGATGAACCATGTGCCGGATTTCAGTTTGCGAGGCTCGGGGACTTTCATGGGGACACCTCCAAGGGATACAGAATACCGCTCCGGCAGTGCGCCGGGGCGGATATTTTTATGCACGGAACCAACCGAGGGTGGGACTCAGGATATCCACCACCAGAGCAAAAGCGCAAAGCGCGACGATGCTGAGCAGGATAAGCGTCACAAGCCGATGCATGCGCAGGGATTTCTGCAGATGCTCGCGCTGGATGCGGAGGCTTTTGTTTTCCAGCCGAAGCAGCTCGGAAACGGATTCCGGAGCGGGCGGCGAGATGCCGAAGTATGCGTTCAAATCGATGCCGAGGGCATTGCAGATCGGGCCGACGGTGTAGACCGAGGCGCTTTTCGACTCGCCGCGCAGGTACTGAGAAACCGTATTCAGGGCGAGGCCGGAACGGTCGGCGATGATCTGGTTTGTGAGATGCTGCGCATCCTTCGCTTCGCGGCAGAGCTGCCATAACATTTTTTCCAAGAAAATCACTCCAAAAACACATGATTGGGGCGGAGAAAACCATGGAAAGGGCTGGACACAACCATTGGTGAAAGCGTATGGTATGACTACAGGCGCTCCCAATCGTCTGGCCACAAAAGCCCCGTGCCGACGCAGGCACGCCGGTACGGGGCAATCTCATATGCGATCATCACATCAGCCTCTTTCTCAATATCAGCCCGGTGGTGTCAGACTTGGACACCGTCTATGGATGGCATTTCCCACAAGGGCTATAGCCCTTGCTTATCATCTCGTCACGTGTGCCGGTAGCGGTTGATCGGTTCTTATCCTTGATGCGGTCGGCGCTGGAACAGCCATGCGTGTGAAATACCTTCGTATTTGTGTTCAAAATATACGAATGTGCAGCTTGTTCGCTTGTATCTTCAGTCGCGTCCGATTCAATCTCCTCTTCCGCATATGGGTTTCCGCCGATGCTCTCATAATATGCCGCAGCGGCCTCCGCCTGCTCTTCCTCCGTGTAATACAAGTCGCCAGTGTCTGGCGTCACAGTGTCGGCGGATGCAGACTGATTCTCCTGCGTCAGTTTCAAATCCGGGGCATATTCCTCAACGTTGCTCGTATTCAGCCGCTCACCGCTTGGCTCTTTGCTTACGTGAGGCACCCTCTTCAGCAGGTTTGATATGGCGCCGATCAGTATGAAAGCGAAGCAAACAATTGCAAGGACTCTAATCCATAGTGGCCGTTCCCGCACCTTCTGTGTGGAGTTGTCTTTTTGTTGGGCCGTGTCGGAATTGGACACTGCTGCATACGTTCCGGCGGCCACAGCAGTCCATAGGTGGCGTTGCATCTTACGCTTCCGGCCAGCTTTTGTAGTCGGGATACCAGTTGCCCGCGCAATACGCTGCTTTGCAGCAGTTATTCCCAGCGCACGATTGAGTGAAAACCCTGGAATAAGCGATTTCTTTCGGCTCATAGCACATCACCTGTCCATTAAACCGGACTTATTGCGTGCCCGGCTGTAGAAATTTCATGCAGAAAATTGTAAGTTCTGGCAATTGATATTTTAGAACTGTCGTTCTAAAATGGAAAATACAAAAAAGAGAAAGGAAGCGCGAAATGTTTGACGAGCTTGTGAACGATCTGTTGTCGCTATCGCCGGAAGGACTCAGTCTTTTTTCCGCGTATATCGCTGCTTTAGAAAGTCGAGATACGCCCGCGCTTCCCTCTGCGCCTCCGGCGGCAAACGCATAAAAGCCTCTGCCGCACTTAGAACCTCATCGGGTATTCCCGGTGAGGTTTCTTTTTCTTCATCGGGCGTATCATCAATCAAGTAATCTACGGGGACACCAAAGAGTTCAGCAATGGCTTTCCAGTTTTTCACTCCCGGATCGTATTTCCCTGTTTCCCAGCCCGAGATAGCCGCCTGCGAAGCGTGCAACGCTTCGGCAAGTTCTTGCTGGCTCATGCCTTTGCTTTGCCGAACTTGTCTTAATCTGTTCATGCCGCCTCACCTCTCTTATATAATATCAGTCATTTTTATTTTTTCCAGTGAATATAAAGATTATTTATAAAATTTGATTTTCTCTATTGACATATCAAGTCTGTTGATATATAATCCAGAATATCAAGTTGCTTGATAATTCATTAGCGTTGTGGGGTGATTAAAATTAACGGACTTAAACCAAGACGAATCGAGGCTGGGTTATCTCAGAAACAATTAGCCGAGATGTTGCAAGTGACGCAAGCCGCCGTTGCAAACTGGGAAGCTGGGACAGCTTATCCGCGCGCCTCTCAGCTGCCGGATCTCGCAAAGGCGCTGAGCTGCACCATCGATGAGCTGTACGCGCCGCCGGAAAAAACTGCGTAGGAGGGTGCAATGCGAAACAACAGAAAACTCCGACAACTGGAGAGGCGAGTCGCCGCGCTGGAGAAGCTCCACGCGCAACGCAGCGTCCGCGTGGAGGTATCTCCTCAGCCGGTCGATTTCGACCAAATCAGTCAGATTCTCGATTCTCGAAATAATCCGAAAGAAACTGATGATAGGCCGCAAGGTACGCAATAGCCATTTTGTTCGCAACTGCCAACGTTTTACCAGCAACGTCAGAGGCAAACGCGGAAACGGACTCCGGCGTCTTGTCCTCAAGTTGGTAGATCACGAGTTTGCTTGCGTTTTGGCCAACTTCATGCTCAATCGAGCGGAGATATGGCTCGAACTCGTGGAAATTCGGAAATTGCATTTTCACACCCCCTTTCGCCTGCATCTTAGCATAGAGGCGAAAGGAAGTCAAAGAAGGAGGCAACCGCTTGAGCCGAGAAGAACGTGAAAACAGGAGCTTCCTGCGGCGGCTGGTCATCAGCTCGATCGTCGGAATCCTGTGCATCGTGAGGATGCTCCGCATCCTCGGAATGATCTGAAAGGAGGAAAACCCATGCCAAAGCTAAGAGTCGAGCGCACGACGGATTACCGGCTGACGGCAATGATTCGCGGCGAGATGGCCGCGCAGTCGGTGCCGGTTGCGACGGCATGCCGCTATGCGGGCTGCTGTACGAACACCCTGTACAAGATTTTCGAGTCGCCGACCGCATATATGGACAAGACGCTGCGCCTGATGCGCGGCCTGCACATCCCCATTGAGTCGGTACGCGAAGCGATCACCTACCCCTATTGAGGAGATGAGAGAGATGGAGGAGAAGGAAACCCGATTTGTGACGGACGCAGACGATCTGGCGATCATCCGGCGCTGGCGCGAGCTGAACGGCATCACGCCGCAGCAGCTGCCGCAGTCCGCCTGATAACATTATCCCACAAAATTGGAGAAAAAGACATGGAACAGGAATACACAAATATCTGCCGGGCGTGCAGGAATGCTGCGCATCTGAGTCAGGAGCAGTGGGCAGAGGCTCTTCATGTATCCGTCGATACGGTCAAGGGCTGGGAACGCGATATCCGCATCCCGTCAAACTATCACGTCTGTCTGATGGTAGATCTGTGCGGCGAATCGTGGTATGCGTACAAGCACCTGCGCCAGACTTCGGACTGCCTGGGCGTGCTGCCCGATACCGAACGCCAGCCGCTGCCGCTGGCTGTGATCCGGCTGGTAAACCGCATTATTCGCTTTGCCGACCGGAACCGCGACAAGCAGCTGCTTCAGATCGCCGAGGACGGCGCGATCGACGAAAAAGAGCGCCCGACCTACGACGAGATCGTGCGCGAACTGAATGATATCATCGGTGCGGCGTATACGCTGCGCTACGCGGAGGGTGCCAGCCATGCGGAAAAATGAGCATAAAAAGAACCGCCCGGCTGCTGCGAACAACCGGACGGTCGATTCCGAAAACGGAATCACGAAAGCATATTCAGTATATCACCAGTTTCGCAAAAATGCAAGGGTGGGAGGTGAAAAGTTTTGAACGAAGATTTTCGGGCTTTCTGGGCTGTCGTGCCTGCGACTGTTCTGTATGACGATTCCATCCCTGCCAACGCGAAGCTGCTTTATGGGCAGATCTCCACGATGACCGGCTACACCGGCGAGGGCGGGTGCTGCACCGCGACCAATGCGCAGCTTGCCGGGCCAAACAAACTGTCCGAGGATTCGGTCAGCCGCCTTATCAAGGCGCTTGAAAAGGCCGGCCACATTGAAGTCCGGTATGCCCCTGATCCGAAGGACGGGCACCCTGTCCGCAGCATCTATCAGGTGATGCAAGCGCCACCCCTTACCGGCAAAAATGCCGATAAGCTTATCGGCAAAAAAACCGACCCCTTATCGGCAAAAAAAACGATGAGTAATGTATTAGATAATAATATATTACCCCCTAAAAGCCCCCCAAGGGGGCGGCGCACGAAATCAACCGCAGAATGGAAGCCTGAACGCTTCGAGGGCTTCTGGAAATTCTACCCCAGAGGTGAAGGGCGACAAGCTGCAATCCGAGCATGGGACAGGCTCCAGCCTAGCGACGAACTAATCCTGCGCATTGGCCGGGCCTTGACCTTGCAGAAGGCGTCGCCGGAGTGGCAGGCCGGAATCGGTATCCCCCATGCATCGACGTACCTTAACCAGCAGCGCTGGACCGACGAGAAGCGCGAGATCACCGAGGCCGCTCCTGTGCAGGCATCTGAGCCGACCGGGGCTATTGACACCAGCGGACTGAGGTTTGTGTGATGGCTGCAAGCAGAGAAGCTCTCTTGAATGCTCAGCTTGGTGTCATCGGCTCGATGCTGATCGACGACCGCACCGTCGGCATCGCGCTTCAGGCACTCAAGCCAGAATATTTCGATAGCTCATACCGCACAATCTTCGAGGCAATGCGCGGGCTGTTCCAAGTCGGCCGTCCGGTTGACGCTGTTACGGTCCTTGGACAGATTGGCGAGGACTACACGGATCTGCTCAGGCAGATCATTGAGCTGACGCCGACGGCGGCCAACATTAAGGCGTACATCGCCGATCTGAGGCGGCAGGCGCGAATTCGCCTGATGCAGGAAGCGGCCTCGGAGATCCTGACCGCTGACAATGAGGACGACATCCGGCAAATGCTTGACCGCATAAACGCTGTCATGGTGGACCGGCCGGGCGTGCGTACCATGACGATGCAGGATGCGCTGACCGATTTTTACAAACGGCACGACCCGGCGGTAAAGCCTGTCTATCTGCCGTGGAAATTTGAGAAGCTCAACGACCACCTGCGCACGATGCGCGGCGACTTTGGCATCATCGGCGGATACCCCTCGGACGGCAAAACGACACTCGCGCTAGCGACCGCCCGCGAGCAGGCAAAGACGAAGAAAGTCGGCTTTTTCAGCTTTGAGACGGACTGCGAAAAGCTGGCAGACGCAATGATCTCCGCGGCGGCGCAGATCGGCTTGCCGAAAATTCAGCTGAATGCCATGAACGACCATGACTGGGATACTCTGGCGGCAATCAGTGCCGATTTCGGCGGCCGCAACCTCGATCTGATCGAGGCGGCAGGCATGACGGCCGGGGATATCCGAATGTACTCGATGGCAAAGCACTACGACGTGATCTACATCGACTATTTGCAGCTGATTGAGGCATCGGACAAAACGCCGTGGGGCAATCAGGAGTACGCACGTGTCACTGCCGTTTCGCGGGCGCTCAAGCAGTTCGGGCGTCAGGGCGGGCCAACAATCATCGCGCTGTCCCAGCTCGGACGGCCGGAGCCAAACAAGAAGACCGGCAAAATTCCACCACCCACGATGTCAAGCCTGCGCAGTTCCGGTCAGATCGAGCAGGACGCGGACTTCATTTTGCTGCTCTTCCGCGAAAACCAGAAAATCGTGGACTGTGATCGCGTTGTTACAGTTGCGAAAAACAAAACCGGAATCGCTGGGAATTCGTTTTATCTGCGATTCAACGGCGAGACACAGACCTTCATGGAGTCGCGCCGCGATTGGACGCCTCCGAAGCAGACGCCTGCGGAGGAGACTGCGCAGATTGGATTTGACGAGTTTCCGAGCGACTTCCCTATCCCATTTTGACGAAAGGACGAAATCATGAAAGCAATTGCAATTTTGAATCTCAAGGGCGGAGTCGGGAAGACCGTGACCGCCGTCAATATGGCACACATTCTGGCGTCGGAGCACAAACAGCGGGTGCTACTGATCGACTGCGACAGCCAGTGCAACGCTACCGAGTTTTTCGGCCTTGCGCCGACGGAATACGACGTCACGCTGGACGCCGTGCTGCTGGGCGAGTGCGAGCCGTATTACGCCGAGAACATCACGCCAACGTCGTACAGCGATCTGGACATGATCCCCGCGTCGGACGGGCTTATGGATCTGGACATGTCGCACATCGCGGACAAGCGCGTGCGCGGCCGGGTGCTGGCCGATATGTGCCGCAGCATCCGGGAGGACGATGCGTATGACTATGTGATCTTTGACTGCCCGCCTGCGTTTAATGCCGCCAGCGCGGCGGCACTGCTGGCCTCGGATGAGGTAATCATCCCGATCAAGCTGGATGCATTCAGCCTGCGCGGACTCGCAAATGTCAGCCGCCAGATCGACAACATTCGCCGCATCAACGGCAATATCCGCATTGCAGGCGCGCTCATCACGATGTGGCGCAATGTGCCGGTTGTGCTGGAGGCGGAAGCGAAACTGCGGGAGTCCGGCGTGCTGCCTGTTTTCCAGACGGTTATCCGGCGCACCGACAAGGTGGACGAGATGACGTTTAAGCAGGTGCCGATCCTCGTCTCGTCGCCGTACAGCGCGGCGGGGTATGATTACCGCAATTTCGTCCAGGAGCTGCTGGAGCCGCAGATGACGATGGAGGACGTGAAGGGAGGCGCGGGCGATGGCATTTGACGTGAGCAGCGTATTTGCCGAGGAGCTGAAGAAAGTGTCCAAGTCGGACGCCGGAAAGCGGCTGACCGAAGTAGACATCGACGATCTGGTGAGCAATGAGGCAAATTTCTATGCCGTGGATACGGACAATCTGGAGGAGCTGAAAAACAGCATTGCGCTCAGCGGCATCATGGACCCGCCGACCGTCACCGAAACGGAGGATGGGAAATACCGCCTGATCTCTGGCCATCGGCGCACTGCCGCCGTCCGGGCGCTCGTCGCGGAAGGGCGTGCAGATCTCCGTAAGGTGCCTGTTTTTGTCCGCAGTCCGCGCAGCGCGGCAATGGAAGAACTGGAGCTTATCATGGCAAACTCCACGGCCCGTGTGCTGAGCAGCGCGGAGGTCAGCCAGGCGGCGCAGCGTGTGGAGCGGCTGCTCTACGAACTGAAAGAACAGGGCATAGAGTTTCCCGGCCGGATGCGCGACCATGTAGCCGCCGCCTGCAACGTCAGCAAGACGAAGCTCGCCAACCTGCACGCGATCGAGAGCAATTGCATCGCGGACTTCCGGAAGATGTGGGCAGACGGCAAGATCCCGGATGCGACGGCTTTGGAGCTGTCACGGTGCGACACGGCGTTCCAGATGCGGATGCGGGACGCATTTGCCAGGCTGAAAAGCTTCCCCACGGCAGCAAGCATCGAGAGCCTGCGCGATATGCAGAAAAAAGGCGCGAAGTGGCGGCCGAGTGCGTGTCTGCACTGCCCGGATGGCCGTCTATGCCCGTCCTCGCGTGACGACGCCGTGCTGCGGCACGATGCGACGTGCTGCTCGTTTGAGCCGAAATGCAAGGGCGAGATGTGCTGCATGGATTGTGCGTACGGCGCGAAGGCGCGCGGGTGCTATGACGTCTGCGACCAGATGTGCAGCAGGGCCAAGCAGTACCGCACGGAGAAAAATGCCGCCGTGAATGAAAAGGAGGCCAAGGCCGAGGAAAAGCGTCAGCACGGTTTCCGCGAGACGATTCGGAACAAGGCGCAGCGGCTTGTCCGAGCCATCGATGCAGCCGGACTGCGGGACGATAAAAAGCTCGTCTTTGCTCCATATCGCGCCGAGCCGACCGTAAAAACGCTTCGCGCGTATGCAAACGGCGAGTTCGGGGACGCTCATTTTTACGGCGCGGACAGCCTCGACCCAGATGCAAAGCATGTGCCTGAACTCTGTGAGACGCTCCACTGCTCGGCGGACTATCTGCTTGGCCTTACGGATGATCTTAAGCCAACGCCGGCAAGCCCAGAACTGCTCGGGTGGCGTACAGACCGCGATTTCCCGGAGGGGCCGGTCCTGCTTCTTATCTCCGAAAATGGCTCCATACTATATGAGACCGACGATGTGCATGGTGGGCATCTCTGTTGGTTTGAGGAGCCGGATGATGGGGAAATCCTGCGCTGGCTGCCGCTGCCGGAGGTGAAACACAATGCGCAGGACTGATCTGACGGGCATGGAGTTCGGCAAGCTGCGCGCGACCGAATACGCGGGACGAGACGGGCATGGACGCTCGCTCTGGCTCTGCCGGTGTGCATGCGGGAATGAGCCGGTGGTTCCGGCATGGAGGCTCAGAAGCAAGAAAACGCAGTCCTGCGGCTGCTCGCGACGCGCGGCACGCGGGAGGCGGGAGAAATATCTGCCGGTTGAGCATGCAGAGCCGCCGAAAATCGTGCGGACCGTGAATCCCTGCTACAACGTCTACTGCGAGCTCCGCAATAATCGCCCGCGCGGCGGCGTGTGGAGCTGCACCAATCAAAAAATCTGTCCGGACTGCCAGCGCGTCCGGAACAGCGAGAAAGGAGATCGCCATGCCTAATAAAATCAGCACTGTCCGCGAGTCGCTGTACCGCTGTATCGATACCACATTTTGCTGTGAAAAGTGCGCTTATCGGGGAAAGAGTAGGTGCATGCGGGCGCTAATGATTGATGCATTCGATGCTATCGGTGCCCTGAATCGAAAAAATGATCAGCTTCGGACTCAGCTTCGACAGGCCGCCGCAGGCGCAGACCGTCTTTCTGTATTTGAGCGCATCGCGCAATATTTTAGGAGGAGGCGCCGCCATGACAAGTGAGGAAATCGTGCAGGCGCTGCGGCAATGCGCCAAAAGGGACTGCTCAAGTTGTGGGATGTGCCCGATTTTCCAAGATAGGGAGTGCGTCGAGCATTTAGCCGCCGCGGCCGCCAGCCTGATCGAGCGCCTGACCGCCGAGAACGCGGCGCTGCGAAAGGAAATCGAGTGGAAGGACATGGTGATTGCCCTCGCACAGAGAAAGACGGGCCTGACGCCAAAAGAGGTAACTGCGCTAGGAGAGCTGTTCGATTACGCGCTGAAAGAATCAAAAACGCTGACTGAGCAACTTACATTGCTCAAGCACGTCCGCAAGCTTGCCGAGGCCGACAAGGACGGGCGCGTGGTCGTGCTGCTGTGCAAAGTGGGCGATACGGTGTTCGCGCGTCTGGACAACAAAAGTAAATACGTGTGTGAGCGCAAGGTAAAGCAGATCGTCGTGGGCAATATTGGGGTTGTTACTTTTGCACCAATAGGATCCCCGGAACGAAGATACGACGTATCGTTGAGAGGTTCCGACAAGACCGTATTTCTCACCCGCGAAGAGGCGGACTATCTGCTGGCGGAAATGAAGGGCAAGAAGGATGGCTGAAACATACTGTACCGCATTTATGGAGGATTTGCCGCCGGAAAAGCAGGCCGAGGGGCTTGGTGTTCAGGCCGCCGTAATCCTCGGCGAATGCTTCCGGTGCAAAGACTATGCACGATGCTCCACAGACGAGACGTTCAAGTTCCCGGCAGATGCCGCCTGCATGGTGCGCAGGGATATGGTTTTGAAGGAATGGGGATTGGAGGGCAAGAAGAATGGCTGACGAATATATCCGCCGTGATTTTGCGCTGGCAGGAACGGAACTGTACAAGTATGGCGAGATGGAGATCGAGGCCGTGTCCGCCGAATATATCCAGCGGCTACCAGCCGCCGACGTTGTGGAGGTGGTGCGGTGCAGGGACTGCGAATATTTGAGGCCAACCATCAATGTTCACACCGGAAAGCAATCCGGGATCTGGTGCGCTCTGCATGATATCCTCAACGTAAGTCCCGATGACTACTGTAGCCGAGGCGAAAAGAAAGGAGGCCGACCATGCGACTGATTGATGCGGATGCAGTCTACAACAAGGCGATGGAGGACCACCAAAAGGGCGAAATTGAAGATTGGGAAGCCGACTCAATCATAGATTACTTAGACGATGCGCCTACGATCAACGATGCAGAAATTGTGGTGCGGTGCAGGGATTGTGCCAAGCATTACGTTGTACTGGGCCGCGATATGTGCGCGAAAAACGCGAGCGGATTAAAAGATCATTTGATTGGCTTATCTGCGACGCTGCCGGACGCTTTTTGCAGCCGAGGCGTGAGAAAGGATGGAGGTGAAAACGATGTTTCAGGTTGAGCTTTTATCGGGTGGTGTATTCATCGTGTATGCAGTCGATACGAACCTATCCATGTTCTTGATTTACCGTGATGGATACTGGGAATGGATCGATGTAACGGAATGCAAACCGTACACATATCCGTTCCCGATGGTGACCAAAAATTTCACGGAGGGCACGACATGAGCTACATGCAGAAGCTGGAGCAGCTTGCTCAGACGAATCTGGACATTGGGTTTAACGCCGGGTTCCAGGCAGCGACAGATCTGTGGATGCTCGCGCTGGCGCAGGAGGGCTTCGGCCCAGGGCGGATGCGGCGCACAGCACACGGTGTGGCACAGCTTTATCGTGAGTTTGGACATGCGTGGCGAAACGAGCCGGAGTCCGACTATGCGCAGGAGCAGATTGACCGCGTTCTGAAGCCGCTCTGCGGCGAGGAGTTTGTGCCGTTCCGCGAACGAAACGAATGGGTGAGGAAACTGAAATACGGGAAAGGAGCGAAGAAATGACGAGAAAAAGAGCCGCTAAGCTACTGATGGCGCGTGGGTGCAGCCGGAACTGTGCAAATTCTCTTATGCGCGCAAAGCCTCCCGGGCATAGCAATGAGAGTCATTACATACGCATTACATTGGCTCGCCGTCTGCGAGATAGCGCTTTAGCCTTCGCGCGGCTGTCAGCCGTGGCCGCCGCCGCGCGCTGTGCAATGTCCCGATTGGCGCAGGCTATAAACGAAATCAAAGGAGGGACTGGACTTTGACGCCAGGAGAGATCGAGTTCGTAGTCAAACAGGAGCGGCGGCTCTGCAAGGTTGGCCACGAGCTTGGATATTTTCATCGCTGGGACGATACGCTCCTCGGCGGTGTGGCGGCAGTTGTAGAATTCCCGGACGGCGTTCGACGCGTCCTTCTCGGCGACATTGCTTTCTGCGATGAGGAGAACGCAGCCTTGCGGCACATGAATGAATACCACGGAATGGAGCTGATGCCGAATCAACAGGGTGATTGAACTGCGCGCGGGCAACCGCGTTCGCGCAATTGAGCTTGCATCGCGGCCACCGAGGACGGGTGGCCGTGCGGCAAAGCAATTTGAAACCAGCCTCGTTCAGGAGGCCGTCAACATTAAAACCGCATGTATGCGTCTTGAGTTCTTATTGTATGCAAACTTCAGCCCGCAAGACTGGTTTGTGACACTCACTTATGATGCCGAGCACCTGCCGCCGAATTATGAGGCAGCGCGCAAAAATGCACCGGCCTACTTCCGCAAGGTGCGAGAGGCGCGCCGGGTAAGGGCGCTGCCGTTCGGATATGTCTATGTCATGGAGGGTATGCACGGCGATCACCGCATCCACCATCATTTCGTGATCCAGCGGGCGGACGGCGACGAGATGCTGCTCCGCTGCTTCTGGCAGAAGGGATCGGTCGATACCCGGACGATTGAGGACTTCGGCGGCTACCGCAAGGTGGCGAGGTATCTTACCAAGGAGCCGAGGAAAACCGGGAAGCTCCGCGTCGGGCAGCGGATGTGGACGCCAAGCAAGGGCCTCATCAAGCCGGAACGGCTGGACGTCGAGCTGCCGCCGGGCGCGCACTATTCGCCGCCGGACAAAGCTATCCCGTTCGAGGGCGAGAAGTTCCCGGAACGCATCGACAACAGCTTCGGAAGCTACGTGCTGTACGACTATGAAATCCCGGAAAACTGAACATTGCATTTACAATTTTCCCTTGAAACAACCTATAAATAATCAGAAAGGTGGAACAAAAGTCTTGCAAAGCAAAAATGCGCGTGATATACTATTGGTGTCAGCAGGTGGCAAGCTGATCTGCCCGCTGTGCGGACGGCCGACGCAGCAGCGTGTGCTGCCGACGACAACGCTGACAGACTTCCCGCTGTACTGCAAGGTGTGCAGACGCGAGTCCGTCGTAAACGTGAATATGAGCCTGAGCCAGAGCCTTTGCGCCAGCGCCTGCGCCAAATGATTTGACCGTGTGAACGGTAGATCGTTTGGCGCTTTTGTTTTGCAGCCGAGGTGATAGCCGGATGGCATGAGCGCCATGATCTCCGTCGTGAGGTCATGGCGCTTTTGCTTTATCTGCGATGCTGGATGAAAGGGCGGTGATCCCAGACGGACTACAAGAGCAAGCGATGGCTGCGCCTGCGGGATGCAATCCTGCGGCGCGACGGCTACAAGTGCCGCGAGGCTGGCCGCTATGGCCGAAACGAAACCGCGACGACAGTGCACCATGTCTACCCGGTCGAGGATTTCCCAGGCTGGCAATGGTGCCGCTGGAATCTGATTGCTGTCAGCCAGGCCGCGCACAACAGCTTCCACGATCGGACGACCGGCAAGCTGACCGAGCGAGGCCTCATGTGGCAGCGGCGAGTGATCCCCCCTCCCGATTCGCCTCCGCCGTTTTAGCAAAAGCACCGGATGGGGCCACCTTTTCCGACGGCGGGAAAACCGGCGGAGGGGGTTAAGCCGGAAGGCCAGGCGTGCGCGCGACGTGCGCGTCGTGGAATTGCGCGACGCGGGCGCAAACGACGCGGGCACGCGAAAACGGCCGCTCGAATGGCGGTGCGAGAATACATCGGAGGCTGCGCCGGGCGCTTTTGCCTGCATGTTAGTCCTTCACACCGGGCGCGGTTTGGCCGCCGCGTCTGGCGGAGCCTCCGAGGAAAGGAGACCATGGCACGCGAAGATATGATCCGGCAGGACATGAAGCTTGTCGGGACTTACAACGAAATCTTTGAGCCGACGATCAAACAGCTGGCGAAAACCGAACGTGAGCTTTCGCGTGCCGAGAAGGAGTGGAAGAAGCAGGGCGGCCAGCGCGTGTGTACGATGATCAACAAGACCGGCGCAGAATATACGGCGAAAAGCCCATACTGGACGGATGTCCAGGACTTGCGTGCCACTGTCCAGAGCCTGCGCAATCAACTCGGTCTGACGCCGACCGGCCTCAACAAGGCCCGCGGCAAGGCCCCATCGAACGGCGGCGTCGGCAAGCTGGAGCGGCTGCTTGAGGATGCGCATAATCACGCAATCGAATGCGCCGCACAGTATCAGCGCGACGTTGAGAATTTTGTGCAGTCCGTGCTTTCCGGCGAATCTGGTCTATGCGAGGACGCAGTGCTCGCCTGCAAGCGATACGTGTCCGATTTGGGCACCGGAAAGTGGGAGTTCCGTGCTGAGCCCGCGAACGATATCATTGCCATCATCGAGACGATGATCTGCCACCAGCAGGGCGAATTTCTCGACGCGACACCACTTCGCGGGACGCCGTTTCTGCTGCTCCCTTATCACAAATTCATCGTCTACAACGTTATGGGTTTTTACCTGCCGGACACGAAAATCCGGCGCTTTAAGGAAGCTGTCGATTTCATCCCCCGCAAAAACGTCAAAACGACGTTCGCTGCGGCTCTGGCGTTTGCGCTGGCCCTGTATGAACGGGCCTCCGGCTCGAAGGTGTACGAGGTCGGCGGCGCGCTCAAGCAGGCGCTGGAAGGCTTCGACTTCCTCAAGTACAACGCCGCGCGCCTGGGCGTGACCGTCAAGGACGATCCGGAAAACGGCCTGCGGATTATCGATAACAACATGGAACGCTCGATTTCCGGCGACATCGGCGACGGTATGATCTCCATCAACGCTCTGGCTGCGAATCCCGACAAACAGGACTCTTTCAACTGCAACATTGTCATTGCGGACGAGGCTCACACTTACAAAAGCCCGCAGCAGTATCAGATCCTGAAGGACGCGACCAAGGCATACACCAACAAACTGGTAATTATCATTTCGTCCAACGGCCCGAATGCCCGCGGCTTCCTGTTGGGGCATTTGGAGTATTGCCGGAAGATTCTCCGCGGGACAGTCACAGGTGACGCTGCCGACTCGGTTTTCTGTTTCCTCTGCTCTGCGCCGACGCTAGAAAACGGCGACGTTGACTTGAAGGACCCAAATGTTTTGAAGGCAGCTTCCCCCGGTTGGGGCTACTCCATCCGTCCGCAGGACATGATAAACGACGCGGCAATGGCCGCAGAGAATCCGGCGCTGCGGCCGGAATTCCTCAACAAAAGTCTAAATGTTACGACAAATGCCGTTAAGGCGTGGTTCGACATTGCGGAGTTCCGTAAAAGCGACGAACGGTACAGCTGGACGCTTGCGCAGCTGGCAAAACTGCCGATCCGGTGGTATGGCGGGACGGATCTGTCCAAGCTCTACGACCTGACAACCAGCGCCCTGTTCGGGCACTACAAGGGCGTGGACATCATCATTCCGCACTGCTGGTTCCCGCGTCCGGCCGCGATGGTTAAAGCACAGCAGGATCAAATCCCGCTGTTCGGCTGGCTGGAGGACGGCTGGCTGGACATGACCAATGACAAGGTGACCAATTACCACGACGTGGTTATGTGGTACAAGAAGCGCCGCGCGGAAGGCTTTAAGATCCGGCGCATCGGGCATGACCGTAAATTCTGCCGCGAGTATTTCGTGGAGATGAAGCAGGAGCGATTCCCAATCAAGGATCAGCCGCAGCTTTTCACGCGGAAATCCGAGGGCTTCCGCTACATCGAGAACAGCGCGAAAAAAGGGACTCTCTACTACCTGCACGCCGAGCCGTTTGAGTACTGCGTTCAGAATGTCGCCGGCATTGAGAAATCAGACGATATGGTAATGTACCAGAAGATCGAGCCGAATTTACGTATTGACGTATTCGACGCCGCCGTTTTCGCGGTGTGCGCCTATCTGGAGGATCTGACTGCCAGCAATAAGGCGGCCGGATGGTATGACAAGAAAGATGGAAAGGATGATGATGCCGATTGAAAGTCAAAGTGCAGCGCAGGTCCGCACAGGATCTGACGCTGCAAGGATTCCTGCTGGGTGCTGTAAATCAGGATACGCTTTGCGTACCCGGCTATACACGGCTGATTGACAGCCCGGACGTGCAGGCAGCCGTTGGCGGCCTTGCCGATATTATATCCAATGCGACAATTCAGCTCATGCAGAACACGCCGGACGGCGATGTCCGTGTTCGCAACGCTCTTTCCCGCTTCATGGACATTCAGCCGTGGGCACATGGCACACGCAAGGACCTGATCGCGTGGATCGTGTGGACAATGCTGACGAACAGCTGTGGAAGCGCCTTTTTGCTGCCGCACACATCCGGCGGCTTGCTGACGGAGCTGGAGCCGATGCCGGATGCGGTAGCTATGAGCGACGATAACGGCCGAAGCTACTATGTCGTGTGGCGCGGCAACCGCTTCGATTCCGGCGCGGTGCTACACTTCCGGCGCTGGCCGGACCCGGCACAGCCTTGGCGCGGCCTCGGTTTGCGGATGAGCCTGCACGATCTGGCAAACAGCCTGCGACAGACGTCGGCAACAAAGAAGGGATTTATGTCCGACAAGTGGAAGCCGAGCGTCATCGTCAAGGTGGACGCGCTGGCAGATGAATTTGCCGACGAGGATGGCCGAAAGCGCCTGGTCGATCAGTACCTGTCCAACAGCACCGCCGGCGCACCGTGGATCATCCCGGCTGAGCTGATGGAGGTGCAGCAGGTAAAGCCGCTCAGCCTCACCGATCTTGCGATTCGAGACAGCGTGGAGCTCGACAAGCGGGCGGTCGCATCGCTGGTCGGCGTGACGCCGTATATGCTCGGTGTCGGCAGCTACTCCGACAGCGACCACAACCATATGATCAAGACGACCGCGACAACCATTGCAAACATCATTTGCCAGGAGCTGACGCGGAAGCTGCTGATCTCCAGCGAGCTGTATTTTTCGATGTCCACAAGGCGGCTTTACAGCTACAGCACCAAGGAGCTGGCCGACGTGGCCGAGGGCCTGTACATTCGCGGCCTGATGGACGGCAACGAGGTTCGTGACTGGGTCGGCCTCAGCCCGCGCGAGGGGCTCAATGAGCTTGTAATCCTGGAAAACTACATCCCACGCGGAATGATTGGCGATCAGAACAAATTGACAAAGCAAGGAGGTGACGGCAATGCCGAATGACAGACAGCGGCGGCAGGTGCGCTGCACCGCGCAGCAGTTTGCAACGCGAGAAGCGGACAACGACCTGTACATCGAGGGCTATTTCGCCGTGTTCAACTCGGAATATCAGCTTTGGGATGGTGCAAGTGAGGTGATCAAGCCCGGCGCATTTACCGACTCAATCTCCGGGGACGTCCGCGCGCTTATCAACCACGACACCAGTCTGGTGCTTGGCCGGACAAAGCCAGGCACGCTGACACTCCGGCAGGACGACCGCGGCCTATGGGGCAGCGTCCGAATCAACCGCGACGATGTGGACGCGATGAGCTTGTATGCGCGCGTGCAGCGTGGCGATGTAGACCAGTGCAGCTTTGGTTTTGCAATCAAGCGCGAAACCTTCGTGGATCTCGGAAATGGTAACTATCGTTGGGAAATTGAAGAGGTTGACCCGCTGTACGAGGTCAGCGTCTGCACCTTCCCGGCGTATGAGTCCACGTCCGTAAGCGCAAGGCGGCAGGATCTGGCCGAAATTCAGAAGCGACGCGCCGAGGCATGGCGCGAGGAAATGACCAAAAAGTTAGGAGGCAAATCGTAAATGTCCGTACTTAGAGTATTGATGCTCAACAGTGAGATCGCAGCGCTTCGTTCGCAGCTCACGCCGCTGGAGCAGACGCGCGACGGCTTTGCCGCCCGCGAGGAACAGCTCCGACAGGCAATTTCGGAGGCAGCGACCGACGAGGAACGCGGCGTCGTATCCGCGGCGATTGAAACGTTTGAGCAGGAACGCAGCACAAACGCCGCAGAAATCTCCCGTATTCATGGAGAGATCGAGCAGCGCGAGGAACAAATCCGCAGTCTGGAGGCCGCGCAGACGCCGCCTCCGGCAAACAATCCGGTGCCCAACTCGGACACCGGCAACACCAACCACGAAAGGGGCAATGTAGAAATGAGCAATCCCGAACGCCGCTGGTTCGGCATGACCTATCAGCAGCGCGATGAGCTGCTGGCACGTGACAGCACGAAGGAATTCCTTCAGCGGTTCCGCCAGCTCCGCGCCCAGCAGAACAGCGCGACCGGCGCTGAGTTGGGCATCCCGACCGAGTTCATGCAGATCCTGCGCGATCTGACCTATCAGAACTCCAAACTGTGGAAGTATGTCCACAGCGAATCTCTGCGCGGCAATGCTCGCCAGAACATCGTCGGCACTGCCTCTGATGCTGTGTGGACGGAGACCGTCGCCAACATCAATGAAATCGTGCTCGACTTCACACAGCTGGAAGTGGACGGCTATATGCTGGCCGGATACATGGCGATCTCCAATGCCGTGCTTGCCGACGATTCCGACCTCCAGCTCCTGACCAGCATCCTTAATGCGATGGGCGAGGCAAACGCGCGGGCACTCGACAAGTCGATTGCCTATGGTACGGGCGTGAAAATGCCTGTCGGCTTTATTACCCGCCTTGCCGCGTCGGCGAAACCGTCCTGGTGGGGCAAGGATCAGGGCGACTTTATCGCGCTGAACACCAGCCACATCCTCAAACTGGATATCGACTCCACCTCCGGCGCTGCGTTCTTCGGCTCGCTGATCGAGGCGCTGGGCATTGCAGATCCGAAGTATTCGGACGGCCGCGCGTTCTGGATCATGAATCGCAAGACGCACATCCGCCTGATGGCCAAGGCGCTGGCATTTGACGCCGCTGCGGCGCTGGCCGCCGGCATCAATAACACCTTCCCGATTATTGGCGGCGATATTGTTGAGCTGGAATTCATGGCCGACAACGATATTGCGGGCGGCTTCGGCGACATGATGCGCATGGTCGAGCGCGAGGGCGCAACGATTGCATCCTCCGATATCCCGCTGTTCCTGCGGAATATGACGGCCTACCGCTCCATTGGCCGCTACGATGGCAAGCCCGCACGCGGTGAGAGCTTCGTGCTTGTGAACTTCCACAACACGCAGCCGACCACGTCGATCTCGTTCGCGCCTGATCTTGCGAATGAAAAACTGGGTACGCTGATCGTCACGACCGCAGCAGGCGCGTCGAACGGCAAGAGCGTCGTCACAGTAGCCGGCAACAGCTCCGGCACTCTCAAGTACCAGACCAGCGGGCAGGCCATCGCCGTGGGCAATGGTGAGCGGCTTGGCAAGGGCTGGACGGATCTCCCCGCTACCAAGATCATCGACGGCACAACGGGTGAGACCATCACCGTTGTCGAGGTCAACGCAGAGGGCCGCGCTGTGGCTGTCGGCTCCGGCAGCGTGACCGCCAAGACCGGCGGTTAAGGAGGGCCGATATGTCAGCGGGACTGCGTATTGATTTACTCAAGGTCGATCTCGGCCTCCTGAGCTGCGCCGAGCCACAGGAACTGTATCTGCGCAGCCTGCTGACGTCGGCTGAGAACTTTATCCGCCGCCGGGGCGTGCCTCTGGCGGACGATGATACCGACGACGATCTGCTGGTTGCGTCGGTGGCTGCATGGATGTACCGTGCGCGCGGATCTGCCGACCGCGCACAGCTTCCCCGGAACCTGGACATCCAGATCAAGGATCGGCTGTGCGCGGCCAAGATGGGAGGCAACAAATGATCTATGACAAGATTCTGACCATCTGCACGCTGCGCCCCGGCAAATCGCCTGCTGTGCGAAAGCTTGGGAAAATCAGCCAGCAGTATTACGCGGAGCGCACCGTCTACGCCTCCCGCTATTATGCGGGCAGGCAGGCGGGCGCGAAGCTGGTACGAATGGTGTCAGTGCCTCGCAGCGTGTACGACCCGCCAATCGAGGCCGACCAATACTGCATCCTGGACGACGGGCATGCGTACCGCATCGACCAGGCGCAGCGTGAGCTTGATGATGACGGGCTGCCGGTCACGACGCTGAGCCTGGCAGAGCCGGAGGGTAAGTATGAGCTATACCAAGATTGAGCGCGCACTGGAAAGCGTGCTGCCGGGCGCCGTGTACAAGGTGCAGGCCCCAATCGAGGACACCAGCGGCAACCCGATCACCAGATATCTGGTGTGGACGCCGACCGGCGAACGGTACGAATATGCCGACGGAAAGCCGTTTGCAACCGTCCACACAGCGGTTGTGACGGTGGGTACGCAGACTGAGGACGACGACCTGCCGCGAAAGGTCACGGCGGCGCTGGCCGAGGCGCGTGTGGCGATGCAGCCGCCGGAGCATTCATATGACGATGAGCTTGCCACTTATTTTACGGATATTCCGTGTGAGGTGATCTGATGGCGCAATTAGAGACCAACAGCGGTTCGGATAACATCACAGAAGTTATTCGACGGATGGAAAAGGCCGACCTGTTTACAGACGAAAACCTCAAGGAGATGCTGACTGCCGGCGCGGGAATTATGCTGGATGCGGTTAAATCTGCTTTTGTCACGGCCGGACACAACTCTGTCGGGCGTGCCCGCCGGACGGGCGAGACCTACCGGCATATTGCCAAAACCCGCAACGTCAAGAAAGATAAGCATGGTGTGCCGTATATGCAGGTGACGATCAACGGCAAGGACAGCCGCAATCAGCGCTACGGCGTCAAGGGCTTTGTCCTCAACTATGGCCGCCGCACTGGCGGCAGGATCACTGCTGACCATTACTGGAGCAATGCAGTAAAAAATACATGGCAGCGTGTCAACGATTCGATGGCTGAAGTAGCGGCGCGAAAGCTGAAAGGAGAATGAAATGCCTGAATTTGATCTGCGCGGCATGAAGGCCGCAAAGTACAATTACGACAAATCGCAGAAGAAAATCACATACGGCGAGGCTATGAGCATGGGCGAGGCCATGACGGCAAACCTCGAAATGAAATTTGCCGAAGGCCGCATCTATGCTGAATCCTCGCTTTCGGAGTACATGAAGAAATGCACCGGTATGACGACCAGCGTCGGCGTGAAGTATATTCCCGACGATTGCCAAAAGGTGCTTTATGGCTTTTATGAGCTGAGCCGGTCGGTCGGCTCTACCTCGCCGAAGACCGTCAAGAGCATGACGGCCGGCAGGACCTCGACGGGCCAGTACGTCGGACACGGCTTTTACAGCCCCGATATGATCGACGGCGTAGAGAAATTTACTGCCGTCTTTGTCCACAAGACACTGTTTGGCCCGCCCAGCCGTGTCCTTCAGACGATGGGCGAGTCGATCACTTTCCAGACGCCGACCACAAGCGGTGAGTCCCTCGTTGACGATCTCGGCCACCTGTTCGAGTGGTACACTTTTGACACCGAGGCCGAGGCCATTGAGTGGCTCGCTGCGTGCTTCACGACCGAGCCTACGGTAGTGACGGGGGCGGGCTGATGGATGTACGACTCAAAACCATGCCGTATGAGATCGACGGCCACAAGCTGACGCTCTCCTGCAACATGGATGTGCTTGCAGAGCTTCAGGCGCAGGACAGCAACCTTGGACAACTGCTGGACGGTGACCGCTCAATGCGGAACTATCTCCGGCTGATGGCTGCGATGATCAACAGCGAGCTTCGCCGCCAGGGTGTGGACGCGGCCTATACCGACGGAGACCTCGGCCGCCGCATCGGCTTCCGCGAGTTTCGGCGCACAAGCGGCGACGTTTTCGGGCTGCTTGTCTCGTCGGTCATCGACCCGGACGCACCTGAGGAAGCCGCGCAGCCGGAGGAGAACGCGCCGGAGGAAAACGAAAAAAACGCAGTGACCAGCGGGGACGACAGAACGGCATCAACTTCGCCTGGTACCTAAACATCTGGATCAATATCCTACACAACGACGAGGCCGTTTTCTGGCGGTCCATGACGCCGGCACGGTGTGTTGCACTTTACCGAGAGTATTTCAAACTCACGGGCGCACCGTGCCGGTCTTTTGCATCTGAGACGCAGCCCGCGCCTCAGGAGCAGAAGCCCGCCCGCTTGTCGTTGTCCGAATACCTCATGGGGAGGTGCAATTAATGGCAGGCCCAAGTATCAACACAAAAATCAAGCTTGACGGCGAAAAGGAGTACAAGGCGGCGCTGGCTGAAATCAACAGCGGCTTGCGGGTGCTCAAATCCGAGCTGAATCTAGCTTCGGCGCAATTTAAGGATAATGCAGGCAGCGTGGATGCGCTGAGCAAGAAAAACGACATCCTTGAACGCAGCATTCTCACCCAGCAGGAGAAGATTGAAAAGCTGAAGGAGGCTCTTCAGTACGCGGGCAAAGAGTATGGTAAGAGCAGCGAGAAAACCAATGGCTGGAAAATCGCGCTGAACAATGCCGAGGCTGAGCTTGCGAAAATGCAGGGTGAGCTTGATGCCAACACAGATGCGTTGAAGAAGATGACAAGCCCTCTGGATAAGGTCAGGAGCGCCTTTGCCGCGACCAAGGAGCAGGGCGGCGGCGTCAAGACGGCTCTTGCGAATCTCAAAGAAGAATTCAATCTGAATACGGATTCTGCAAAGGGGCTTGGCACGGCCCTGACGGACATTGCCGGGCAGTTTGGCGTGCAGCTCCCAGACGGAGTGCAGAACGCGGTTTCCGCGCTTAATGGCATCAATGCCGGTGCTGCTTTCGCAGCCACTGGGGTGGGCCTTGTCATTATGGCCATCGTGAAGGTGACAAAAGCACTTATTGACATGACAAAGGGGGCCGGCGAGGCAGCGTCCGAAATACGGAAACTGTCGTCCGTCACCGGGCAATCTACCGATTCGATTCAGGAGTTCGATTATGCCGCTGAAATGATCGGTGTCTCGTCTGACCGCATCCGGGATTCGCTCAAGGAAACCACGAACAAAATGCAGGAGGCACGGGACGGCAACGAAGCCACTGCGGAAGCGTATGCAAAACTTGGAATTGCCATCGTGGACGCCGACGGGAACCTCCGCAACGCAGAGGATGTTTTCTACGACACAATCGATGCGCTCGGCCATATGGAAAACCGAACGGAGCGCGACGCCATCGCCATGGACTTGCTGTCCGAGTCGGCGCAGGAGCTGAACCCGCTGATTGATGCGGGCACAGACGCTCTGAAACAGTATGCAGCGGAAGCGCATGAGATGGGTTATGTCCTCGACGAGGATGCCCTGACCGCGCTGGACGGCGTTGATGACGGGTTCCAAGCCCTTGGGAAAACAACTGAATCCATCAAAAAGCAGATGGCAGCAGAGTTCGCGCCATACATGAGCGAGGCGCTGCAAGAGATGCGCGAACTCATCCAGAAGGTTGGCACTGCGCTTGTACAGTCTGGCGCGGTTGATGCATTCGGCAGCATTCTCCAGTCGGTGATCAGTTTGCTTGACCCGCTTGGCGCACTTATTGTGGATTTCCTCCCAGACCTCGCCGAACATCTCAGGACCGTTGCCATGCTGGCCGCGGGTGTCGCTGATACACTCAATGCGATCGTTGGCGTACTCACAGGCAACTGGGACAGGGTCGGCACCGCGCTCGGGTTGAACGCGAAGTCCGGCACTCTCAGCAATATGCAGCGCGCCAGCGGAGAATACAACGGATACCGCTATTCCAGCTCGGCTGGGTGGATTGAAAAAGGCACATACACCGATGCTGAGTTACGGGCAATGTATGAGGAGGCGGTGAAAAACGGCACGGCAAACGCAACCTTTGAGGCGTGGAGGGACGCAGGGTCTTGGCGGCGTCACGCCTCCGGGAGTGACTACTTTATCGGAGGCCGGACGCTGATCGGCGAGTACGGCCCGGAAGAAGTTGTGCTGCCGCAGGGCACGCGCATCCTGACGGCGCAGGAAACCAGGCAGGCGTCGGGAGGCGATACATTTTATATCACGATCCCGGCCAATACGGTAAAGGAATTCAACGATATCGTCAACATCGCGCGAAATAAGCGAAGAACGGACAGAATGGGGGTGCAGGAGTGAGCGAGAGCATTCACACTTTGACGTTTGACGAGTTTGCATTTGCGAATTACAACGACAAAACGAAAAATGACCATACGAGCACCGAGATAGATTTAAGCAATCAAAACTCCAGAATGCTCTGCAAATTTGCATCAGCAAAAAATGTCGGGTGGGGGTTTAACCGGATTAAAAAAATCCGGGCGGGAATCTATATCAAGAAGCTAACGGCAATCTCAGCATCTGGCCCCGTAATTATAAACACCGGAACGGAGGATAGCCTATTCTCGGCTGCGACGGTGACGTATGCAACAAAACCAGCAGAAACAGCGCCATTTGGGCGTGGATACGTACAAGCCCAAGGGCAAGCGTATGCGGAATTAAGCATATCAGGGACCTATGGGGAAAGGAACGTATTTACAAACGGGATTGGCCTTGCTGCACAGATGGCAAGTGTTTGCAACGCATACACACCGGCAAGCGCAAACAAGCCGAAACTGGAAATAACGGTAGACGATAACGATCTTGTAAGGGTGGAAGCGTACTACTGGGACAGCACATATGGCGGTAAAACAATAACAAAAAGCTCCGGTGCAGATGTAACGATAGATGGGATACTGACGCGACAAAATGGACTTTGCTACAGTGAGGTGGCGCAATCCGGGATCTCTGGGGTGTGGCGTGCAAACGAAAACTCTGAGGAACACGAAATCCCGATGGCGGATGGGCAAGGTCAATCGTTAGTTTTCCCGTTAGGGACATTCGGTGCGCTGACACAGGTGCAAGTGCGGCCGAAGATAACGTCAAGCAACACGCTGACGTGGACGCCGGATACTTGGTTGACGATCAACCTTGAGGACGCAATCCCGCAGGCTATCCCGGTTAGCCCTGTGGGCGAATCAGTGGACAAGAACAGCCCGACGGTATTTCGATGGTCGCACGTCGTATCAACTGGATCAGCACAGACAAAAGCGGAACTCCAAAAGTCAACGGACGGCACGACGTGGACGGCGCTGGCAACCGTGACCGGCGCAGAAAACAGCTACACAGCCCCAGCGGGAACATTTAACCTCGGTGTGAATTTTTGGCGGGTGCGGACGTATAACGCCGACAATGTTGCTGGCGAGTGGAGTGGCGCGGCGCAGTATATCTGCATCGGAGCCCCAGATGCTCCGATTGTGACGGTTGCCGGAACGCACCCGAGGCCAGTCGCCACTTGGCAAGCCAACGGACAGCTAGCCTACCAGGTAGAAATCGACGGCGTTTACAGCTCCGGCACGTACTACGGCACGGAAAAAACGTGGACGGCTCCGATGTACCTCGAAGATGGTGAATACATCGTGCGCGTCCGCGTGCAAAACGAATATGCCATGTGGTCGCCATGGGGATCGGCGGCGCTGCAAGTCGCCAACACGGCGGGGCCGGCGATCAATCTGACGGCGGAGGCCGGGGACGCGGTGCGCCTCTCCTGGAGCGCTGCCGGAGGGTATCACTACAACTTTTACCTGATATACCGCGATGGGAAGCTCATCGCAAAAACGACAGAGCACACATACACGGATCTGCGTTCCATCGGCAGCGTAAGCTACCAGGTGCGCGGGTGCTTTGCTGCAAGCTCCAATTACCGGCTGTCCAACACAATGACGGTGACGGCATCCGTGCCGTGCGTGACGCTGATCGATCTTGATACAGGCGATGTGCTGCCGCTTCCCTACTCGGCCAGCACACACCGCACGACGGGGCGCAATCTGAGCCGGGGCGTACAGTCCGTGCAGCTTGCCGGGCGGCGATATCCGACGATAGAGCGCAGTATGCACTATGCGGAGACGATATCGGTTGCGTGCGCATTCCGCGAGGCGGAGGACTGCGCGGCGCTTGAGGCGCTTGTGGGCAAGATGGTCGCGGTAAAAACGCCGGAGAGCAAGATGGTGAGCGGGTGCCTCTCGGTGCTTGCGGCCACTGCGGACGGCGGATTTTACACGACGTATCAGTTCGATGTGGAACAGGCGGACGTGGAGGAGGTAGTGGACATTGATTCGTGATGTATCTTACAAAATCAATGTGCTTCGCGGCGGAGCGGAGTTCAAACAGCTTTCGTGGGCGGCAGACGCCGCCCCGAATGTCTACGTCCGCAAGGACTCGGAGATCAAGGGCAGTTTGTCGGCGGAGGTTTATCCGGACGCCGACGTTGATCTGCTGTCCGACGAGCTGCAACCCGTTCTTGTCCTCGACGGAGCCGAGACACCGCTCGGCGTATTTCAGGCGACCACAGTCGAGGAGATCATGGACGCATACGGGCGGCGGCTCCGGATCGAGGCATACGACCGATGCTGGCGCGTCCAACAGAGCCGCACGGAGGGCCTCTATCACATCGCCGCGAATACGCCGTACCTGACGGCGGTGCAGCAGCTGCTTACGGCGGCGGGCATCAAGCTTGTGCTGGCCGTGCCTTCCTCGGCGGTGCTGGCGACGGATCGCGAGGACTGGGACACTGGAACGGACTACCTGACGATCTGCAACCAACTGCTGGAGGAGATCAACTACAATCCGGTATGGTTCGACGGCAGCGGCATCTGCCACTTGGAACCGTACAAAGCGCCGACCGGCGGCAGGATCGATCACGCATACAGCAGCACAGACTTGCAGCTTGCACCGATCACAGACGACCACACGCAGGAGATAGACCTATTTGACGCGCCGAATGTTTTTGTGCGGATCTGCTCAAACCCTGACAGAGGCGCGCCGCTGACGGCGACTGCCGTCAACGACTCCCCTACCTCCAGCACGTCCACTTTCCGGCGCGGGCTGCGCATCGTTGACGTCGCAAAGGTAAACAATGTCGCCAGTCAGGACGAGCTTCAGGAGCTGGTCAACCGTCTGCGCAACGAGTCCATGCATGCAACCAAGACGATCACCTTTTACACGCTGGCGGCAGGCGGCCATGGAGTCGGCGATATCGTATCGATCGACGATCCGGACATCGGCGGAATATGGGAAGAGACTGAGTGGTCGCTCACAATGGCCGTCGGCGAGCTGATGCAGCACACTGCGCGAAGGGTGGTGATCGCGTGACAGGCCTTACAGAATATACTGCAAAAGCAGTGAAGGAGTCGGAGCGCATCGCACTCGCGACTGTGGCAGCCAAGCACGCGGACGGGCTATCGCTGATCTTCGACGGGCAGACCGCCGCAACGACGAAGCACTACAAATGCAACACGGCGGTGACCTTTGCGGCTGGGAGCCGCGTCGTCTGCCTGAGGATCTCCGGAAGCTGGGTCGTGGCGTTCGCTTTTGGAAATCCAGCATGACGGTGCCAGACTTGGACACCGAGAAGGGAGAAATCATATGATTACAGTCAACGCAAGCAGGCGTGAGCCGATCTGTCTGCGGCATCAGGGCGAAAACGACGCGATGCGGGTAGCCTTCCCTCTTTCAGCTTTTGAGGCAGACTGGCCGGGCGGCACACCTTTGCTGCTAGTCCAGCGTCCGCGCTCCAGCAGGGACGCGGAGGCGTGCCCTGTGGCGCTTTCCGTGGACGGCCACACAGCGTATTGGACGGTCAGCGCATCGGACGTCGAATACTCCGGATATGGCAAGGTGCAGCTCCAGTGGCGCGTGGAGGACGTTCTTGTGAAATCCTGCATCTATGACACGGTGTGCGTTCCGTCGCTCCATGCAGGCGCAGAGCCGCCAGACGAGCCGTCCAAGCGCTGGTTCGATGCGATTCAGGCGCAGATTGGAGATCTTTCCAAACTGACGACAAAGGCAAAGGATAACCTTGTTGCGGCCATCAACGAAGCGGCACGCTCTGGCGGAGGCTCCGGAGGAGCGGGCACCATCGATATGCGCGTCGCGGATGGCTACATCCAGTACAGCAACGACGGCGGCGCGACGTGGGAAAACCTCATTGCCATTGCCGATCTCAAGGGCGCGGATGGTGCGCCGGGCACAGACGGCAAAGACGGCGCTCCCGGCAAAGATGGAGCCGATGGCGCACCCGGCAAAGACGGCGTAACGCCGACGATTGGGGCAAATGGCAACTGGTATCTCGGCGACGAGGACACCGGGAAGCCGTCGAGGGGTGCGACCGGCCCGCAGGGTGCGACCGGCCCACAGGGTGCGACCGGCCCGCAAGGCCCCACAGGCACAACTGGCCCCGCAGGCCCGGACGGCGCTCCCGGCAAAGACGGAAGCCCCGGCAAGGATGGAGCACCCGGCGCAGACGGCACGACATTCACGCCGTCCGTCTCCGCTGCGGGCGATCTGAGCTGGACGAACGACGGCGGCAAGGCCAACCCAGCGCCCGTCAACCTTAAAGGCCCGAAGGGTGACACCGGACCAACTGGCCCGCAGGGTGCGACTGGGCCTCAAGGTGCGACCGGCCCACAGGGTGCAACCGGCCCACAGGGGCCTGCTGGTGACGATTATGTACTCACTCGTGCGGACAAAACGCAGATCGCAGAGGAAGTGATCGCAGGCGGACAGGAGGTGCAGGTTGGCGAACCGCTCCCTGGTCCGACAGATACACAGGTGTCCTCGGCAGTATCAAGTTGGTTGACGGAGCATCCGGAGGCGACCACGACTGTTCAGGACGGGGCAGTGACGGTCAAAAAGCTTGGCTACGGAAAGCACATCTATGGCAGCAAGCCGTACTTTTGCAACAGTGTAGGCTCCGGCGCAGTATCCTACGGCTCCATCGGCGTGGTCGTGCCGTGCAAGGCTGGCGATACGATCTACTGCAATTTTAATATGTCTCCAAACGGCGCGTACCAGAAGCCGCAGCTGCTTGCCGCGCTCCCGGAACACCAATATGGTGCAATCGCGCCGATTGGAACAATCGAAAAGGATGATACGACAAAGGCGTATACCGTGCCGGAATCCGCAACAACGGCAAAGGCGATGTATCTACCGCAAAGTTTCAACGCCATCCCGGCAGCAAACAACGGCTCCGTTGAGGACGCACTTGCGTGGATCAACAAAACCATGGGGACGGACGGAAAATGGTGCGCACAGAACGTACCGTTTGAAGATTATGATGCATGGTATCAGACGGCACAGGCAGAGCTTTTCGACATTGACGAGAGCTGTAATAAGCTCATGTATGCCTCGCTGTATCAGGCTGTTTCGAAGCTCGTCGGGGCGAAGGTCGCCGTCCTCGGTGATAGCCTGACGGAGCAGAGCGCGTGTTCGTTTATCACCAGCGCGTACAATGACCGCTGGATGGAAAACGTCTTGCGGGATACTGCGCTGACGGGAGATGACGGGAAAACCTACAAAGGCTCCGGATGGTTCGCGCTGATTGCCCGGAAGTATAAGATCAAGTGGTGGTGCGCCGGACACGGAGCGCAGTGGTGGTACTCCACGACCGCGCGGCCAAACGGCGCGACGGCGATGGTGCGCAAGCTGATCGACGGAACGGACGAGTTTGATTACATCGTGCTGGAATACGGCACGAATGATATCCTTTCCGGCTACACCCACATCGGCACAGCGGCAGACGAAGCCAGCGAGACGGCGACGACCAGCTGCGGTGCGATTAAGTGGTGCATCGAGCAGCTGCAAACGCGATTCCCCGAGGCGAGCATCGTCGTCATTTTGCCGAACATCCGCAGCGGTGCGAACGGAGAGGCACCAGCCACGCAGCAGGCGTATCTGGATGCAGTCGTACCAATCCTCAAGAAGTATGGTGTACGGCGCGTCAACATGGCCGAGGACAGCGGCATTGTCAAGAGTATGATGTACACCGATGGCGTTCACCTGCGATGGCCGGTTGTGCGCGGCGGTGTGACATATTACACGAACGACACCCCGGCGGTGCGGAAATTCAGCAAGTGCCTTGAGGCAGAGCTGCTGAAAGCGTGAGGTGAGAGTATGGCATTAAAAACGCTCTATAAGGATGGCAAGCCGCTGACGCTGGGCGGGAAAACCTTGAAGGTGGACGTATCAGGCGGCGCTGTGGAAGCCTTGGAATGGCATCAATGCCCGGAGCTGGTGCGGAACTACCTCGCAAATGTGGTATACGATCCCAATGACTACAGCGTTTCCCAGATCGCAAATTATGCGCCAGCCGAAGCGGTGGGGAGTAACTACAAGCCCATCGGGCAGGAGGCGGGCGGAGTGACGCACTACAACGAAGTGCCAAATATCCTCACGCCTTTTGCCGGGAACAATGCTGCGGGGACGCTCAAGCCGCTGGATGCGCTGCGGTGGATTCGCACGCGGGATAACTCCGCAGAAGCGTGGAATGTGCGCGATCTCGGCGGATGGGCCTGCGACGGCGGCACCGTGAAATACGGGCTGCTGATTCGAGGCGGGAAGTTGGGCGCGGCAGATCGAGCAGTACTCGTGGGAGAACTTAGTGTTCGGCACGATCTTGATCTGCGAGGCCGAGAGGGAGGCGGTTCCGGCGACGAGCCGGACATGACAGAATCTCCGCTTGGGAGCGATGTATGGTACACACGCACACAGCAATATGCATGGTACGCGTTGACACCGGTAGCGACATGGCAGGCTTACCTCCGCTGCGTGATCGACGCCGTGACGCACAGAGAGCCGGTGTATTTCCACTGCACGGCAGGCGCGGACAGAACCGGTACGCTGGCTTGTGTTCTTGAAGGGCTGCTCGGTATGAGCCAAAGCAACATCGACAAGGACTATGAGCTTACTACATTTTATTCCGGCTCCGGGTCGGATGCGAATGCGCGGCGAAGGAATGAATCAGACTGGAAGGGGCTTATCAATGCGATCAACGCTGTTTCCGGCGAAACTTTCCGCGATAAGTGCGTACATTTTGCCGTGGGAACGTGCGGAATGTCGCTGGCTGATATCAACGCTTACCGCGCGGCTATGATCAACGGAACGCCCGAGACGCTGCACTGGTATCAGAGCATCACCAAAAATCTCGCAGGATGCACAATCAGCAACGCCGCGTCTCAGGTGGATTACGGCGAGGCGTACACAGCGATCATCACGGCGGAAAGCGGAAAGACGATCACATCGGTAGTTGTCAAAATGGGCGGCGTGGACATTACATCCACGGCTTATTCGGCCGGCAGCGGTGCAATCAACATCGCCAAGGTAACAGGGGCAATTACGATCACTGCGGCGGCCTCTGCACCGTCTGTGACTTACGACATCAAGCTGAATCTCACCAACTGTGCATCTTCCAACACGGCGAGTATCATTTCAGAAGGTGCGGCCTACACTACGACGCTCACGCCTACGGGAACATACAAAAAGCTTGGCACGATCACGGTCACAATGAGTGGGGAGGACATTTCCGCTTTGACGGTGTCCGGCAGCACGATCACAATTCCAAAAGTATTGGGCGACATTGTGATTACCTGTGCAGCAGAGATCACGAACATCATTGATACCATCGGGATATCTGCGAATACGCGACTGAGCACGTCGAGCGGCGCGAATCGGACGCAGAGCGGATATGCGGCCATCGGTGCCAACGAAGATGCAGCAAGTCTGATTCACCTGAAAGCGGGAGATATGCTCCGCATCAAGGGTGCAAGACTACCCGCGTCGAATGATAGTTATAGTGCAATCGCGCTGCACAATGCAAATGGAACGTTCAACACGGCGACATATCTGCATAGCGGGCTTACTTGGAACGGCATGACGTTTGCGAACAGCGGCAATATCGTCACGGTGAAGGCTACAACGGAACACTACATCCGCGTATCGTTGATCTGCACGGATGCGTCGGCGGTAATTGCGACGATCAATGAGGAGATCAGCTGATGGATACATGCGTATGCTGCGGGCGGGCCGTGCCGGAGGGACGGATGGTCTGCCCGGAGTGCGAAATAGAAAGCTTTGAAAGGAGTATCAAGATGGATGATGGAATTCAGGCGCAGATCGCCTCCGTAGAGGCGCGATGCAAGAGCAACTCGCACAGGATCGATGAGCTGGAGGCAGACAACAGGGCGCTGCATCAGCTGGCGACCTCGGTGGAGGTGCTGGCGACCAAGCAGGAGGCGATTGAGGAAAACGTGAATGAGATCAAGGCCGATGTGAAAAGCATCAAGGCGCTGCCGGGAAGCCGCTGGGAGGCGGTCGTAAAGGGAGTTATCACGGCGATCCTTGCAGGGCTGATCGGATTTGCGCTGGCAAGGCTGGGGGTGGGAGGCTAGTATGAAGCAGCCCAAACGCAAAAGCAAAGGACGCATGGCGCGGGAGCTGGTATACTACTGCATCTACGCGCTTTCGCTGACGCTCGGCTGGGCTGTGCTGGTCAAGACGGTGGCGGTCATTGCCGACCGCCCCGCCGATCTGACAGACGTGCTGACCTTCGCGGGCGCGGCCTTCGGCGGGGAGCTGCTTTTGCTCCTGCTCAAGAGAGTATTTGCAAAACCAAATGATAAAGACGATGGAGGTACATACGAATGACTGAAAAGAAATTCTTCGAACTGGTAAAGAAAACGGTGGCGGACTACACGAACGAGCATCTGGACAAGTCCGATGGGAAGCAGATTGGAACAGAAGATGTGTATGTTGTGTGGTACTGCAAAACACTCCAGAATTGGAAAGCCCTTGCGAGCACGACACTGTTTGACGGCATGTATTATGAGATTACGATCAACGGCGATAAACAGGAGATGTATCTCGATGCTTACAAAAAGTTCGAGAACCGCGCAATCAAGGTGGAGGGCTAAACATGGATAAGATCATCAAGCGGCTCGGGAATCTCCTGAGCGTGAAGAGCCTTGTGACGCTGGTACTGACGGGCGTGTTCGCCTACATGGCGGTCGCCGGGAAGATCTCGCAGGACTTTATGACGGTGTATGCCGTCGTAATCGCGTTCTACTTCGGCACGCAGAGCCAGAAGCTCCAGGATGCGGTGGACGAGAAAGGAGGCGGTGAGGCTTGAATGCGGCGGAGCTTGTAAAAAAGCACATCGACATTGCGAACAACTACAGGACGGTCTACATGTGGGGCTGCTTCGGGATGCCGGTCACCGAGAACATCATCCGCGAAAAGGCTGCGCAGTATCCGGGCTGGTACACGGCGGCAAAGCAGGCGGAGCTGCGGAAGCTCATCGGAAAGGGATACTTCGGCTTTGACTGCGTGAACCTCACGAAGGGCATTCTGTGGGGCTGGAACGGCAGCCAGAACGCGATCTACGGCGGGGCAAAGTACGCGGTGAACGGCGTGCCGGACGTGTCCGCAGACGGCATGATCTCGAAATGCCAGAACGTCTCCACGGGAAACTGGGAGAAGCTCGTGCCAGGCGAGGGACTCTGGATGCCGGGACACTGGGGACTTTACATCGGCGGCGGGCTTGCCGTCGAGTGTACGCCGGTCTGGAAAAACGGCGTGCAGGTCACGGCGGTCGGAAACCTCGGCCAGAAAAGCGGGTACAATACGCGCATCTGGAAGAAGCACGGCAGGGTCCC
>ERZ791569.316-NODE-316-length-35570-cov-6.258820_pt1 | contig 35570 bp, 32 predicted proteins | sample MGYA00509973_ERZ791569 | MGnify/ENA primary metagenome ERZ791569 (study PRJEB30046, sample SAMN00791902) | human gut metagenome | study: EMG produced TPA metagenomics assembly of the A metagenome-wide association study of gut microbiota in type 2...
CAGGAACGCCGGTCTGCGTCTCAATGGCCTTCCGCGCGTCGCCAGCCACCTTGCCTCCGGCACGGGCCACATCTATTGGATTTTGCATATGCTTTCGCATTTGAAGGCCGCAGACGGCGTTGCGGGTTTCTTGCTGGCGAACGGTGCGTTGGGCGACAGTGACACTTTAGAGATTCGCAAAAAACTGATTCAGAATGATAAGGTGGAAGCCATTGTCATTCTTCCTCGGGAACTGTTTATCACCACCGATATCAGTGTCACGCTCTGGATACTGAACCAGAACAAGAAGGGCGGGAAGTATCACGAACGGATGCTTCGCAACCAGGAGCATGAAATACTGTTTGCAAAAGCAGCGTACGTTCAAAGAAAAGATACAACTAATTTCCTTTTTCTCGTTTTATTCAACTCGTTTTCATGCTATACTATTGTCGAAATATAATTGTTCTGTGCGCGTTGAAGACGAATATCACACAGAACATGGGCAGACCGCATTGCGCCGCGACTTTAATTTTGATTCTCCGGTGACACAGTAAGAAGTGACAAGACTCTATAAGTAAACACCGAATCGCACAGCGCGGGCATTTTGACCTGATGCTGTGCAATTTCTTTTTCACCGCATGAAATTTTGATCTGCATAGCAGTTTGCTATGCAGCGTGTCTCATACTTTGGAACGATTTACATTTCCGTCAGGGGTTGTATAATAAATTTGAATGATTATAAGTCGTGTCGAAAGAGGTATCGACAAGGGGATGCATCCCCTTGTCCCGTAGGGGAACCCTACGGGACAATTCCACTCTGATATAAGGGAGGGAAACGCTTGCAGGAAAGCATCATTATCAAACCGTCGGTGGAAAAGCAGTTCGAGCACTTCATGCGGCAGGGTCGCGTGCTCTTTTTCAGCGCACCCTGCGGCTTTGGAAAGACCGTGCTGGCGGACGCGCTGCTGCGCGGGCGGAATGTGCTGCAGCAAAGCGCGGCAGACCCAGACTGCGCGATCCCACCGTCAGCGCAGGATTGGGACATTCTGCTGATTGACGATCTTCAGCTCATGCAGGAGGAAGCCGGGCAGCAGGCTCTTTGCGAATTGATTCGCTCAAGTCCGGAGCGCCGTTTCGTGCTGCTCTCGCGCGGTGTGCCGCCCAGCTGCCTGACGGCGTTTCAGTACACGGGGCTGATGACGGTGCTGGAGGCCGACGACCTGCTTTTTGATGCGGACGATGTGCGGCGACTGTTTCAGCTTTCGGGAGCAAATGTAACAGATAGCGAGATCGACGGAATTTTGAAAGAATCCGTGGGCTATCCGCTGGGTGTGGCCATCACGGCGCGGTGCATGTCCCCGGACAAGCCGTGGACACCGGAGCTGGTGGCGCGGGTGTTCCGGGAGGTGTTTCTCTACTTTGAAACCGCCATCTACCGGCGCTTTGACCTGCCGGTGCGGCGCTTCCTGTTGGAGCTGGCTCCCTTTGAAAGCTTTGACCTGGAAATGGCGCGGATGGTCAGCGGCGATCCCCGTGCCGGCGAACGGCTGGACTGGCTTCTTCGATACACCACTATGCTGCGCTACGACGACTGCCAGCGCTTCCACTTCTGGTCGGGTTTCCAAGCTTTTCTCCTCTGGGAGATGGAACGGGAGTATACCGAGGAAAAGCGCAAAGCGCTCTTCAGCCGGGGCGGGCTGTACTATGAGCTGAAGGAGGACTACGCCCACGCCCTGGAATGCTACACCAGCGGCGGCGACCACACCAAGGTATCCGAGCTGCTGGTGCGTAATGCCGAGCTGCACCCCGGCATGGGTCACTATGCCGAGATGGAAAAATACTACCGCAGCCTGCCGGAGGCGGAAATTCTCGCCTCTCCCTCGCTGATGCAGGGCATGAGCATGCTCTGCGCGCTGGCCATGGATTACGAGGGTTCGGAGCGCTGGTACGGCGAGCTGCAAGCATTTGCCGAGCGCTGCGGCAGACAGGACGCCGCCGGAAAGCAGGCCCGCAGCCGCCTTGCATGGCTGGACATTTCTCTCCCCCAGCGGGGCGTGAACGGTCTGACGGAAACCATTCCCGCCGTGTTCCGGCTGCTGATGAACAAGGAAGTGACGCTGCCGTCCTTCTCCGTCACAAGCGCGCTGCCCGGCATCATGAACGGCGGCAAGGACTTCTCCCCGTGGAGCAAAAAGGACGACCTGCTTTACAAGACCCTCCGTCTCCCCGTGGAGGCGGTGCTGAGCCGGGACGGCGTGGGACTTGCGGACTGCGCCATCGCCGAGAGCAAGTTTGAAAAGGGCGAGGACGTCGCCGGTCGGATGCTGTCCCTTCTCCCGCAGATGAACGAGGTGCGCAACCACGGCACGCCGGATATGGAGTTCGCCGTCAGCGGATTGCTGGCCCGCAGCCAGCTGGCAAACGGACAGCCCGCCGACGCGCGGCGCACCATCGAGGTGCTCCGTGAATGCTTTGCCGAGCGCGGTTTGACACGCTTTCTGCCCAATATGGACGCCATGCTCTGCCGTATTGACATGCACACCGGCGACCTTGACGCGGCGGACGCGTGGTATCGGGAAAAAGCCCCGCGGGAGCCGACGCACCTGAACGTCATGCGGCGCTACCAGTATCTCACCCAGGCCATGGTGGAGCTGGCGGACGGCAGACCGGACGCGGCGCTGCTGACGCTTGCCCCGCTGGAGCCGTACATCCCAAACTGCGCCCGCATCATCGACGGCATTCACCTGAATGTCCTGACTGCCATCGCCCTGCACCGCAAAAAGGACGAGCGGTGGCGTGAGCGATTGACGGCGGCGCTGGACGCGGCGGCGGAGTACCGCTTCATCCGCACCGTCAGCGTATACGGCACGGCGGTGCTGCCGCTGCTGGAGGCGCTGGACTGGGACGGCGACAAAGCATGGCGCAAGCGGCTGATGGCGGCGGTGCGGACGCAGGCGGCGTTCTACCCGCATTTCCTCGAGCCCCGCCTTGCCCCCGGTGAGGAGCTGACGCCCACGGAGCTGCAAATTCTCCATCTGCTCTGCGCAGACAAGTCCAACGCCGAGATCGCGCAGATCATGGACGTGAAGCTGCCGACCGTGAAGACCCACGTCAGCCACATTCTCGACAAGCTGGACGTGAAGCGCCGGGCGGAGGCCAAGACCGCCGCGAAAAAGCTGCGGCTCATTCCGGATGATCTATAAAAGCTGTGCCTGTGCTAAAACGGGCTGGATATAAACCCTATACGCATATCCTAAAGGAGGATCTTATGAAAAAACGAGTTTTGAGCCTGTTCATGGCCCTGATGCTCTGCCTGACGCTGCTGCCCACGGCGGCGCTGGCGGAGGGGACGGAGGGGACGGCGCAGACGCCCCCGGCCGTGGAGAAAGCGGCAGACCCGGCGAACGGGGAAGAACAGCAGGAGAATCAGCCTGCGGAACAGGAAGAACAGCAGGAGGATTCTGCCGCAAAGCAGGCCGTGGCCACCGTTCAGGCGATGATCGACGCTCTGCCCGCTGTGGACGAGCTGGACGGCATGGACGATGATGATGCCATGGCGGTCTACGAGGCGTTTCAGACCGCCTGCGACGCTTATTATGAAACCCTGACCGAAGAACAGCAGGCACAGCTGAAAAACACGGAGAAGCTGGCGGCGCTGTCCAAGTGGTTCAACGCGCAGGTCGCGCCCCTGGCGTGGAGCGGAGATATCTGTCCGGATACGGTTGATGCCAATGGCAACATTATAAGGCATACCGGTTGGCGCCGAAACGGCCCTATTTATGAAGGCGGCGATGGGGACGCAGACTTTACCGACGCCCAATTCTACGTGGTTCAAGGAAACGACGTGACCATCGGCGGAAATTTGACCATCGGCGGCAGCTGCGGTCTGATCCTCTGCCAGGGCGCGACGCTGACGGTGGAGGGCGCTTTGATATGCAGCGGCAGCTATTCTATTTACGGACAATCGAATGGCGGCGCTTATGCCGGACGGCTGGTTGTCAAGAACTCTCTGGACGATGGTGCGGCGATCCGGACTGGAAGTACATCTACACCGCAGCTCAACATCTACAGCGGCGAGGTGACGATCAACGCCGGGAACTCCGGGAAGCTGGTCGAAGGGGTCGAGCTGTGCAGCACAAGCAAGATACACGCAGCCACTCTTGCTGCCAAGAAGGTATTGCCCGCAGAGTGGCGCGGGGTGTCCTCGATAAAGGGGACGTCGCTTGTCCTTGAGTACTGCGGCCATGCTGAGGACGATCCTGAGTATGTTGATTATGTTGAAGTCGGCGAAACACAGCATCGTTGGCAGTGCAAAGCGTGCGGCTTTGAGGGGGGTGTCGAGGCTTGCTTCACCAATACGACGATTTCCGGCATTACACCGAACGATAATGGTACGCATACATGGAAATGTATCTGTGGCCGTGAGAAAAACGGAAATTGCAGCTATGAGTCTTTGAGTACTCCAGAGGCCACGCCTGATGGTAAGGGACATACCGCCAGAATGTGTTCGGTATGCGGATCCCCGGAAGGTAAAGCAGAAGCACACACCTATGATGCAGACGGCAAATGCACGACTTGCACATTTGAACCCCTTGCCAAGGATGAGGCTGGCGATCTGTACGGCAGAACGCAAGATCATAGCGATGTTTCTTTGGATGTAAATGATGCGCTTGCGGAAGGCCACACGATCACGCTGTGGCGTCCTGATACGATAGCGAGCAAAACGATTCAATGCATCTATATCGACTTCGATGCGGCTGGCAAAAGCGCCACATTGGATATGAACGGGTATAGCCTGGAAACCAGCAAAAGCGCACCGATCACGGTTGAAAACGGCACTTTGACGGTTACGGGCGATGCAACGCTCGTTCAAAACGGTACGCAAGAACTGGCGTCGTCCGCCGTTCGCGTCACCGGCGGCACGCTGATCTTCGACGGCAAATTGACCGCCACCGGCGCAAGCGGCAAGCCCGCTGTCGAAGTCACCGGCGGCACATTGCGGCTCAAGGCAGGCGATGTGCTCAACGGCGGCGTCTCCGTGGCGGGCAGCACCGCCTATGCGAATGTCAACGCCCTGCTGGGCGATGGCCTTGCCTTTGCGAAGGAGGATGAACATTCAATAATCATCGTCAATGGCAATGTTAAGTCCATCGACGAGAACGTGGTAGTCAAGGAGCATGGGCACAGCTTCACGCTGGGCAGCGATGGGAAGTATACCTGCGTCTGCGGCTATACCTGCCCGCATAACGAGTTTGAGAATGGCGTATGCAAGATCTGCGGCAACGGGTGCGCGCACACGAACGTGGACGATGACGGTGTATGCCGGAACTGCAAGGCGCAGATGGCCGTGAAGATCGAGACAGGCGGGACCGTGACCTACAGCACAGACTTTAAGTCAGCGATGCGCAATGCAACAAACGGCACAAAAATCACCTTGCTGGCGGATGTTTCGATTGTAAACAGGACGGGCATTTCCGGCGACAATACAACGGTTACGTTGGATTTGAATGAACACAAAATCACAGGCGGCTGGCTTGATGTCGGGAATAGAGATGCTACTACTTACACAACCCGCACCTTGAAAATTATCGGCAAAGGCAGTTATGAACCTCCAGAGTTTGGCGGCCTTATCACTGTTTTTGTGAAAGCTACGCTGGATCTGAGCGAGTGGGAAGGCGGTACGATCAGCGAGATCAGTATATCGGATAACTCGACCTATGACGCAGAAACGCGGGAACCCGCAGTGATCGTAGGGCCGAATGCAGGTACGATCGGAAAACTGTCGTTCGGGAATAATCAACTTGGCGAACTAAAAAAGACCAAACTGAGCGGCGGCAGCTTTAATGAGATTTGGGTAGCTGGTTTTGGGCCGGTCAAGCTTGGCGAACTGCTTGCAGATGGCTATGCCTTCCAAAATGGGGATGGGTCGTATGTGGAGTACGAAACGACACTTCAGGACGCGTCTATCTACAACGTCAAGGTCGTAAAATGCCTGCATCCGAACATGAAACCGGATGAAACTGGCATAGCGACATGCGAATACTGCGGCAAGAGCGGCAAATTCGTAGCCTCGGTGGATGGCAATCTCTATACCGATATGGATGAAGCCATCTCCTATTGGCTGGCAAACGGCGGCACATTGAAGCTGTATGCCGATTATACCGCTGCGGATGGTACATGGAGCATTGGCAGCGGATCGCATACGATCAATCTGAACGGACATATGATGTCGGTTAAAGGTGACGGCGCATTCTTCAAGCCCACTAACAATATGCATTTGACGGTTACCGACGGCACGGAGCTCGGTCAGATTACGAATATCCTCCTTGATGGGAGTCAGGGCGGGAGCTTTACGCTGGAGAACGGTTTTGTCGGCAATCTGAAGATGACCGGCGGCGCTGTCGTTGCGCTGAAGGGCGGCAGCGTTGACGAGCTGGATGTAAAGAATTGCTCCGTAAACACAAATCTTTCCATCCAGGGCGGCAGCCTTGGCAAACTGAATATAGAGGATTGGGCTGATGACATGCATGTTTCCGCCACGAGCGGCAGCCTTGGCGCATATAGCCTGCCAAGCGGCAAGATTCTTGCGGATGTGCTGGATCACCAATATTACGCTGAAGGCACAAGCCTTGATAGACAGGTGGATACGGCGGCGCAAAATTGGAAAAAATTCGATATCAAGCAAGCCCCTTACGACTTTGGATCGACTTCTAAAGCGGCAGATGTTCCCATTAACGGCAGCATCCCCTTCATGGTTGACTCGCCCAGTGAAAATGTGGGCGTATACGAGGTGAAGTGGTATCGCAGAACGAACAGCGGCGCAGAACATATGACGGAGAATAGAGTGGCTGGCGTGAATGTCAATGATACGCTGGAGGTATTCTGCGTGATCACAGGGGTGGATAGACCCGGCGGAGCAATGCAGTGGCAGGTGGCAGTCAAGGGCTATACGATAAAGGTCGTGCCTGCCAAGCTGAACGGCGACCGAACGGTCATTACGCAAAAGCCGGGCACGGGCAACACCGGAAATCCGGCAGACAACCGCCTGGTGTTTACTCCGTTTTCTTCCAACGCGCTTAGCGGTGTAGAATACCAATTTGAGGTGACCTACAACAGACAGCCGCTGGAATTGGGTAAAGATTACACCATTAAAGATTCGAGCAATTTGGCAAAGAATGCCGGAACGCACACGCTGACCATCGAGGGCATGGGCAATTATACGGGTGAAAAGTCGGTGACATGGACGCTTGAGCCGTATGAGCTGTCGGTTGAAAACTTTCGTTATGCCCAGATTAACAAGACGTACGATGGTACAGATGCAGTGACTGACAGCACAAACGGAATCAACGGGTTAGGCGGTTTTATTCCTGATTCGAAGAACCCGAGGAATCCTATATTGTCGACTGGGGATAATCTTAATTTGGACAAGAGCGACTACCAGTTGAGCAATATGAAATTCGACTCCGCGGAAGCCGGAGACAGAACCTTCACCGGCACAATGACGCTGACATCCGGCGGCAACTTTGTCTTTGCCGGTGGCAACAGGGTGATGCAGATCGAATACAGCAGCGGCCGTGTGTCTGTTTCTATCAACAGGGCGACCATCGCTGCCCCCGCGGCCAAGGCGCTGCAAGTCGCGAACAACCACGCGGCGACGTATACGGTTGATCTGTCCGCGCTGCTGCCTGCGCTGGAGGCTCCCAGGGAGTACGGCGCGGTGACCTACGGCGCACCAACTGTCAACTTGTCCAGCGACTATTACACCAGCGGCGCGAAGGTGGAAGACGGCAAGCTGATTTTGCCCATTCAGGCCGTGAAAACGAGCAAGGAAAGCAACATCGGCACGGTCACGGTGAAGGTGACTTCCGGTAATATTGTCGATTTCGACCTGACCATCAACGTCATTGCGAAGAACAGGATCACTCCCACCGGCACACCGACGCTGAGCAAGAACGCCATCACCTACGGCGACGCCCTGAATACCATCGCTCTCTCCGGCAAGATGGAGGATCCCACCACTGGCGCAGCGGTCGAGGGCACCTTCACATGGCAGCAACCGGGCAATACGATCCTGGATGCGAGTACGTTTGGTCATGATATCGGATGGACGTTCACGCCGAACGATGGGAATACCTATACGGAAGCAACCGGCACCGCAACGGTCAAGGTCGACAAGGCGCGGCGGAGCGGCGAGATCAGCATGACGGGTTATACCTACGGTCAAATGCCCAGTATGCCGAGCCTGACAGAACAGACGGGTGACCCGAACGTTCAAGTGACCTACTATTATTCCAGCGTTGGCAATGGCAATATGCAGGTCTGGAGCATCAACGATCCGCCCGCGCTGAACGCCGGTACCTACCGTATGTCTGCCAAAATCGGCGAGACGAATAATTACTATGAGTACAATGCCGAGTTTTGTGAATTTGTGGTTGCAAAGGCAACGCCGACCTACACTGCTCCCACCGGTCTGACGGCAAAATACGGTCAGACACTGGAGGATGTGACGCTGCCGGACGGCTGGAGCTGGATGGACAGTAAAGAATCCGTCGGCGACGCTTCGGCCGCGGCCAAGCCCTTCAAAGCGAAGTTCACTCCGATGGACACTGCCAACTACAACACGGTGAAGAACATCGAACTTGAGGTCACGGTGAATCAGGCAGACGGCGGCAGTCTCGGCACGGTCGATCTGACGCAGAAGTACATGGACGCCTCCGAGCACACCTACACGCCGGATTGGGCCGGACTGCCCGCCGGGCAGGACTGGACGTTCAGCAGCGAGGCGAGCATCGTCCTGTCTAAGCAGGACTTCGCAGCGGACGGCAAATTGCTGACCTATGCCATCTCCAGCAGCAAGGCGGGTGACAAGATCACCATCACCCTCAAGGCGTCCTGCAACAACTACGAGGATTTCACCATCGCCCTGACTATCACCCTGACAGAAAAGGATAATCAGCAGGCACTGCGCATTACCGGCGGCACCACCGTGGTCTACGGTCAGACCCTGCAGCTGGGCACCAGCGGCGGCAACGGCAACGGTGCTGTGACCTACGCTGTGACCAATGGCACCGGCGAGGCGACCATTGACGCCACCGGCAAGCTGACTCCCGTCAAGGTCGGTAAGGTCAAGGTCAGTGCAACTAAGGCTGGCGATGCAAGCTACAACAGCATCACCAGCTCTCCCGTGGAGATCACCATCACCAGAGCCACCCCCACCGGCGAACCTGCCTATACCAAGATCACCGCTTCCGGCAAGACGCTGGCGGATGCCGCCTTGGGTATCGGTACTATTACGCCTGCCGGCGGTACGATTGCTTGGGACGCCCCCACCACCACCGAGGTGGTTGCGAACAAGAGCTACGGGTGGACTTACACTCCCACCGACACCAACTATACGACGCTGACCGGCTCTATCCAGCTGTGGCACAAGTCCACCTCCTCCGGCGGAGGTAGCTACTACGCCCCCACAGTACCCGATATGCCTATGCTGTACAGAGGCTGCACCGGCGACGCTGTCAAGACGCTGCAGGATAAGCTGAACACGCTGGGCTACAACTCCGGCAACGTGGACGGCATCTTCGGAGCCAAGACCTATGCGGCGGTGACTGCCTTCCAGAAGGCTAATAACCTTGGCGTGGACGGCATCGTGGGCAAACTCACTTGGGCGAAGCTCTACGGCGTCAGCCCCGCTATGCCTGTGGAGACGACCGTTGTCGGGCGTCCCATGGTGTCCTACGGCTCCCGCGGAGACGCGGTGCGCAAGCTGCAGGAGCTGCTGAACGCGCTGGGCTATGACTGCGGCAGCGTGGACGGCATCTTCGGAAGCAAGACAAAGGCCGCCGTGTTGGCGTTCCAGAAGGCCAACGGACTGGCGGCTGACGGTATCGTCGGCCCGCTGACCTGGGGCAAGCTGGTCTAACCCAACGACAAGAAATATCATCACCGCAAGGAAAGTGACTGCACCCGCAGTCAGAGCGTAACGTTTCTCTGGAGGGGCATAGCTGAGTAAATCAAGCAGCTGCCAGAGCAGACATACGCTGGCATAATTCCGCAACAAGCAAAGGACAGCGCGGCGGACGGTCAATAGCACCGCCCCCGCGCTGTTTCCTTTTCGCCACAGGAGACTCTGTACGCCATTCACAACCCATGAGCCATGCCGCCTTCCCACGCGGCAGGAGAAAACACTATGAAAAAGATCACTCGATTTCTGTTTTGCATCCTTGTCGCCATTATGCTGATGGGGACGGCGATCAGTGCCACCGCTTGTCATCAGAAAGAGGAATATCCCAGCGTACCCGAAGTGACCGAGCCACAGCCCACCGGCGAGATCATCCCCACCGTGGACCGGCAAAAGGAGCTGAAGGACGCAAGAAAGAAATACGCCGACGCCGTGGCGTGGCTGTATATGCCCGGTACCGAGGTGGACGACCCCGTGGTGCAGGCGAAGGACAACGCTTACTACCTGCAAAAGGACGGGAACGGGAACTACAGCGAATGGGGCTGCTACTACGCCCACTGTGACAACCGTTTGAGCAGCCGGAGCAAGCTGGACAGGAATACCGTCATCTTCGGTCACTCTGCCAGCAACTGTGACCCGGACGGGCCCAAGCTCACGAAGTTCCATCGGTATATGGATGCGGACTATGTGAAGGAGAACCCGTATGTCTACCTCTCGGTGAAGGGAGAGGACATGGTCTTCCAGATCACAGCCTGTTTCATCACGGATATTGGCTTTGACTACCTCACCGGAAGTACAGACGGCCATTCGTGATTTACAGCAATTCATCACCGATCATTTTTACACCTGCACGCCGGAGATTCTGGCTGGTTTAGGCCAGATGTATGTGGCCGATGACCGCTTCCGCTGGAACATTGACAAGGCTGGCGGTGAGGGCACGGCAGATTTTGTTGCACAGGCCATTCGTGCTTACTGCGGAAATTGATTCTTCTTTGTCTATAGCGATGCAAATTCTGCACCGCCTATTCCTGTATAAAGGGCTTGCTTACCCTCTCCGACAGAGGTACAATGCGGCAAAACAGAATGCCAAACCATCCATCCCGATAAACTATGAAAAACCGCTTTCTGTCCCCTGTCACGAGGGTGTTCAGAAAGCGGTTTTTGACCACATGTTTGACTACAGACAGCCGTGGAGTGTGCGGAAACAGTGGAGTCAAGAGTTGCGAAGAGCATCCACAATAAAGCAAAAGCGGCTATAAAGCGTCGGAAAAAGTAGAAAAATTTTTATTCAAAAGTTTGGGAGCAAAATGTTGGTAGTCCGAGTTGTCCATCTCGGTCCAAAAAGTCTCCGCATTGACTCCGTTCATCCCTGCGGGGCCGCTTTTGTCTCTTCCCCCGCTCCGTTCTTCAGCGCAAGGATGGCGTCCAGGTTGTCTATGATAAAATGCTGCGCCGCCTCGCTATAGACGACCACCTGATAATCCCCGTTGCTGCTCGTACGCTGCTCCACGGAGATACCGTTCTCCTCACCCACCGTCGTCGGCCGCTTTGTGCGCTTTCCGCCCGGCGCGGATGCCCATTCCATCATTCCTATCTCCATGAGCCACGCAAGTATATCCGCATAGGTGAGTTTTTTCATAGCATTGCTGTCGGTCAGCGCATTCACCCTTTTGGCGATCTCGCTGGCCGTAATGGGCGTCTCCGAAAAGGGAAACCGGCTCCGCTGCTCAAACGGGATCTCCAGCGGCAGCTCTTTCGGTCTCTTCCTCGCCGTAGCCGGCTTGAGCCCGCCATTTTCGATGACCTGACGCAGCACATCGGACACGAAGAAAAAGCACCTGGACAAGCGCACATTGTGGATGACGTCCCCGTCCGGTATCGCGCTGTCGTCGATGGGGTCGATCCCGTTTGCCAGCTTGTCCATGTACATCCTTGCCCGCTCGATCTTTTCCAGTTCTGTCATACCTTCCTCCTTATTCCGCCGCTGTCGTACTCCTCCGTCTGACGCCATCTTTCGCGCCGACACGCAAAAACGCCCTGCCACCCGGCAGAGCGTTCGGTCTATGCAGCCACACTGCCAAGGCCCATCGCAACACTTGACCGCGTTGTGTACCATGATAGCACGTCCGGGCAAAAAAGGCAAGCGGGGATAAGGGCGGCATGTGCAGCTGCAGGTTTTAATATGTACTTGGACAGGCTGGGGCAACTGATCCGGGCTGTCCAAAACACTATACAGCCCTATATGGGCAGAAAGAGAGGCTCTATATGAGCGAGAAGGCAAACGAGAAGGTGTACACATTCAAAGAGCGAGAGTGGGTCGTGACCGGCTGGGCCGAGGGCAAAATGGAAGTGGAGCGCGAGGACGAGAACAAGCGGAAGTATACGGAAATGCAGCCGTACTTCCAGTTGTTCGTACTGTCCCCGGTGAGCTCCTTCAAGTCCGAGAACTACAGCGCCAGAGGCCTGAAGGCCGAAAAGCTGCGCTGCGTGTCCAACGCCGTATGGAAGGATCTCAAGCCGCTGGAAGTGGTCAATCTGTATTTCGACGATAAAAAGCGCGTGTCGCTGGCTGCGTCTACGGGCGTTACCGTCGAGCTGAACGAAGTCTCTTTCTAAGGCTTTCCATACTTCCCTGATCTCCGCAAAGCGCCGGGAGGTAGCTCCTCCCGGCGTGACCCCCCCGCTAACAGGGGGTCACTACCTACAAGATAGCCGGTTAGGGGGTCTGTTATGGAAGGAAAGGAGAACATCGTTCTTTACGACTGGCTTTCATTTACAAGCAAGAACCACACGCCTGAGCAGATGATAGAAGCCCTCGGCCTGACGCACTGTCCATGGCAGGAGACCAAGGGTGCCCACGGCTACCGTGACCGTAAATACTTCTCCTGCATCAGCGTCCACTACAACGGCCGGGAGGACATGGGCGTGTGGGTGGAATTATCCGGACAGGGTTGCCGGACGTTTGAATCCCTGTCCGCCAAAAGCTGGGACGACCTGTTCGGCTGGATAGCCGCCCAGCAGCTGAAGATCACCCGTCTGGACGTGGCCTTTGATGACCACACCGGCATACTGGATATAGACGAAGTCGTGGAGGACACCCGCCGCAAGCATTACGTCAGCCGCAGCGACTATTGGGAGACCGTGCTCAGCTCCAAGGGCTCCACGGTGCAGATCGGCAGCCCGCAGAGCAAGGTGCTGGTCCGTATCTACGACAAGGCCGCCGAACGGCACTGTGAACCCGGTACTCACTGGGTGCGTGTGGAGATGCAGCTCCGGGACGACCGGGCGCTGCAGTTCACCAAGATACCCATGACCGTGGGCGAGGCGTTCTCCGGTGTGCTGCTGAACTACCTTCGGTATGTCATTCCGGATGATACCGATACTAACAAGTGGCGCTGGCAGATGACGGATTACTGGCTGGATATGCTGGAGGTGCTGACACCCATCAGGATATACACGGCACCGGGCATGGACTACAACATAGACCGCTGCCGTGAGTATGTGGTCAATCAGGCGGGCAACGCCATAGACGCCCTGCTTCAGATCTACGGCATACATGAGTTCCAGCGGATGATCAGGGAACGTCCCACAGTGGAGAACCCCAAGTACACCCGGCTGGTACAGCAGTACAAGGCTGACAGGCTCTCGGCGATGGCGGGACGGTATATGACATGAACGAGTTTCAGATATTCTACGCCGTGTGGCGGTGTCCCCGCCACACATGGCGAAAGTACAGGAGAAAGATCATGAGATTTTGGGACAGATTGAAGTGGGCTATGATCGGCGGCTTCGGCTATATGCTGGGGCGGTTCCTGTTCCAGTATTTCCAAACACTTACCGGAGGTTAAGACATGGCAAAGAACAACATCCGTTCCGTCCGGTTCTCGGACGAGATGATAGAGATCATCAACCAGCAGATCGGTGACAACTTCACCCAGAAGTTTGAGCGTATGGTCTATAACTGCTATATGCTGCTGCCGGAGAAGGAGCGGCAGGCCGAACGGCTGGATATGCTTATCAGCGACAAGCAGAAAGCGTTGAGCAAGCTGCAGGATCGTTACTACGCAGCCATGCAGTTCATCAGCTCGCTGGAAGCCCGGCTGCGCGATCTGAACCGGCTGTTTGACATGCAATCGTAACACAATAACAGCACGCTGCGGCGCTCATGAGCAAGCCGATCAGCTCCGCAGCGTGTTACATGGCGGGGTGTGAGTAAAGGTAGCTGGCCGGGTTTTCACCCCGGAGATGGAGGTTCGATTCCTCCCCCCGCAACCATTAAGTCTATGAAAGGAGGGTACTGCCGAAGCTGCTTCCACTGTGACTGTCGCCACTGTTCTGGGTAACACCACCACACTGGCCGTGCTGGTCAAGGATGTCTGGGACATCATGACCGGCAATCCCGTGCTGCTGGTATTCATCTGCGCAGGTCTGGTTACGCTGGGCTTTTCCCTGTTCCGCAAGGCCAAGCGTGCTGCCCGCGGCTGATGCCGCACTCAAGGGGTATGGGGCTGACCCCATACCCCTTTTTCTCATGGAGGTATTACGATGACAGTGACTGCATTTCTAACCGGCGTCTGCCGCCTGATCTCCGGTACGTTCAGTGCCGTATTTTCAGAACCGCTGCTGACGTTCTTTCTGACGGTCATGCTCATGGCCGTGGTGGCCGGTCTGTTTCTATATATCTACCGCAGGTCGAAACGATTTTGAAGTGAGGTATTGCTATGATAAAGTTTCTCGTAACGGCGGCTATTGTGCTGATCTGCCTGTTCATTCTGGTGCTGGTGTCCTGTCTGATGGTCTGGGTGGTCACCCGGCTGCTGCGCTGGCTGTTCCCCCAGCGCTTCGGCGGCAAGGCCGCACCGATGAAGAAGCCGAAGAAGGTCAAGAAGGTCATCACAGAGGATGAGGACGAAGAAGCGTAACACGGATAGAGTTGCAGCTCCGGCACGCTGCCGCGGGAAATGTGTTACATAAAAGAACAGCGCCCGGGCGGACGCTGCTCTCAAGTAAGTTAGCTACGGAGTTTTCGCCTTGCTATGGACATAATCGCTAAGATCAGCAGCAGCGGGTTACTGACGATGATCTTGGTACAGTAAAACTCCCCCGCCAAGGCGGGGGAGTGGGGGTCAGTCCTTCCGGTTGTTCAGCTCGCGCTCGATCTCATCTAGAACATCTTCACTCCGGTTGACATTCATCCTTCTGGCGATATTTTCGATGTGGGCTTCTATATCTTTTTGTGTACCATAGTTCAATATAGATATGACGGTCAACATGATCAGTGTTGCGGCTATGATGTACTGTATGATTTGCTCCATAGTGATTCCCTCCGTTTTTTTCTCCATCATACCATTTAAAAGGCGGTGTTTCAACCATGAAAATATTGTTTGCTAAAAAGGGCATTATTGCCGCCTTTGCTTTTGTGTTGGCCTCTTTCTGTTGTGTTTCCCTTTCCTTTGCAACTTCTGGATTCGGTGGTGGTTCCGGCAGCGGCAACTTTTCCGGCGGCGGTTTTTCTACTGGCACCACGTCCACTGTTGTTTCCTATAATGCTTTGTCTAAGCTTTGTCTTGACCTTAATGACCGCCTTGCTTCCGGTGATTTGGGTGCTAATCTTAAATCCGTCAGCTGCAATATCGAATTTTATGATGGGTCTGGTTCCCATGAAAAGTATGCGATCGTCTATCACTACCAGGGCGTGAATTATTGGTATTGTAATGCGTCTGGTGGGCTCGTCTACTGTTATACAAACCCCGATACCACGCTTGATTATATTTTTGGATATGTCGAGAACATTCAGCTTTGGGTTGGCGACATTTATTCTTTTACCAAGAATTTGCTGGATACCGTGATCAACCGCATTACTCCTACTCTCGGGGGTATTCGTTCGGATATTGCTTCCGTGGCTACTATTCTCACTTCGTTCATCGGTGGCAAGACAGTAAACGATATTATTGCGGCTATGCCGTCAGCTGACAATTATACCGATATTCTCACTGCTCTTACGAATATCAATAATAACTTCGGCGATCTCAAAGTTGCTTTGGGCGACTTGAACGTCACAGCAAATTTTGATGATTCTGCGATTTTGGCCGCGCTTGAGCCTATTACTTCTTTCTTCAGCGGTGAAATCCGTACTACGGAAGAAATCAACGCGTCAAGCGGCATACTTTACCGTGCGCTTAGTTATCAGCAGGGAACGCTTTCTTTAATCGACTTCAATGCTCCTGCGGATTCGGATGTCATTTTCCTTTATGGCGGTAAAACAGGCTATTGCCTTACGTCTAATGTGTCTTTTGATTTCTCCCTCTGTACTCCTTGCACCGTACCTAATCGTAACCGCTTAGGCCCTGAGATGAAAGTCGATTCCGACCACATTTCAATTACCGTCCGATCAAAGGACAAGGATTGCACTGTTCCGGCAGGTACTTATGATATTTCCTTCTTTGATGCGTCTTGTGCCCCTGTCGCTCTCTTTGCCGGAGATATGTTTCTTCCGGGCGATGAACTCGGCGTATGGGTGATTCATCGTGCTGCCGATGGCAGCGAGATCAGGATTGGCAGCACCTCCGGCCTGCCGGATGGATATTCTTTTTCTGATCTATTTTATCCCTGCGTCCGGGTCAAGGCTTCGAATATTATTGCAGCTCCGTCCCTGTTTTCGTATTGGTTGGACTGTCTTTACGACGGCTCTTTGAATAAATCTTCGTTCCGTATCATTTCGCCCAGTAACGATGTTGCAGTTTCCGTCTCTTTCGCAACACTTCATCCTATTCTTGCGTGGTATGCCCAGCAGCAGAATGGTTTTCAGACCTGGCTTGGGAACAAACTGGACAGTTTACCCGGCGGCTCTGCCTCTGCCGTTGACCTCACCGGCGTGACGTCCCGTCTGGACGCCATCCTTGCGCAGCTTCGGGACACCTCCGGCTCCGCCACTTGTAATCACACCTACCAGCAGCACATGGAGCAGGAGGCGGATTGCACCCTCCCCGGCCTTCAAATCTCCACCTGCTCCCAGTGCGGGGACAGCTATTCCGAGATCATCGACCCGCTGGGCCATGACTGGGTGGTCACCTCCCATGTGGACGCCGTCACCGACCCGGAGACCGGTCAGGAGACCACCTCCGCCTACGACGTCTATACCTGCTCCCGCTGCGGAAAGACCTATGAAGACCACACCGGGGACGGTGCCCCGGACGAGGATTACAGCAGCAGTTCCATCTCACAGCTGGTGGTCAGGGTGTTCTCCAAGCTGGGCACCTTCGCCGGTAAGCTTATCGGCTTCATCGTCCGGCTCTTTGACAAGGCCATCTCCTCCGTAGATCAGGTGGTCTCCAAGTTCAACGAGTATACCGAGCAGATCAGCACCTTCGGCGGGGAGTACCCCGCATGGCTCACCGGCTTCTGGGCGGTGCTGCCCAGTGAGCTGCAGGTAGCGCTGACCTTCGCCGTAGTCTGTATGGTGCTGGGCATCGTGGGCAAGAAGCTGTTTTTCTCGTAACACACTTCTTGCTGCAGCTCCGGCGCCAGGATCTGAAATTTGTGTTACAGGGGTGAGATACCATGTCTGTTTTACTTGAGCCGCTGCGGGCTCTGCTGAATATGATCACCAGCTTGATCAACGGCCTTATCGTCGGCTCCCTGCATTTCATCCTTAACCTGCTGGATGGTCTGGACGATGTGGACTTGCTGCTGGACCATACGGTAGACTCCGTCAAAAACTTCTTCACGGCGTTCCTGAACCTCGGCACCAGCCTGTTCCCATTTATCCCCGCCGAGTGGCTGACTATCATTGAAGCGGCGCTGGTCATTCTGGCCATCGGCGTCATCATCAAAAGGAGGGTATTCTGATGCAAGGTCTCGGACAAGTCCTGTCTGCCTGCCTGCAGATATTCCAGATAGAATTCACCGTGGACGGTCTGACCTTCACGCTCTGGAACATCCTCCTCTGGCTCATCGTGGCCGGTGCCGTGATCTATCTCCTTTTCAAGTGGGGTGATGATAATTGAAGTACATACCGCTGACCTCTGCGCTGCTGGCGCTGCTGCTTATGCTCACCGTGAATGCCTACGCCACAACGGCTGATACCGGTCCCACGGCCGAGGATATACCGGAGTGGGCGCTGCGCTCGGCGCTGGAGCCGGACGAGGAACCTGCTGCCGATACTACCGACACCACGGAGACTGAGACAAGGCAGGAGTATACCACTATCTACGACACAGACGGTTCCATCCTCTATACGGACGACCCGGCGTTGGCCGACCAGATCAAGACCACCGCGCTGCCGCAGGAGACCACCGACCCCGGTCTGTTCCTCTCCAAGCCCTTTGACGAATACACCGTTACGGAGGGTATGCTGCTTCTGTTCCTCGTGTTGGGCTTCATGCTCATGCTTTGGCACTTTGTAAAGGGGGTGTTCTGATGGCGTCTGTTGTGGCTGAATTCTTCCAGATCACCGGCGTGGACATCGTGCCGCCCACCACCATGGCCGAGCTGATCCCCTATCTCCTGACGGTCTTTGTGGCCGTGGTGCTGGTCACCGCCGTGTTCCGCATCGTGGGCGCGGTGGCTGCCGCGCTGGTCAACTGGCGGAGGTTCTGATATGGCCTTCATCATACTTATCGGTCTCGGTTTGGTACTGGCACTCTGTCCCACTATCCGCTGCGCGTTCTTCCATCCGGTGAAGCTGGTACGCTATGGTACCGTTGACCTGTTTCAGTATCTCAAGTACCACAAGTGGAACGAGTGCAGGACCGGCGAGCTGGTGGCCTACGTCGGCCTGTTCGGCAAGGGCAAGACACTCTCCGCCGTCCACAAGGTGGTCTCCATGTACGAGCAGTACGACGGTAAGCCGGTCTGGGATAAAGACCGGGCCATGTGGGTGGAGCAGCGGGTCAAGGTGCTCTCCAATGTGGCACTGTCCATCCCCTATGACGATTTCGTGTCGCTGCAGCAGGTAGTCTACTGCGCCGAAAAGAATGGTCAGTACGATAAGGAGCATGACACGCTCACCGTCACACTGGTGCTGGGGGACGAGTTCAGCGTTCAGATGAACAGCCGGAATTTCAAGAGCAACATTGACCCGCTGTTCCTCAACACTCTGCTGACCTGCCGCCATTACCATATTTCCATGTACTACACCGCCCAGCGTTTCGGCCATGTGGACGCGCTGCTCCGTCAGGTGACAAGCTGCGTGGTGGATTGTGATAAGCTGTGGCGTTTCCAACGTCAGGACCTCTATGACGCATGGGAGATGGAGAACGCCACCAACACCCAGCTGCTCACACCCCTTACCCGCCGCTGCTGGTTCGTGACCAACAAAGACTATGCGGCATACGACACGCTGGCCTGTGTGGGCAATCTGCAGAAATCCTTCAAGGCGGGCGATATGCTGTCCGAGGAGGAGATACTCTCTCTGCGCCGGAACGAACAGCAGGCCAATATGGACGGTGTGGTCAAGCCCTCCCGGAAATGGCGGAGAAGTCAGAAAAAGATACGTAAGTGATGTAACACGTCCTGGTCCTGCTGCAGCGCCGATCTAAGCCGGCTGCAGCTGCACAATGTGTTACAACGGGGCCCCGCGCCAAGGCTTCAGCCGCGCGGGGCCCCTGCCTATGCTGCGGCTTCATTGGGTGTCTGCCAACCTAACACTCTGCGCGGATACCGGTTCATCCAATCCTGCACCCGCTGTACCTCTGCCGGAGATACCTCGTCGAAGTTGGTGCCTTTGGGAAAGAAGCGGCGTATCATGCGGTTGTGGTTCTCCACGCTGCCTTTCTCCCATGCGGAGTAGCTGTGACAGTAGTAGATGTCAAAGCGGCTGCCCTTGCTCCGGCAACTCTTGACCAGCTTGTCATACTCCATGAACTCGCTGCCGTTGTCGGTGGTGATCGACCGGAACTTCTGCCGGAAGCCCAGCGTCTTACGCTCCATTCGGTCTATGGCCCTGCGTATGGTCTCCGCCCGTCTGTCCGGCAGCTTGACGATGATTTCCTGTCTGCTCAGTCGCTCCGTCAGTGTGAGAAGTACACTTCTTCCATTCTGACCGCTGACCACCAAGTCCATTTCCCAATGTCCGTACTCTGCGCGCTGCGTGATATGCTCCGGGCGTATCTCGATGCTGGGCAGCTTTGGGTGTACTACTCGCTGCCTCTTGTCCTCGGTTTTCTTCGGCCGCTTCTTCCACTTTTCCCATAGGTGCCGGTTGCCCAGCTTGTAGAATACCCGCTTGTCGATATAGCTGTACAGAGTACTGACGCATATCCTTGTAGCAAAAGGGTACTTCCGCGCCGCTGCCAAAGCAGCAGCCGGGGAGTACCTATCCACGATGATCTTATGCTCGATGAAGGCGGCAAAGGCGTGGTCACTGCCGATCTTCAACGGCCTGCCTTTTGCCGTCTGATTGTAGTCGTGTATCTGCTGCCCCTTGTCTGCCGAGTACCGCAGCTTGTCATAGTAGCCGTAGTTATGGAGATACTGTCCGCGCCGTATCTCGTTGTAGACCGTCTGGCGGCAGCAGCCCAGCTTCCGGGCGATGTAGCTGACCGGCTTTTTCTCGTTCAGCAGCGTTTGCAGGATGATGCGTTCCTCTTTCGTCATGTAGTGTCCCATGAGAGCCTCCCTTATGTTTCAGGATAGTTCGTGGTCTTTCGATGATTGTAACACAAATTCGCCCACGTCGCCGGAGCTGCTGCAGCAATCTTGTGTTACGCCGCGCCCCGCGTCCCCATGATATGAAATTGCGTCAGCGTGGCCTGTGCAGCAGGCCATGTTGGTCACCCTGCGCATGGAATCACCGGTCTGTCAAGACCGCCCGCAAGGGCGCTCTGCATGAAAAAAGAAGCTCCCCCGCGAGAGCTTCTTTTTTCGTGGTCTTGACTGGCTGGTGTTTCCGTGCCACGTCGCGCAGCGATACCGCTTGTAACACACTCCGCCGCCAGCTGCCCGGCGTCCGGAGATCTTCTTGTGTTACACCTCAAGATCGATATTTTTTGTCATTTGTCCATTTTCTTCTTGACATCTGCCGCGGCATGTGCAGCAAGTATCCTTCCATCCGGAAAGAAGTATTGACACATCGAAAGCAATGTGGTATATGTACATTATCGAGTTTTGTAAGCATCTCATGGCATAGTCCCGTGGGAACAAAAGTGCAGAATTATCGATGGTATACTGAATAAGGACACACTGCTTCAGCTTATAGGGGCGGTGCGTCTGTTGTTATATCCGATAGTGATGTCCAGAGGTCTTACATTCTTGTAAGGCCTCTTTCTTTTCAGGACTCGAAATCTTTATCGGAGGTCAGATCATGACTAAAAGCAAGATTGAAGCAAACCTCGGCGAATCCCCGCAAAATTCACCCGTCGCGCTCATTCGTGTTGACCGTATGTATGAGTCTCTACGGTATAACGACTATTCTGCCCAGAATGGTCTGGGAGAAATCGTCGACAACTCCGTCGAGGCCAAAGCCGCTCATATCAATGTACTGGTCGCCGTTGAAAAAATGAGGAAAGCCGGGAAAAAGAAATCCACAGATCAAATCACAGAAATTGCCGTCATCGATGACGGCTGTGGAATGAGGCAAGACACACTGCACAAATGCTTGGCACTGGGCGAATCGATCCGCGAATATGGAGGCAAATGCGGGATCGGCCGCTTTGGTGTCGGCATGACCTTGGGCGGCATCTCTCTTGCAAGACGGATCGAAGTTTACTCTCGCACTAGTGCAAGCGAGAACTTTCTGTACACCTATATCGACTTGGACGATATTCAGCAGGGAAACTTGATTCGCATTCCGTCTCCCGTCATACAAGCACCACCTGAGGCGCATGCCGACCTTTTACAAAACACCAGCGGAACGATCGTCATCCTGAAGAAATGCGACCGGATCGATGGCAATATCGACTTTTCCAACTATCTGGGGCAAACTTACCGCAAGTTCATTGAACGGGGCCTGGAGATCACGCTCAACAGCGAGCACGTTTACCTGCATGATCCCATGTATATGGCAGGCCCTACTATCTTTGATGAACAACGCCTCCATTCAGAAGGTACTATGGAACCGAAAGCTACCTCTCTTGGCGAGTTCCGTCTTCCCCGTGAGATCCCAGGAACTGACGGAAAAACCGCAGATGTAGTGATCCGGATGTCTCTGCTGCCCGAAGAATGGCGCACCACCATGGGTGCCGGCGGCGGTGTTGAGGCTAAAAAACGCAAAATCGACAGAAACGAAGGCATCTCTATCCTGCGAGCCGATCGAGAAGTCTTTTATGGCCATGTCCCCTATATCACCGGTAAAAAGGGAGAAGCCCGTGCCCTGGAAATAGACCGCTGGTGGGGGTGCGAGATCTCCTTCCCGCCGGAGCTCGATCAGGATTTTCAAATCAGATACATCAAGCGCGGCGCAGAACCCACAGCCGATTTACGGGATCAAATCCGGGATACAATAGGAGCTGTTGTTCGAACCGCGCGCAAAATAGTTCAGGAAACGTGGAGTGTAAATCGATCTGAAGCAAACAAACGCGCCGGCAGCTTTGGAAAAGCCGAGGAGACGATGGCAAAGGCGAGTTTTGTTCTCCCCAGAAGCAGGAAAGGGAAAAACCTTACAACGTCTGAAGATGAAAGGCAAGTGGACGCCTTAGCCTCTGCGGCACTGGGTAATGAGAGAGGCAATGAGGAAAGAAGAAAAGCGAAAAAGGCAGAGATTCGAAGAAAGCCGTATTCCATCGAGCCTGTCAGCTATCCCCGAGCAGTCCTCTTTGATACGGTCCACCTCCTAAACAGCACGGTCATCAAGCTCAATGTAAACCATCCATTCTACAAAGATGTCCTGCAGCCGCTTTGCGGCGATTTAGGAGATGCAGAAGCTGAGCAGGAACGACAGGATATCAAAAATGCTATCTTACTTTTGCTGTTTGCATATGCAAAAGCAGAATCTATGTTTGATGGCCACGAGGGCCTTTTTGAATCACTTCGCACCCAGTGGGGCGCGGTGCTGGCCACCGCCCTGCGTGAATACGAAAGAGAGCAGGAATTGTAACCAGCTGATAATGCCGCCCTTGCTCCCGTGATACACTGAATACCCACACCCCCTGCCCGTTTGCTCTCGGCACATCCGATTTTGAAATCAAAGCCACTTTTGCAGAATTCAGCGTCGCAGCACAGCGCTTACCGTATCATGTCCTCATCGCCGATCCTTTCCGCCGCGGTCATGGTATCACGTCAGAGCGTATCTTCGGAAACACAAACGTTTTTCTGTATGAGTAGTTCACCTCAGGGATAATTTTTTCCCCCCGCCGCAAAGCCAAAAGCCTTGAAGCATCTCTGCTTCAAGGCTTTTTGGTTGGCGCGCAGGGCGGGACTGCTCTGCCGATCTCACCGGGTCAGATGGCCCAGCTCTGGCTGCCGGTCTGCAGATCCACCATATGGGTATACAGGCCGTTCTGCGCGTAGAGCGCGTCGGGCGCGCCCTGCTCGGCCACCACGCCGCCGGACAGCACCACGATCTTGTCCGCCCCGGCCACGGTGCGCATTCGGTGGGCAATGATCAGCACCGTCTTGTTCCGGATCAAGCAGGACAGTGCCGTCTGGATGAGCGTCTCGTTCTCCACGTCCAGACTGGCGGTGGCCTCGTCAAGCAGGATGATGGGCGCGTCCTTCAGGAAGGCCCGGGCGATGGAGATACGCTGCCGCTCTCCGCCGGAGAGGGCGCAGCCGTTTTCCCCGATGTCCGTATTCCACTTATCCGGCAGCTTCTCCGCGAATTCGTCGCAATTGGCAAGGCGCGCTGCCGCCAGGACCTCCTCATCCGTGGCGTCCTTGCGGCCAAGGCGGATGTTCTCCAGAATGGTGTTATCAAACAGCGTCACATCCTGAAACACGATGGAATACAGGCTCATGAGCTTTTCCGGGTCGATCTTCGAGATGTCCATGCCGCCCACGGTGATTTTTCCCTGCTGATAGTCCCAAAACCGGGCGGCCAGCCGGGACACCGTGGTCTTGCCACCGCCGGAGGGGCCGACAAGCGCGGTGACCTCGCCCTGCTTGGCGGTGAAGGACACATCCTTCAGCACCGTCTCGCCGGACTGGTAGGCAAAGCCCACATGGTCAAACACGATGTCGCAGCCCTGATTGGTCAGCGTCTCGCTGCCGGTCTGGATGGGATAGTCCAGGATCTCATTCATCCGTGCCACATTGGTGCGCATGGCGATGACCGCCGCCAGGTTCTGCAGTGCTCCCTGCATGGGGTCGTACAGCCGGGAGGCCACCAGCAGGAACAGAAACAGCGTCAGTACGTCGATGCTGCCTTGAAGCAGCAGCACGGAGCCGGTCAGCGCCACAGACGCGATGCCCAGCTTCAGCACCATGGCGGCCGAGGTAACAAACACGGCATTGGTCAGCTCCGCCGAGATGGTCTGCTTTTCCACGGCGCGGATCTTGCCGGAAAGGCCGTCCAGATAGGCGCTCTCCGCGCTGTTGGCTTTCAGATCACGCAGGGCCTCGATGTACTCCTGTATCCCGTCGGCGCAGGTCATCTTCACCGCCATGGTCTTGGCCTGTACTCTGTCCTGAATTTTGTAGCTGCCCAGCAGAATGGCGATGGACACCGGGATCACCCACAGCGCCGCCAGCGCCATGCGCCAGTCAAAGGCCAGCAGGCTGACCGCGATCAGCACCGTGGAGATCAACGAGCCGAACAGGCCGGGGATAAAATGGGAGCAGGTCTTTTCCAGCACCTCGCAGTCGGCCATGATAGTGCTGGTCAGGTCGGCAAGGTCCCGCTTGCCAAAAAAGGACAGGGGCAGCTTCCGCAGCCGCTCCGCCAGGTTCAGCCGGCGGACGCCGCTTTCCTGATAGGTGGTGAAAAAGGTGTCATTATACTGGAACCATGTGGTCAGGAAGATCAGCGCAAAGCAGACCACACAGCCACAGACATAGAAGGTCGCTCTTTCGGCCGTTGTGCCCGCCATCAGGTCCCGCACCAGAAAATACAGCAGGCTGGTGGGCAGCATGAAGGCGATATTCTGAAACGCACAGGCCAGTATGCCTTTTACAAGACCACGGGCGCCGTCTGCCGAGCTTGCAGTGGCTCTTTGAATTTTTTCGATCATGGCTTACCCCTCCTTTGCGACCTTCCACTGGACGGACCACTGATACTCCTGCCACATTTTTGCGAACAGGCCGCCCCTGGCGCACAGTGCGTCCCTGGTACCGGATTCCGCGATCTGTCCGTCCTCCACCACATAGATGCAGTCGGCATTGACCACGGTGGACAGCCGGTGGGCGATCATGATGACAGTCTTGCCCTTGGCCAGCGCCGCAAACGCCGCCTGCACCCTGGCCTCGTTGTCCGGGTCGGCAAAGGCCGTGGCCTCGTCTAGGATCAGCACCGGCGCGTTTTTCAGCACCGCCCGGGCAATGGCGATGCGCTGCTGCTCGCCGCCGGAGAGATACACACCCTTGCTGCCGATCACCGTATGAATACCGTCAGGGAATTTTTCGACAATGTCCATGCACTGGGCGGTTTTCAGCGCGGCAAGGACCTCGTCCTCCGTGGCGTCCGGCTTACCCAGCCGCACGTTGTCCAAAATACTGCCCTTGAGCAGGCGGCTGTTCTGGAACACGAAAGCCACCGTGTCCATCAGCTCTTCCTTGGGGATGCTCCGCACGTCCGCGCCGCCGATGGCGATGCTGCCGCCCTGCACGTCGAAGAACCGGCAGATCAGGCTGGCCAGCGTGGATTTTCCGCCGCCGGAGGGCCCCACCAGCGCCACGGTCTGCCCCGGCTTGATGTCCATGGAAACGCCCTTTATGACCTCCGTCTTGCCGTCGTAGCTGAAGCGCACGTCCTGCAGCGTCACGGAGCTATCCTGCGGATGCTGCGGCTCACTGCCGGCCGACACCGGCGCCGCGTCCAGCACGGAGTCGATGCGGCGCAGGGCGTCGGCCACCACCAGCTTGTTTTCGCTCATGTACACGATCTTGGTCAGCGTCAGGGAGATCACCGGCGTGATGATGATATAGAACAGCAGATCCAGCAGAAATTCCGGCGTCACACCGTTTCTGGTGAACAGCAGCCCGCCCGCAATGAGAAAGGCAAATACGCCGTTGATGGCCGCTGTGTAGAGCAGCATGGGCCCGCGCAGCTCCCTGGTGTAGGCGACGACCCACTTCTCGTATTCGTCGATGGTGGCCTTGAACCGCTTGAAGGAGAACACCGACTGCCCGAAGGTCTTCACCACCGGGATGCCCCGGACGCACTCCACCGCCTCGTTGGACATGGCCGCCAGCGCGTTGCCGTACTGGCGCATTTTCTCCGCCATCCGCTTTCCGGTCATAACCGACATGACGGCAAAGCCAAGGAACACCGGGACAAGGCTCAGCAGCCCCAGCCGCCAGTCAAAGGCCATCAGCAGCACCAGCAGCCCCACCGGCGTGGCCATAGCCCCCGCCTGGTCCGGCAGCTGGTGGGCCAGATACGTCTCCGCCGCACCAGTGCTCTCCTGAATGATCTTGCGCAGCTGCCCACTGCCGAATCGCTCCGTAAAGCCCAGCGGCAGCGCCGCCAGATGCTCCGTCACCGCCAGACGCAGGTTCGTCGCCACCCGAAAGGCCGACAGGTGGGAGCACATCAGCGCCCCCACATAGATGAGGTAGGACAGCACCGCGAACAGCACCGCCATCCAGCCGTAGTGCGGGATGCTCACCGCCTGCGCATAGTCCGGCGCAGCCGCCAGCACGTCCCGCAGGATCCTCCAGATATAGAGAAACGGCACCAGCGCCACCAGTGCGCTGACGGCCGAGAGCGCCCAGGAGGCATAGGTAAATACCCGATGCCCGCCCGCGTAGCCCATCAGCCGGGAAAGGTTCGATGGCTTTTTCAATAGGATCACATCCTTACCGTAAAGGTGATATGCGCACCCGTCTGGTATGATCGGGTGCGCATGCGCTTTATTCTGCCTCAGACAAATTTTCCGTGGCAAAAAGCTCAATGACATTTTCCATGGTTGCCTGATCGTAATCCTCCGCAATCGCGGCGGCATTCCAATAGGCGTAATTGCCCTCGAACCAGCTTTGCAGGTCCTCGAGATCCTCTGCATAGCGGAATTCCAGATGATAGGTGGTTTCCATGGTGTCAGGCGAGAACGCAAAATAGGTAAACTGGCCGGAACCTTTATCCTCACTCTGATAGAAGATGAAGCCGTTTTCATTTTCCTCATCCAGCAGCTTGTAGGTGTGGGAGAAAACCTCCTGCCCCTGTGCATCCAGACCGGTGATGGTGTGACCGTCCATCACAAACTTGTCAACGCCGCCCAGAAAATAGCAGTTAAAGGCCATGCTGTTCGGGTCTGAGGCATATTTTTCTGCAGCTACCGGGCCGTAAGGCTCCGCCATGCACATTCCCAGCAGCATATCCGTTGTGGTCTCTGCGTTCTCAGCGCCTACTATCGGCGTGGTGGCATCGATCCAGATACTCCGATACTCGGATTTCGACAGTTCTGGGAATAACTCCACATAAGTACCGCTGATGGTGGTCAGATAGTCGTCGGTCACCGCGCTCTGGTCCGCCGTCGGCGGTGTCTGTGTATCTGTTTTCGCCTGACCACAGCCAGCAGCCGACAGCAGGCAGATTAAGCAAAGCGCAAAAGCAGCAAATTTCTTTTTCATACAGTACCTCCTGAAGTTCTTTGGTTAGTGTGCTCTAACTACTGGGCATTCTAACATGATTTGTACTTTCAAACTACTCCGTTTTGTTTCCTATGCTCCGTTTTACTGCATTCGTTTTATCAGCGCGATAGCGGGACGGTGTCTTCCCGTACCGCTTTTTAAAGCTCTCCGAAAATTTGCTGGCGTTGTCATATCCTGCGTGCTGGGCGATCTCTGTAATAGGCTTCCTGCTGCGAACCAGCTCCACCGCTGCTTGCTCCAGACGATATTCTTTGATGTAGCGGTAAACTGGCACACCATAGACCTGCTTAAACAGCTTTTGCAGGTGGGACACCGACATCTCATGCTCCGCTGCCACTTGGGCAAGAGACACATATCCCTCCCGATTGGTCAGCAAGTGATCCCGGAGATGATGCACCAATGCGGTCTGTTCCGCGGAGTAATAGGAACCTATCTCCGATTCCTGCGGAATACGCTCCAGCAGCATGAGCAATTCCAGTGCTTTCATCTGTAAAAAAGTGCGATCCGCGTAGGATGCACTTTCATAAAGCTCCCGAAACACGTGCTCACAGCGTGATCCCGAGGAGCACACCATATACCACTTGTTGTCAAGGAGGTTTTGCTTCAGCGCAGAGAAATCGATACGGAACGCTGGGGCATTCTGCGCCATCCAGTCATTGGCCGCCTTCGGGCCTACCTCCAGGCAGATCCCCTCGTAGTAACCCAGTGGGAAGCGGGATTCCGATCTGCTGCCGTGAAAGCCGTCGTAGCAGCTGATGGCCATGTCGCCCGGCTTCAGCAGGACACGGTCGCGCATGGAAAAGCTGGTTTCAAACCGGCCGTTGATGCAGAAATTGATCTCCAGCACACCGGCCTGTGTACGGATTTCTGTATACGACTCCATTTCCAGCCGCAGCAGCATAATACCGACGCCATCAAACAGCCGATAATAGTGGATCTCTCCGTCGCCGGCCACATTTTCAAAACCCTCTATTTGTCCGGAAAGGCCGGGAACGATCCCCCTTTCGTCATGAAAAACGATGTCGATCATGTCGATTATTCCATCCAATCTCTGCAATCTGCATTTGTTGCCCTGCTCCTCGGCCGCACAAATTTAAGCAGCGAACCCCGCAGGGAGCGCAGCTCTGACCAGCCGGTCGCTTTTTTACCGCAGATAGCTCCCACATTCTGCTTCCAGCGTTTTCCAGACCGGATACTTTGCGCCGGTCACGTCAAAAAATGCTTTCATGTCCCGATTCAGCGCGCGCATTTCGTCCACCGCATTCATGGCGTGGTCGGACGCGCAGATTTTTCCTAAAACCGTTGCACACATGAGCTCAAAGAAGCGGAAGCAGGTCTTGCGGTATTTTGCACCCTCAAATTCCTTGTCCGCATCCGGCAGAATCTCGTGCCCGGCGTTTCGGATAGCCCGGTAGTCCCCGATGTTGGCGTCGATCAGGCGATTCAGGTAGGCATTGTCCCCTTTCAACTCTTTTAGATTGCCATCGGTCTTATAGCAAGCGAAAACCGCCGGAAGCACAAACGCGGCGTGGCACAGGAGATAACCCCCCACGTTCGGCTCATAGGTGACCTTATACTTCGTGCCTGCAAATATCTCCTGAACCAGCCGTTCCTGCGACGGCGCATCCCGAAGCGGCCCGACGGTGATCTTGCGGAGGTCTACCGAGTCCACATAATTGCGTTCACGGTGTCCGGCGGCGCTGGTAAAGGCAAACAGCACATTTTTCTCCGGCAAAAGCGCCGCCGTTTCCGAAGCACGCACATTGTTGCCCACAAAGATCATCGTTTTTGCGCGGCTCGCTCGCAGGGCATCTAAAATCGTTTCGATCTGTGTATAGCGCACAGCCACGAAAATCACATCATAGGCGTCCTCCGGCGAAAGCCCCGTTGCCACCGGGATACGACTGACCGCCGTGCGGTGCGAAAGCGAATTTTTGATGCGCAGTCCATTGCTTCGGATCTCCTCCGCCCACGCCCCTCTTGCCAGCAGCGTGACATCCTTCCCGGCGCGAAAGAGATTGTTGGCCAGATTGCAGCCAAGGACACCCGCGCCAAATATCATAAATTTCATCGTCGGTTTCCCCCCTTTCATCAGTGATTCCGCCGGTATCCCGCCGCGTCCCGGTACTCAGGATGGTCCCGCAGATACGGGTCTTTGTCGCCGCAGATGGTATAGTCGCACCTGCAGCCGTCCACGCAGGTGCCCTTCCGCACCAGGCGGGCGTGGAGCAGCTCCATGGATGCGAAATCCACGTTGCACAGAGCGGGCATGATGTCCGTCAGGCCGTGCTTTCTGGCAAATTCCGCTGCCGGGCAGGCGGTGAACTCGTAATAGATGGGTTTATCCTTGTCGTAGGGTGCAACGCGCATCTCGTAGTCATGCCACTTGGCGCACTGCTTTTCGGCGTTCTGAAATGCCCGGTACGTCAGCTTCTTAAAAAACGGCCTGTTGCAGTCCACGAATCCGGAGAGCCTGCGGAAGGCGGGCAGGATCAGGTTTTCCTCGATTTCTTCGATCTCCCGGAAGGAAACAACGTCCCGGCACACGGCGTAATAGCTCATGATGGCGATGCAGTCATACGTCCCGCCGACACCGTTATGGAAATTCTTGCTGCCGCCCAAATCTGTCCGCCAGTCCGAGAGAAATTCCGCATACTGCCGCTGCACCCGCTCCCAGACGGCTTCTCGCTGGTCCTCCGGATAATGCAGGGCAATTTTCGATCGAATCTGCTTTTTGCAGGCTTTGGAATACAGCACATGGCAGCTGCGATCAAATGGCAGTTCGCTGTCCTTCATGGCTTCACCTTTTGCAGGCTTTGCCGGTGCGCCGCCTGCACCTCTTTTGAAAACTCCTGCGGGTGTTCCCCCGCCAGTGTGCCATGGCCCATGTTGGGGAACACCTTGTAGGTGAAGGCGTATCCCTTATCCTGCCAGGCTTTGATATGCTTTGCCAGCTTCTTTTCCGTGGAGCTGGCGATGCCGTGCCAGATGTACACATCCGTGCGCTTAAAGAGGTCAAAGTTCCGGTGCCGCCCGATCATGCACTTGTCCTGATTGGCCCAGCTCCGCCACGTGGCGTCCTTATAGACGATGCGGTCAAAGGACTCCTCCGTGCGCCCCATCATCTTGCAGACGAGTTTCTTCCGGATGGGACCGGCCTTTCCGATAAGCCAGTAGGAAAAACCGGTCAGGAAGAAGAGGTAGACGTTCTGCAAAACCGGACTTTTGATGTCCGCGTAGTCCATGGTTGGCATGCCGTCGGCGATGGTGGTGGTGATGGTCAGGCGGTCATCGGCCAGCACGTCCATCAGAATGAACGTCCCGTAGGACACGCCATAGAGAATATCGATTCTGCCGCCGTAGTGCTCTACAATATAGTCGCCCAGCCGCCGCGCCTCATCCTGTACGGATTTGAACTCCGTCTCCGGTTCATCGGGGTTGAAGCCGTCGTAGGCCACCAGCACCACATGGTAGACTTTCGCCATCTCCTCCGCCACCGGCAGTGCGCCGCGATAGCACACCCCGCCGCCGTGGAGCATCACCATCAGCTCCGGGTGCTCTCGCCCGAATTCAAAATACTTCAATGGCTGCCACCTCACACGCGCTTCTTCTTGTACCCGCAGTCGCAGTAGGGGCCGCCGGAGGCCAGAGTATACTTGCGCACAAAGTTCGTCACGCCGCCCGCTTCGCTCATGGCGTAGTCCAGATGGCACATAGCGGGGGTAAGGTCGTAAAGTCCCAGCTCTTTCATCAGCGTGCAGATGCCGCATTGGGTAAAGCGCCCCTCGTAGCCGCTGCCGTCCGGGTACTCATAAAAGTCCATATTCCACGAATACGGATTCCTGTCAGCCGCCCTCCGGGCGGCGGTGGCCTTCACTCGGGCAATGTCCTTGGGCGTGAACTTCGACTTGCCACTCTGGCGGCAGAACCACTTCATCAGCGGTGTCATCTGCGCCTTGGCGTAATAGTCTGTCAGCGCATCCACCTCCGGCCGCCGGGGCATGGAGAGGACGAACGCCCCCAGCATGGCGCAGCCAATACTGTTCATCTGAAAGCGATCGCCCTTTTCAAACTCCGGAAGTCCTGCGATGATCTCCTTGTATCTCGGTTTGGCCTTTCGCGCGATCTCCCTTGCGGTGTCGGCGTCGTAGCCCAGCACCGCCAGCTGCGTCCGAAACGATTTGGCAAACACCGCCCACATGGCCATGGGCGTACCCATCCAACGCATCTCACTTCTCCCCTTTCCACTCTGCCAGCACCCGGCACATCCGTTTCTCGATGTCTATCCGGGTCTGACGGCATTCCTTGGGATATTTCTTTGCCGCCTGAAACGCCAACTTTACAAACAGACCGGAGCCCACCGGCAGCATGGTTTTCAGCATCCCCTCCGGGAAAACAAAGTGGGTACCGTGATCATAGACCACCGTCTCCACCTCGCATGCATGGGGCTTTTCCGCAAGGCGCTTTTCCATCCGACAGATGTATCTGGCGGTGTCCCACAGCACGTCGTCCTCCGCACCGATCAGCAGCAGCTTCCCCCGGATATTTTCAACGGGGATAAATACCTCCGGCCGGATGGGATGCGCCGCCTCGGAATCGTCAAACAGCTTGCGGGAATTGACCATATCGCCGGTGCGCTTGCTCTCGGCGGCGATACAGTGCCAATAGTCGGGGTGCTGGTAGCAGAACGGCATATAGGGCAGCGGCTTGCCCCGATAAGAGAACAGCGACTCGCCCTCGATCGGCCACTCCTTACAGCCGTCCTTTTTGCCCTGCATAAATCCCTGCCACACAAAGTCGCTGGGCGTCATGGCAATGGTCAGGGTAAGCTCCGGGAATATGCTCGCCGCCGTCAGCGCCAGCGTTCCGGTGGTGGACGCCCCGGCGATGCCGATTTTTATATTGCCGTTGGCTTTCAGCCACGCAATGGCCGCCTCTATGCGCTCCAGCGGGTAGTTGTGATGGCCGTAATCCTTTTTCCCGGGCGACATGGTGAGCACGTTTACGCCGCGCCCACAGAGCCATTTCGCCGCCGAGCGGGCCAGTCGGTCCTCCGGATCGTCCCCGATCATGGCAATCACCGCGCAGTCTGACCCGCCGGCGCACGCCCAATACGCGCCGTAGAAGCCGGCGGTCTCCACATCAAAATGCAGGTGCTTCATTGCTTCCCTTCCTTACAACAGCAGCCCGATCCCCGCAAAAGCCAGGAAGAGCACCGCCATTCCCATGGTGCCGAACAGCCATTTCCTTTGCTTGTCTGCCTTCGAGATGTACGGCATCAGATCCTCCGTCCCCGGTATCACCCATGCTTTGGTGTGTCCGACCCAGTAGCCATCGATGCCAAGGCGGTCGATAAGATTCATCACGGACAGGATCACAAAGCACTGCCAGAAGCCGCTCCAAAACGTCTGTGCGCCGTTGATGGCATACACGCAGATCAACACATAAGCCAAGTATACGGGAATACAGATCGCCTTGAAGCCCAGCGCGTTCCGCTTGATCTTTTCCTTTGTGGTCAGACCCAGCGCAACGCACCGTTCCTATACCTTCGAGTCATACAAATGCGCCATGCCGACAACGCCCTTGTGGATGCCGATGGCGCAGACCGCCACCAGCAGTGCACCCAGTCCCAGTCCTTCCAGAACCGTTTGCAGCAGCATTCCTTATTCCTCCCGCTTCTGTCCTGTCACGCAGAGCCAGCCCATTTTGTTTTTATGGCTTTGAACATTGCAGAATCCAGCGTTTTCCAGAAATGTTTTCAGCTCATCGCCGCTATATATGGTCATACCGCCGATAATCTCCGTCCACTTCTCATCCTTCTCCGTGCCGCCACTGCTCTCGTTGCAGATGAGAAAGGTCCCGCCGGGCTTCAGCACCCGATGGACCTCCCGGAAGCACTGCAGCAAATCCGGCCAGAAATAGACCGTTTCAAAGGCCGTGACGGCATCAAACCAGTCATCTGCGAAGATCATATCCGCCACACTGCCTTGCAGGACGGCACAGCGCCCCTCTGCGATGGCGGTCTCGTTGACCTTTTTCGTCTTCTCCACGCTGACGGGAGAATAGTCGATGCCCTTCACGATACCCTGCGGGCATTTTTTCAGCAGCCTTTTCATGTTTGCACCGCCGCCGCAGCCACAGTCCAGCACCTTGGCATCCGGCGCAGCATTCAGAAATTGAAGCCCCCAGCGCGCCACAGGGCTGTGACCCAAATTCATCATGGCGACCATGAGCTTTCCGCCGAGCCCCACAGGTTTGCGGGTGTTTTCGAAAAACGACATCCTTCGTCACTCCTTTTCCAGAACGATGATCTTATTGGAAATGCTCCGCACGGCGGGCAGCTTTTTCAGCAGTTTATAGATCGGTGCGAATGCCGCCATGCCCTCCGTCAGGCTGTGCTCCTCCACGAATCCAAAATCCGGCAGCAGCGCCGCAAGAGCCGGGCCGTCTTTCACGCCCCAGGTGAATCTTGCATGGCTTGCGTCAATGGATTTTTCCTTGAAGTGCCGCACCATCGCAGGATTCATGGTTTCCACAAATACGGTGGCTTTGGAAAAGCGACTGGAAATCACCGCAAAAATTTGCTGCACATCTTTTGCGTTCAGGTACATGGTCAGTCCCTCAATGACGATCAGCACCGGCACATTCTGCTCGCTGATCTCGCCGCCCCAATCTTCCATGGCGGATATGGCAATCTGTGAAATCGTGCCGCTTTCCGGCAGGAGCTTCTCCCGCACCGCCATTGTCTCCGGCAGGTCCAGGTTATACCAATGCGCATAACCTGCCATCCGATAGCACCGGGTGTCCAGTCCGCAGGCGATGTTGACCACCACCGCACCGGGGTGCGATGCAAGCCACGCTTTTGTCAGCCGGTCCAGCACGATGGTCCGGGCAATCACGCCGCTGCGCATGGCCGTATCCTTGTCCGCAAGGGAAAAATCGTAGTCCAGCTTTTCAATGATCTCCTCCGCTTTCGCGTCGTGGATCGCACCTCTGCCGCTGCTCTCTTTCGCCCTTGCAAAAACGGTTTGCAGCATGGTCTCCGGCACGCCGGAGAGCTTGATTTTTTCTTTCATGCTATGCCCCCTCTACTTATTAGCCTAATCTAACCAATGTGCGCAACGCATCGGTTAGATTAGACTAACCACCATCCTTTTAAAAAGCCGCGTCCCTGCGGCCCGTTCTATTCTGTTCGCCTGCAAAAGCCCCTGCGCGCGCTTCGCATGCCCGCAGCTGCTTTCCGGCCATATTGTAGCACCGCAGGATGGCGCTGTCAACTACGCACGGGGCAATTCACCAAATAGAAAAAGCGAGTGTCCTTAACAGCACTTCTGCTGTAAGAACACTCGCTTTGGTGCGCGAGGCGGGACTTGAACCCGCACGCCCGTAATGAGCACTAGAACCTGAATCTAGCGAGTCTGCCAATTCCACCACTCGCGCGTCGAACAAGTGAGATTATAGTATGTACCGGCTGAATTGTCAACCCCTTTTTTCAAAATTTCCAAACTTATTGTTTTCCGGCGCGTTCATGCCTTGACCTGCCGCCCAAAACTTGTTATGATAGAAAAAACCATTCACCGAAGGAGTGCGTATATCTCTATGAAAAAGGAGCTTACCCCCCGGAAAAAACAGGCCCTGGAAATGCGTAGTCGTATCCAGAACGTAGCGCTGGAGCTGTTCGACAAGGAGGGCTTTGAGAATGTCTCCGTGGAGCAGATCGCCCAGGCGGTGGGCTGCTCTGTGGGCAACATCTACCACTATTTCAAGAGCAAAGACGAGCTGGTCATCCAGGTGACCAGCAGCGTGGACGCCCAGTACAGCGTGCTGGAGGCGAGCTACCTGGCTGACGAGGCCAACTCCTGGCACGATAAGCTGCTGGACTTTGTGGGTCAGACCCTGGTCATCAGCGCCGAGGACCCGTCCCTGTACCGCAGCTTTATCCACGGCATCC